>ERZ791878.23-NODE-23-length-154482-cov-5.540048_pt1 | contig 154482 bp, 136 predicted proteins | sample MGYA00510277_ERZ791878 | MGnify/ENA primary metagenome ERZ791878 (study PRJEB30046, sample SAMN00792094) | human gut metagenome | study: EMG produced TPA metagenomics assembly of the A metagenome-wide association study of gut microbiota in type 2...
TGTAATTGATGGTGAAGATTCAAAGGTTATTTGCAAAGACTAATTTGAAAATTCAAGTTTGGAGAATTGAGAAAATCGGAATTTACAGAACTACAAAGAAAGGATACATATTATGGAAGGAAGATTAATAGCATTTGTTATTTGGGTAATAATCGGCGTATTATTTATTGTAATGGGCATTTATGATTTTAATTCCAAGAAAGCAAAACCTTTCGGTTTTTGGGCAAATGCTGAGGTAGCGCCCATAGAAGATGTGAAAGGCTATAATCGTGCTTTGGGCATATTGTGGTGCGTGTATGGTGTTTTGTTTACGTTAATTGGATTGCCTTTATTAGATGGGCAGAATTCGGGTTTGATTATTATACCTATATTGGGTGCAATGCTTATTAGTATTGCGGCTATGGTAGCGTATGTAGTAGGTATTGAACCCAAATACCGCAAAAAGAAATAAATGGAAACTTCCAGTTTATAGATTACATCTTACAGAATATCCGTAAACAACCCACATACAACCATATATAATAACTTTGATACAAAGAAACAGAGCAAGTACTTGAGTAACAAAACTTAAGTGCCTGCTCTTATTTTATTTAATAGAAGCGAAACACCCCGCATCCTCTTTCGTATAAAGAAGTAAGAACAAAAATACTTCTTAAGAAATCTAAAGATTTATACTGAATAAATTTTTATATTTGGCTGTTAAGATAAAGCCACCAAAACGGAGGAGGGATGCGTCATGAAAAGGAATATAAAATTAATCATCAGCAGCATTGCGTTTATTGGATTGGGAATCGGTATCATCGGTGCCGGTGTTAATTATTTTTTTAATCATTCTGTTTTAGGAATGGAACAGGGACTTGCAGGCAGCACTCAGAACAGTAATGAAGCAAATCAAGTCTGCTATATAACACCGGAAAATCCGGATGCTGACATGACCTTAGAAGATACTACAGAAGCGGATTTGCAGGCGGAACAGTACGCACAGCCGGAAACACTGCTGGGACAGCACACAGTTTCACTGGGAACGTGCGTGTTTCAGCAAAAAAAGATTGCGTGCTGGGGCGATTCGATTACATTTGGATATGGATACAGTGATGAAGCACAGCTTACAAATGGCGGACAGATTATGGATATTTCCGGTTGGACTTATCCGGATACATTACAGTATTACACAGGAATGGACGTATACAATCTCGGTGTGTCAGGCGAAACTTCTTATGAAATAGCCACGCGCGAGGGTGGACTTACGATGTTTGTCGCAAGAAATGTTACGGTAAAAGCAGGTAAAAGTGTGGAAATCAGCATTGTAGATGCAGATGGTAAAAGTGTTATGCTGGACAATTTTAACGGATATGGTGGAGATAATAATCAGGCAGAAAATCTGGTGTATATTAATGATCAGTTATTCCAGCTGGAAAAAAGAGATGAAAAGCTTTATATTAAAACTTACGGAAACACACAAAAAGGCAGTGTTAAGTTAAAGAAGGGCATGCAGGTGGTTACACAGGCGGCACATGATGTAAATGCCGATATACTGGTACTTCAGATGGGCAGTAACGGCGGCTGGGACAGCTATGATGAATTGATTGCACAGTATCAGGCAATGATTGAAAAGTCCGGGACACAATGTTATATTATTATTGGTGATACAGATAACCCGACAGAGGCATATGATTCCGAACAGTATGAGAGTGATATTGAAGTCGGAACAAAGGATAATGTGTGGGAAGCGGCATTGAGGGAAGCATTTGGTGAACACTTTATCAATATGAGAGCCTTTATGATTGAACATGGACTTGAAACGGCGGGATTAGAGCCGACAGAACAGGATTTGGACGACTTGGCAAACGGCAGGGTGCCGGAGCAGTTAAAGGACGATTATACGCATTTTAATTCATATGGATATTATGCAATGGGTGCAGCTGTATACCAGAAGGGCGTGGAATTAGGATACTGGTAAAAATGTATCCGATAACTGCCGGGTAAGGAGATAGAAGCATCATGAGCCATAATCAGACGGGCAGAAAGATAGGAATTTATAAAGAACTGGCAGTTGGCATTTTAGTGTCGGTTATAATTGCGGTTGCGGTCGCAATGGGTGTATTTTATATCTGTAAAAGCAGGGGAATCCTTATTGAAGTGGAGGAAGACTGTTCGCAGTATAAGAAAAAATGCGATCTGCAGGTTATGAAACTGGTGCGTGAGTTAGACAGTGCGTTAAATACAGCGATGGAAGAAATTGAAAGCACGGAATCGCAGGAAGAAAATATTACCGATGCGATGCGCTATCTCATGCAGAATGATAAAATGCCGTTTGTATCCGTAGACGACGGCGAAAATATGTCGATTACGATTGCGAGTAAAAAAGGAACAGTGCTGTGGAAAAATAACAGCGATGACGAAACTATGCCGAAAAAAGGCGGACACATCGAGGTTGACGAACTGGTGTCTGATTCGTATGATGAGGAATGTGGCGAATACATTTTCGTGTATACAAAGAGCGTGGAAAAGGTGCTGTACTACATTGTATTCCGGACACCGGCGTATCCTGAATACATTTATCATGATATGCAGTTACGGGCAGCCTGTCTTGCATTGGCGGCGGTGCTGTTTTTGATACTGGTACTGATATTTTCAAAGAGCAGAATCAGTTACATACGGTATTTATCCGGTGTGGTTGACGAAATTTCGAAGGGGAATCTGCATACACGGATTGATAAAAAGGGATATGACGAGCTGACAACGATTGCGGAAAGCATTGACGACATGCAGCATAACCTTGATAAAATGATGAAAGAAGAAAGGGAGAATGAGCGGAAAAACAGAGAGCTGATTACCAATCTTTCACATGATATTAAAACACCGATGACCATTATTACAGGGTATCTTGATGTGGTTATCAGCGGAAAATATGAAGATGAATCCGAGCGGGATTTATATATAAAAAAAGCATTTGCGCAGGTAGAGAAAATTAACGGAATGATTCAGAAAATTTTTCTGCTGGCAAAAAATGAAATTAAAGTAGAACAGGACAATACGGTGCGGTGCAACTTTTCTATGATGGTTAGTCAGGATGTAGCGGAGTTTGAAGGTATTGCGCAGAAGCAGAATAGAAATTTTGTGACTGATATACCGGAAAAGCCGCTTTATGCCAATATTGTCATTGAAGATATGCGCGAAGTCCTGGATAATATTCTGATGAATGCTATCAAATATTCAAAGCCGGAAACCGATATTCTGGTAAGCATGGAAGAAGAAGAAAGTACGATACACATTATTGTCAGCAATGTGTCAGAAGAAGTAAAAGAAGCAGACTGTACGCGGATTTTTGATAAGTTTTACAGGGCAGACCATGCAAGAGGTTCTGATATTGCCGGCAACGGGCTGGGGCTGTCGATTGTGCGTGAAACGGTGGAACGCAGCAAAGGAAAGGTCTGGGCAGAGTATGCACAGGGGTATTTCAGCCTGCATATCCGTCTGCCGAAAGCGTAAAAGATAAGGCTGTAGAACATAAATTACAGAAAGGAGTAAACATGTCAGTCATATTGGTAGTGGATGATGAGGAAGACATCCGGGAACTGGTTGGAATTTATCTGAAAAATGAGGGCATGCAGGTCTGTAAGGCGGCAAACGGTAAAGAGGCGTTGGAATATCTGGAAAAAATGGATATCGATCTGGCAATTTTAGATATTATGATGGCAGATATGGACGGCATTACGCTTTGCATGGAAATCCGCAAGAAAAGTAATCTTCCGATTATTATGCTGTCAGCAAAGGATCAGGATATGGACAAGGTGCTGGGACTGACGGCGGGGGCGGACGATTATCTTGCAAAGCCGTTTAATCCCATTGAACTGGTGGCAAGGGTGAAGGCGCAGTTGCGCCGCAGTAAGGAATTTAACCACAGTGTGGCAAAAAATGTTTTGGAATATATGGATTTATCCATGAATCTAGAAACACACCGTGTCTTTTTAAATGCAAAGGAAATTTTTTTGACACCGAAAGAATTTGCCATTTTAGAACTGCTTTGGAAGAATAAGGGAAATGTATTTTCTACGGAGCATATTTATAATACGCTGTGGAGCGAGGAAGAAGCATATGATACGAATAATGTGGTGATGGTGCATATCCGGAATCTTCGCAGCAAGATTGAAAGTGATGTGAAAAATCCCCGGTATATTAAGACAGTATGGGGTGTCGGATACAAATTTTCTTAGGTTGCTTTTCTTGTTCAAAATCGGTATAATATAGCTATTATGCTTATATGAAAAAGGTTTTCCAAAATAGATGGGAGGATTATGCAGGAGAGAGAAAAATTTCAGTCACGGCTTGGCTTTATACTGGTATCGGCAGGCTGTGCGATTGGATTGGGGAATGTATGGAAGTTTCCGTACATTTGCGGTGAAAATGGCGGGGCAGCATTTATTATGATATATCTGCTCTTTCTGGCAGTTTTAGGCTGGCCGATTCTGACGGCAGAATTTGCCGTGGGACGAGGCAGCAGACGAAGTATTGCGCAGTCATTTTCAATATTAGAATCAGAAAAGAGCAACTGGCATTGCTTTAAATGGTTCGGCATTGCAGGAAATTATCTGCTGATGATGTTTTATACCATGGTAACAGGCTGGATGATGTATTATGCGTGGCTTGCCGTATCAGGGCAGCTTGAGGCAAACAGTAAGGTGCAGAGTACGACAGAACAGTTTGCAGATATGCTGGCCAATCCGGGTACCATGATTTTATGGACAGTGATTGCAATTGCGATTGCGTTTGGCATTTGTGCGTTAGGATTGCAAAACGGTGTGGAAAAGGTGACGAAGGTCATGATGCTGCTGCTCATAACATTGATGATTGTACTGGCAGTCAACTCTGTTATGCGGGATACAACAGGTGAAGGTCTGCGTTTTTATCTGATACCGGATATTGAAAGAGCCGGTCAGAAGGGCTGGGGAAATGTAATTTTTGCGGCGATGACTCATGCATTTTTTACACTGAGTGTCGGCATGGGTTCGATGAGTATTTTCGGCAGTTATCTGGAAAAAGACCACAAGATTACAGGTGAAGCGTTAAATGTCGTGATTTTGGATACTTTGATTGCGATTATTGCGGGCATTATCATTATTCCATCCTGCTTCGCTTACGGAATTCAGCCGGATGCGGGACCGTCACTGTTATTTATCACACTGCCGAATGTATTCCGTCATATGCCGGGCGGCAGGGTATGGGAAACGCTGTTTTTCATATTTATGACATTTGCGGCACTGTCAACAGTTATTGCCGTATTTGAAAATATTATTGCGATTACCATGGAAATCTGGAACATCGAAAGAAAAAGGGCAGTTAAAACCAACATGGTGATGCTGATGCTGCTTTCAATGCCTGCGGTTTTAGGATACAACCTGTTGTCGGGAATCCAGCCGATGGGCGCAGGCACAACGATTATGGATTTGGAAGATTTTTTGGTATCTTACAACATTCTGCCGCTTGGCGGACTGGTCTTTGTCCTGTTTTGTACAAAGAAAAACGGCTGGGGCTTTGAAAATTTCAGAAAAGAAGTCAATACCGGTGTGGGCTTTGCACTGCCGGGCTGGATTCGCGGATATATGAGTTATGTACTGCCGCTGATTATTATTTTAGTTTATCTGAAAGGCTATTATGATATGTTTAGCAGTCGTGAACCTGCGGTATTCTTATTCTGGATGCTGGTGGCAGTTGCATTTTTACTGCTGGTTATCAGCTTCTCGCTAAGAGCCGGAAAGCGTGCGGGACAGAAAAAACAGGCATAAATATATATTGGATATTTGTGTTATAATAAAATGCCGGGGATTAAAGTCCCCGGCTATGATACAGGAGGAATAAGGTAAAATGAGTGAAGCATGTACACATGACTGTGGAAACTGTAGTTCAGACTGTGGAGAACGTACAGCACCGCAGAGTTTAAATAATGCCAATAATAAAGGTGTAAAAAAGGTGATTGCGGTTGTCAGCGGAAAGGGCGGTGTCGGTAAATCGTTAGTGACATCGATGCTGGCAGTCAGCGCGGCAAAGAAGGGCTTAAAGACGGCGATTCTCGATGCGGATATTACAGGTCCGTCTATTCCGAAGTCTTTCGGCGTGCATGAAAAGGCAACCTGCGATGAGGCGGGAACGGTGATGTATCCGCCGGTTACAAAATCCGGCATTAAGCTGATGTCGTTAAATCTTCTGGTTGAAAATGAAACAGACCCGGTTATCTGGAGAGGACCGGTCATTGCAAGTGCCGTTAAGCAGTTCTGGGAAGAAGTTGACTGGGGCGATGTGGACTGTATGTTTGTAGACTGCCCGCCGGGAACAGGTGATGTGCCGCTGACGATTTTCCAGTCCCTGCCGGTGGACGGAATAGTTGTAGTGACATCTCCACAGGAGCTGGTATCCATGATTGTCGATAAGGCAGTGAAAATGGCACAGATGATGGATATTCCGGTACTGGGCATTGTTGAAAATATGTCTTATTTTAAATGTCCGGACTGCGGCAATGTGCATTACATTTACGGAAAGAGCCATGTGGACGAAAAGGCTGCTGAGCATGGCATTGACACGGTTGCCAAGCTGCCGATGGACCCACAGGTAGCCGCAAAGGTAGATGCAGGCTGTGCAGAGGACTTGGACGTATCCGAGCTGTCAGCGATTGCACAGAAAATTGAAGATATTCAGAAGTAATAAAAATGAAATGTGAAGCGGCGGAAGACCGAAACAGATCGGAATTTGTGGAGAAATTTCCTGAACTTTCCTTATCGGAATGACTGCTGTAACACTGCGGAAAAAGAGTGGATATAATCTTTGCTGTATCCTTTTCTCACTTTCCCGTCTGGAAACTCGCCACCGAATGTAAGCAGGTCGAGAAATGCCTGTAAATGTTCGGCGGTAACTGTTTTCAGTTTGCGTTCTGCAATCGGGTGCTTTTTGATACAGCGGATTGCACCAAGATAATTTTCCACTGTACCATTGCTGAGTGTCCCGGTTTTTAGTTCTTCTTCTGCCCACATGTCCAAAAGTTCACCTACGGTAAGGTTATCTGCTTTTGCAACAAATTTATTATCTTCATAATCTTCCAGTGCCTTGCGGAGAAGTTTTTCCGTCTCACTTTTGCTTTCGGTTCCGGCATATTCTTTCTGAACCATTTTGCCGCTTGCGTCCTCTACATAGAAGCGGTAGTACCATTTCTTTCCATTCTTTCTAACAGATCCTTTTGACAAATGTGTAAAATGGAACGCTACATTGAATGCTGTGCAAAAGTCACCTCGAAAATCGTTCCCCCAGTCTTGCCTGATTTGATACAAATACTGCCATCATGTACTCTAACGATTTCACGGACAAAAGCAAGACCTAGCCCTACGCCACCCAGCTCCCGGCTTCTGGATTTATCCACACGGAAGAATGGCTCGAACACTCTCTCCCTAAGCTCCTTTGGTATTCCACTTCCCGTATCTTCTACAGACAGATAAACATGCTTGTTTGTCTGATATGCGGTTACTGTAACCTGTCCGAGCGGATGATTATATTTGATGGCATTCTCAACCAGATTGTATACAAGCCTGTAAATAAGGATATCACTGCCTATCATAGTGGCATCCTCACATTTTCCAATCAGCTTTATATTCTTTTCCACGGCAAGAGGCTCAAGGTCTGCCAAAACCTCTTCAACAATAGCATCCAATATAATTTTATCATCCCTTCCCACCGTCTGAAGCTCACTCATGTCAAGAAGAGTCTTTACCATCCTGTTTAATTTATCATTTTGTTCCGTAACCATTTTTATGGTCTGCAAAGTGTCTGCATCATTTCCCGGGTGAGAGGCAGAATTATATAAATCAAGCTGTACCTGCATTAACGCTAATGGAGTACGCAGCTCATGTGCTGCATTTGCAGTAAACTGTCTCTGTATCTCAAATGCTTCCGACAGACGCTCAAGCATCTTATTATAAGAAATACCCAGCTGGTTCAGTTCCTTAACATTGTTTTCCTCTATTCTTGAATCAGACAGATTCTGAGCCTGTACCTCTTCAATTTTATCTGAAAACTCCCTGATTGGTCTGAGTGCATGCCCGCTTATAAAATAAGTGACGACACCTCCCAAAAGCGCCAGCAAAACTGTGATTATCAGACTGTTTCTTTTATAGTCTGCCTTATTATTGTACACCTGAATCGAAAATTCATCCGCAAACTCATCCCACTTATCGTCCGGTATGCTGATATATATTTCATCTGATTTGTTTCCTTTTTCATCCCCCTGTGACTCTACCGCATCCTGCAGAGAATCGATGTAATGCACACCATTTTTATAGACAAACATAGTCAGGCAGCCACATATAATAGCAATACACAATGTAGTAATGCACGTAAGTCTCCACTGTAGCGACATTCTTTTCATCTGTCAGACTCCTCCCGTATTTTATAGCCTTCACCTACCTTGTTCTGAATGGGATCATATCCCAGCTTCGCCTTAAGTTTTTTTCTAAGTGAAGACATATGTACCCTGATTGCTCCGCTAAAGCTGTCTGCCGTGGCATCCCATACATGCTCTATCAGCTCCTCCTGACTCACCGGTCTGCCTATATTGATAAGTAAATATTCCAAAATACCATTCTCTTTTCTTGTCAGTGGAACCGGCTCTTCCTTTGCATATGCCTCGCGTTTAATCGTATCAAACTTTATTTCTCCGCATTTAAGACATATATCATTCTGTACAAATTTCCTTCTTGTCAGGCTTCGGATACGTGCCTCAAGCTCCTGCAGATGGAATGGTTTTTCCATGTAATCATTTGCTCCTGCATCCAGTCCCTCTACCTTATCAGCAATCTGACCTCTTGCAGATAATATCAAAACCTTAGTTTCATCATTGTATTTTCTAAGCTCCTTAAGAAGCTCCATGCCATCCATCCCCGGCAGATTCAAATCCAAAACTATCAGATCATAATTCTCCGACAGTATACATTCAAGAGCCTCTTTCCCATCATAACAGGTATCCACCTCATAACCGGCAGCATACAGACTCTTTGCAACCATATCACATATTTGTTTCTCATCCTCAACAATTAATAATCTCAAAATGTTCTCCTGATTCTTAACAATAATTTTACAACCCATATTGTATAATACCAAAGTCAGCTGGTCAACAATACAACAAAAAGGAGCAACATTATGTTGAAATACCAAAAAACATGTCAAATCATTCTGCTTATCCTTGGTGTATCCATGATAAGCTATGGTGCAGTCAGAGGTGAGGCGGCTACAGTGCTTGGTAAAGCAATAAAACTATGTCTGGAGTGTGTCGGAATTGGATAAGGAGAAGAAATTACTATCAAGAAAACTGGCAAAAATACGTGGCTGGATACAGGCCGCAGCAACGCTGCTGACCAATATTCATATTCCAAATTTATTTAAGGGTAAAATATATCAGGGCAATGCAAAAACAGTATGCGTACCCGGATTAAACTGCTACTCCTGCCCTGCCGCGACAGGAGCCTGTCCAATAGGGGCATTTCAGGCAGTTGTCGGATCATCAAAATTTAAGTTTTCATACTACATAACCGGATTTTTTATTTTACTCGGTGTAACTCTCGGCAGATTTATATGTGGTTTTTTGTGCCCATTTGGATGGTTTCAGGATTTACTTCATAAAATCCCCGGAAAGAAATTATCCACAGCCAAACTAAAGCCTCTTAGGTACCTAAAATATGTCATTCTTATTGTTTTCGTTATACTTCTTCCGATGCTTGTAACGAACTCTATAGGAATGGGAGACCCGTTCTTTTGCAAATATATCTGCCCTCAGGGTGTTTTAGAGGGTGCTATACCGTTATCTATTGGAAATGCTGCTATCCGTTCTGCGCTGGGAAAGCTTTTTTCTTTCAAGTGTATGATTTTAATTGCAGTGATTGTACTAAGTATCTTATTTTACAGGCCCTTCTGTAAATGGATTTGTCCGCTTGGAGCAATCTACTCATTATTTAATAAGGTCAGCCTGCTCAAAATCACCGTTGATAGCAGTAAATGTGTCGGATGCGGTCAATGCTCAAAGGCATGTAAGATGGATGTGGATGTGTGTAAGACACCGGATCACCCCGAGTGCATACGCTGCGGTGCCTGCATAAAGGTCTGTCCGAAGGACGCCATCTGCTACCGGTTTATGGGAAAATCATGTCAAAAAAATGACAACAGATAGCTATTAAACATTTTACTATTATTTTAAAGGAGAAATTACTCATGAAAAACAAATTATCATTTATTTCTATTTTTACACTCTGCATAGCATTATCACTTACAGCATGTGGCGTAAAGCAAGCTTCCACAACAGATTCTAAGAACACTCAGACTGAAGCTGGCTCAGAAGCATCCGGCAAATCAGATTCCAGGCTTGATGATTTATATCAGCAGGAAAATCAGCTTTTTGCAGATCACGCTGATGTGTGGAACAAGGCATTTGGCATGATGAACAAAAGTGCCGCCAATCCAAACGGAAATTATGCTGATTATCTTGCCGGTACCGTAGAATCAAACAAAAATTCATTCACAGACGATGAGCTTAAAACACTTAATGAGGATATTGAAACCATACGAAAAATCGAGGAACAGATAGCAGAGCTTGAAAACAAAAATACATCATCAGACGATAACAAGAAGGACAGCTCTAAAGCCTCATCTGTATTCAGTGATTTTTCCGGTGAGGATTTTGATGGCAATAAGGTTGATGACAGCCTGTTTTCCGGTAATGCAGTAACAGTCGTCAATTTCTGGTTTACCGGCTGCAAACCATGTGTCGCTGAATTATCCAAGCTTAACGAATTAAATGATGCTATCAAATCAATGGGCGGAGAAGTTGTTGGCATCAACACTGAGACCTTCGATGGCAATAAAACAGCTATCAAAGAGGCTGCCTCTGTTCTTGCAAGCCAGGGTGTCAAATATCGTAATCTGTCAATTGACTCCTCTAGTGCTGCCGGTAAATATGCCTCAGAAATCATGGCCTTTCCAACAACTATACTTGTTGACAGAAATGGCAATATTGTAGGCGAACCAATGCTCGGCGGAATTGATAACAAGGACAACTATGATGCCCTTATGAAGCAGATTCAGTCTGTAATTGATGCAGACAACACAAATAAATAGAGGTCTGCATATAAAAAGCTCCTGTGCATTGCACAGAGAGCTTTTTTTGAACATTACTATAATGTTGAAGTAAAAGCTGAGGAAATGGCTAAGAAGTATGATTGTCCCTTTGTGGATAATGAAATGCCTTATGGCAGAGGCCTGCAGGGACATCCGGTGATCGTGGATTATTTCTATCATGAGGAAATCCGAGGGTCAGAAAATACAGGAAAAAGAAATTGTTAAATAAAGCCTTAAATAGAACTAAAAACAGTAGGTGTCTTTTCAAATTACAATGGAGGGGAGATATATTTTGGCATTGACGAATTATGTTAAAAATGTTATTTAGTGTTGCATTTCCACATAGACTATGATATAGTGAACATATGAACAGATATTCATATGTTCATAAGATAATAACAGGAGGCGTTCAGACGTGAATACCGAGGAAAATAAGGCTCTGGAAGCAGAGGCAGAATGTTGTGAAAGTTTTCAAGTGCATAGTGATATGGTAGAGGCCGTGCGGTGTCATATGCCGGAAGATGAGCTGCTGGACAGTATTTCAGATACCTTTAAGGTATTTGGCGATAAGACGAGAATTAAAATACTGTATGTATTGCATACATGTGAGCTCTGTGTATGTGATATTGCACAGCTTCTGGATATGAACCAGTCGGCGATTTCCCACCAGCTGCGTGTGTTAAAGCAGGCAAAGCTGATTAAAAGCAGACGGGAAGGCAAATCTGTATTTTACTCGCTTGATGACTCTCATGTGCGAATGATTTTAAGCATGGGTATGGAACATGCAAAAGAACAAATATTATAATAAAAAGTAGAAAGGTGGAAAAAGTTATGAAAAAGAAATTTAAGTTACAGGATTTAGATTGTGCAAACTGCGCAGCAAAAATGGAGGATGCAATTAAGAAGATTGACGGTGTACAGGATGCAACTGTAAGCTTTATGACTCAGAAGATGACAATAGAAGCAGATGATGCACGCTTTGATGACATCATGAAGGAAGTTGTATCTGTATGTAAGAAAGTAGAACCGGATTGCGTTATTTTAATGTAGGAGTTGCGTATGACAGATAAGCAGAAAAAAGTTTTATACCGTATTATTGCTACAGCACTGCTGTATGCGGTGCTGCTTGTAATGGAACACATCGTAAAGCCTGCCTTTATGGAACAGTGGTATGTGACACTGGTATTATTTCTGATTCCGTATTTTGTAATCGGCTGGGACATTATGTACAAAGCCGTGAGAAATATATCACACGGACAGGTATTTGATGAAAATTTCCTGATGCTGATTGCAACAATCGGCGCGTTTGTGGTCGGAGAATATTCCGAAGGTGTTGCGGTAATGCTGTTTTATCAGGTCGGTGAACTGTTCCAGAGTTATGCAGTCAACCGTTCCAGACAGTCTATTACGCAGTTAATGGACATTTGTCCGGAATATGCCAATCTGGAAGAAGACGGCAAAGTCAGTCAGGTTGACCCGGATGATGTAGAAGTCGGCAGTATTATTGTTGTAAAGCCGGGTGAGCGTGTGCCGCTTGACGGGATTGTCATCGAGGGTGAATCCATGGTGGATACTTCATCCCTGACCGGTGAATCCGTGCCACGCCGGGTGGCAAAAGACAGTGAGATTATCAGTGGCTGTGTGAATGGCAGTGGGCTGTTGCGTGTAAAGACGACAAAAGAGTTTGATGACTCTACCGTTACAAGAATCCTTGAACTTGTTGAAAATGCAAGCAGTAAGAAGGCAAAGGCAGAAAACTTTATTACAAAGTTTGCAAAATATTATACGCCGGTCGTTGTAATCGGTGCGCTGCTTCTGGCAGTGATTCCGCCGATAATCTTTGGTGGAAATTTCTTTGACTGGTTACAGAGAGCCTGCATTTTTCTTGTAATTTCATGCCCGTGTGCGCTGGTTATTTCAGTGCCGCTTAGTTTCTTTGGCGGAATCGGTGCGGCATCTGCGTCCGGTATTCTGGTAAAGGGCGGAAATTATCTGGAAGTGGCAGCAGATTTGGATACGATTGTATTTGATAAGACCGGTACGTTGACAAAGGGTGAATTTGAGGTCAATGAACTGCTGACGGCAGACGGCGTGTCCGAGGCGGAACTGCTTGAAGCTGCCGCATATGCGGAAAATTTTTCAGACCATCCGATTGCTGCTTCAATTAAGCGTGCATTTGCAAAGGAAGGAAATGAAATTGCCGCAGAGCGCATTTCTGATGTAAAGGAAGTGGCAGGTCACGGTATCCGCATCCTGCTTGACGGTGCAGAAGTATTTGCGGGAAATGAAAAGCTGTTAAGTGACAACAGCATTGCGGCAGTACCGACTGAAAAGCCGGGAACGGTTGTTTATGTGGCAAAGAGCGGCAGCTATATGGGCTGTGTAATTATTTCAGATACGATTAAGCCGGAAGCAAGGCAGGCAATTAAGAGCTTAAAGCAGGCAGGTGTAAAGCAGACGGTTATGCTTACGGGCGACCGCAAAAAAGCGGGGGAAGCCGTTGCAAAGGAACTTGGAATCGATACGGTTTATACCCAGCTTTTACCGGCAGATAAGGTGGCAAAGGTTGAGGAACTGTTAGCACAACACACGGATGGAAAAGGCAAGGTTGCCTTTGTCGGTGACGGTATTAACGATGCGCCGGTGCTTTCCAGAGCGGATATCGGTATTGCAATGGGCAGTATGGGTTCCGATGCGGCGATTGAAGCGGCGGATATTGTGCTTATGGACGATGACACCACAAAGATTGCCAAGGTTGTAACAATCGCAAGAAAGACTCTTGTGATTGTAAGACAGAATATCGTATTTGCACTGGCAGTAAAGGCATTTATCCTGATTCTCGGTGCATTCGGACTTGCCAACATGTGGGAAGCGGTTTTTGCAGATGTCGGTGTATCCGTGATTGCGATTTTAAATGCAATGCGTATGTTGCGTGTAAAATAAAGCTTTCATTAAGCTTCAATTAAACTTTAATAAAGTTTGTGTTCTTTTCCAGACATCTATTGCACAATGAAAGAAAGTGTATTATAGTGTAACCTCGAACAGGAAAAATGGAGGAAAAGAACAATGAGAAATTTTAAGAAACTTGCACTTGTCGGTGTATTTGCAGTAGTAACAGCATTTTCCGTAACAGCATGCGGTTCATCAAACGGCACTACACAGGAAGCAACAACTGTTGACAGCCAGGCAGAACAGGACAGCAAGAGAGCAGCTTACAGAGAAGAACAGTCAAGACTTGCAGAGTCTAAGGCAGCAGCTGCTGCAGAAGCAGAAGGCACAGCAACAGAAGCTGCAAAGTAATATAAATTAAAACAGGCAGACAGCCGGAATAAGGGGACAGTCCTGCGCAGTGGCGTGGGGCTGTCCCTTGACTTTGTCTGTAAAAATATGGTACTATATACATTGTCTGCGGGTATGGCGGAATTGGCAGACGCGCCAGATTTAGGTTCTGGTGGGAGACCGTGCAGGTTCAAGTCCTGTTACCCGCATTAAAATAATAATTAAGTGAGATAAAGACGGCGGTATCGAAATATAAAGATGTCGCCGTTTTGTTATTTTTAAATTTTAAAAACTTATAAAAAGTTTATAGATTTATCCGGTAAAAAGTGGATTTTTGACTTGAAATATAGTAGTATATGTAATATAGTATTTAATACTATGTAATGCAGATTGACATTACACGATGTGAAGTTAATGTGATACACGGAAATGAGGATGAATTATGGAATATAAAATTATAGCAGACGGGGCATGTGATCTTTACGGTGAAAATGCAGATAAAATCGGAGTTCAGATTGTACCGTTTTATGTTGCGTTTGAGGAAAATGTATATAAAAAAGAGGGTGCGGAAATTGAAGTCCGCCACTTCTATAAAGAAATGGTAGAAAATCCGACGGTTTTCCCAAAGACGTCCATGCCGTCTGTACAGGACTATGTAGATGTTTTTACACCGATTGTTAAAGCAGGCGAGGGCGTGCTTTGTATCTGTATTACCACAAAGTTCAGCGGCTCTTATAATTCAGCGGTCAATGCCAGAAATATGCTCTTGGAAGATTATCCAGATGCAAAGATTGAAGTGATTGATTCTACATTAAATACGGTTGAGGAAGGAATTTTTGTCAGGGAAGCTGCGCGGATGAAAGCGGCAGGACTTTCGCTGGAAGAAAGTGTGCAGGCACTGGAACGGATTAAATCAACCGGCAGAATTATCTTTACGGTAGGCAGTCTGGATTATCTGATTCACGGCGGAAGAATCGGCAAGGTGCTTGGCGGTGCGGTCAATATGCTCGGCATTAAGCCGATGATTGTCATGCAGGACGGCGAGATTTTCTCAAGCGGCATGGCAAGGGGCAGAAAGAAATCCATTGACAAACTGCTCGTGCAGATTAAAGAGCATTTTACGAAAAACAACCTCAATGCCAATGATTATGAAATTGTGGTGGGTTACGGTTACGACTATGATGAAGCGGTGTCCTTCAGGGACAGACTGCTGGAATCCGTGAAAGAATATTCGGATATTACATCAATCGACATTTATCAGATAGGTGCAACAGTCGGCGTGCATACAGGACCGTATCCGCTGGGTGTCGGACTGTTAAAGAAATATGATGCATAAGGCAGAACGGAAAATGTATGCTGATAACTGAAAGGCATATCGGGCAGAACGAACAAAACAGGCAGTGCCGCAGGAGAATTCTAAAAAGAAAAGTCCTGCGGCACTTTTTGTATAAAAGAAGACTGGACAACCATGCTTTCGGGTGCTATACTCACATTGCAAACAAATATATAACAAATAATGAAATATATAACACGAGGAGATTATTATGGAACTGGCGTTGATTACAGTGAAACAGGTAATTGTTTTATTTATACTGATTTTTGCGGGATTTGTCTGCGTGAAGACCAAAGCGGTTAAAATGGAAGGGAAAACAGCATTTTCGGATTTACTCTTATATCTGATTGTACCGGCAATGGTTATCAATTCGTATATGATGGAATTTAATGCAGAGATTTTACAGAATCTGCTCAAAGCCTTTGGACTTAGCATTTTACTGCTGTTTATAGGGCTTTTAGTGACAATGGTGCTGACGGCAAAGCACAAAAGCCCGGATTTGCCGATTATGCGGTTTGCCTGCATTTTTTCAAATGCGGCATATATGGGATTTCCACTGATTCAAGCGCTGTTTGGCTCGGAAGGACTGCTTTATGCCAGCGCATTTGTAACGGTTTACAATATTTTGCTGTGGACGGCCGGATACGGCATTGTCAGTAAAAAGGTTCGTGCAAAAGAGGTTTGGCGTACAATCTTTACCAATCCGGTATTGATTTCGGTTGTGGCAGGACTGCTCATTTATCTGTGTCAGATTCCTGTGCCTGATATTATAAAACAGCCTATCAGCCTGATTGGCAATATGAATACCCCGCTGTCGATGTTTATTACCGGCATGATTATTGCGGGAAGTGACATAAAAGGACTGGTTTATAATAAAAATATATGGTATATTATTCTGGTGCGCCAGCTGGTGATTCCGGCGGTGTGCTTTGGCGTATTTTCGCTGTTTCATGTGACAGGCATGGCGGCGCAGGTGGTACTTTTGCTGGAAGCCTGCCCAAGTGCAGCGATTACGTCTGTGTTTGCAGTGCAGTTTCAGTACGATGAAAATCTGGCGGCAGGAGCGGTGGTTATCACTACATTTTTAAGTATCCTGACACTGCCGGTCTGCGCAATGCTGCTGACAGTTTAAATAAAGAAATGGAGAAAAGGAACAAGAGATGAAATCAAAATGGAAACTATTTTTTCCGTGCTATTTTGCATTTTTTGTAAATGGTGCGATGGTGCTTCTGGTAGGGGCAATTCTGCCATATCTGATTGAAGAAGCGGGTATCAGCTACAGTGTGGCGGGCGGACTGCTCTCTGCATTTGCCATCGGAAATCTGCTGGCAAGCTTTGTAAATCCGCCGCTTGCGGGTAAAATCGGCAGAAAGGCAACGATTGTGAGTATGTCGGCATTGATTCCGCTGATGTGGCTTATAATTACATGGATTCCGCCGGTGCCGGTATTATATGCGGCATTTGTACTGCTCGGTATCGGCAGGGGTTCGGTCAGCATTATCAACAATGCGGTTGTCAACGATAATTCGGATGGAAAACCGGCAGCGTTAAATCTTTTACATATGACATTTGCAGTCGGTGCATTTTTATCGCCGTTTTTAACATCATTATATATCGGTGCGGGCATGGGCTGGCGTGCGGTTGCGTACACGGTTGTTACAGGTTCGGCGCTTGCCTGCCTGTTTTATGCATTGATGGAGCTGGATTATAACTGGCCAAAGGAATCCAAAAAGGCACAGCAGGAAAATAAGGAGCAGTCGAAAGAAACATTTTATAAAAATCCTGTATTTTATATTATGGGATTTCTGCTGTTTTTGTATCTGGGACTGGAAAACTGTGTCAACGGCTGGTTTGTAACGTATTTTAAGAGTATGGGTATTATGAGCAGTGCATATGCGACAAATCTTGTATCCGTTACATGGATTATGGTAATGCTCGGAAGACTGCTGACGGCAAAGCTTTCCGCAAAAATTGATAAAAATAAGCTGATTTTTTCATATTGTATTGCTACAGCCGCATTTTTTATCCTGTTAATAGCGACACACAATCTTGCAGTCATTACCGTAGCGATTGCGGGACTTGGATTTTTCTTTGCGGGCATCTATCCGACCAGCGTATCCAGCGCCGGTGCGGTACTAAAAGGCTCAAACACAGGAATGTCCATGTTTCTTGCGATTGCGGCACTCGGTGGTATCGTAACACCGCAGATTGTCGGTGTGCTGGCAGATTCTTTCGGTATGACAGCGGCAATTTTGGTGCTGTTGTTTAATGCAGCAGGCATGTTTGTATTGTCATTGGTGAATTTAAAGGTAAACAGTAAAAGCAAACTGTTTTGATGACAGATGAGAAATCGCCTGTGGAATAAGGAGTAGTATGGAATATAAAATTGAAAATGAATTTTTAGAGGCAGTGGTTTGCAGTAAGGGCTGCGAACTGGTTTCCGTAAAGACCAAAAAGGACGGCGCAGAGCATATCTGGCAGGGAAATCCCGATGCGTGGAAGCGCCATGCGCCGGTGCTGTTTCCGTTGGTCGGAAAGTATAAGGACAACAAAATACAATATCAGGGAAAGACGTATGAAATGTCCCAGCACGGTTTTGCACGGGATATGGAATTTGTACCGGTGTCAAAGACGAAAGATTCGATTGTGATGAATTTAACAGATACCAAGGAAACACTTGAAAAGTATCCGTTTCATTTTGAATTACAGTGCAGTTTTACGTTAAAGGGCAGCAGTATTGAAGCAGGATGGAAGGTCATCAATTCCGATGTGGAAACGATGTATTTCAGCATTGGCGGACATCCGGCATTTATCTGTGACGACAGACAGTCGATGGCAGGCTGTGAAGTGGTTTTTGGGACGGAAAATCCCGTATTATCCTATAAGCTGTTAAATACAGACGGTTTGGTGGAAAATGAAGCGCATGAAATGAAACTGCATGAAAGTAAGGTCACCGTCACGGAAGACTTTTTTGACAAAGACGCATACATTTTTGAAAACAGCGGCTGTCATGAGGTCTCAATTCGGGCAGACGGTAAAACGGCAGTCACCGTGACCTTTGATGCACCGGTATTCGGGCTGTGGTCGCCCGGCGGTAAAAAAGTGCCGTTTATCTGTATTGAACCGTGGTATGGCAGAGCCGATGCGGCGGATTTTGACGGAAACCTTCAAAAACGTGCATGGCAGAATGAATTAGAACCGGGAAAAGTTTTTGGAAAAGTGTATACAATCGCATTTTAAGTATATAATAAATACAAGGCAAAGGCAGAATTGTAAAGAAATATTTATGGTTCTGTCTTTTTTTTGTGCAAAATACACTAAAAACGGTCAAAATTTTTGCGGTTTTGGCTGATTGATTTTGACTGAATTTGACGGTATAATCAGATTAACAAAAGGAACAGTGAAAGAACAATTAAAAAGGCAGCGCAGGACGTTTGCAGAATGGAGAAGAATATGATTTATACAGTGACGTTGAACCCTTCGCTGGATTATATCGTTTCTGTAGAGCATTTTAAACTGGGGCTGACAAACAGAACCGGTTTTGAACAGATTCTGCCGGGTGGCAAAGGCATTAATGTGTCAATTGTGTTAAAGAATCTCGGAATTGCCAGTACGGCACTGGGATTTACGGCAGGCTTTACAGGGGATGAAATTATCCGTGAACTGGAAAATACCGGAATTTCACAGGAGTTTATCCGGCTGGAGGAAGGCATTTCAAGAATTAATGTAAAGTTAAGGTCCATTGACGGAACGGAAATCAATGGCAGAGGCCCTGAAATTAAAAAGGAACGGTTAAAGGAACTGACGGACCGGCTGTGCCGGTTACAGCGGGGCGATGTATTATTTTTGTCCGGCAGCATTCCCGTATCGGTGCCGGAAAATATTTACAGCACGATTATGCAACAGTTGAAAGGCAAAGGTGTGATGATTGTTGTTGATGCGACAAAAGATTTACTGATGAATGTACTTCCATATCACCCATTTTTAATTAAACCCAATAATCATGAATTAGGAGAATTATTTGGCGTAGAATTAAAGACAAGGCAGGAAGTTGTGCCATACGGAAAGAAACTTCAGGAACTTGGCGCAGAAAATGTACTGATATCCATGGCAGGAGAAGGGGCTGTACTGATTACAAAGCACGGTGCGGTTTACAAAAAGGAAGCACCGGAAGGAAAACTGGTAAACGGCGTTGGTGCAGGGGATTCTATGGTGGCAGGATTTATGGCAGGATGGCTTGAAAAACAGGATTATGAATATGCATTTCATATGGGGATGGCGGCAGGAAGCGCCAGTGCATTTTCAGAAAATCTGGCGACAAAAGCAGAAATTCAGGCAGTATATGAGCAGGTAACAAGGATAAATTTACAGGAACAGACAGGAGGGATTTTATGAGAATTACGGATTTACTTGATGCAAGAAGCATTTCCTTACAGGCAGTACCGGGGAATAAGGAAGAAGCACTCAATCAGGCAGTAGAACTGATGACACAGCGGGGAAATATTTCAGATAAAGCAGCATACCGCAGACAGGTTGGTGAACGTGAAAAGGAAAGTACAACGGGAATTGGTGAAGGCATTGCGATTCCACATGGGAAATGTGCAGCGGTATCTGCTCCGGGACTGGCAGCGATGGTGATTCCGGGCGGTGTGGATTTTGATTCGTTAGACGGAGAACCGGTTACACTGCTGTTTTTGATAGCAGCACCCGATACAGAAGACAATATCCATCTGGATGTACTCGGTAAGCTGTCCATGCTGTTAATGGATGAAGAATTTACACAGCGGTTACGCGGTGCGGGCAGTGTAGAAGAATTTATAAAAATTATTGACGAAGCAGATGAAGAAAAAGCGGGAATTGAAGAACGGCTTGAAACAGCAGGAGAAACCAAAAAGAGCAGTGAAGGCAGCGTAAAGATTCTGGCAGTAACATCCTGCCCGACAGGAATTGCACATACGTACATGGCAGCAGAGGGGCTTGAAAAGGCGGCAAAAGGGAAAAACTGCACGATTAAAATCGAAACGCGGGGTTCGGGCGGTGCTAAAAATGTGCTGACAGAACAGGAAATCAAGGAAGCCGATTGTATTATCGTGGCGGCAGATGCCAAAGTGCCGATGACACGGTTTAACGGCAAAAAAGTAATTGAGTGTCCGGTATCAGACGGTATCAGCAAGGCAGATGCATTAATTGACCGGGCAATAAAGGGGGACGTTTCCATATATCATGCGGGGGAAGAAGAGCAGGATACAAAAAATGAAGCAAAAGGCGGGATTGCACATCAGATTTATACACAGTTAATGAACGGTGTATCGCATATGCTTCCATTTGTAGTCGGTGGCGGAATCTTAATTGCCATTGCATTTTTAATTGACGGTTTATGCGTAGATATTGGTTCGCTGACCGCAGAACAGCGTTCTAATTTCGGTACGATTACACAGGCGGCAGCACTGTTTAAAGGTATCGGTGGTGTAGCCTTCGGATTTATGCTTCCGGTGCTGGCAGGGTATATCGGCATGGCAATCGGGGACAGACCGGCACTGGCAGTCGGTTTTGTCGGCGGCATGATGGCGGCAAACGGAAAATCGGGATTTCTTGGCGCACTGGTTGCAGGCTTTGCGGCAGGATACATTATTCTGGGACTGAAAAAGCTTTGTGTGAAACTGCCGGAAACAATTGAAAAACTGACACCGGTATTGATTTATCCGGTAGCGGGTATTTTAATCATCGGACTGCTGATGCAGTTTATTGTAGAACCGGTGATGGGCGGCATTAATACAGGATTAAACAGTGCGTTAACCGGCATGAGCGGCACAAGCAAGATAGCACTCGGATTTATTCTTGGCGGCATGATGGCGGTTGATATGGGCGGCCCGTTTAACAAAGCGGCATATGTATTCGGTACGGCATCCATTATTGCAGGCAACTATGATATCATGGCGGCAGTTATGATTGGCGGTATGACACCGCCGTGTGCAATCGCACTGGCAACAATGTTGTTCCCGAACAAGTTTACAAAGCAGGAGCGGGAAGCAGGACCGACCAACTTTATTATGGGACTGGCATTTATTACCGAAGGTGCAATTCCTTATGCAGCATCCGACCCCCTGCATGTCATACCGGCATGTGTCATTGGTTCGGGGATTGCAGGAGCAATGTCTATGGCATTCAAATGTACACTGATGGCACCGCACGGCGGCATCTTTGTCGTACCGGTAATCGGGAATCCGTGGATGTATCTGATTGCACTGGTTGTCGGAATGGCGGTTTCAACGGTATTACTCGGAGTATTAAAAAAGAAAGCAGAGGTATAGGTATGAGAGAATTTCAGTACACAATTACAGATCCGGAAGGGATTCATGCAAGACCGGCAGGAGAGCTGGTTAAGGCGGCAAAGGCATTTACAAGCAGTATTAAGATTGTAAAAGACGGAAAAGAAGGCGACTGCAAAAAGATTTTTACGGTTATGGCACTGGCAGTAAAAAAAGATAATGAAGTGACAATCCGTATTGAAGGTGAAGACGAAGATGCCGCATTTATGGCAATGGAAAAATTCATGAAAGAAATACTTTGATTTAAAGTGTGCGGATTAAGGAGGTGCGGCGATGCGTGTATATAGTGGAAAAAGTGTTTTTGGCGGCATTGCAATCGGAACAATACAGGTTTATAAAAAAGGGGAACAGCAGGTCAAAAGAAGAAAGATTGAAGATGTTCCCGCAGAAATCGGACGGTATCGCACGGCAAAGCAGACAGCGTTAGAACAGCTTCAGAATCTATATGACAAAGCGTTAAAAGAAGTCGGACAAGCCAATGCGGCAATTTTTGAAATCCATCAGATGATGTTAGAAGATGACGACTACAATGAATCCGTAGAAAATATCATTGAAACGCAGAGGGTCAATGCAGAATATGCCGTCGCCGTAACCGAAGATAACTTTGAGCAGATGTTTGCATCCATGGAAGATGAATATATGCGTGGAAGGGCGGCTGACGTGCGGGACATTTCCGAGCGGCTGGTATCGGTGTTGAGCGGAAACGCAGGCGGCGGTGTACAGACCGAAGAACCGGTCATTATTGCGGCACAGGACCTTGCACCGTCAGAAACCGTGCAGATGGATAAGCAGAAGGTGCTTTCCTTTGTGACAATAGACGGTTCTATGAATTCCCATACGGCGATTCTTGCAAGAACCATGGGAATCCCGGCACTTGTCGGTGCATCAGTTCCGCTTGACAATACGATTGACGGCAGGCTTGGCATTGTAGACGGAGTCAGCGGCGTGCTTTATGTAGAGCCGGATGAGGAAACTCTGGCGCAGATGAAAGAAAAGCAGGCACAGCAGGAAGAACAGAAGCGGCTTCTTGAATTATTAAAAGGCAGGGAAAATAAGACGTTAGACGGAAAGACCATACAGCTGTATGCCAATATCGGAAACAGCAAAGATCTGGCGGCTGTGCTTCAAAATGATGCAGGGGGTATTGGATTATTCCGCAGTGAATTTATCTATCTGCAGCGGGAAGATTTTCCGACGGAGGAAGAACAATTTCAGATTTATAAGACGGTTGTGCAGACAATGGCAGGAAAACGTGTTATTATTAGAACACTGGATATCGGCGCAGATAAACAATGTGAATATTTTCACATGGATAAAGAGGACAATCCGGCAATGGGGTGTCGCGCAATCCGCATCTGTCTGACGCGTCCGGAAATTTTTAAAACACAGCTGCGGGCATTGTTTCGGGCAAGCGCCTTTGGAAAACTGGCAATTATGTATCCGATGATTACCAGTGTGAAAGAAGTGCGGGCAGTTAAACAGATTGTTTCAGAGGTAAAAGAAGAATTAGACCGGCAGGGTATTGAATACAACACACCGGAGCAGGGCATCATGATTGAAACTCCGGCGGCAGTTATGATTAGTGATGAGCTGGCAAAAGAAGTTGATTTTTTTAGTATCGGAACGAATGACCTGACACAGTATACACTGGCAATTGATCGTCAGAATACAAAACTGGAAGCATTTTACGAGGCACATCATCCGGCAGTTTTAAAGATGATTGAAATGACGATTGCCAATGCACATAAGGCAGGAATCTGGGCGGGTATCTGCGGCGAACTGGGTGCAGATACACAGCTTACGAAAGAATTTCTTGCAATGGGAGTTGATGAACTCTCTGTTTCACCGGCAAAAATTCTGCCGGTGAGAAAGGTTATTCTGGAAACAGATGTAGAAGCATACCGCAGAAGAAAGCAGGAGTAGTCATGTTGACAGAACAGCGTTATGAAATGATATTAAATCTGCTGGAAGAAAACAAAAGTGTTACTGTAACACAGATTAAGGAACTGCTTCATATTTCAGAGTCTACGGCACGCCGGGACATTACGGCACTGCATCAGGCAGGAAAGCTGATAAAGGTTTTCGGTGGCGCAGTGGCGCTGGAGGGTGAAGTGATTTCAAGGGAACCAACCGTACAGCAGAAGGAAAATGTAAACAAAGAGCAGAAAATACGCATTGCAAAGTATGCGGCATCGCTGATTGAGCCGGATGATTTTGTGTTTATTGATGCGGGAACAACCACGGCATATATGATTGACTATATTACACAGAAAAATGCCACGTATGTGACCAATGCGGTATTGCATGCGAGAAGACTTGCTGCGGCGGGATTCCGGGTGTTTTTAACCGGCGGCGAATTAAAGGGCAGTACGGAGGCACTGATCGGAACAGAAGCAGTCGGAGCATTACAGCGGTATCATTTTGTCAAAGGTTTTTTCGGTGTAAACGGCATCACCGTAAAATGCGGATTTACAACACCGGATATTCATGAAGCTTCGGTGAAGAAAGCGGCGGTGACACAGTGCCGTAAATGTTACATACTGGCGGATTCGGAAAAATTTAACCGTGTCAGCCCGGTGACCTTTGCACCATTTTACGGTGCAAAGATTATAACGGACAGCATTCCGGCGGAATATGCCGAGTATAAAAACATTGTAAAATGCAGGTAAAGCCGAAGAATCTTAAATAAAAATATCTTCCGGAATCAGAATATAAAGCTGGTTCCGGAAATTTTTTTATAAATGAATTGTATGCAATTGAGAACTGTACAAAAACGTACCGGATGTTGTATGATAAAAGCAGTTTGTTACAGAAAACAATGCAGTCAAAAACGGCAGAGAGAGAGGTCATCATGAGCAGATATACAAAAAATGATATTTTCAGAATGGTAGAGGAAGAAGACGTTGAGTTTATCCGTTTACAGTTTACGGATATTTTCGGCGTGTTAAAAAATATTGCAATTACGTCCAGCCAGCTTGAACGTGCATTAAATAACCAGTGTATGTTTGACGGCTCGGCTGTGGAAGGCTTTGTGCGGATTGAAGAATCTGATATGTATTTGTATCCTGATTATGACACATTTGAAATCTTTCCGTGGCGTCCGCAGCAGGGAAAGGTTGCAAGACTGATTTGTGATGTCTATACGGTGGACGGAAAGCCGTTTCAGGGTGACCCAAGAAATGTATTAAAGAGAGCCATTCAGGAGGCAGCAGATATGGGTTATGTATTTGATGTCGGACCGGAGTGCGAATTTTTCTTATTCCATACCGATGACAACGGACTGCCGACAACATTGACCCATGAAAAGGGCGGCTACTTCGACTTAGGTCCGATTGATTTGGGTGAAAATGTAAGACGTGATATGATTCTGACACTTGAAGACATGGGCTTTGAAATCGAAGCTTCCCACCACGAGGTTGCGCCGGCACAGCATGAGATTGACTTCCGCTATGATGAAGCGTTAATTACGGCAGATAACATTATGACCTTTAAACTGACGGTCAAGACGATTGCCAAAAGACACGGCCTGTATGCAACCTTTATGCCAAAACCGAAATACGGCATCAACGGTTCGGGTATGCACGTGAATATGTCCCTTGCAACATTGGACGGCAGAAACATTTTTGCAGATGAAAATGATGAGTGTGGACTCTCGGAAGATGCGTATCATTTTATTGCAGGACTGATGGCACATGCAAAGGGCATGACGGCAATTACCAATCCACTGGTCAATTCTTATAAAAGACTGGTACCGGGACATGAAGCGCCGGTTTATATTGCATGGTCGTCTGTCAATAGAAGTCCGTTAATCCGTATCCCAGCAGGCAGGGGCGAAACAACCCGTGTGGAACTAAGAAGTCCGGATCCGGCAGCCAATCCGTATCTTGTACTGGCAGCCTGTCTGGCAGCGGGACTGGACGGTATTAAAAGAAAGCTTACCGTACCGGACAGCGTAGACCGCAATATTTTTGAGATGACACAGGAAGAACGTGATAAGGCAGGCATTGAAAAGCTGCCGGAAAATCTTTACGAAGCGATACAGTGCATGCAGGAAGATAAAGTTATCTGTGATGTTTTAGGAGAACATATTGTATCCAAATACACCGAAGCCAAGTTAAAAGAGTGGAATGATTACCGCACCCAGGTTTCCCAGTGGGAATTAGACGAATACCTGTACAAGTTCTAAGCAGGAATAAAGACAGCCAATACAGTAAAAACGGAGGAAAGGAAAATGGCAACACTGATTGTAGCATTTCCTAAGTTAGAAGAAGCAAAAGCTGTCAGAAATCTGCTGGTCAGGAGGGGCTATGAAGCCGCTTCGGCATGTACATCAGGGGCACAGGCAATCAATATGGCGGACCGCCTGTCAGACGGAATTATTATCTGTGGATATAAGCTTTCAGATAATATGCTATATTCCGAACTGTATGAGTATAAGCCGAAAAGCTTTGAAATGCTGCTTGTAGCATCAAAAAATCTGTGGGATGACTGTCAGGATAATGATATTGTCTGTGCGGCAATGCCGATTAAAGTCAATGACCTGATTAATACGATTGAAATGATGCTTCAGGTACAGGTGCGCAGGCGGAAAAAGAAACGCATGCAGCCGAAACGCCGCAGCCCGCAGGAGCAGAAAGTGATTGATGATGCAAAAGCAATCCTGATGGAAAAAAACAATATGACAGAACCGGAGGCATTCCGCTATATTCAGAAATGCAGTATGGACAGTGGAAACACAATGGTAGAATCCGCTTCAATGGTAATAGGAATTTATTCAGAATAAATATATCAGAAATGTGGAGAAGTGTGAACAAGCCATAAATCTAAGCTTGTTCACAGGGAGATTTGTTTCTGAGCGAAAACAAATCTCCCTGATTGCAGATGAGAAATCGCCTGCGCGAATTTCTCATCGCAGCTTCGCGACAAAGTCGCTCAGAAATGAGGAGTAGTATGAAATTTACAAAAATGCAGGGAGCAGGAAATGATTATGTCTATGTGGACTGTACCCAAAATGAATTAAAAAACGCGTCAAAAGTGGCAGTTGCGGTCAGCGACAGACATTTCGGAATCGGTTCGGATGGACTGATTCTGATAAAAAAATCCGACAAAGCAGATTTCTTTATGGAAATGTATAACGCGGACGGTTCACAGGGCAGCATGTGCGGCAACGGTATCCGCTGCGTCGGCAAATATGTATACGACAACGGACTGACAGATAAGACGGAAATTACCGTGGAAACGTTATCCGGTATTAAGATATTACAGCTTTATCCGGGCAGTGATGGCAAAGTAAAGACGGTCAAGGTCAATATGGGTGCGCCGATATTACAGCCGGAACAGATTCCGGCTGACATTCATGCTTTTAAAAATGCAGAAGCCCTTAAAAATGTGGACAAGCTTGTTGCACAGCCAATCAGCGTAGACGGAAAAGACTACGAAGTGACCTGTGTATCCATGGGAAATCCGCATGCAATTGTTTATTTAGATAAAAATGTGGATTTAAAAGCATTTGAACTGGAAAAAATCGGTCCGATGTTTGAAAATCATCCGGCATTTCCGGACAGGGTAAACACTGAATTTATTCAGGTGTGTGACAGTGAAAACTTAAATATGCGCGTGTGGGAGCGCGGCTCCGGTGAAACATTTGCCTGCGGCACAGGTGCGTGTGCAAGCCTTGTGGCAACGGTGTTAAACGGCTTGTGTGATGATACTGCTACACTGCATTTATTAGGCGGCGATTTAAAAATTACATGGGATAAGAAAGAAAATACCGTATATATGGAAGGACCGGCAGAAACGGTATTTACGGGAGAATGGCAGTTAAAGGAGGAAAATTAAAATGATGGCAGAACAGAATATGCAGGAATTTATTAAGGTGCTCTCCTCCAAGGCAGCAGTACCGGGCGGCGGCGGCGCGTGTGCATACGTGGCGGCAGCAGGCATGGCGCTGGGCGCTATGGTTGCTAATCTGACAACCGGAAAGAAAAAGTATGCGCAGTATCAGGAAGAAATCGAAGAACTCTTATCAAAGACGGAACAGCTTTCTAAAGAATTGATGACATATATGGATAAAGATGCCGAAAGCTTTGAACCGCTTTCAAAAGCTTACGGACTTCCAAAAGACACAAAAGAACAGCAGGAATATAAAGATGTAGTTATGGAAAAGGCATTAAAAGAAGCGAGCCTGACCCCGGTTGCCTTAATGGAAAAGATATTGGAAGCATTAAAAATCCTAGAACGGCTGTCCGTTGTGGGAAGCCGTCTTGCCATCAGTGATGTCGGCGCAGGTGTGCAGCTTTGCAAGGCTGCATTAAACGGCGCTTCTTTAAATGTATTTATCAATACAAAGCTGATGAAAGATACAGAAACGGCAGAAGAATTAAACACAAGAACCGATGCACTGTTAATTGAAGGCAATGAACTGGCAGACAGAATTTATGAAGAAGTCGTGGATGCGATAAGATAATTGGATTTGCAGGCGATACAACGGAAGTGTAAAGATAAAGTATTGCCTATGGATACGGAACTAAAAAGGGTTCGGAAAAGAGGAAACATGGAATTATTAAAAGGAATTGATGTTGCAAATGCAATCAATGAAAAATTAATTAAAGAAAGTGCGGATATGGGCGGCAGAGTACCGAAGCTTGCCATCATCCGTGTCGGTGAGCGTCCGGATGATATGTCTTATGAGCGCGGTGCAACAAAGAAAATGGAAAAGGTAGGTTTTGCCTGTGAATCCTTCGTTTTCCCGGAAACCATCGAAAATGAAGCCTTTCAGAAAGAATTTGACACAATTAATGATAACCCTGAGATTGACGGTATTTTACTGCTTCGTCCGCTTCCAAAACACTTAGATGAAGAAGCGGTGGTGGGCAGAATTTCCCCGGAAAAGGATTTAGATGGCATTTCCCCGGTCAATTTAGCCAAGGTTTTTGCAGGGGATAAGACAGGCTTTGCACCGTGTACGGCAGAGGCAGTTGTTGAAATGCTGGATTTTGCGGGAATTGATGTCACAGGGAAAAGAGTCACGGTTGTCGGCAGAAGCCTTGTAATCGGGAAACCGGTATCCATGCTGTTATTAAAAAAGAATGCGACAGTCACAATCTGCCATACAAAGACAAAGGATATGAAAGAAGAATGCCGCAGGGCAGACATTTTAGTAGCAGCGGCAGGTGTCGCAAAGATGATTACCGCAGAGTATGTCGGCAAAGGTGCCGTTGTGATTGATGTGGGTATTAATGTGGATAACAACGGAAAATTATGCGGTGATGTGGATACAGACGGTATTTCTTCGCTTGCATCCGTGGCAACACCGGTTCCGGGCGGGGTAGGTTCGGTTACAACATCGGTGCTTGCAAAGCATTTGTTACAGGCAGCAAAAGAAAACAGATAAAAATTACAAAAAGTGAAAGGTTATGGCATGAAAGTTGCAATTTGCGATGATAGTGAACAGGATATTGCAGATCTGAAAGAAAAACTATTAAAAATCATTGAGGGACAGATAGAAAATTGTGAAATTCATGTATATACGGATGTTACAAAGTTCTTAAAAGAGATTCATACAATTTCTTTTGATGGAATATTTTTGGATATTGATATGCCGCAGATGACAGGAATACAGGCAGCACAGCAGGTCAGGGAGGTTTTGCCGGATGTTGGACTGATTTTTGTGTCGTCCTGTGAAAGCATGGTTTTTGAAGCGATTAAAACCACACCGCTTCGGTTTATCAGAAAAGCGCGGCTTGAAGAAGAACTGGAAGAGGCAGTTACGGCATTATTAAACAGATATCATAGCTTGAAAAACTACTATGATTTCTGTGTCAATGGCAATACCGTGCGTTTAAAGCTGTCAGAAATTTACTATTTTGAAAGTGCCAAGCATTATGTAAAAATAAAGACACTTCAGGAAGATTATATGGTTCGTGCTAAAATGGCAGATCTAGAACAGATTTTTTATGAAAAGGGATTTGTGCGTGTCCAGTCAGGATATATCGTTAATCTGCGCCATGTGGACAGAGTCCGTTATAAAGATGTATTGATGAATAACGGAGAGTGTATTTCCATCAGCAGGGAACGGCTGGAAAGCCTGAAACAAAAACATCTGGAATTTATCCGCCATGAAAATAATTTGTGAGGCAGATTGGTAAATGGTAGAACTGGATATAGTAACAAATGTTATTTCAACATTAATTGAATGTACAATTTATACGGCAATTTTAAATGCATACTGGAAATATGAGAGTAAGTACCGTTATGTTGTCAGTACGCTTGCAGCAGCACTTTTTTTTGTTGTTGGATTTTTCTTTTCGGACAGTCCGGTGCTTCAGATGGTGCTGGGGGTTGTCGTAATTATTGGATATAGTATGATTGTGATGCGTGGCGGGCTGTGGCAGTCGATTACAATCGCACTGGTACTGCTTGTCAATACACTGCTGGTTAATTTAGCCACCAGCCTGTGTGTTGAGATTTTATCATGGTACCGCGGGGCGGAACAGATTATTAATACGACGGCATCAAAGATGGCATATGTGGCATTTAACCGGATTGTATTTATTATTATCTTTTATATCTGGGGCAGAGTGCTTGCCAAAAGACGTATTATTAAAAAAGAAGAATGGCTGATGCTGGCAGTTTATTTTATTGCGGACAGTGTTGCTGCGGTAGCGCTGATTTTATGGACCTATGTGCGCCACTTTGACGGACGGGATTATATTTATGTTCTTGCAATTGAAATATCCATCATTGTAATGACTGTTGTACCGCTTGCGATTGCCAATTCAATCAGTTATAAAAATGAATATGAAAAACGAAATGAACTGGCCAATTTAAAGCTGCAGGCACAGCGGGCCGATATTATCCGCATGGATAAGGAGTATCAGGATATCCGCAAAATCCGCCACGATATGGTGAAACATCTTAATATTTATATGCACCTGCTAAATGATGGAGATTACGAAGGATTAAGGAAGGCAATCGGTGAACATATTGAAGACTGCGGACAGAATAAGTATGTTTATGTGGCGGGGAACAATCTGGTCAATTCCGTGTTAAATGAAAAAAAAGTATTATGCGAACACGAAAATATTAAAATACAGGTAGAAGTGACGGCTTCCGTGGACGGAGAGCGGGAACTGGATATTGCGGTGATGCTTTCAAATCTGCTGGATAATGCGGTAGAAGCACAGAAAAAAATCACACAGGATAAGCCGCGCAGCATTTTTCTTAAAATTTTCTCATATGAGAATAAATATTCAATTCTTATAAAGAACACCGTTGCAAAATCAGTACTGCAGAATAACCCGCGTTTTATTACTGATAAAGCCAATCGCTATCTGCACGGAATCGGCATGAAAAGCATTGAACATACAGTAGATAAAAATGGCGGATATATCCAGCGGTATGAGGAAGACGGGATGTTCTGTGTACATATTTTACTGTAAAACAACGCAGATTATGCCAAAATAACGTGAATTATGCCACCGTACTTGAATAAAAATGCACAGTAAATTATAGTATAAGTGACAGGAACACATATGAAGGACTTTTCTTTTCCGTTAATATTCACTGGGGAGAGTAAGAATATGAACAGCAGCCGGAATGCGGGTTTAGGTTGTTGGGATAAGTATCGTGAGAGAGTTTTAACTTTATACGAATTGAGTTTGTGCGGTTGTTATAAAGCTGGGTGTTTGCAAGAACATACAATGAGGGATTGTAATAAGAATACAAACGATAAGAGAAAGAATTGGTAAGTGTATTCAGTCATAAATGTATGGGATATTGGTGGTTGTGAAAATAGGAACGTGTATAATTTAGTGTGTTAACAAAAAAGGATTAGCAGGACAGGGCTAATCCTTTTTTGACTAAAAGAAAGAAAAAATATACCACCGAATTAGAAACCGGGAGGAATTGTAGTTATGAAAAAACACATTGCATTTAAAATCATGTTACCGTTAATTGTTATTTTTATTCTGACTGTGACGGTCAATGTCAGTACGACAAGCCAGTTCCAGTCATTCCGTGAGGTCTGTGAGGGAATGTCTAATACCACAACAGAAGTGCCACAGGAAATCCGGGATACGGCGGGCAGCATGGCAGAAGGAATTACGGCGGGATTATCAAGAAATGGTGTGATTTCATCTTTACAGCTGGCAATGGTTATTGTAACGATTATCGTAACGTATGTTTCGGTTGTAAAGCCGCTGCAGAAGACACAAAAACAGCTCAACGACATGATTGAAAAGCTGGAAAAGAATGAAGGCAATCTTGAAGAACGGATTGAAACGAAAAAAGAAGATGAAATCGGACGTCTGATTTTCGGTATCAATATGTTTTTGGATAAATTACAGGTGATTATGAAGCGGATTGAAGGACATTCAATTTCACTGGACGGGGCTTCGGGAAATATTATAAAGAAGGTAGAATCCTCAGCAGAAAGCGCAGGGGAGTTATCGGAAGAAACAGTAAAGCTTTGCAATGAAATTGATGCAATTTCAGATGCAGTTGAAATGATAACAGGGGATATGAAGCAGCTGGAAGCAGGCAACAGTGAAATCGAAAAGGCGAGCGCTGACGGTAAAGAATATACAGTCCACATGAAAGAAAGAGCCAATGAAATCCAGGCACTGGCAGGAAACAGCAAGAACGCTTCCAAAGAAATTACATCTTCTTTAGAGAAGGATTTAAGAACATCTGTTGAAAGCAGTAAGAGTGTCAATGTCATTAAGACACTGACAGAGGATATTTTATCCATTGCAAGTCAGACCAACCTCTTAGCACTGAATGCTTCCATTGAAGCAGCAAGAGCCGGAGAAGCAGGAAAAGGTTTTGCGGTCGTAGCAGATGAAATCAGACAGCTTGCGGATAACAGCCGTAACACGGCAAACAGTATTCAGGAAATCAGCGAAGAAGTGGTATCTTCCGTAGAACAGCTTGCAGTTTCATCCGATAAACTCTTAGAGTATGTCACATCGAATGTACAGGCAGATTATGATAAGTTTGTAACAGCTTCTGCACAGTATTTAGAGGATGCAGATACACTCGAAAATATGATGGCTGATTTTGAAAATAAGACCAGTAACCTATTAGAATCATCGGCTCATGTCGGAAGCAAGATTGTGGAGATTTCCGATACGATTGAGGAAGAAAAGAACCGTGTAGATGCATTTTCCGGTTCAGTGGACAAGGTCCTTTCCAACATGGATGAAATACAGGAATGTACCAATGTCAATGAGGCAGTATCAAAGGATTTAAAGAAAGAAATTGCAAAATTCAGTGTAATCTGATTTAATTCTTGCATTTTGCCTGACCCTATGGTATTATCAAAATTATCAAAGATAGGAAAAGGCAAAGAAGGAGACTCTTTTTCATGGAACCTGACAGGAAGGCGGTGTCATCGACTGAGAACCCGCTAAGGGAATTGTTAAAGGGAACGCTCCGGAGCTGGATTGTTGAAAGCGGTTAAAGCCGTCGTAGGCAGTTCCGTATGCGCGCGTTAAGCGGTTGAAGGAGTGCTTATTTTAGTACTTGAAGCGGGTGGTACCGCGGATAAGATGAATTATCTGCCCCGGAATATTTCTTGAAAGAGAAGTATTCCGGGGATTTTTTGGTTTGAAGAAACTGTTATGCAGTATTCGTAAGAAAGCCCGAATGTTCCGGTACACAGACTGATGATACGGCATAAATATTGTGCGCGTTTTACTTTTTCACACAAAGCGGATAGCTTGTGAAATAAATGACAAAAATATCTATAAATTTAAAGAAAAGGAGTCAAAAAAAGAATGGGAAACATTTACAGAGATACCACATTGAACAATGTGAGTGAACAGGACATCGGAAAGGAGTTAAAGGTTGCAGGCTGGGTTGAAAATATCCGTGACCACGGCGGTGTATCTTTCATTGATTTAAGAGATATGTATGCCGTATTACAGGTTGTTATCCGTGACCCTGAACTTTTAAAGGGCATTAAGAAGGAAGAGTGTATTTCTATCGAAGGCGTGGTAGAAAAAAGAGATGAAGAAACATACAATCCGAAGATTCCGTCAGGAACAATCGAACTCGAAGCAAAGAAGATTACAATGCTCGGACAGGTTTACTCAACCATTCCTTTTGAAGTTATGACTTCTAAAGAGGTTCGTGAAGATGTCCGCTTAAAATACCGTTATCTGGATTTAAGAAATGAAAAAGTAAAGAACAACATGATTTTCCGTTCACAGGTTATCGCGTTCTTGCGTCAGAAGATGACAGAAATGGGATTCCTGGAAATCCAGACACCGATTCTTTGTGCTTCTTCACCGGAAGGCGCAAGAGATTATATCGTACCGTCCAGAAAATACAAGGGCAAGTTCTACGCTCTGCCACAGGCACCACAGCAGTATAAGCAGCTGTTAATGGTATCCGGTTTTGATAAGTATTTCCAGGTTGCACCGTGCTTCCGTGATGAAGATGCAAGAGCAGACCGTTCACCGGGAGAATTCTATCAGTTAGACTTTGAAATGAGCTTTGCAACACAGGAAGATGTCTTCCGTGTGGGTGAAGAAGTGCTGACAGCCGCATTTGAAAAGTTTGCACCGGAAGGTTATGAAGTAACAAAGGCACCGTATCCGATTATCAGCTACAAGCAGGCAATGTTAGAGTTCGGTACAGATAAGCCGGATTTAAGAAATCCGCTTCGTATTATTGATGTAACAGATTTCTTCCAGAGATGTACATTTAAGCCGTTTATCGGAAAGACAGTCCGTGCCGTAAAGGTTCATGCAAATATGTCTAAGGGCTTCCATGAAAAGCTGTTGAAGTTTGCAACAGGCATTGGCATGGGCGGACTGGGTTATCTGGAAGTTCTTGAAGATTTATCTTACAAGGGACCGATTGATAAGTTTATCCCGGACGATATGAAGAAGGAATTCTTAGAACTTGCAGGACTTGAAGCCGGAGATACAATTTTCTTCATGGCAGATAAGGAAGAAAGAGCTGCATACTTTGCAGGACAGATTCGTACAGAACTTGGTACAAAGCTTGACTTACTGGAAAAGAACGCATACCGTTTCTGCTACATTAATGACTTCCCAATGTTTGAAAAAGACCCTGAAACAAAGAAGATTGGATTTACACACAACCCATTCTCTATGCCACAGGGCGGTCTTGAAGCATTAAATACAATGGACCCGTTAGATATCTTAGCTTACCAGTATGATATTGTCTGCAACGGTGTAGAATTATCATCCGGTGCCGTAAGAAACCACGATATGCAGATTATGGTAAAGGCATTTGAAATTGCAGGCTATGATGAAGAAGTATTAAAAGAAAAGTTTGGCGCACTCTACAATGCGTTCCAGTTCGGTGCACCGCCACACGCCGGTATGGCACCTGGTATCGACCGTATGATTATGTTACTGCGCAACGAAGAAAATATCCGTGAAATTATTCCGTTCCCAATGAGCGGTACAGCACAGGATTTAATGTGCGGCGCACCAAACGAAGTAACAGAACAGCAGTTAAGAGAAGTGCATATCAAAGTGCGTGATTAAATATTGACCTGCGGCGCACAAGCGCCTGCGGAATGGAGAGGAGTGTGAAAAAGCCGTAAATCACAGCTTTTTCACACAGATATTTTGTGGAGCAAGCACCACAAAATATCTTTTATCGCAGGACGGATTTAAATCCGTCCGCGTAACCTCCGGCACAAGTGCCTGCGGAATGGAGAGGAAATATGGCAAATGTAATTAGTGACGAAACCATTGAATATGTCGGCATTCTGGCAAAGTTAGAGCTTTCTGACGAGGAAAAGGAAGCAGCTAAAAAAGATATGGCAAGCATGTTAGACCATATTGATAAGTTAAATGAACTGGATACAACGGGCGTTGAACCGATGTCCCATGTATTCCCGGTTGAAAATGTGATGCGTGAAGATGTCGTAACCAACGGGGACGGCAGTGAAGCCACACTTGCAAATGCACCGGAACGGAAAGAAGATGCATTTGTTGTGCCAAAGACAGTCGATTAAGTAAAACGGTAGCGTGAAACGCTTCGGAATGGAGATAAATATGAGTTTGTTGGAATTGACAGCCGTGGAACTGGCAAAAGAAATCAAAGCCGGTAAAACCACAGCAGTAGAGGCAATGAAAGCAGTGTTGGAACAGATTGAAAAAACAGAAGAAACGTATCACTGCTATATCACAATAGATAAAGAAAAAGCAATGCAGGCAGCCAAAGAAGCACAGGAAAAGATTGAAGCCGGAACACTGACCGGTCCTTTAGCCGGTGTGCCGGTTGCCATTAAGGATAACCTTTGTACAAAAGGCGTTGTGACAACGTGTGCATCAAAGATTCTGGAAAATTTTGTTCCGCAGTATGATGCAGAAGCCGTTGTGAAATTACAGGAAGCCGGTGCGGTTATGATTGGTAAGACCAACATGGATGAATTTGCCATGGGTTCTACCACAGAAACTTCTGCATACGGTGTTACAAAAAATCCGCGCAACCCGGAACACGTACCGGGCGGTTCATCAGGCGGTTCGGCAGCAGCGGTTGCAGCAGACGAGTGCTTTTTTGCATTGGGTTCTGATACAGGCGGTTCTATCAGACAGCCTGCATCTTACTGCGGTGTTGTCGGCATGAAACCGACATACGGAACAGTATCCCGTTACGGACTGGTCGCTTACGGTTCATCCTTAGACCAGATTGGACCGCTCTGCAAGGACGTAACCGATTGTGCAACGATTATGGAAATCATCGCTTCCCATGATTTAAAGGATTCTACATCGGTAGAGCGCAAAGATACTGATTTTACAAGTGCGCTGGTTAATGATGTAAAAGGCATGAGAATCGGTATTCCAAAGGATTACTTCGGGGAAGGCTTAGACCCTGATGTCAAGGCATCAGTGCTGAATGCAGTTGAAGTCTTAAAGGCAAAGGGAGCAATTGTTGAAGAATTTGATTTAAGCCTCGTAGAATATGCAATTCCTACGTATTATACGATTGCAGCGGCAGAAGCCAGCTCCAATCTGGAACGTTTTGACGGTGTAAAATACGGATATCGTGCAAAGGATTACGAAGGACTGCACAATATGTACAAAAAGACCCGTTCCGAGGGCTTCGGACCGGAAGTTAAGAGAAGAATTATGCTGGGTTCTTTCGTATTAAGCTCAGGCTATTACGATGCGTACTACTTAAAGGCACTGCGTGTCAAAGCGCTGATTAAAAAGGCATTTGACGAAGCATTTGCAAAATATGATGTCATTATCGGACCGGCTGCCCCGACAACCGCACCGAAGCTTGGCAGCTCTTTAAGTGACCCGATTAAAATGTATTTAAGTGATATTTATACCATTTCCGTAAACCTTGCAGGTCTGCCGGGCATGACCGTGCCTTGCGGAACGGATAAAAACGGTCTGCCGGTCGGCATGCAGCTTATCGGCAACTGCTTTGATGAAAAGAAACTCATTCAGACAGCTTATACGTATGAACAGAGCAGAAAGGAGAACTAAAACTATGGCAAAAGAATATGAAACCGTCATTGGTCTGGAAGTCCATGTAGAACTTGCAACCAAAACAAAGATTTTCTGCGGCTGTTCTACAGCCTTCGGAGGTTCTCCAAACAGCCATACATGCCCGGTCTGCACCGGTATGCCGGGTTCGCTTCCGGTATTAAACAAGCAGGTTGTGGAATATGCAGCAGCAGTCGGACTTGCAACCAATTGTACGATTACACAGAATTGTAAATTTGACCGTAAGAATTATTTTTACCCGGATAATCCGCAGAATTATCAGATTTCACAGTTATATCTGCCAATCTGCCGCAACGGTCATGTCGATATTGAACTGGAAGACGGCACGACAAAGCAGATCCGGATTCATGAAATCCATATGGAAGAAGATGCCGGAAAACTGGTTCACGATGAATGGGACGATGTATCTTATGTGGATTATAACCGTTCCGGTGTGCCGTTAATCGAAATCGTATCCGAACCGGATATGAGAAGTGCAGAGGAAGTGATCGCTTACTTAGATAAGTTAAGACTGATTATCCAGTATCTGGGTGCTTCTGACTGTAAGCTTCAGGAGGGTTCTATGAGAGCCGATGTCAACTTATCTGTCAGAGAAGTGGGCAGTGAAACTTTCGGAACAAGAACGGAAACAAAGAACTTAAATTCTTTCAGCGCGATTGCAAGAGCGATTGAAGCGGAAAAGAACCGTCAGATTGACCTGATTGAATCCGGCGAGGCCGTTGTACAGGAAACAAGAAGATGGGACGACAATAAGGAATATTCATATGCCATGCGTTCAAAGGAAGATGCGCAGGATTACCGTTACTTCCCGGACCCGGACCTTGTACCGGTGCATATCAGTGATGCGTGGTTAGAGGAAATCCGTTCCCGCCAGCCGGAATTTAAGACGGAAAAAATGGCAAGATACAAAGAAGAATTCGGAATCCCGGACTATGATATCGGCATTCTTACGGATTCTAAAAAGCTTGCGGATTTATTTGAAGCCACTACGGCAATCTGCAGTCAGCCAAAGAAGGTTTCCAACTGGTTAATGGGCGAAACGATGCGCATTTTAAAGGAAAAGGAAAAGGAACCGGAAGATATTACATTTTCACCGGAAAACCTTGCAAAGCTGATTGGTCTTGTAGAGGCAGGAACAATCAACGGTTCGGTCGCAAAGGAAATCTTTGAAAAGATTTTCGATGAGGATATTAATCCGGAACAGTATGTGGAAGAACACGGCTTAAAGCAGGTCAATGATGAAGGGGCGCTGCGTGCGACAATTGAAGAAGTCATTGCGGCAAATCCACAGTCCGTTGAAGATTACAGAAACGGTAAGGAAAAGGCAATCGGATTTTTAGTCGGTCAGACAATGAAAGCTATGAAGGGCAAAGCAAACCCGGGCATGGTCAATCAGATTTTAAAAGAATTATTGTAAAATGTATGCGCAGTGAATTTAGTTTTGCTGCGCATATCACAAAATAGCGGCTGTATGCAGGCAGAATGGAGTACATAAATGACAGGAGCAGATTTTTTAATTACCTTGCCGGAATTCCCGGATAAAAAGGTGAGCATTAAAGATTTCGGTGCAGTGGAAAATCAGACAGACATTGCGGGAAGCAAAAGAAATGCGGCGGCAATCAACAGTGCCATGAGTGTTATTTCAAACGAGGGCGGCGGAACGGTTGTGATTCCGAAAGGAATCTGGATTACCGGACCAATCCGTCTGCAAAGCAATGTGTGCCTGTATTTAGAGCGCGGCGCGGTTGTAAAGTTTTCAAAAAATATAGAGGAATACCCACTGATTCTGACCAATTACGAGGGACAGGAGTGTATCCGTACTGTTTCACCGGTTACGGCAGACCACGCAGAAAATATTGCAATCTGCGGTGATGGTGTGATTGACGGAAGCGGCGACTTATGGCGGCCGGTCAAGCAGTTTAAGATGACAGAACGCCAGTGGGCAGAGCTGATGAAGAAAAACAGCAATGTCCTCGATACCAAAGAGGGCGGAATCTGGTTTCCGACAGAATCCGCATTTTTAGGCAACGAAAAGAATATCCAGAAGGACGAAGCTGATGCGTTAAAGAAAGCAGAACAGCACTACGACTTCTACCGTCCGGTGATGGTAAGCCTTGAATACTGCGACAGAGTGCTGTTAGAGGGCGTGACCTTTATGAATTCACCGGCGTGGAATATTCACCCGTTTTTCTGTACAAATCTGACGGTTAAAGACGCGGTGATCCGCAATCCGTACTATGCGCAGAACGGGGATGGCATCGATGTGGAATCCTGTAACGGTGTTGAAATCTATAATTGTACGTTTGAAACGGGTGATGATGCAATCTGCATCAAATCCGGTAAAAATGCAGAGGCGCGTACCTTTGAAGGTCCTTGTGAAAATGCGTATATCCATGACTGCCTTGTCAATGAAGGACACGGCGGCTTCGTTGTGGGCAGTGAAATGTCCCGCGGCGTAAAGCACGTTTTGGTGGAAAACTGTACATTTTTAGGTACGGATGTCGGTGTGCGCTTTAAGAGTGCCATGGGACGCGGCGGTATAGTAGAGGATATTGAGATAAGCCATATCCAGATGACTGGTATTAAGCATGAGGCAGTGATTCTTACAATGTCTTATGTGCTTAATCTTTTAAACCGCGAACAGGGTGCAGAAGGATTTTCAGAAGATGATATTCCATATTTTAAGAATATCACAATGCATGATATCAATTGCATGGGCGCAGAAACAGCCGTAAAAATTGAGCCGATGCAGGGAAAACCGGAAACAATCAGTGATATTACGATCCGGGATTCATGGTTTGAAGCAGAAAAAGAAAATGTCATTGACGGTGTGAATATCCACATCGAAGCATAATAAATATACGACAAATGGCTGTGTAAAAATGTCTTTTAAAAAGCGTTTTTACACGGCATTTTTAAAATAAGAGCAGGAAAAAGCATGGAATATCAGATTTTAATTGTGGATGATGATAAGGATTTATCGTGGATAATTGCAGAAATGTTACAGGATTATGGGTATAAAGTATTGTGTGCCGCAGACAGTGCGGCGGCATTTGAAATGCTGGAGCATATAAAGGTTCACCTGATACTTTTGGATATAAACCTGCCGGATACAGACGGTTTTGTATTTTGCAGGGAGTTGCGCAGGGTGTCTGGGATTCCGGTTATTTTTGCGAGCGCAAGGACAAGTGAAAATGATAAAATAGAAGGATTTGAGCTGGGGGCGGACGATTATCTTTCAAAGCCGTATTCCATGAAGGAGCTGTTGTGCCGTGTCAATGCTCTGATTCGCAGAACTTACGGAGCGGACAGGCAGGAAGAACAGATGACATTCGGAAATGTGCAGGTGAATTTTACGTCACGTATTGTTACCAAAGACGGTAAAAATGTACCATTGTCCCTGCGGGAATTTGATTTGCTTGCGTATCTGTGCCGCCATAAAAATACAGCGGTCAGAAAGGATACGCTGCTTTCGGAGGTCTGGGGGGCATTTTCAATGGTAGAGCCGTCTACGCTGACGGTGCATATGCGTTGGCTTCGTGAAAAGTTAGAGGATACGCCGGGAACACCAAAGTATCTAAAGACCGTCTGGGGTGTCGGCTATATGCTGGAGGAAAAGGGGGAAGACAGATGAAAAACACAATCAGAAAAAAATGGATAATCACAACGGTAGTTTTTACAGCGGTTTTACTGCTGATAACTGCCGTTTTTTTACTGCCCGGTACAAAACAGCCGGCAGAGGACACAGCGGCAGAGCGGATTGTGGCGGTCAATGAAGTCCAGCAGCTTATCCGCAGGGGAGAAGATGAACAGGCAGCTTTAAAATTACAGGCTTTAAAAGAGAAAATGCAGGCAGGACAGACAAACGAAGCTGTACCGTCTAAAAAAGGCACAGCCGTATACTCATGTATTGTTTTTTTATTCCTTTTTGCGGTTATGGGATATCTGTATTACCGGATTCTGCGCCCATTTGAAAAATTGCAGGGATTTGCGGAAAACATTGCACAGGGGAATTTTAATGTGCCGTTAAAATACGAGCGCTGCAATTATTTTGGTGCATTTACATGGGCATTTGACAGTATGCGCAAAGAGATTATAAAAGCAAGAGCCGCAGAACGGGAAGCTGTGGAAAATAATAAAACCGTCATTGCGACACTGTCCCACGACATCAAGACACCGGTGGCTTCTATCAGAGCTTATGCGGAGGGGCTGGCAGCACATATGGATACGACACCTGAAAAGCGCATGAAATTTGCTGAAGTTATTATCAGAAAATGCGATGAAGTATCGGCTCTGACCAACGACTTATTTTTACACGCGCTTTCTGATATGGACAAATTGGAAATGAATATGCACGAAGTGAAGCTGTGCGCGTTTATGCGGAAAGCGGTGGCGGAGCTTATAAGTGATATGGACAGTGTACGGCTTTACCTGCCGGATTCGGAATGGGTGATTTCGGCTGATGAAAAAAGGCTCATGCAGCTTACGGAAAACATTTTAAATAATGCGGCAAAATATGGGAAAATGCCGGTGGATATTACGATACGGCAGAAAGATAACGATACGGTGCAGATAAATTTTAAAGATTACGGAAACGGAATGAAAGACGAAGACATACCGTTTGCACTGGATAAATTATACCGCGGAAAAAACAGTGCGGATAAGCCGGGAGCGGGGCTTGGACTTTATATTGTTAAATATATAACAAATAAAATGAACGGAGAAGTCCGGCTATATAATCACGTGGACGGGTTAGAGGTTGTGGTGGAACTACCGGTAAAAGAATAAATAAAAGTGTGTTAAGGATTTCTTAATATCTTTTCTGATAAAATCTTCCTGAAAGCAGATGAGAAAGTGTCTGCCTTACATCTTTAGTTGAAAAATGAAAGGATAACGCAATGAAAAAAACTCTTTTGACGGCAAAAAATGTATGTAAAAGCTTTGCGCATGAGGGCGGACAGATTCATGTGTGCAATCATGTAAATCTGGAGCTCTACGAGGGCGATTTTACGGTAATAATGGGGACTTCCGGGTCAGGAAAATCCACGCTTCTTTATGTATTAAGCGGCATGGATAAGGCAACGGCGGGAGAAGTTCTGTATCAGGGAAGTGACCTTACAGCAATGAAAGAAAAACAGCTTGCGGCACTTAGAAAGCAGGATTTTGGATTTATCTTCCAGCAGATGCATCTGGTATCGAATCTTACGATTTTTGAAAATGTGGCGGTTGCGGGCTATTTAGAGTCGTCCAAAACGGCGGCGCAGGTGAAAAAAGAAACGGAAAAACTGCTGGAACAAATGGGACTTTCACAAGTAAAGAATCATCTGCCGTCACAGGTTTCGGGCGGACAACAGCAGCGCTGTGCAATTGCAAGAGCCGTAATCCACACGCCGAAGCTGTTATTTGCAGATGAGCCGACCGGTGCATTAAACCGCGCCAATACAACGGAAGTATTAAATCTATTGACACAGTATAATCAGGCAGGACAGAGTATTTTAATGGTAACACACGATTTGCGCGCGGCACTGCGGGCAGACAGAATCCTTTATCTGGAGGACGGAAAAATCACGGGTGAACTGAAACTGCCGCCGTATGATGCCAAAGAAGAAAATGGCAGGGAAGCACAGGTAAACGCATGGCTGACATCGCTCAGTTGGTAAATGTGAAAAATCCTTAAATTTAAGATTTTTCACATAGCACTTTGTTTCTGAGCGAAAGCAAAGTGACAGGACGACGGTTTGTTGATAAACACTTTGTGCCGCAGGCGTCACAAAGCGTTATTGTCATGAAATGGAGAGAAGTATGAGTATTTTAACAATTTTAAAGGCGAATATCCGCCATAAGAAGGGAACGTTTGTAAGCATTGCAGTATTGTTGTTTGTAATTTCCATGGCGGTAGCTTCAATTATCAGTATCCGAAAGAATGCGAATGACAGTCTGCAAGCGGCTTACGACAGAACCGGAGCGCGCAGTCTTCTGGTGCTGATTCGGACACAGAATCTGACAGAGGAGCTGCGGGAACGGGTACAGGACAGTGAACTGGTTCAGGAGATAAAAGAATATCCGGCGCTGGCTTCCTATAAAATCATGATTGGGGATAAAGAAGTAAACAACACATGGCTTTTTGAAAAAATGTGCCCGGAGTATTCCGTGTTAAATGAGCGGGGAGACGGATATAAAACGCAGGATACGTCCCTGCAAAAAGGTGAAATTTATGTTACGCAGGGGATTCTATCATCGAAGAACTGCAAAATATCGGATAAAATCAGGATTACGAATGCGGATAAAGAATACGAATTTACAATAAAAGGAATTGTGGAAGAACCGTATTCGGGTGCGTCGGTAATAGGCTGGAAACAGGTGTTTATCAGTGATGAAGATTATGAACAGATATACCGGGATATGCAGAGTGAAAATGAATGGGCTGCGCAGTCACAGTTTACAATCCTACAGATACAGAAAGCCGATACCGCGATTTCGGATAATACATTCAGAAGACAGCTTAATTTAGAAACCGGGATTACAGACGAGGCTTCCGGTTCAATGACAAAATCAATGTCAGCACATTATACAATGCTGTTTGTCAGTATTATCACATCGGTGCTGCTGGTCTTTATGGGACTGCTCTTAATTGTAGTAATAATTGTGATTACATACAGTATTACCACGGGAATCCAGATGGATTATGTCAATATTGGCATTTTAAAAGCGGTCGGTATTACGCAGGGACAGCTCAGGCTGATACTGGTATTACAGTATATAGCGGCGGAGATTGTCGGCATGGCAGCAGGACTTGCAGGTTCTGTCTGGCTGATAAAATCCTTTGGAACGATATTCCAGCCGATTATGGCGGTAGTGATTACAACGCGGATAGCATGGGCGCAGAGCTTTTTTTGGATTGCCGTTATTCTAGTGGGAACGGGTATTCTGCTGTTTGTATTGACGGCAAAAGCGGCAAAAATTACACCAATGCGGGCATTATCACAGGGAAAAGACGAGATATATTTTTCAAGCCGCCTAAATGTAGCGGTATCCCCAAAACACCTGTATACCACACTGGCATTGCGACAGATAACATCGGAGGGCAGACGGTATGTGGGAACGGTGGTCATTGTGGCAATTCTGGTATTTTTTATGATGACCATACAGATACTGGGCGGCGTAGTCGATTCCGAATCAGCAAGAGAATCCATGGGTGAAATTGTATCCGATGTGGAGATACAGTTACAGACAAAGGTTGATGAGCATGAATTTCAAAATATTGAACAGACGATTGAAGAAATCACTCCGATACAAAAGAAATGTTACACAAACACAACGTATATGTCGTTAAACGGAGAAGAAATTTATTGCTTTATTTACCAGAATCCGGGTGATATGCAGATGACCAAAGGGCGTGCGCCGATATATGACAATGAAATCGCCATTACGGAAATCACCGCGGAGGAAGTCGGCATAAAAATGGGCGATACCGTAACCGTCGCCTGCGGTAGTAACCGGGAGGAATATCTGGTTTCCGGGATTTATCAGGGCTTAAATGATGCGGGATTAAATTTTTCAATTGGATTTCAGGGTGCACAAAAGCTCGGCATTTCATCAATGGGATACGGCGCGTATAAGTTATCGGAGCCAGAGAAAGCCGTACAGGTACAGGAACGGTTAAATGAAGTCTATCCGGAAATTTTAAAGGTACAAACGTCAGGAGATGCTTCTATGGATAAAACGTATGAAGCCGCAATACAAGCAATGCAGTTGATTGTTAATGTTTTTTCGGTATTGTTTGCACTGATTGTGGTTATCATGTTCTGCCACAGAATGTTTTTGCAGGAAAAAACGGATCTCGGCATTTTAAAGGCAATGGGACTGACATCCATACAGCTTCGGTTGTCGTTTGGACTGCGCTTTTTAATGCTTGCGGTATCGGGAGCAGTGCCGGGAGTGATTTGCTCTGTTCTTTTGTCGGGAAAGCTTCTGACTGCAATATTAAAGCCAATGGGGATTACACATTTAATCATTTCACTGCGCCCGGCTTCGGTGCTGTTTCCGATAGGACTTATCTGTGTCAGCTTCTTTTTATTTGCGTTTTTGGTATCCCGCGGGATAAAAAAGCTTTCCGCTACTGTACTAATTGCGGAGTAGAAATGAGATTTTCTATATTGATTTTGCCAAAAGTGTGTTATATAATTTTATAGTTAATACAGCAAAATTTTATGGAGGAGTCAATGAAGAACTATCTTAATCAGACCGACAAAACGGTTGAAGATGAATTACATGATGAATGTGGTGTTTTCGGCGCATATGATTTCGACGGAAATGATGTAGCATCAACGATTTATTATGGTTTATTTGCATTACAGCACCGAGGACAGGAAAGCTGCGGTATTGCAGTCAGTGACACAGAAGGCCCGAAGGGAAAAGTCCTTGCACACAAGGATATGGGACTTGTCAATGAAGTGTTTAATGCAAAAAATCTTGAGAATTTAAAAGGAAATATCGGTGTTGGACATGTCAGATATTCCACAGCTGGAAGCAGTGTCAGAGAGAATGCCCAGCCACTGGTTTTAAATTATGTAAAAGGAACACTGGGACTTGCTCACAACGGTAATCTTTTAAATGCACTGGAATTAAGAGAAGAACTTTCTTACACAGGAGCAATTTTCCAGACGACCATTGATTCTGAAGTAATTGCATATTTAATTGCCAGACAGAGATTAAAGGTTGGAACCGTTGAAGAGGCGGTAAAGGGTGCAATGCAGAAGTTAAAAGGTGCATATTCCCTTATTGTCATGAGTCCCAGAAAGTTAATCGGCGCAAGAGACCCGTTTGGCTTTAAGCCGCTTTGTATCGGCAAGCGTGACAATGCGTATTTTCTGTCATCAGAAACCTGCGCACTTGATACGGTTGGTGCAGAATTTGTCCGTGACGTGCTTCCGGGTGAAATCGTAACGATTACAAAGGACGGTATTGCATCGGATACCAGTCTTTGTCAGGAAAAGAAAGCAAGATGTATTTTTGAATATATTTATTTTGCCCGTCCGGACAGCGATATCGACGGCATGAGCGTTTACGAATCCCGTATCAATGCAGGAAAGATTCTTGCAAAGACCCACCCGGTAGAAGCAGACCTTGTTGTCGGTGTGCCTGAATCCGGAAATGCGGCGGCACTTGGCTATTCTATGCAGTCCGGTATTCCATACGGCAATGCCTTTATTAAGAACAACTATGTAGGACGAACCTTTATCAAGCCGAAGCAGGAGCAGCGCGAGTCCAGCGTAAAGGTAAAGTTAAATGTTTTAAAAGAAGCGGTGGCAGGCAAAAGGGTTGTCATGATTGATGATTCCATTGTGCGCGGTACAACGAGTGCAAGAATTGTCAGCCTGTTAAAGAATGCAGGCGCAGCAGAGGTGCATGTAAGAATCAGTTCTCCTCCGTTTAAGCACCCATGCTACTTCGGAACGGATATTCCGTCAGAAGACCAGCTGATTGCTTCAGGACACACCGTAGACGAAATCTGCAAGCTGATTGGTGCAGATTCCCTCGGCTATCTGGAAGTAGACCGTTTAAGTGAAATGATTAACGGACAGAAAGATTACTGTGATGCCTGCTTTACCGGAAATTACCCGATAGAGCCGCCGACACAGGATATCCGTGGTGAAATGGGCTAAACGGCGGTTTGATGAAACGGCACGAATGAAGAATGAGAAATATACAGCTTATATATAATATATGATATATAAATACGCTCAGTACATAAAGTATGAAAGATGTATAGAATGTGTGCAATATATAGAGTGATGTAAAAAAGAAAGGCGGATTAAATTATGAATGACAGATACCAGACACCGCTTGCAGAACGTTATGCAAGCAAGGAAATGCAGTACATTTTTTCACCGGATATGAAATTTAAGACATGGAGAAGACTTTGGATTGCACTTGCCGAAACAGAAAAGGAATTAGGACTTGATATTACAGACGAGCAGATTGCCGAATTAAAGGCACATAAAGACGATATCAACTACGAAGATGCCAAGAAGCGTGAAAAGGAAGTACGCCACGATGTAATGTCACACGTTTACGCATATGGTTTACAGTGTCCGAAAGCAAAGGGCATTATCCACTTAGGCGCAACTTCATGTTACGTAGGCGATAACACCGACATTATTATTATGACAGAGGGCTTAAAACTGGTTCGTAAAAAGTTAGTCAACGTTATCAACGAACTTTCAAAGTTTGCGGACAAGTATAAGGCACAGCCGACACTGGCATTTACACATTTCCAGCCTGCACAGCCGACCACTGTCGGTAAGAGAGCAACACTGTGGCTCAATGAACTGGTTATGGACTTAGAAGACCTCGACTACGTGCTTTCAACCATGAAGCTGCTCGGATGTAAGGGTACAACCGGAACACAGGCTTCTTTCTTAGAGCTGTTTAACGGCGACCATGAAAAGATTAAGCAGATTGATAAAAAGATTGCACAGAAAATGGGCTTTGAAGCATGTCATCCGGTATCAGGACAGACTTATTCAAGAAAAGTAGATACAAGAGTATTAAATATTCTTGCAGGCATTGCGGCAAGCGCACATAAGTTCTCTAACGATATCCGCTTATTACAGCATTTAAAGGAAATTGAAGAACCGTTTGAAAAATCACAGATTGGTTCATCAGCCATGGCTTATAAGAGAAATCCGATGAGAAGTGAAAGAATGGCATCTTTAGCAGATTATGTCATCTGTGATGCGTTAAATCCGGCAATCGTATCTTCTACACAGTGGTTTGAAAGAACACTTGATGATTCTGCTAACAAGAGATTATCCGTTCCGGAAGGATTTTTAGCAGTAGACGGTATCTTAGACCTTTACTTAAATGTTGTAGACGGACTGGTTGTATATGATAAGGTTATCAACAGAAGACTGATGTCAGAGCTTCCGTTCATGGCAACCGAAAATATCATGATGGACGCTGTAAAGGCAGGCGGCGACAGACAGGAACTGCACGAAAGAATCCGCGAGCTTTCTATGGAAGCAGGCAAGCGTGTAAAGCAGGAAGGCTTAGACAACAATCTGCTTGAATTAATCGCAGCAGATCCGATGTTTAACGTAACGCTTGAAGAATTACAGGCAAAATTAGACCCGATGAAGTATGTCGGACGTTCTAAGGAACAGGTTGAAGAATACTTAGCAGAAGTGATTCAGCCGATTCTTGCTGCAAGCAAAGACGAGCTGGGCATGACAGCAGAGATTAACGTATAAAAAGAAAAAAGAAACAGCTGATAACGGCATTGTATATTGGTAGACAGCGATATACAGTGCCGTTATTTTTATGGTATAATGCAAGCGTGGATTTTTTAAATCGTAATTTAATTATTTAAGGGATGAATAATGAATAATAAGTCAATTATCAAAGGTTTTTTATTTCCGACATTGCTTCAGATAACTGTTGTTGCGGCACTGGTTGGGATACTAAAAGCAAAAGGGTATGAATTGGGATACAATTCGTTTTTGGGAATGGTTTTTATTATATTTGGCGGTGTGTCATCTGCACTTTGGGGTGTATTTTATCAAATCAAATATAATGCTAAAAGACCGTTAAGTATATTAAAAGATTTTTTCGATATAAAGCAATCAATTAAAATCTATGCAGTAGTACTGGTATTTTTATTTATGGATTTTTGTTCTGTGATAGTAAGTAAAGGATTTAAAATAGAAAGTTTACTGATTCTGTTAGTTCTTTTCTTTAAGACAATAGCATTTGGCGGAATAGAAGAAATAGGCTGGAGATATTCGTTTCAACCTTGCTTAGAGAAAAAGATTCCATATATTGCTGCAACGATTATTACTTTTTTGTGTTGGAGCATATGGCATTTCCTGTTCTTTTATATTGATGGCAGTATAGAAATTGTTAATGTTCCGTATTTCTTATTGGGATTATTAACAAACTGTTTTATTTTTTCGGCGTTGTTTGCATATTCAAATAGTTTGTGGATATGTGTAATGACACATGCCTTAATTAATACATTATCCCAAATTACTGTAAATGATAATGCACTTATAGGTAATATATTCAAAGTAGTATGTATATGTTTTGCGTGTTTTTTATTTCATGTATCAAAGAGGAAAAGAATATAAGTTATTGTATCCCCGCAGATCGAAAGTTGTTTAATGGAGAATGTATGAAGAAGAGAATAACGCTTATTGTTTTTTCGGTGCTAATAATTGTTGCTTTATATGTGTTGTATTGTTTTAATTATATTCCACATAAAAAATATACAAATGCAGATTTCAATATAGAAGCTTACAAGAGCAATATTGATAAAGACAATGATGGTATAGATGACCAAACAGATATATTAAATAATGCAAATAATTACATAAAAACTAATCCAAAATATAAAAGCAAATATTACAATACAGGTTATCCAAATGATGAATATGGGGTTTGTACTGATGTAGTAGCTTTTGCTTTAAAAGATGCAGGATATGATTTGATGGAATTAGTAAATGAGGATATAAAAAACAATAAAGAATTATATGATATGGATGCCGTTGATAAAAATATAGATTTTAGAAGAGTTAAAAACTTAAAAGTATATTTCGATAATAATGCAATAAGTCTTACTACAGATATAAATGAAATAAAAGAATGGCAAGGTGGAGATATTGTTGTATTTAAAAAACATATAGGCATTATATCTGACAAGAGAAATCGAAAAGGTATATGTTTTGTTATCCATCATGCAAATCCATATCAAATATATTATGAAGAGGATATACTGGAACATCGTGATGATATCATAGGACATTATAGAATCAGTTAAACAACTTCCGGTTTGCAATGCAAAAGTTTTTAACAGCAATGATTATACAGAATGATTGTAAAACAATCCTGTCTTGATATAGAAAATAAAATTAACGACAGTATTTCGCCACAACCGGATTATACACTTGAAATACAAAACGACAGTACGATAAAGCTTACTGTAAAGAGTGGAATTCATAAGCCGTATCTATACAAGTCAAAGGCATATAAGAGAAATGATACTGCAACGATAGAGGTAGATACATTAGAGTTTTCACGTCTTATATTGGAGGGAAAAAATATAAGATTTGAAGAATTACCATATAATGAACAGAAATTAACATTTGAAGTTTTGCATCAAAAATTAAAAGAAAGCATTCAGATTGAAACTTTTAATAAGGATACTTTAAAAATACTTAATTTATATGATAATAATAATGGATATAATAATGCAGCAGGACTTTTAGCGGATAGAAATCATTTTCCCGGCATTGATATTGTAAAGTTTGGTCAAAATATCAGTGTTATTCAAAAAAGGGCAACGATTGAAAATATATCCATATTAGAGGTATATGATAAAGCAATAGATATGTTCAGAGATTATTATCAATACGAAATAATAGAGGGGGCAGAGAGAAAAAATGTAGAAAGAATACCGGAAGCAGCTTTTCGTGAAGCGATTGCAAATGCTTTAATTCATAGAGCGTGGGATATAGAATCACAAATAAGAGTTCTGATGTTTGATGACAGACTTGAGGTTATTTCGCCCGGAGGTCTGCCATCAGGAATAACAGAAGATGAATACTTATCAGGTAAAATTTCTGTTTTAAGAAACAGGAATCTTGCAAATGTATTTTATAGGCTTGGGTTTGTTGAGATTTTTGGAACCGGAATTACAAGAATAAAGCAATTATATGAAAGTGCATTAAGAAAACCTGATTTTGAAGTATCAGAAAATACGATTAGGATTATGCTTCCTGTTTTTGAAGAAAATATAAATTTAACGGAAGATGAAAAGCAGGTGTATGCGCTGTTAAGCACGACAATGCTCAAGCCTATCAGTGAAATAGCACCCTATACACCATTTGGTAAATCAAAAACAACACAGTTATTGAAAGAAATGAGCAAAAAGGGAGTGGTAGAGGTTAAAGGAAAGGGCAGAGGCACAAAGTATATAATAAAACGTATGAATTAATACAAATGATTTTTATTTGCTGCAAAATTAGTATCAGAATACCTGTTTTATGTTTTCTGACGGGGACAAAATACAATGAAAATAAGTGAACATATGGATTGTGATATTTGAATTTAGGGAGGATATTGACTGATGAAAATACGTATTATTGGTTGCAGTGGTTCTGGAAAAACCTATTTAGCAAATGCACTTTCAAAGAAGTATAATATTTCTCATTTCGACTTAGACGATATTCAATGGGATAACAACGCCAAAGAATATGGAAAAAAGAGACCGCTTGATGAACGAAAAGCGTTATTACAAGAAATATTATATAATAATGATGAGTGGATAATTGAGGGGGTATATTATGCCTGGGTACAGCAAAGTTTTGATGAAGCTGATAAAATATATGTTTTAGATATGCCTGGTTATTTATATAAAAGTAGAATTATTATGCGCTTTATAAAAAGAAAATTGGGGCTACAAAAAGGGAAAAAAGAAACTTTGAAATCAGTCTATAACCTTTTGAAATGGACTGAAACTTTTCAGAATAAAAATTTGAAAGAAATAAGAAGTATTTTAGATAGATATGACAATAAAGTTGTATGGTTATCAGGGAAAAAGGATGTAGAGAAAATAATAAAGGCGGTATGATAACTCCCAAGTTGGCGCAGTTGAGGCAGAATGTTTTCCGCCTGCGGAAGCAGCAACAGAAAAGGAACTTGCTGACTCCTTTGGGCGAACTTGTAGAAGTCAACGGTCACAACATGAGTGTATATACGGAGGGCGACGGTGACAAAACATTTGTATTTATGTCAGGAAGCGGAACATGCTCGCCTATATTGGATTTTAAGTCACTGTATTCGCTGTTGAGCAATGAGTACAAAATTGCAGTAGTGGAAAAATTCGGCTATGGTTTCAGTGATGTGGTAGATAAAAACAGGGATATTGATACAATATTGAGCGAAACCAGAATGGCACTTGATAAGGCAGGAATAGAACCGCCGTATGTGCTTTGCCCACATTCAATGTCCGGATTAGAAGCTTTATACTGGGCTCAGAAGTATCCGGAAGAAGTTGAAGCTATTGTCGGTTTGGATATGGCTGTGCCGGACTATTATGATGAAATGAACATCAATATTCCTATAATGAGATTAGGACAGTATTGCGCCGGATTGGGAATTACAAGATGGATACCAAGCCTTGCGGAAAGTAATGCCATCAAATCGGGAACGCTCTCTCAAAAGGAAAAAGAAATTTACAGGGCTATATTTTACCAAAAAACCGCAACTGTAACGATGATTGACGAAGCAAAAGCGGTAAAAAAGAATGCGGGTGTTGTAAAGGAAAAGGGCATCCCACAAGTGCCGATGTTATTGTTTATCTCTGACGGTTCCGGTGGAACAGGTTTTACAAAAGAAAAGTGGAGAAGTATTCCTAAAGAATATATTTCAAACCACAACAACGCAAGTTGTATTGAACTGGACTGTCCTCATTATATTCACGACTACGAATATCAAAGAATAAGTGAAGAAATCAGAAGCTTCATCCGGTGAATTAATAAGGCAATGAGTAAGACCGCTTGTGGTTGATACGGAATGCTCGCAAATTCATTATTTGTCAAATTGGGAAATTAAAAATTAGGGGAAATTGATAATGACAATAGAAGAAATTTTTAGTGATTTATATGATAAATATGATGAAGATTTTAACTGGTATATGATTCCATTAACACAGGCTGACGGAGTATTTGTTACTGAATTGAAAAATGAAATCGGGGAAGACCACTTCTTATATGACAAAAGAATTTGGGCAGCAGCAAAGTGTGAATCTAATGATGATGTGTTATATGTTATTGACAACGGAAGAAATGCGGACAGCTACTATATTTTCCATTTGACTTACTCAAAGCATAATCTTGCCGGATTTCCGCGATATGAAGAATTAAAAGATGTATATGCAGTAAAGGCATTTATTGAGCAGTCCATAAAAACAAAGCAGGAGTTTGCGGATTTATAGTATGTAAAACAATTTTGACACCCGGAAAACACAGATGTCAATACACTTTGATAGCAAAAATACTGCTTTGCGATTAACATGAGTATGCAAGGAGGTGACGGAATGGAACTTGGAAAACAAATAAAAATGCATCGTCAGGAAGCAGAGTTATCCCAAGAGGAATTAGCCAATCGTGTTTATGTTTCAAGACAGACAATTTTAAATTGGGAAAACGATAAAAGTTACCCGGATGTGAACAGTTTGGTATTACTGAGTGAAATTTTTCAAATCTCTCTTGATAAGCTAATCAAAGGAGATATTGGTGTTATGAAAGAGGTAATTCAAAAAGAAGAAATTGAAAAAATGAAACGCTACGGAAGAATCTACACTATAATGTTGATTGTGACTGTTGTTTCTGCGGTTCCGCTATTTATGTGGCTTGGTGTCTGTGTATTAATTGGCTTTCTGATGCACGTCTTTTTGAATTAATAGTGATATTGCGTTTTAAAATTCAGAAGGTCAATTCTAAAATGAGGTTATATACAGCCACAAATTCAATTGCAAAAAAATACGATTGAATTTACGGCTGTTTTTACATATAATAATTATAATTAATTGGGAAAAATTAAAATTTAGTAATTAGTTAGAAAAATAGTAAGTTAGTAATTAGTTAGAAAAATAGTAATTTTTTGTTATGATTGGAGGAATTTAAAATGAGAAAAATATGGAAGGAAATAACAATATTATTGATACAGTTATTTATGTTTTACATTTTTCCTTTATTTGCAGGACCAACAGATATAATGGGAATGGTATTCTTAATTTTGGTATCAACTTTTATACTTGCTATAATATTTGCTAGTATTTCAAAGGAAAAATGGAAATATATCTATCCAATAATTATATCTATATTGTTTATACCATCAGTGTTTATTTATTATAATAGTTCAGCTTTAATTCACGCAGTTTGGTATTTGGTTGATTCTGGTATTGGCTTTTTAATAGGTTTAATTATTTATAAAATAACTAATAAAGAGTAATATAAATTAACAATTTGTAAAAGAGCATTTCGTTAGATTTTATAGGGGGGGGATATTTATGCTAATGAATTATGATGAAAGCATCCGTGCCTGTCAGCATATTGACGGTTGGAAATTTGTAACGAGTTTTTCTGTTGGAGGTTTTGAATGGCTTGGGTTTTCTAAGAAAATTTCAAATAAAATGATTATCATTTCTTCTCAAAAAACTACTATTCTGGATTGTGACAATGGAAAAATTGAAAATTGTATGATTGATTATGATGAAGAAGAACTTATTGCAATTTGTGATAAATTACCGGACGAACAGATTTTAATAGCAGGAGAATACGGTGGAAACTTACCTGATACAACAAATAAGGGCGAAAGGGTTCTTATTCAGAAAACAAAAGAGTATATTACGACTATAACTTTTATTCCTGGTCAAAGTGATGAAATAAAAGTTTATGAAAATTATGGTGCATACATCTGTGGATTTAGCTACGATGGAAAGTATTTTGTTATTGCAAATGATGGAGGAATTATTGTTATAAAGAGATGTTGCTAACTTTTCAATTAGTATGTTAATATAATTTTGGCACTGCCATTCACGGTAGGCGGTTTAGTCGATACCTTCGAGAGGAGGTGAGACTATGGTGACTTATTCAGATATGTTTACATATACATTAGTATTATGTGCAGTTGCAACGCTTGTTGCTTCCATTTGTAATAAAAAACCAAAAAAATAACCGCCCCCAGCCACGGTAACGGTTATTTTTAATAACTTGTATCCTAAAGGCTAAACCGTCTATCGACAGTGCCTTTTTATATATTCATATTACTCTATTTCCATATTTATGTCAAATTTATATTGAAAATCCGTTTTGCAGCTTTTACAGCAAAAACATTTAGACAGCGGCAACACCAAAATGCTATAATAAAAGCACATATTATAATGGTAATAATGGGGAGAAAGAAAACATGGACAGAGAAGTAGACGCAATGGGCTACGGGATTTGTATATTTTCCGCAGATACCGTACAGGACTTTTTGAAACGTGAAAAAATTCGGAAAAGAAAGCTGTTAAGTCTTTTACAAAAGGATAAGGAACTTTATTTGTCTACGCAGAAAGAGGGCATTTTAATTCCGTTAGTAGGAATTAATGCGTATAATTACGCAATCCGGCTCGAAGGACGGGACGAGCCGTTTGACGACCGGTGGACACAAAAGATTGACTATGACGGATTTAATCTGGAAATTAAAGACGGGCTGTGGATTTCCAATATCCGGCAGCTTGAGCCTTTTGAGCCGAAAATATATCATGAAAAGGAAGAAGAATTTTACACTACGCCGGGACAGTTTGAACCGGTAGAGCGGTACCGCTCGCCATGGGAACGGTGGTATAAGGCGGAAACGGGAAAGGGAGAGCTTGTTAAAATTTATACAGATATCAAATATGATGTCCCTGCCGGAAAATATCTGCTGTCTATCAAAGGTTATGTCCGAAAGGAAAAACAGAAGTACCCTGTTCCGAATTGTGGCTTTTATCTTTCGCTGACGAAAGTGGAAGCATTTGAAGGCTTTAAAAATCCACGGGAAGCAGATGAGTACAATTTTAATATAGGAAGCATGGAGTAAGGCGCACATATAATTTGCACAGAGAGAAGGGAAAATATGATATTTAAAACAGCAGGTGACAAATCAAAACCGGCAATATTATTTTTTCATGCAATGGGAGTGACGAGTGACAGCAGTATGCCGGTAGCAGAGTGTCTGGAACAGAAATATTACTGCATTATGCCGACTTCGACAGTATATTGTGCCGGACAAAAATATCGCAGTAAAACAGATGAAATACAGCAGATAATGACATTTTTAAAAGAACAGGGAATCCGTGAGATAGAACTTGTGGTGGCTTCCTCAATCGGCGCAGACCTTGCAATGGCATTTCTAACCAATACACAGATACCCGTAAAACATGTCTTTTTTGACGGCGGGCAGTTTGCACAGATTGGAAAGACATTGAGAAAGATAATGGTTCCGTTCATATATCTGGCAATAAAAAGCATTTACCGGTCAAAAGGAAAAACATTAAAAAAAATCATGTGGTGCGATGATGATAATATAAAGCCGTATTTTATAGAAGCAGGCAGGAATATAACATATGGGAATTTAAAAAGACAGCTGCAAAGTCCCTGTTTCTGCGGGTTTGCAGAAAAAATAAAAAAATCTCAAAAAAAGTTGAAAAAAGTGCTTGACATTTACGCGATTATCGTATTATAATAACCAAGTCAGTTCACGAGAGAACAAAAACAAACAACACAGCGCAAGCGGTTGTAGCGATTGTTTATCATGAATTTGAATATGGGATCTTAGCTCAGCTGGGAGAGCATCTGCCTTACAAGCAGAGGGTCATAGGTTCGAGCCCTATAGGTCCCATACATGAAAAGAATATGGCGAGATAGCTCAGTTGGCTAGAGCACACGGTTCATACCCGTGGTGTCGGGAGTTCGAGTCTCCCTCTCGCTACTACATGGACACCTTGAACAGAGGTGTCTTTTTTGCATATACAGGGAGAATACCGTAAAACACTGCCAAAGCGGAAATATTTTCACTTGTACAATTCATAGAATAATGGTATTCTTTTACGGGAAAATAAAATGATAGAAGTCAGAAAGGAGAATGAAAATGCGCGTTGGAATGGGGTATGATGTACACAGACTGGTGGAAGACAGAAAGCTGATTATAGGCGGAGTGGAAATTCCGTATGAAAAAGGTCTGCTGGGACATTCTGATGCGGATGTCCTGCTTCATGCGATTATGGACGCACTGCTCGGTGCGGCGGCGCTTGGAGATATTGGAAAGCATTTTCCGGACAACGATGACAGATATAAAGGCATTTCCAGTCTGGAACTGTTAAGACAGGTTGGAAAGCTTTTAGATGAAAAGAATTATGTCATTGAAAATATTGATGCAACGATTATTGCGCAGAAGCCGAAAATGCGTCCGTATATCGATGAAATGCGCAAAAATATTGCAGACACCTTAAAGCTTGACATCGACCGTGTCAATGTAAAGGCAACGACCGAGGAAGGACTTGGCTTTACCGGTACGGGAGAGGGCATTTCTTCCCAGGCGGTTTGCAGCTTAAATGACGTGACTAATTATATCTATGGCGATTCGGATATGACAAATTGTTGTGGCGGATGTGGCGGTTGTTCCGTAAAATAAAGTAACAGCAATCAGACATTGAGGAGTAGACATGGAGTTTTTTAAATATGTAAAACAGGAAATTGCGGTCATAAAGGACAGGGACCCGGCAATAAAATCAACGATGGAAGTGTTTTTATATCCGAGTTTTCATGCAATTTTAAAATATCGCAAGGCGCATAAACTGTACCTGAAAAAGCACTATTACCGTGCACGCCGCATTTCGCAGAAAACGGCAAGAAAGACCGGTATCGAGATTCATCCGGGTGCCCAGATTGGTGAAGGTCTGTTTATCGACCACGGACATGGTGTGGTTATTGGTGAAACAGCCATTATCGGGGATAATGTAACACTGTATCAGGGTGTAACACTTGGCGGAACCGGAAAAGAAAGCGGAAAACGCCACCCGACAGTGGGGAATAACGTATTAATCGGTGCGGGAGCAAAGGTGCTTGGTTCATTTACAATCGGAGATAACTGTAAAATCGGCGCCGGTTCGGTTGTTCTTGAAAATGTGCCGCCGAATTCAACGGTTGTCGGTGTACCGGGTAAAATTGTCATTCAAAATGATGTACGTGTCAATGACGATTTAGACCAGGTGCATCTGCCGGACCCGGTACAGACGGAAATGGACGATTTAAAGAGTGAAAATGCGCGCCTTCGGGTACGTCTTGATAAATTAGAGAAGGCATTGGAAAGTGTGACCAATCCATAAATTTAAGATTGTTCACACAACTATTTGTGCCGTAGACGCCACAAATAGATTTATCGCAGGGTTGAATGGAATTCAGCCCGCGTACCGCCGACACAAAGCGTCTACGGAAAAGAGGAGCAATAATGAAAATTTATAATACACTGACAAGAAGAAAAGAAGAATTTCAGCCGCTTGAAGAAGGCAAGGTAAAGATGTATGTCTGCGGACCGACCGTATACAACCTGATTCATATCGGAAATGCAAGACCGATGATCTGCTTTGATACGGTAAGAAGATATCTGGAATATAAGGGGTATGATGTCAATTACGTATCCAACTTTACGGATGTGGATGATAAGATTATTAAAAAGGCCAATGAAGAAGGTGTATCTGCCGAAGAAATTTCACAGCGTTATATCGCAGAGTGCAAAAAGGATATGGAAGGCATGAATATCAAGCCTGCCACAACACATCCGCTTGCAACACAGGAAATTGGCGGCATGATTGACATGATTCAGACATTGATTGACAAAGGCTATGCCTACAATGTCAACGGTACGGTTTATTACCGCACCAGAAAGTTTGAGGGCTACGGAAAGCTTTCAAAGAAGAATATTGATGATCTGGAAGCCGGACACAGAGATATCAAGGTTGCCGGAGAATCCGAAAAGGAAGACCCGTTAGACTTCGTATTGTGGAAGCCGAAAAAAGAAGGCGAGCCTTACTGGGAATCACCGTGGAGTGAGGGAAGACCGGGCTGGCATATTGAGTGTTCTGTCATGTCTAAGAAGTATCTGGCAGACGAGATTGATATTCATGCGGGCGGTGAGGATTTGATTTTTCCACACCATGAAAATGAAATTGCCCAGTCAGAAGCTGCAAACGGTGTACCATTTGCAAAATACTGGATGCATAACGCATTTTTAAATATTGACAATAAGAAGATGTCTAAATCTCTCGGTAACTTCTTTACTGTAAGAGATATCAGCAAAGAATACGATTTACAGGTACTGCGTTTCTTTATGTTAAGCGCACATTACAGAAATCCGATTAATTTCAGCCATGACCTGATGGAATCCGCAAAGAACGGTCTGGATAGAATCGTAACGGCAGTCGGCAATCTGACACACCTTGTGGAAAATGCACAGGCTGGTGCAATGACAGATGAAGAAAAGGCACTGCTTGAAAAGACTGCGGAAATGACGGCGAAATTTGAAGCAGCAATGGAAGATGATTTTAATACGGCAGATGCGATTGCAGCTGTATTTGAACTTGTTAAATTTGCAAATTCTAATTCATCGGCAGGTAATACCGCAGAATATCTCAATGCGTTAAAGGCAAAGATTACAGCATTGACAGATGTACTGGGACTTATAACAGAAAAAGAAGCGGAGATGTTAGATGAAGAAATCGAAAATCTGATTGCACAGCGTCAGCAGGCAAGAAAAGACAGAGATTTTGCAAAAGCAGATGAAATCAGGGATACTCTTTTGGCAAAGGGCATTGTGTTAGAAGATACAAGAGAAGGCGTAAGATGGAAAAGAGCTTAAATTTTGAAGAAAATCTGACACGGAATATCTGGCAGAATTTAGAGCTTGCACAGGTAGAACCGCGGCAGTTATCACCCCTGGTGCTTGCCTATATCGGCGACAGCATTTACGACCTTGTAATCCGCACCTATTTAATCAGCCTTGGCAACATGCCGGTCAACAAAATCAACCGGCATGCGTGCAGGCTGGTCAAGGCGGAAACGCAGTCTAAACTGATTGGCATCCTTGAAGAACAGCTGACGGAAAATGAACTGTCAGTCTATAAAAGGGGCAGAAATGCAAAGTCGTATACTTCTGCCAAAAACGCGACAATTGGTGATTACAGACGTGCAACCGGTTTTGAAGCCTTAATGGGATATCTGTATCTGGACGGGCAGTACGACCGCCTGACAAAGCTGGTACATACAGGTCTGGAGGCAATCGGGGAATGGGAACACCATAGAATGGAGAAAAAATGAGATATAAAGAATTTATTATAGAGGGCAGAAATGCCGTACTGGAAGCATTCCGCGCAGGAAAGACCATTGACAAGCTGTTTGTGTTAGACGGCTGTCAGGACGGTCCTGTAAAAAGTATTTTGCGGGAAGCTAAAAAGACGGATACCATTATCAATTTTGTGGATAAAGAACGCCTGGACAGACTGGCAAACAGCGGACATCACCAGGGTGTTGTTGCGCAGGCGGCAGCATATGAATATGCGGAAGTCGAAGATATTTTAAATGCAGCAAGAGAAAAGGGCGAAGCCCCTTTTATTTTTATTCTGGACGAGATTGAAGACCCGCACAATCTGGGGGCAATTATCCGTACTGCAAACCTTTGCGGGGCACACGGTGTTATTATTCCGAAGCGCCGTGCCGTGGGACTTACGGCGACCGTAGCAAAGACCTCTGCTGGAGCAGTTAACTATACACCGGTGGCAAAAGTAACCAACATTGCAAAGACTATTGAAGAACTGAAAAAAGAAGGCATGTGGTTTGTGTGTGCCGATATGGATGGACAGACGATGTATGATTTAAACCTTACAGGACCGATTGGACTGGTTATCGGCAATGAAGGTGCGGGAGTGAGCCGTCTTGTAAAAGAAAAATGTGATTTTACGGCATCGATTCCGATGAAGGGCGATATTGATTCATTGAATGCTTCTGTAGCGGCAGGCGTGCTGGCATATGAGATTGTGCGCCAGCGTTTAAAGGCATAGGTAAAACAGATATTGGCAGAAAAGGTGTAAGCGGATAAAGCCGGATGCCGCTCTGTGTGAAAACGCTTAAAATAAGGCGTATTGGGGAGATTAAAACATGGATTTGAAACAGTGCAGTGATGAAGAATTGATTGTACGGTACCGCGATGGAGATACGGAGGCAATGGATTTTATATTTGAACGGTATAAACATCTGGTGCGTAAAAAAGCAAAAGCCATGTTTTTAGCCGGCGGTGATAATGACGATTTGATTCAGGAAGGCATGATTGGGCTATATAAGGCAATCCGGGATTATCATACAGACCGGGCGGCTTCTTTTGCGACCTTTGCAAGTATGTGCATCAATCGTCAGATGATTACGGCGGTGGCAGCATCAAATCGTAAAAAAAATATGCCGCTGAATACCTATGTTTCATATGATATGCCGGCCGGTGGTGATGAAGACAGTGATATGCGTCTTGTTGATATTCTGCAGTCGCAGACAGAGCTAAATCCTGAAAAACTGCTGATAGACAAAGAACATAACCGGGACTTAAAGAGCCGTTTAAAAGAAGTACTGAGTATCTTTGAACAGCAGGTGCTGGCTTATTATCTGGAAGGAATGGACTATACAGCAATTGCAAAAAAAATGCAGAAGCCGCCGAAGTCAGTTGATAATGCCCTGCAACGGATACGTAGTAAAGCGGCCCGTCTGACTTTAGAAAATTAAGTGATTGCTGTTTGGCAGGAAAAGTAGTATGCTGTTTATAGATAAAAAGTATTGTATGGCAGTGACGGATTTATAGGGGAATTAAGTGCAATGTGATACGGAATGACTGCGCCGCAGGCATCGCAGCAGTTCAATCTTAAAGGTTGTTAATCAGGGAAATGTCTGCAGAATGGAGTTTACTATGAAAAAATGTTTGAAAAGGGTTATGGCGCTTTTTATGACCTCATCACTACTGTTATCAGGGTGCGGTGCAGCAGAAAGTGCAGACGGCCGGAAACAGGAAACAGAAGGTACAGAAACGGTAGAGCTTACGGTATGGGGAGAAAAAGATAATACAGCAACGCTTACAAAGATGATAGACAGTTTTAAAGAACAGTATAAGGGACAGGCGGATTTTAATATCACACTTGAAACACAGGCGGATTCAGGGGTAAGAGATGTGATGCTTACAGATGTCCACGGCGGGGCAGATGTATTTTCGTTCCCGGATGACCAGCTTATATCGCTTGTTGCAGGCGGGGTGCTGGTTCCGGTTCCTAATGCAGAAGAAGTGTCGGCAGAGAATATAAAAGAGTCAGTGGATGCTGCAACTCTTAATGGAAAATTATACGGATATCCAATGACGGCAGACAATGGATATTTTATGTATTATAATAAGGACTATTTTACGGAGGAGGATGTAAAGTCGTTGGATAAAATGCTTTCCGTAGCACAGGCAGCGGGAAAGAAAGTGGCGATGGAATTTAATTCGGGCTGGTATCTGTATTCTTTTTTTGGTAATACGGGTCTGAAACTGTCATTGAATGAAGACGGAGTTACAAATGCCTGTAACTGGAATGATACATCCGGTGATATAAGAGGTGTTGATATAGAAGAGGCGTTAAAAAGGATTACATCAAATGCCGGTTTTTTAAGCTGCCCGAATGGGGAAATTGCGGACAAGATGAAATCGGGAGAAGTAATAGCCGGTATCAGCGGTGTATGGGATGTTATGAATGCAAAAGAAGCGTGGGGAGCTGACTATGGAGCATGTAAACTGCCAGCTTATACATGCGCCGGAAGAGAAGTGCAGATGGCTTCATTTACGGGATATAAAATGATGGGTGTCAATGCCTATTCTAAAAATAAAGACTGGGCATGCAAGCTTGCAGACTGGATGACAAATGAAGAAAATCAGAAAATACGTTTTACAGAGCGTAATCAGGGACCGTCAAATATTAATGCAGCTGCTTCACCGGATATTAAAAAGGTGGCAGCAATACAGGCTGTAATTGACCAGTCAAAGTATGGTACACTCCAGAGGGTTGGAAATAGCTACTGGGATGCCTGTAAATCGTTTGCAGATACGATTCTTAGCGGAAACACAGGTGGTCTTTCGGAACAGGAGCTTATGGATGTGCTTGTAGACGGGATTACGGCGTCAACGGTAAAATAATAACCGGAAAAGCTGTTTTGGGATTACACATAAGAAAAGAGGGTTTATATGAATAAAAAAAGAACAAGCCTGAAGGCGCTGATACTGGTGCCGGTATTTATATTAGGAATATTATCTGTACTGTCAAATGTTATGGCAGTTAATAATATAAGAAAGGTAAATCGGAATGCTTCACGTATTGCAGATGATTGCATGAACAGCATTTCCGAGCTTTCTGCCATTGAGAACGAAACACAGTCTATACATAAGCTGGGTTTGTCCCATATTATAGCAACGGACCTCAATACAATGATTTCCATTGTTGAAGAAATGCAGACAGAACAGGAAACGTTAGAGCAGGAGCTTGAAGATTACAGAAAATATGTAGAGCCGGAGGATGAAAGCTCCTATGAAACGGTTGTGTCCAATTATGAGACGATGAAGTATGAGCTTGGTAATCTGATGGCATACAGCGCACTTGGGAAAAATACCGAGGCTTATGCACTGGCAAATGGAGTTGTCAGTGAAAGCAGCATGGCAATTCAAAATGAAATTAATGTCATGAAGGAGCATGCGAACACTGCGGCATCTGATGCGCGAGAAAGACTATCGGATGTTTATCTGGGGGCATTGGTAAGCAATGGCATAATTATTGCTATTAGTGTCACGCTTCTTATGGTGGCGTTATACTGTGTAATACGTTTTGTGATTAAACCGATTCTTGCCACGAATAAGGACATCAGGGACATTATCAGCGGAATTGATAAAGGTGAAGGAGATCTGACCAGGAGAGTTGCTGTTTTGTCAAATGATGAAATTGCTGATCTTGGAAATGGTATTAATCTGTTTATGGATAAACTCCAGCAGATACTAAAGATGATTATCGAGAACACGAACCATATGGAGAGTGTAGTACGTGAAGTAGGAGAAAGTGTTGCAACGTCAAATGACAGTGCAACAGATTTATCGGCGATGACAGAAGAGCTGTCGGCAACTATGCAGGATGTAGGACATTCAGTCAGCGTTATTAATAATAATACTGAAAATGTACGCGGTGATGTTGAGATGATAGCACACAAGTCCGACGAAATTAACGAATTCTCAAAAGAGATGAAGGCCAATGCGGATAAGATGGAGAGCGATGCAAGAAATAATATGGATAAAACCAATGAAACCATTGGAATTATATTAGAGGGACTTGGAAAGGCGATTGAAGACAGCCACAGTGTAGGACAGGTAACCAGCCTGACGGATGAAATTTTAAATATATCAAGCCAGACCAACCTGCTTGCGTTAAATGCGAGTATTGAAGCAGCAAGAGCTGGCGAGGCAGGAAAAGGTTTTGCAGTTGTAGCGGATGAAATCCGCGGTCTGGCGGATTCAAGCCGTGAAACGGCAAACAGAATCCAGCAGATAAATTCCGTTGTTGTAGCAGCTGTCAATAATCTTTCGGGTAATGCCAATGAGCTCGTGGGTTATATACAAAATGCCATATTACCGGAATTCGAAGCATTTGTAGAAAGCGGTGTAAAGTATAGGGATAATGCATCCTACATTGAAAATGCAATGCAGGAATTTACGGCAAAGACAGATATGTTAAAGAAAAATATCGATGAAATTGCATTGTCTATCAGTGCCATTACAACAGCGGTGGACGAAGGTGCAGAAGGAATTAATGGAGCTGCAAAAAGCACGCAGAATCTGGTTGAAGATATCGTAAATATCAGTGACAGAATGAATGAAAATAAAGTAATTGCACAGACATTGCAGAAAAGTACACATGTCTTTGCAAAGTTTTAAAAAGAATGTTCTCTGCGGTAATAGTCTTCTACAGGAAGTTTTATCGCAGAGAAAATAAAAAGTTGACTTGACAAATAAAGCGAGGTATAATATTATAGTTCTTGCGTAGAACGCAGGCTGTTGTAGCTCAGTGGCAGAGCACTTCATTGGTAATGAAGAGGTCGGGGGTCCGACTCCCCTCAACAGCTTTATAAAAGAAGGAAAGACATTGAGCGGATTTTACAAAGTAGTCTGTTCAATGTCTTTTGTATATTATTTTTGTATTTTATATGAAATAACCGTTGCCTGTACTCCTATAGATGTGGTATTATAACAACGTGTGGTTTTTGGGGAAAACAAAATTTTCCTACAGGCACGATGAATACGTTTTATGCAGGCTGGTAAGAATCAGCGGAATGGAGGAAACTATGGTAAAAGCTATTGTTGGCGCGAACTGGGGTGACGAAGGTAAGGGTAAGATTACAGATATGCTTGCTGAGGAGTCAGATATTATCGTAAGATTCCAGGGAGGAAGCAACGCAGGACATACAATTATTAACGATTATGGTAAGTTTGCACTGCATTTGCTGCCATCAGGTGTTTTCTATAATCATACAACAAGTATTATCGGCAACGGTGTTGCTTTAAATATACCTTATCTGGTAAACGAATTAAAAAGTCTTACAGACAGAAATGTTCCGATGCCTAAGATTTTAGTGTCAGACAGAGCACAGATTCTTATGCCGTACCATGTGGATTTTGATACCTATGAAGAAGCAAGACTTGCAGGAAAGTCTTTTGGCTCTACAAAATCCGGTATTGCACCATTCTATTCAGATAAATACGCGAAAATTGGTTTTCAGGTGAGCGAGCTTTTTGAAGAAAAAGACAAGCTGATGGAAAAAATTGAAAATGTCGTAACTTTAAAAAATGTGATGTTAGAGCATCTTTATCATAAGCCGTTACTTAACGCGGAAGACATTTACAATACCTTAATGGAATATAAAGAAATGATTAAGCCGTATGTAACAGACACTTCCGCATATCTGCATCAGGCATTAAAGGAAGGCAAGAAGGTTTTATTGGAAGGACAGCTTGGTTCTTTAAAAGACCCTGACCATGGTATTTACCCGATGGTTACATCTTCTTCCACATTAGCACCTTACGGCGCAATCGGCGCAGGGATTCCGGCAAGCTCCATTCAGGATGTTGTGACGGTTGTTAAGGCTTATTCATCAGCAGTCGGTGCCGGTGCATTTGTCAGTGAAATCTTCGGAGAAGAAGCAGACGAATTAAGAAAGCGCGGCGGTGATGGCGGTGAATTCGGTGCGACAACAGGACGACCAAGACGTATGGGATGGTTTGATGCCGTTGCAACACGTTATGGTGTCAGAATGCAGGGAACAACAGAAGTTGCATTGACTGTTATTGATGTATTAGGTTATTTAGATGAAATCCCGATGTGTGTTGGATATGAAATTGACGGTAAGGTGACAAAGGATTTCCCGACAACTGCACAGCTTGAAAAAGCAAAGCCGGTATTAAAGACATTCCCAGGCTGGAAGTCAGACATCAGAGGTATTACAAAGTATGAAGACCTTCCGGAAGCATGTAGAAATTATATCGAAGCCATTGAACAGGAAATTGAAGCACCGATTACAATGGTATCAAACGGACCGGGAAGACATGAAATTATTCACAGAGTAAGCAGTTATTCAAAGTAAAATAAATTGCAAAAAGGGGCTGTCACATGAAGAAATATGAAAATATTTCAACCGTGTGACAGCCGTATCCTTTTAATCGTCGGATTTGTGGGAGAGTATACGGTATACGAGCATCATGGCATAAATCACGATTGGAAAGATAATATCCGTAAAAATCAGACCGTTAAACAGTGTACGGGCAGAATCTGTATTGATAAAAGCTGTAATCAGTGTTACAAGCAGTAAAAGCCCCCATGCAATGACAGCAGTGAGTGCGGCAATGCGTTTGATTTTTTTCATTGTATCATCCTTTCTAGGTAATTATGATTTATTTAGTGTAACATAAAGTGAAAGAGAAAAAAAGAAGTCATTCAGAATATGAAATGGTGGAATGGAGAATAGTGTGAAAAATAACGCTGATGCGCTTATTTTTCACACTGCTATTTGTTTCTGAGCGAAAACAAATAGCCATGATTGCAGATGAGAAATCGCCTACGCGAATTTCTCATCGCATCTTCGCGACAAGTCGCTCAGAAATGGAGATTATTATGATAAAAAATGTTTTAGAGTATCTGGAGCAGTCTGCGGCAAAATCGCCGGATAAAACAGCGGTGGCAGACGAACATAATGCCTTTACCTATCAGGAACTGCTGGACAATGCGCAGAGAGTGGGTGCGGTACTGCAAAAGGAAACACCGGTGCGTACTGCAGTTCCGGTTTACATGGAAAAGAGCTGTAATGCACTGGCAGCATTTATGGGAGCGGCAAAGGCAGGCTGCTTTTACTGCCTGTTAGACCCCACACAGCCTGTAGAACGTATCCAGATGATTTTGTCAACACTGGGTGCAGAAATTATGATTATAGATGAAAAGTCTGCAAAGAAGCAGGAAAAGTTAGGATTTTCCGGTAAAGTATTAAAGATTGAAGAATTGCTGGAATATACACCGGACGAAGAAGAAATAAAACAGCTTGATATCATCCGTGAAAATGCGCTGGATATTGACCCGCTGTATTCGATTTTTACTTCCGGCTCAACTGGTGTGCCAAAGGGGGTTATTGTAAACCACCGTTCAGTTATTGACTTTATTGACTGCTTTACAAATACGTTCCACATTACGGAAAATGATGTCATCGGCAATCAGGCGCCGTTTGACTTTGACGTATCGGTAAAGGATATTTATTCAACCTTAAAGACCGGTGCAACGATGCAGATTATTCCAAAGAAGCTGTTTTCATTTCCGATGCCGCTGATGGATTATCTGGACGACAGAAAGGTGACAACCCTGATTTGGGCGGTATCGGCACTCTGTATTGTAACGACCTTAAAAGGCTTTGACTATAAAAGACCGGGGTGCATTAACAAAGTTATTTTCTCCGGAGAGGTTATGCCGGTGAAGCACTTAAATATCTGGCGGGAAACGTATCCGGAAGCCATGTTTGTCAATGTGTACGGTCCGACAGAAATTACCTGTAACTGCACCTATTACATCGTAGACCGTGAGTTTGCACTCGATGAAACACTGCCAATGGGAAAAGCGTTTCCGAATGAACGCGTCTTTTTATTAGATGACAATGACAATCTGATTACGCCGGATATGCCGGATACAACCGGTGAAATTTGTGTATCGGGTACGGCGGTGACACTTGGATATTATAATAACAGGGAAAAGACGGATCAGGCATTTGTACAGAATCCGTTAAATGACAAATACAACGAAATTATTTACCGTACAGGTGATTTGGGCTATTACAGCAAGGCGGGCGAGCTTTATTTTTCATCCCGCAAGGATTTTCAGATTAAGCATATGGGACACCGCATTGAGCTGGGTGAAATTGATATGGCAATCAACGCGGTGGAAGGCTGCGTGCGTGCCTGCTGTATCTTTGACAAAGACAACAATAAGATTATCGGATTCTATGAAGGAACACCGGATAAGAAGACGATTACCCATGAGCTGATGAAAAAGCTTCCAAAGTTTATGATTCCGCAGGAATTTGTTCAGGTGGCATCCATGCCGGTTACAAAAAACGGTAAGATTGACAGAAATGCCTTGATGGAGGGAAGAAAAAATGCTTGAGATTGCTAAAATTGTAGAACTGGCAAAGGAACATGCCACGCCGATGTATCTTTTTGATTTGGATGAATTACAGTCCAGAGTACAGGCAATGAAAGAAATTTTAGGAGAAGACATCCAGCTTTGTTATGCGATGAAAGCCAATCCGTTTCTGGTAGACAGCATGAAGCAGGCAGTTCACAAGTTTGAAGTCTGCTCACCTGGAGAATTTGCAATCTGTGAAAGAGAGCAGGTCGCAATGGCTGATATTGTGCTTTCGGGTGTCAATAAAGAAAAAGCAGATATTCTTCATGTGATGAAGGATTGCGGCGGCGTGGGCGTGTATACAATCGAATCCCGTACCCAGTTAGAACTGCTTCAGACATGTGCAAAAGAAACGAATCTGACAATCCGCGCACTGATCCGCGTGACAAGCGGCAACCAGTTCGGTGTTGACGAATCAGAACTGGAAGATATTATTGCAAACCGTACACAGTACCCGAATATTGACTTTTACGGTATCCAGTGTTATACAGGCACGCAGAAGAAAAAGATGAAACAGATTGAAGAAGAACTGACACATTTAGATGGATTGTGCGACAGCCTGAAAGAAAAGTACGACTGGACGGCAAAGGAATTTGAATACGGGCCGGGGCTTTTAGTTTCTTACTTTGGAGAAGAAGCATTAAATGACGGATTTGATGAATTAAAGGAATTTGCGGCACTTCTTGCACCAATTCGCGGCAAATATGAAATTACGCTTGAAATGGGACGTTTTATCGCAGCTTCCTGTGGGGTGTTTGTTTCATCGGTAGCGGATTTAAAGACGAATAAAGAGCAGAATTACTGTATTATTGACGGCGGAATTAACCATATTAATTACTATGGTCAGACCATGGCGATGAAGATTCCGGCATATACTTATGTAAAGGCAGACGGCAGCATAACGGCAGGCTTTGACATGGCAGCACGCAGGAAACTTGCGGAAACCGGAGCAACCGAGAAATGGACAATCTGCGGCTCACTGTGTACGGTTGGTGATGTCATTGTAAAAAATCTGCCGGTAGTAAAGCCTGAAATCGGGGATATGATACTATTCTATAATATCGGTGCATATTCTGTGACAGAGGGAATTTACCTGTTTTTAAGCAGAAGAATGCCAAAGATTGTGGCGTACTCAAAAAAGGAAAAAGCCGTTGTATACAGGGATGTCCTGGCATCGGACACAATAAATTCACGGATGAGTCTGGTACGGAAATAAAAAAGGTACTTGACGAACATAGTGATGTGTTGTATTTTAAATTCGATACAGACAGCAGGTCTGTAAAAAAAGGAATGAATTTGAAAACAGAAAGGTTAGGTTTTACAGATGGATCAGTTAATGGAAATTTTAACAGAGGTTAATGCAGATGTAGATTTTGAAACATGTGATACACTTATTGATGACGGGATTTTAGATTCTTTTGATATTGTATCTATTGTTGGTGAATTAAACGATACATTTGATATCGATATCACACCGGCAGATATTGTTCCGGAAAATTTTAATTCTGCAGAAGCAATGTGGGATATGATTCAGAGACTTCAGGATCTTTAAGATTAATTTTATTTGATATCTTGAAAATGTGTGTTATAATATTGATATAGGAGCAGTCCAAGGGTATTTTTAAGGAAGGTGGTTTGTATGTCATCTATTTCATTTTATAATTCAGAGTCCATTAATATGCTGCTTTCATCCGGTTTAACGACCAGAAAAAGCAACAGTATTTTTGGCAGTCAGGGTTACGCATTTTCAGGGATTGATTTATCCACATTATCATCAATCCGGAATGGCTCTTATCACAAGCTGTTAAAGTCTTATTATGAAAAAGAGGACAATGACGGCACAACGGCGGATAAGACCAATAAGAAAGACACAACGACGGATACGGCATCACAGAAGTTAAACGGCGCAGCAGTCCGTGATAAAGCGGCCGATGTGGTGGATTCCGTATCTGATTTAAAGAAGACGGCACTCTGGGAGAAAAAGAGTGTAACGGATAAAGAAGGCAATACCACAAAGGAATATGATACCGATGCGATTTATAAAGCTGTATCAGACTTTGTTTCCAATTATAATTCGCTGGTAGAAAAGACGGGTAAGTCTGACGATAACAGCGTATTAAGAAATGCATCTTCCATGGTAAGCTATACAAAGGCAAATCGGTCATTGTTGAAGAGTATAGGCATTACAATCGGAAGTGACAATAAGCTGTCTGTAGATGCAGAAAAGTTTAAACAGTCAGATATGGCAGTTGTAAAATCTACATTTACAGGAAGCAGTTCTTTTGGACAGACTGTATCAAGAAGTGCTTCATCGCTTTACTCGTCTGCTGTTTCGCAGATTGCAAAGCTGGATTCAGCGACAACATATTCAAGCACGGGTTCATATTCTTATGTAACCAGTGCAACCTATAACAAATACTTATAATACACGAGAGGCAGGAAAAAGATAAGCATGGCATTACTTGAAACATGGCGTAAGTTAGCATATGAAACAGAGATGAATCAGAATCAGGCGACGGAATTCTGGAACAGTTATTTTGTACAGGAAAAGGCAATTTATGAGCAGATTCTTGCAACACCGGATGCACCGGTATCCGGCACAGTAAAAGAACTGGCTGATAAGTTTGGTGTAGAAGTATTAATGATGACAGGATTCCTTGATGGTATCAATGACAGTTTAAAGAATCCGAATCCGATTGAAACAATGGAAGAAGATACGGCGGTCAGTCTTGATTACGATAAGGAAAAGCTTTACTATAACATGGTTGGCTGCAAGGCAGACTGGTTATATGAGCTTCCTGCATGGGACAATCTTCTTTCAGAAGAAGAAAGAAAGGCACTTTACAAGAAGCAGAAGCTTTCAGGAACAGTTGTCAAGGCAAAGAAAATCGGAAGAAATGATCCATGTCCTTGCGGCAGCGGCAAAAAGTACAAGAAGTGCTGTGGAAAGAATGCGTAATAGCAGGTAATACAGAAAAGCGGAATGCGGGATTGTTGTGTGAAAGCATATCAGTTCCGCATTTTTAAAATGGAGGGATACAATGCAGGCATATACAGGATTTGCGTATGTTTATGATGAATATATGGATAATATTCCTTATGAGGAATGGTGTGAATATTTAGTGGAGCGGTTAAAGGAACAGGGCGTTACACCGGATATGGAAATTGCTGATTTAGGCTGCGGAACGGGTACGGTGACACAGCTTTTAGATAAGGCGGGATACAGTTGTGTCGGTATTGACAATGCGCCGGATATGCTTACGATTGCCGCAGAAAAACTCTATGAGAGCGGACAGGAAATCGTCTATAGTTTACAGGATATGCGCGATTTTGAACTGCCGTATGAGGTTGATGCCATGGTGAGCATTGCGGATTCCATGAATTATATTACCAGCAAAGAGGATATTACATCGGTTTTTGAGTGCGTAAAAAAAGGCTTAAAGCCGGGTGGTGTATTTATCTTTGATTTAAAGACGATTCATTTTTTCAGGGATGTCCTTGCGGAAAATACGTATGCGGAAAACCGTGACGATTCTGCCTTTATCTGGGATAACTACTATGATGAGGAAACACGCAATAACGAATATGACCTTGCGGTGTTTATCAAAAATGAAGATGAAAGCTTTATCCGTTACGAGGAAAATCATTTCCAGCATGGATTTTATATGGAAGAAGTACTGGAAGCGGCAGAAACGGCAGGCTTGGAAGTTGAAGCCGTCTATGATGCATTTACAACCGATGCACCGAAGGAAGACAGTGAGAGGTTATACTACATATTAAGACGCCGGTGCGCAGCACGGAGCAATCCGTAGGCGGCTTAGTTGGGGCTTTTGCCTCAACATCAAAAAGTTAATAATAAGAGGAGAATAGTGTGAAAAATAACGCTGATGCGCTTATTTTTTCACACGGCTATTTGTTTCTGAGCGAAAACAAATAGCCATGATTGCAGATGAGAAATCGCCTGCGCGAATTTCTCATCGCAACTTCGCGACAAAGTCGCTCAGAAATGAGGATTATAATGAAAGATTATATTGTAAGAGCGATTGCGGCAGACGGACAGATTCGTGCTTTTGCTGCAACGACAAAAAATATGGTAGAAGAAGCGCGTACCCGTCACAATATGAGTCCGATTGCAACAACGGCACTGGGCAGATTGATGACTGGCGGTGCAATGATGGGAACAATGATGAAAAGTGATGCGGATGTGCTTACCATTCAGATTAAGGGTAACGGTCCTATCGGACAGATGACTGTGACTGCCGATGCAAAGGGCAGAGTGAAAGGATTTGTGGCAAATCCTGAGGTCATGCTTCCGTTAAAGGATGGTAAGTTAGATGTAGCAGGAGCAGTTGGAATCGGTGTGTTAAGTGTTATTAAAGACATCGGTTTAAAAGAGCCGTATGTCGGTGATACAATTTTAATTACCAGTGAAATTGCAGATGATTTAACATACTATTTTGCAACGAGTGAACAGGTGCCATCTTCTGTCGGACTGGGTGTGCTGATGAATAAGGACAACACTGTGCATGAAGCGGGTGGATTTATTATCCAGCTGATGCCGGATGCAACCGAAGAACTCATTGACAAGCTCGAGCAGCGTATTAAGGAAATTACTTCCGTTACGGAAATGTTAGAGCAGGGCATGACACCGGAAGAAATTTTAAATCACATTTTAGGGGATATGAACCTTGAAATTTTAGATACTGTACCGACGGAATTTTACTGTAACTGTTCAAAAGACAGAGTCAGTAAAGCAGTTATGAGTATCGGTGCAGAAGAATTACAGAAAATGATTGATGATGACAAGCCGATTGAAGTCAACTGTCATTTCTGCAACAGCCACTATACCTTTACAGTGGAAGAATTAAAGCAGATGTTAGAAGCGGTGCGCAGATAAAAAGTAATAGAAATGAGGAGAAACTTGAAGAATATTATTTTGATAGGAATGCCCGGAAGCGGTAAAAGTACCATTGGGGTTGTGCTGGCAAAAAAGATGGGATACCAATTTATCGATTCAGATATTGTAATTCAGCAAAAGTACGAAAAGACCTTGGAACAGTTGATTGATGAATACTCAGATGCAGGATTTATTCAGATTGAAAATGATGTGAATAAAGAAATTAAAGCGGAACGTACAGTCATTGCTACCGGCGGCAGCGTGGTGTACGGCAGGGAAGCCATGGAACATTTTAAAAAGACCGGTGTAGTTGTATACTTAAAAGTGCCGGAAGAAGAATTAAAAAAACGTCTTGGCAGCTTAAAAGAACGCGGTGTGGTTTCAAACGGCAAGGCAACTATTGCAGAGATTTTTGAAGATAGAAAGGCATTGTATGAGCAGTATGCGGACATTACCGTGACCTGTGCAAATGAAATGCTTCGTTATTCTGTAGAAGATGTTTATGCAAAAATCAACGCGTATTTTGCTGAAAACTACGTTACAAAAGAATAAAAATATGATATCATAGTCAGGGACATACGTGAACAGTGTGAAAAAGCCTTAAATCAAAGCTTTTTCACACAGCATTTGTGCCGCAGGCGTCACAAAGTCGCTTTTTATCGCAGCGCCTGATAAAATCAGGCTCGCGGTTCCTCCGGCATTAAAATGCCTGCGGAATACGTGAGTAGCAGGGAAGGAGACATCCGATGATCAATATTTTTAAGACAGAGCAGTCGGTTATCCGCACAATTGATGCATTTGAAGACGGCGCATGGGTACAGATGGTTGATCCGAGTGTACAGGAATTGAATAAAGTTTCGGAAGCATATGATATTGAAGTCAGTGACCTTGCGACTGCATTGGATGAGGAAGAAAGTTCACGTATTAGTCTGGAAGACGGCTATACCTTGATTTTAGTGGATATTCCGTCCCCGGAAGTCCGCCATGAAAAGAAAATGTATACAACAATTCCACTCGGTATCCTGATTAAGCAGAATGCGATTATTACAATCTGCAAAGAGGATACACCGGTGTTACAGTATTTTATCCGTAACAAAGTACGGGAGTTCAGTACTAAGAAAAAGATGCGTTTTATTTATCAGCTGCTGCTGCGCTCAGCAGCGCTGTATCAGGCGTATCTGCGTGGAATTGATAAGAAACGTATTGAAATAGAAGAACGCATTGACGGCGATACACAGGATGTTGATATCATTGAACTGCATGAACTGGAATCCACACTGGTATACTTTGCAACGTCCCTGCGTTCAAACAGTATCGTACTAGAACGTCTGCGCCGGTACAAAAGACTGGAACAGTACCCGGAAGATATGGAACTGCTTGAAGATGTTATGGTCGAGTACCAGCAGGCGATAGAGATGACCGCTATTTACAGGGATATTATTGATGGTACAAGGGAACTGTTATCATCAGTGGTTGATAACAGGCTGAATAATGTCATGAAATATCTGACATCGATTACGATTGTCATGGCGATACCGACAATTATTTCCGGCATTTACGGAATGAATGTATCGGGTATCGGTATGCCGCTGGCATCGTCGCCGTATGGGTTTGGCATTATCTGCGTGCTGATACTGCTTATCTGTGTAGCGGCGTTGTGGATTTTAAAAAGGAAGAAAATGTTATGAGTCAGGAATTAGAACAGGAAACGGCAAAAAAGAAGATTCAGACGGTTATTTTCGATTTGGACGGTACACTGTTAAATACGATTGAAGATTTAACAGACAGTGTCAATGCAGTCTGTACGCAGTATGGCTATCCGGTATATCCGGTTGAAACAATAAAAAGTTATGTTGGAAACGGTATCAGAAAGCTGATTGAGCGTGCAATTCCGCAGGGGGCAGAGAATCCACAGTACGAAGGAGTTTATGAATCATTCTGTGCATATTATCAGAAGCATTGCCGTGTTAAGACAAGACCGTATGACGGAATTTTAACCATGCTTGATACGTTAAAGGCGCAGGGAATTGCAGTCGGCATTGTATCCAATAAGAATCACAACGCGGTTGTGGAATTAAGGGATACCTTTTTTAAAGACGCGATACCGGCAGCAATCGGACAGAGTGATACCACAAGAAAAAAGCCTGCACCGGATACGGTGTATGAAGCAATGAAACAGCTTGGCGCGCAAAAGGAAACAACCGTTTATATCGGGGATTCCGAAGTTGATAAGCAGACCGCAGATAATGCGGGGCTGCCGTGTATTCTGGTCAGCTGGGGCTTTAGGGAACGTATGGCATTGGAAAAGCTGGGAGCATGGGGAATTGCAGATACTCCTCAGCAGATTCTTGAAAAAATAGTATAAAGTGAAACAGGTAGTGGAGAAGAAGATGAAATCAATATTAGTGATTGGAGTAGGAAAGTTTGGACATCATCTGGTAAATAAGCTTTTGGAGCTGGATAATGAAGTTATGATTATAGATTCCAATGAAGACCATATCCGGGATATGTTTACAAAAGTAAACAGTGCCAGGGTGGGGGACTGTACCAATGTTGAAGTTTTAAAAAGCCTTGGAATCCGTAATTTCGACGTGATTATTGTCTGTATTGCAGAAGATTTCCAGAATAGTCTGGAAGTGACAAATCTTGTAAAAGAGCTGGGCGGCAGACATGTTATCAGTATGGCAAGCCGCGATATTCAGGCGAAGTTCCTGTTGAAAAACGGTGCGGACGAGGTACTGTATCCGGCACGTGACGTGGCATATAATCTTGCTGAAAAATGCAGCGCAAATCATGTATTTGATTATATCAAAATGACCGATGAGTATTCCATTTATGAAATACCGATTATTGAAAGCTGGGCAGGAAAGACAATCCGTGAAGTAAATGTCAGGGCAGAATATAATGTTAATATTATTGCGATAGTGTCCGGCGGGGAAACACTTATTATGCCGTCTGCCGAATATGAATTTCAAAAAGGAGATCACATTAAAGCGCTTGGCAAAAAAGAATGTATTGATAAAATTGTGAAAGAAATTCATTAAAAAAGCTGTCTGGGAATGCCCATCAACATTCTCAGACAGCTTTTTAGTACGCCTTGCGGCACTCGTCAATTATTTATAAATTTCCTGCCAGCGGGATACCATCTCTAAAGCATCAGACTCGGAAGAAACTTTTGTTACAATGACACCGTCAAGATAAATTTCATATACTGGAAATTTTTTCTGACTGTCACCATGACAGACCTCTACTTTGTTATACTTTACACGTTCCATCAGGGTAAAAACCTCCTCAAAGTAAATTAATGTAGCTGCTGTGATTCCGGACTTAACAACATCTAGAAGTTTAGCATATTAGAAAACAAAATGAAAGTCACAAAATGCAAATGGTACTAAAGGATTATTTGTGAAAAAATAGAAAGGTAAACGTAAGAAAAATGAAGCTGATTCATTGTGCAGACATTCATCTGGACTCGGCGCTCGCTACCAGTCTTACAAGGCAGGAAGCACGGCGGCGCAACGATGAGCTGTTTGAAACATTTATAAAAATGATGGACTATGCGCAGCGGGAGAAGGTGCGTGCAGTCCTTGTAGCCGGAGATTTATTTGACAGTGAAAATGGGCGGGAAGCCGTCAGAAAAAAGGTACTTGAAGCGGTGGCGGCACATCCGCAGGTGGATTTTTTAGTGCTTTCCGGCAACCATGACGGGGAACAGCTTTTTAATACAGTCCCAGACAGTGGTTTCAATATGACCGTGAATGGGAATTCACTGCCAAAGAATCTTAAATTGTTTCCGGGAGCTGGAAAGGCATACCGTTACGGAAATGTGGTGATTACAGGCTTAAACAGTTTAAAACTGCCGTCAAATCTGCATTTAAAACCGGAAGATACCAATATTGTCATGATGCACGGACAGATTGACCGGTTCGGCAGTTTTGCCGGGAGAAATATAGATTATTTGGCACTGGGGCATATCCACAAATATAAAAAGGGAAGCATTGACAGCCGCGGGGTATACTGTTACAGTGGCTGTCTGGAGGCACGTGGTTTTGATGAATGTGGGGAAAAGGGATTTGTCCTGCTGGATACCGCAGCGGCAGTAAGCGGCAGTGCCGGAAGCGGCACAGAAAACATCGCGGCAGAAAGCCCGGAATGTGGCACGGCGCGTAAGATAGCAGCTTGTTTTGTGCCTTTTGCCAAAAGAAAGGCGTGGGAAATCACAGTAGACTGTACGGATATTGTGACGATACCGCAGTTATATGAAACTGTAAAAATGCAGATTGCAAAGAGGGCATTGGAAGAACAGACAGAGCCGGAAGACAGGCAGGATATGATACGGGTGGTTCTTACCGGTGCCAAGCAGTCACAGGCGGCATATGATATGGATTATATCAAAAAATATCTGGAACAGGAGTATTATCTGGTGCGGCTCAAAGATGAAACCGGCAGTGTGAGGGAAAAGAGCGGATTTGAGGCGTATCTGGAAAAATATATCATGGACAGTGATGAAACAGAGGATATGAAGCAGGAGATACTGGCATGTGTAAAAGCAGCGCTGTCGCAGAACTGAAATAAATTCAGTTCTCGATTCCTCCGGAAAGGCGAAGAAGATGAAGATTCAGGAGTGTTATGTGGAAAATTTTGGCGGGCTGAGCGGGTATCATTTCTGCCCGGAAGAACCGTTTCAGTATCTGTGTGCGCCAAATGGGAGCGGCAAAACGACATTTGCAGCATTTGTGTGCGCTATGTTTTATGGGCTTGGTTCAGCAAGAACCCGTAAAAATTTAGAAGAAGTACCGCGTAAAAAGTATAAGCCGTGGCAGCAGGGAACATGGGGCGGATGGATTCGTTTTGCAGCAGGCACAAAGCAGTACCGGATTGAACGAACCTTTTCGGAAAAGGAGCGGGAGGATACTTTTGCGCTGATTGATTTAGATACCGGAATGGTATCACAGGATTACACGGAAAATATCGGCGAAGAACTGTTTGGCATGACAAAAGCGACGTATCAGGCAACAGCATTTATGAGCTGGAATCATATGCGGGTAGAAGTCAATGAAAATATGCGTATCGGCTTTTTTGACGGTACGCAGGATACGGGATTGTTAAAAAGTGAACAGGCAGCCGCTGCAATTGAAGCGGAGTACAGGGAATACAAAAAAACGGGAAACCGCGGGGAGCTTGCGCAGGTTACGGAAGAATTAAACCGTCTTTCCATGCAGGAGTGGGAGCTTGAAAGGCAGAGGAAGCAGTTGTCAGAGCAGAAAATGCCAATATCTTTACAGACGGAAAATACAGGGGAGGACATACAGGAGGAAAAGCCCGGCAGTAGTACAACCGGACTTACGGCGGAGGAAGAAGAACGGCTGGCATTTTTAGACGACTATTTTGCAGCCGGTTTAAACCACACAGACGGATGGGAAGAAAATCTTATAAAACTCCGGGAACAAAAAAAAGAGTGCAGATCAAAAATCCGGCAGGCAAAAAGACTTTCCGTCGCGGCGGTTTTTCTGGCAGCGGCAGGGGTTATACTCGGTATTTTATTAATGGCAGTGCTGCAGAAGCTGCCGGTGGCAGTCTTTGGCGGATTGACCGGAATAGCTGGTGCGGCAGTGTTTTTTTGGCTGCGAGGGCGCACGGCACAGTATAAAGAGCAGCTTGAAGGATTAAACGGTGCAGAAGAAAAGGAACGCACCGGCGCTGCCTATGCAAAAGAGTATCAGACCCTTTCACAAAAGGAAGAATTTTATAAGCAGATACATTATGCTTTTCAAGAACAGCAGCGGGAAGAAAAGTGTAAAATGCTGGAGAAGCAGCAGATACAGGTTTTACAGAAAAAACGGCAGACCGGACAACGGAAAAAGCAGATAGAACATCGTATGGAGGTGCTTGAAAAGAGCATGCAGTATCTTACAGAGGCAAAGCAGGCATATATCAGTCATATGGCAAAAGATTTATCAGCGCCTTTTTATTCGTATCTGTCTGCATTTGATGAAGAACTGGGCAGGAAAGTGCAGTTAAATGACATCTATGAAATTGGAATCGTTGACCATGGAATTCTGCGGCAAATGGATTATTACAGCAGCGGAATCAAAGATGTTATCTGGTTTTGTGAGCGTATGGCATTTATACAGAGGCTTTCTGTAAAAGAAAAACCGGTGATTGTGCTTGACGATGTCTTTCTGGCACTGGATCATGAAATGCAGAAAAAAGCATTTAATATGGTTGGAAGAATTTCACAGGATTTCCAGATAATATATTTATCTTGTCATGAATATGCTGTACTATAAAAAGTAAATGGGAAATATGCTTGTTAAAAATGACGGCATGAAGTATAATTAATTTAGATTTTTTGTGCTTGTTGTCACATGGGGGTTATTAAAGGAGTTCGTAGGTATGCAGGAATCAAAAGATGTTTTAAATTATGAAAAAATGCATAGCATAGATAAAAGACGTGCTGCCATTGACAGCAGATACCGTGCATTTGTTACGAATAAGGCGTTTACGGATTATTTTGAATATGAGCATTTTTATACAATTACTGATTTTGTGCATCCGGATGAGGTCGGACGGTTAAAGAAGTTTATCGATGAATTTGCGGGAGATACGCAGGAACAGGTTTTCCGTTTCCGTTTTAAAGATGGCAGTTACCGTTACAATCTTTTACGGCTGCTTTGCAAAAAGACAGGAATGGACGGCGTAGATAATATTGACATTGAGATGATTGATGTACAGAGCATAGAAGCAGTCATTGAACATTTGACATCGGATGTATCAAGACTGCGCATGTTTCTTGGCATGACACAGGAGTATGCATTTTCCTATAACCGTTCAGACAATATCATCTGTATTTTCCGGTATGAGCAGTATCAGAAGGTTACCATTTATAAGATGGATATTGACGAATGGAAGCAGGAGATGATTGATAAATCGTATATCGATCCGGAAGAGTATTCGCTGTTTGTGACGATGGTCAGCGATATTAAATCTTATGTGCAGTCATTTACGATTAAGATGAATTCGTGTCTGAGAACGCAGAATAATATTATGGAACGGCTCTGCTTCTGCGGCAATCTTTTTAACGGTGCAGGTCATGAACGCATGATGGTCGGCAGAATCATACCGGAAGATACCATCGCCCAGCAGAAGGCAATTGAAGTCATTGATGAGCTGCACTATGATTCGCTTACCAAAGTCTATAATAAAAAGACGATTACAGATTATGCCAAAAAGACACTGGCAAAAGCAAAACAAAACCGGGTGACACTGGTAATTTTGGATGTAGACCATTTTAAATCCGTCAATGATACCTATGGACATCTCTACGGTGATAAGGTGCTTTCAAGAGTCGGGTATAAGTTAAAAGAGATTGTCGGGGACAACGGCGTCATAGGACGTATTGGTGGCGATGAATTTTTAATTGTAATAGATAATATTAATGATGATCAGATTCTGCGGGGAATGCTGCGTGCGATCCGTACCCAGATTAAATGGGAATTTGCAGGGGATTTTGAGGATTTTGCCATTACCTGCTCTATCGGTGCATCAATTGCACCAAATAATGGAAATGAATTTGAGGATTTGTTCAAAAAAGCGGATTACTGCTTGTATATTGCCAAAGAAAAAGGCAGGGACCGGTATGTATTTTTCCGTGATGAGCTGCACCGTAAGTCATATGAAGAATCAATTACGCGTGTACAGCATGTGGGTACAAATGGCAGAGAAATTCAGGAATTAAAGGCAATTGCGAAATTTATGTCCGATGTGACAGAAAATCAGGCATTGGCATACCGGGAGATTCTGCAGCATATGCTTGAATCGTATCAGCTGGATACCATTAATATTTATTATGGAGAAAATTTATCAAGAGTTTATACAGTGGGGTTTGAACAGAACTATTCGGACAATGCACAGTATGTAAAGACACAAGAATTTAAACAACTGTTAGAGGAAAAGGATTATATGGAAACGAGCTTTGTTGCCGGCATGTTTAACAGTGCACCACAGTTTTGTGCCGCCATGAAGCAGAAAAGAGTTTTTTCAACCATCCAGTGTATTATCGGGACACCGGATGATATCAAGGGGCTTGTCACTTTTGATAAATGCAAAGAATCCGGGACATGGGCAGACTATCAGATTGACTGTGCCCGTATATTTGCATCATTTTTAAGCATGCAGGCAATGGGAATCCGGAAGAAGTAAGGAACAGTTTAACAACTATTTCTTCACTATATGTTGTGTACTTGCATTGACTTGATATGCTAGATATAGTATAATTCGTCTTGCCCGTGAGAGCGGGCAGGACTTTTTTAACGCAATTTTGTGAGAAAAGGAAAGGATTGGAAAAATGAAAATTATTAAGCGTAGCGGAACAGAAGTTACATTTGATATTGCAAAGATTATGGCAGCTGTTTCAAAGGCAAATAAAGAAGTTGTACACAGTGAAAGACTTTCAGATGAGCAGATCGAAAAAATTTCTGTGAATGTAGAAGAAATCTGCCAGGAGATGAACCGCTCTTTAAGCGTAGAAGAAATTCAGGATCTGGTGGAAAACCAGATTATGAATCTGAGAGCATTTGCAGTGGCAAGAAAATATATTACGTATCGTTATAAAAGAGCGCTGGTACGTAAATCAAATTCAACAGATGAACAGATTTTAAGCCTGTTAGAATGTAATAATGAAGAAGTCAAACAGGAAAATTCCAATAAAAATCCGACTGTTAACAGCGTTCAGAGAGATTATATGGCAGGTGAGGTCAGCAAAGACATAACAAAGCGTCTGCTCCTGCCGCAGGATATTGTAGATGCCCATGAACAGGGACTGATTCATTTCCATGATGCAGATTATTTTGCACAGCATATGCACAACTGTTGTCTGGTAAATCTGGAAGATATGCTGCAAAATGGTACGGTTATCAGTGAAACCATGATTGAAAAGCCACACAGCTTTTCAACGGCATGCAATATTGCAACACAGGCAATTGCACAGATTGCAAGTTCCCAGTACGGCGGACAGAGTATCAGTCTTGCCCATCTTGCACCGTTTGTACAGGTCAGCCGGGAAAAATTTATCAAGCAGGTTCGTGAAGAATTTGACAAAGTGGGTCTGGCATACACTGAAGAAAAGGTGCGTGAGGTTGCGGAATTAAGAGTGCGTGATGAGATTAAACGCGGCGTGCAGATGATTCAGTATCAGGTTATTACACTGATGACAACCAACGGACAGGCACCGTTTGTGACGGTGTTTATGTATCTGGACGAAGTGCCGGAGGGTCAGACAAGAGATGATCTTGCGATGGTTACGGAAGAAGTACTCCGCCAGAGAATCCAGGGTGTTAAAAATGAAAAGGGTGTATGGATTACACCGGCATTTCCAAAGCTTATTTATGTGCTGGAGGAAGATAATATCCATGAGGATTCAAAATACTGGAGCCTGACACAGCTGGCGGCGGAATGTACTGCAAAGAGAATGGTTCCGGATTACATTTCCGAAAAGAAGATGAAGGAATTAAAGGTCGATAACAACGGTGAAGGACACTGCTATCCGTGTATGGGCTGCCGAAGCTTTTTAACACCTTATATTGATGAAGAAACCGGTAAGCCAAAGTATTATGGCAGATTTAATCAGGGTGTTGTAACGATTAATCTGGTTGACGTGGCATGCTCATCAGGCAAAGATATGGACAAGTTCTGGAAGATTTTTGATGACAGACTGGAACTTTGTAAGCGTGCGCTGATGTGCAGACATTACAGATTAAAGGGTACACCGTCTGATGTTGCGCCGATTTTATGGCAGAATGGTGCACTTGCACGTTTAAAGAAGGGTGAAACAATTGATAAGCTGCTCTATGGCGGATATTCTACCATTTCATTAGGATATGCCGGCCTTTGTGAGTGTACAAAATATATGGTCGGTGTTACCCATACACAGCCGGAAGGTACAGAGTTTGCCTTAAAAGTAATGCGCCATCTGAATGAAGTTTGTAAGAAATGGGCAAAAGAAACGAATATTGATTTCAGTCTGTATGGTACACCGCTGGAATCGACAACATATAAATTTGCAAAGAATCTGCAGAAACGATTTGGTAAGATTCCGGGTGTAACCGATAAGAATTATATTACAAACAGCTATCATGTACATGTAACGGAAGATATTAATGCATTTGACAAGCTGAAATTTGAATCACAGTTCCAGGAGCTTTCACCGGGTGGCGCAATCAGCTATGTGGAAGTGCCGGATATGGTTGATAATATCCCGGCGGTATTGTCTGTCATGCAGTATATTTATGAGAATATTATGTATGCGGAATTAAATACCAAGAGCGATTACTGCCAGGTATGCGGCTACAATGGGGAAATCCGGATTGTAACCGATGAAGACGGCAAACTTATCTGGGAATGCCCAAACTGCGGCAACAGAAATCAGGATAAGATGAATGTTGCAAGAAGAACCTGCGGCTATATCGGCACGCAGTTCTGGAATCAGGGACGTACACAGGAAATTAAGGAACGTGTACTGCATCTGTAAGAACAAAAAATATGTTTTTTTGAGTAAATATGCGATTTATCCGCTTGTACAAAAGAAAAAAATGATTTATCATAGGGTGAATCAAGAGACAGAAGGAAGGAGTTATCGGATATGAAATCAATTAAGGTAAAGATATTAGGACCGGTTGCGGTGCTTGCCGTACTGGTTCTGGTTACAAGTGCGTTCAGTATTTTAGGTGCAGGCAACATTGAAAAAAAGGGGCGTGTTATTTCTGACCAGTATCTGGCAACAATACAGGATGTATCTGCAATGTCGAAAAATACACAGACACTGATGCGTTTATCGTATAATTATATTCTGGCACAGAGCGATGCAGCAGAGAAAAAGGTGGAGACTTCCATCAGCCAGACTAAGCAGACACTGGAAAATCAGATGGCAGATTTTTCAAATAATCTGACACCGGAAGAAACAGAAGCATTCCAGAAGTTCCAGAGTGATTATCAGGCATACCTTTCCAAGTATAATGCCATGGTAAAGTATGTACAGACCGACCAGAATGAAAATGCTTCAATTGTTGCCAACAACGATCTGGTTGAAATGAGCAGCCAGATTGAAACAGATTTGGAAAATATGATTGAACTTGAATCATCACTGGCAGATCAGGCAGTCGCAAATATGGAGAGTGCCTATGCGTCATCAATGGGTGTTGGCATTGTATGTCTGCTGTTAGGCATTGTTGCACTTGTCGCAGCCATAATCATTTCAAACCGCATGGTTGTAAAACCAGTTGTTGCAGCCAATAAAAAGCTGGGAGAAATCGTATCGCTGATCGAAGAGCACAAGGGTGATTTAACAATGCGTGTGGAATCCGGTTATCAGGATGAAATTGGTGCGCTTGCAGATGGGATTAATCTGTTTCTGGATAAGTTACAGAGTACGATGGGTGTGATTGTAAGCGGTACACAGAATCTGACCCGGGTTGTCAATATGGTTACGGAAAATGTGTCGGCGTCAAATGACAATGCACAGGACGTATCTTCTGCCATGGAAGAATTGTCAGCAACCATGGAAGAAATTGCAGCCACTGTTCAGACGGTAACGGAAAATACAGAATCCATCAGCCGGGAGGTCGCTGATATTGCTGACAGAACCGGGCAGATGAATACATACTCTAAAGAAATGCAGGAGCGTGCAGATACGCTGGCTAAAAATGCCAATGAGAATAAGACACAGACTGATGCAATGGTTGGAAATATCGTCGGTACATTAAAGCAGGCGATAGAAGAAAGCCGCAGTGTAGAAAAGGTCAATGAACTGACAGGCGAGATTTTAAATATTTCAAGCCAGACCAATCTGCTTGCATTAAATGCATCGATTGAAGCTGCAAGGGCAGGCGATGCCGGAAAAGGCTTTGCGGTAGTTGCGGATGAAATTCGTCAATTGGCAGATTCAAGCCGGGATACGGCAAATAATATCCAGGCAATTAATGAACATGTTACAAAGGCGGTTCATGCATTAATCGATAATTCAAATGCGATGATAGCATTTATAGAAGAAACGGTGCTGCCGGATTACGGTACATATGTGGATTCCGGAGAACAGTACAATGAAGATGCAAGCTATGTCAGTGAAGTGATGAATGAATTTACGGAAAAGACAGAAAACTTAAAGAATATTATGAATAATGTTGTAGAGTCCATTGAGGGTATTGCAAAAGCAGTAGAAGAAAGTGCCAATGCGGTTACAAGCTCCGCGATGAGTACCGGTTCACTGGTAGAAGATATGCACACCATCAATGAACAGATGGGCAGCAGTAAGGAAACCGTGGAAAGCTTAAAGGCAGAAGCGGATGTTTTTAAAAAGTTTTAAATTGACTTCTTGTCAGACAATGTTATAATAAAGTTAATATTTTCCGGGGAGCAAAAGGACCGCGGCGAAAGCCGCGGTACTGCTGAGAGGGAATCGTATCCGACCCGTTACCTGATGTGGATAATGCCACCGTAGGGAGTTCTTTTTTAATGACAGAATACCGTATCTTTTAAGATGGAGGATATGCTGTCGGAAAATAGCGCATTCTTTAGGACTATCAGGAAATTTCGGAAAAAAGTTCCCTATTTTTACATAATAGTAAAGTGAAATATTTAAATCATAATAATGATAATATGGATAAACCCAGCGATATATCTCCCACGGAAAAAATCAGCATGTACAAGGTACAGGAATGGAGGCTGTTGTGAGTTATACGACACAGATGGATGCTGCAAGACAGGGGATTGTCACCCCTGAAATGGAAATTGTTGCAGCAAAAGAAAATATGGGCGTTGAAAAATTAAGAGAACTGATTGCAAAGGGACAGGTGATTATTCCTGCCAATAAGAATCATCAGGCATTAAGCCCGAATGGTATCGGTTCTGCCTTAAAGACAAAGATTAATGTCAATCTGGGTACATCAAGGGACTGTGTAGACCTGGATATGGAAATGGAAAAGGTGAACGAAGCCGTGGCTATGGGCGCAGAGGCTATTATGGATTTAAGTTCTTTCGGCGATACACAGAAGTTCAGAAGAAAGCTGACCGCAGAGTGTCCGGCAACAATAGGAACAGTTCCTATTTATGATGCCGTGGTATATTACCACAAACCGTTAAAGGATATTACAACCGAAGAATGGCTTTCAATTGTTGAAATGCACGCAAAAGATGGTGTGGATTTCCTGACAATTCACTGCGGTATCAATAAGAGTACAGCAAAGCGTTTTAAGGATGCAAAGCGTCTTACCAACATTGTATCCAGAGGCGGTTCTATCATTTTTGCATGGATGGAAATGACAGGAAAAGAAAATCCATTTTATGAAAATTATGACTGGGTACTAGACATCTGCCGCAAGTATGATGTTACCATAAGTCTTGGTGATGCATGCAGACCGGGCTGTATCGAAGATGCTTCCGATATTTCACAGATTGAAGAGCTGGTAACACTTGGTGAACTGACAAAACGTGCATGGGAAAAGGATGTACAGGTTATGATTGAAGGACCGGGACATATGCCGCTGAACCAGATTCAGGCAAACATGGAAATCCAGAAGACCATCTGCAAGGGCGCGCCGTTTTACGTATTAGGCCCGCTTGTGACAGATATTGCACCTGGCTATGACCATATTACATCGGCTATCGGTGGTGCGGTTGCGGCAACTTACGGCGCATCCTTTTTATGCTATGTAACACCGGCAGAGCATTTGCGCTTACCGGACTTAAATGATGTAAAGGAAGGGATTATTGCTGCTAAAATCGCAGCCCATGCAGCCGATATTGCCAAAGGTATTCCGGGGGCATCTGACTGGGATAAAAAGATGAGTACGGCAAGAAAGAAGCTGGATTGGGAAGAAATGTTTGATCTGGCAATCGACCCTGAAAAAGCAAGAAGATACAGAGAATCCGCAAGACCGGAAAAGGAAGATACCTGCTCCATGTGCGGTAACTTCTGCGCCGTAAAGAACATGAATAGAATCTTAGACGGCGAAATCGTAAGCATTTTTGACGAATAAAAAATTAATAACGAAAAAATACACCGAAGCCAGACGCCACGGCTCGGTGTATTTTTCGTTATAATTAAAGTAAAGAAACAGCCACTTGAAACGTACCGTCTGAGAGGTTTCAATACAGGAAAATAAGCCGAAGTTAAGTAACACGTTGAGGCGTTTTTCCTGTATTGAAACCACCTTCCGATAGTCGGGTTCAAGTGGCTGTTTTTTAAATTTACTGCATTTCAATTTCCTTGTCGCGGCTTTTTTTTAAAAGGCGGCTGTAGTCGGTGGCATATACGAGGGTGTACATCACTGCCATTAAAATTGAAGCGCCGATAACATCTGTAATGGAGTGCTGTTTTAAAAGCACAGTTGACATGCAGATGGATACACAAAGAATCAATGAAGCAATGTCAAATGCCTTATGCTTTTGAAACCATTCGCTCCGGTGCAGTGCGATGTGGACGGCAAGGGAGTTGTATACGTGGATACTTGGGAATACATTGGTTGGTGTATCACTGGTATAAATCGTATTCAGCAGCATGCCGAAAAAGTTGTCCGGTACGTCATCCGGGCGCAGTGTCAGACCGCTCGGATAAATCATGCAAATCAGTAAGGATACGGACATGCCGATTGTCAGACATAATGCGAAACGCAAAAATTCCGTATCGGATGCTTTAAACAGCATATAAATACAGGCACCGATGACATAGATAAACCACAGCATATACGGAATGATAAAATACACACAAAACGGGATCATGTCATCAATGGCATTGTTGATAATGTGCAGGTTCGGTGTTTCCATGGTAATCTTTTTTTCAAGGTAGAAAAACCACGGCAGGTATATAAAGATATAACAGCCGAAACACAGCCGCCAGTTTTTTTTCAAAAAATTCATAAGAATCCTCATTTCTGCGCACAAATCCTGCCATATAAAGAGGAGTGGTTTTTGTGCAGGCAAAAAGCACATACCGAATCCTAAAACGGCAGAAAACGAAAACGTGCCAGGTGCGCATTGACACAGAATCGTATTTTACTTATCGTGTAGTATTATTTTAATCCATAGATTAATAAATTATACCATGTTGCAGGCAGTAAAACAATTGTAAAATACAAATCTTATCAAAACAAGCAGACAATTCTAAAAAAACTCTTAACAGAAATCTTTGCACAGGCGATTCACAGATTTGCAAATACCAATTTACAAATGCCATAAATATGTAATATAATAAAATACATATGTCAGACTGTAAAAAAGCTGGCAGGATTGGAGAAATGATATGTTACAGATTCATCATCTGAAAAAATCCTATAATAAAAAAACAGAAGTACTTTCTGATATTGATTATACATTTGAAGAAGGAAGGGTGTATCCGGTCCTGGGTGGTATCGGTTCCGGCAGGACAACATTGTTTGACTGCCTGTCAGGGGATTTGCCGGTCGATGCGGGAGAAATTGCAACAAAGGAAAAGACAACCATTTTCCATGCAGCAAAACAGAGCATCCTGCCGATGTACATAACGGCATATGAATATATTCATTTTTTGTGTGATTTAAAAAATGTACCCGTTCCGGCAGACGAATTTCTTGATAAAGTCGGCATGGAAGAAAATGCCAAGGATACGCTGATTTGTGAACTGAGTTTTGAAGATAAAAAACGTGTGCAGCTTGCCGCATTTTTAGTGCAGAAGCCCTATGTTATATTATTTGATGAGCCGTTTGACTATTGCAGTGAGAATTATATCCGTACCTTTTTGCAGGTATTGCAGACGGTAAAAGAAAACCATATTATATTAATATCCACGGGACTGCTTGAAATTGCCAAACAGATTTCAAATGAGATTCTGCTGCTGCATAATGGCAGATTTGAGGTTGTGCCGTCAGAAACCTTACAGGTACAGGAACTGCGCAGAGCGGTACTGGATATTATCGGGGAGGCAGATCATGGAAATCTTTAAAAAAATGTTTGCAGAAAAAATTTTGAGTTTTCACGAAGGCACGAACAGAAGTCTGGAAATTCTGACAAAAATGCCGCTGGTGGGAGAATATATCAGCAATCAGGTGATTCATAAGAGAAATTCAAAGATGCGCATGACCATTGGTGTCATGGCAGTGTTTGTGAGAATGATTGTGCAGTTTATTAAGAAATATTTATACGTGGCAGTTTTTATTTATTTGCCGTATCTGTTTATGGCACAGTTTAATCCATTAATCCGTGATCACAAAGAATCTGCGGTATTGTTTATGTTTTTTATGCTGTCTACGATTTGCGGAAGCCTTGCCAACAATACACTGCTTGCCATGGGTGACAGGGATTATCTGATGGTGCGCGTGGTGCTGGTAAGTCCGTATATGAATTTCCTTGGCAGGCTGGCAGTTAAAATGGTCACAGATTTTGTGTATTTCACGATTATTTTAAATTTATTTGGTGTATCGTTTGTACACAGCCTGCTGTTAAGCCTTGTGACGATGTGTATCCGTCCGGCAGGTGAGATGATAGCGGTGCTTTGTTTTGACCAGATGCAGTCGATGTATAACAATAGAAATGCTTTTAACGGAACGGTGATTGCACTCAGTGTTTTTGTGGCATACGGTATGCCGCTGTTAAAGCGGCAGATCAGTTCAGACTGGCTGTTTTTCATTCATCCGGTTTTTGTAGTGGCAGCACTGTTTATCGGTGTGTTTTCAGTGTATTATTTATGGGATTATCCATCTTACAGAAAAATTATGCAGGAGGCGCTGCATATTAAAAGAGAAGTATAAGAAAGCCCGGACAAGCGGCAGAGATGGCGTGTATATTGTAAAAATTAAGAAATGTAACGGAGTGAATCAGTAATTAGGATAGGAGTGGACAGGATGAAAATTAAATTTAGTAAATCACCAGTAATGATGCTGGCAAAGCTTGCACTTGCGGGACTGTTGTGTCTTGTTATTGTGTTCATTGTTCATTCCAATTATAAGAGCAGACAGGGAAGCCGGATTGAGTTAAAATCCCGTTATACATTTTCTGTTCGGATAGACAGTGACGGAAATGTACTGGATGAAGCGTATAATGAAGGTGAGAAAAGCGAATATCAGGAATTTGAAACGCCGCAGTTAAGTAAAATGGCAGACATCTGGCTGACACAGTTTACGGGACAGTTTACCCAGAAGTATCTGCCGTGGTCAAAGGCACTGCGAAAGGTTTCATGTAAGGATTCCAAAGTGCTTGACCGTGAAACCGGCACGGTGCTTATCAGCTTTTCGGCAGTTTTAAAGGATAGTACGTCGGAGTATTTCCAGTCGTGGGACGGTGTGCTTGACAACGGCAGAATGGAATTTGAATGGGTTGTGACATTTGCACTGGACAACCACTATGACGGTACGGCAACGATTTATGTGGAGAATATTGTGACACCGGAAGAATACGGTATTTCACAGTATAATGAAAGCTTAAAAGACAGCGTAACCGGCGGCTCGGAATCGGCAACGGCGGCTTCTTCCAATACGCTTACAAAGTATGAAATTAAAGAAAATACGTTACAGATTACATATGACGGTGGTGCAAAATATGTCAATGTTCCGGTAGACTGTACGAATCTGCCGCTTGTGGAAAATTCATCCACACAGCTTATGGATGGAAGCTGGCAGTTAGACACGAATAAAGCAGCGTTTCTTTACGGCGGCAAAAATGCAGAAAACGGTAGGGTACCCCTGACATTGTTGTTTTCCAATGATAAAGGCAGTAACTGGGTTACGAGTGAAATTGATACGATTTATGATGCCAATTATTACTATGTAAAGTTTTTTGATGAAACGACAGGCGTAATCGTTATCGGTTACGGTAAGAATGGCAGTCAGCAGGCATCGCGTATTTATACAACAACAAACGGCGGTGAAAGCTGGATAATGATAGGCAGCGGACCGGCATTAAATGTATTAAAGGGCGTGGTCTTTGCAGATGCAGATACAGGATTTTTCTGCTATAACTATGTAGATGGCATGGACAGTAACCTGTATATGACAAAAGACCTCGGAAAGACGTTTTCAAAAGTGACACTGGACCCGCAGGAGTTAGACAGCACGGCGGCAAATGCGCAGACAACGGAAAGTGACAGCACGCAGCAGGAAACAAAAGCCGAGGAAGAAACAACGGCATCAAAGCTTTCGTGGAGTGACGTTTATAAAGAGGCACTGGTGCCGGTGGTAGATGATCAGGGCATGATTACCGTTTATCTGACACAGGGCAGCAACGGTGTGTATAACAGTGGTAAAACAGCGGCAAAATATCAGTCATCGGACGGCGGTGAAACATGGAAATATATCGGGCAACTGGAAATTACCTCTTGAAATAAAGGTTATAGTGTGATAAAATTTATTAAATTTGAGAAAAAAAGACATTTTTGTGTCTTTTTTTTTGCGCAAAAGTAGCAAAATTTAATAATACGAAAGGAAATTAGGTGGCATTCATGAAAGCATTTTTAATTCTTGAAGATGGAACAGTGTTTAATGGAACGAGTATTGGTTCTACCCGCGAAGTAATCAGCGAGATTGTCTTCAACACATCAATGACAGGATATCTGGAGGTACTGACAGACCCTTCTTATGCAGGACAGGCAGTAACCATGACATATCCTTTAATTGGAAACTATGGCGTATGTTATAAAGATATGGAGTCTTTAAAAGCATGGCCGGATGGATATATTGTCCGAGAACTTTCCAGAATGCCGAGTAACTTCCGATGTGAAGACCCTATCCAGAAATTCCTTGCAGACAATGATATACCGGGTATCAGTGGAATCGATACCAGAGCGCTGACAAAGATTTTGCGTGAAAAAGGTACAATGAACGGTATGATTACAACAAATGAGAATTATAATCTTGATGAAGTTCTGCCAAAGATTAAGGCATACTCTGTAAAGGGCGTCGTTGATAAAGTAACATGTAAAGAAAAGAAAGTCCTGCCGGGCAAGGGATATAAGGTTGCGCTGATGGATTTTGGTGCAAAGAACAATATCGCAAAGTCCTTAAATTCAAGAGGCTGCGAAGTTACAATTTATCCGGCACGTACAACGGCAGAGGAAATCTTAAGCACGAACCCGGATGGAATCATGCTTTCTAACGGCCCTGGCGATCCAAAGGAATGTGAATTTGAAATTGCGGAAATTAAAAAACTCTATGACAGCAATGTCCCGATTTTTGCAATCTGTCTGGGACATCAGCTGATGGCACTTGCAACAGGTGCAGATACGCATAAATTAAAATACGGACACAGAGGTGCAAATCATCCGGTAAAGGATTTACAGACAGGAAAGGTTTACATTTCTTCACAGAATCACGGTTATGTCGTAGATGAAACGACACTTAATCCGGCAGTCGCAAAACCGGCTTTTGAAAATGTCAACGATAAGACCAATGAAGGTCTTGAATATATCGGAAAGAATATTTTTACTGTACAGTTCCATCCGGAAGCATGTGCAGGACCACAGGATACAGCGTATCTTTTTGACAGATTTATTGAGATGATGAAGAAGGAGGACTAAAAAATGCCAAAGAATCCGAATATTAAAAAAGTATTGGTAATTGGTTCAGGACCGATTATTATTGGACAGGCAGCTGAATTTGACTACGCAGGTACACAGGCTTGCCGTTCTTTAAAAGAGGAAGGAATCGAGGTTGTTTTAGTAAACTCCAATCCGGCAACCATTATGACAGACAAGGATATTGCTGATGAAGTTTATATCGAACCACTGACTGTTAAAGCGTTAGAGCAGATTATTTTAAAGGAAAAGCCGGACAGCATTCTTCCGACACTGGGCGGACAGGCAGGATTAAATCTTGCCATGGAAATTGCCGAAACGGACTTTTTGGAAGAACACAATGTGAAGTTAATCGGTACAACAGCGCTGACAATTAAGAAAGCGGAAGATCGTTTAATGTTTAAGGAAACCATGGAAAAAATCGGTGAACCTTGTGCAGCTTCCTTAGTTGTTAATAATGTAGAAGACGGTGAAGCATTTGCAGCTAAAATCGGTTATCCGGTTGTACTGCGTCCGGCATATACACTGGGCGGCAGCGGCGGCGGTATCGCACACAACGTTATGGAATTAAGGGAAATCCTTGAAAACGGTTTAAGACTTTCACGTGTCGGTGAAGTTTTAGTAGAACGCTGCATCGCAGGCTGGAAGGAAATCGAATACGAAGTAATGCGCGATGGTAACGGCAACTGCATTACTGTATGTAACATGGAAAATATTGACCCTGTCGGCGTGCATACCGGTGATAGTATCGTAGTTGCACCGTCACAGACACTTTCCGACAAAGAATATCAGATGCTTCGTACATCTGCTTTAAATATTATTGACGAACTGGGTATCACAGGCGGCTGTAACGTACAGTATGCCTTAAATCCGGACAGCTTTGAATACTGTGTAATCGAAGTAAATCCGCGTGTAAGCCGTTCTTCAGCACTGGCTTCCAAGGCAACCGGTTATCCGATTGCAAAGGTAGCAGCTAAGATTGCATTAGGCTACACACTGGATGAAATTAAGAATGCCATTACAGGAAAGACTTATGCAAGCTTTGAGCCGGCACTGGATTACTGTGTTGTAAAGATGCCGCGTCTTCCGTTTGATAAATTTATCTCTGCAAAGAGAACACTGACAACTCAGATGAAGGCAACCGGTGAAGTTATGAGTATTGCCAATAACTTTGAAGGCGGTCTGATGAAGGCAATCCGTTCTCTGGAGCAGCACGTTGACAGCCTGATGTCGTATGACTTTACAAAGCTGACAGACGAAGAACTTTTAGAAGAGCTGGCTGTTGTTGATGACAGAAGAATCTGGAAGATTGCAGAAGGTTTAAGAAGACATATTCCGGCAGCCAAGATGCATGAGATTTCAAAGATTGACTTATGGTTTATTGATAAATTACAGATTATTGTCGATATGGAAAATGCTTTAAAGAGAGGTCCTTTAACAAAAGAACTGCTCACAGAAGCAAAGAGAATTGAATTCCCGGATAACGTTATCGGTGAACTGACAGGAAAGACAGAAGCAGAGGTTAAGGCACTGCGTGACGAATATGGAATTCATGCGGCATTTAAGATGGTTGATACCTGTGCGGCAGAATTTGCGGCAGAAACACCGTATTATTATTCAGTATTCGGCAGTGAAAATGAAGCAGTTGAAACAAAGGATAAGAAGAAGGTACTCGTATTAGGCTCCGGTCCAATCCGTATCGGTCAGGGTATTGAATTTGACTTCTGTTCTGTGCACTGTACATGGTCTTTCAAGAAGGAAGGCTATGAAACGATTATTGTAAACAACAACCCTGAAACAGTTTCAACGGACTTTGATATTGCCGATAAGCTGTATTTTGAGCCGCTGACACCGGAAGATGTCCAGAATATTGTTGATTTTGAAAAGCCGGACGGCGCTGTTGTGCAGTTTGGCGGTCAGACAGCAATTAAGCTGACAGAAAGCCTGATGAAGATGGGCGTGCCGATTTTCGGTACAAAGGCTGAAGATGTCGATGCTGCGGAAGACAGAGAGTTATTCGACGAAATCTTAGAGCAGTGCGGTATTCCAAGAGCCAAGGGTCAGACCGTATTTACCGTAGAAGAAGCATTAAAGGCAGCCAATGAATTAGGCTATCCGGTACTTGTAAGACCTTCTTATGTGCTCGGCGGACAGGGCATGCAGATTGCCGTATCCGATGAAGACGTTGTTGAATTTATGAATATCATCAACAGAATTAAGCAGGATCACCCGATTCTTGTTGATAAGTACCTTATGGGTAAGGAAATTGAAGTTGATGCAGTATGCGATGGTGAAAATATCCTGATTCCGGGTATTATGGAACATATCGAAAGAGCCGGTATTCACTCAGGTGACAGTATTTCCGTATATCCGGCGAAGTCACTGACACCTAGAATTACGGATATGATTGTTGATTATACAGAAAAGCTGGCACGTTCCCTGCATGTAAAGGGTATGATTAACATTCAGTTTATCGTATACAATGATCAGGTTTATGTCATTGAAGTCAATCCGCGTTCAAGCCGTACTGTACCGTATATCAGCAAGGTAACCGGTATTCCGATTGTACAGCTTGCAACAAAGGTTATTACAGGAAGTAAAATTACAGATTTAGGATATGAACCGGGCTTACAGAAGAAGTCAGATTACTATGCAATCAAGATGCCGGTATTCTCCTTTGAAAAAATCAGAGGCGCAGATATCAGCCTCGGACCGGAAATGAAGTCTACAGGTGAGTGCCTTGGTATTTCAAAAGACTTTGATGAAGCATTGTATAAGGCATTCCAGGGAGCAGGAATCAATCTTCCGAAGCATAAGCAGATTATCATGACACTCTGCGATGCAGATAAGGAAGATGGTGTGGATATTGCACAACGTTTTGAAAAGCTGGGCTACAAGATTTACGCTTCCCGCGGTACAGCCAAAGTATTAAAGGAGCATGGCGTCAATGCAATTCAGGTCAACAAGATTGGTCAGGAAGCACCGACACTCTTAGATTTAATCTTAGAGCATAAGATTGACCTTGTAATCGATACACCGGAAAATGGTATCGAAAGAGCCGGCGACGGTTTCTTAATCAGACGTTATGCGATTGAAACAGGTGTACACTGCCTGACAAGCCTTGATACAGCGCACGCGCTGATTTCAAGCTTAGAGCATGCGTTTAACAATAAAGACCTTACAATTGTCGATATTGCAACGATTGATAACAGAAAGTAGATACCAGGGGTAGTTGCCCCGGCATCATAAAAATAAAGTACCCGGCAGAGGAGATTTTAAAAATTTCTTTTGCCGGGTGTTTTTTATTTGCGCAGGATATACGTACAAGCAGTCATATGCGTGAAACGGCGTTGCATTTTCAAGGTGAATATGATACAATTTAAACAGTATTTTGTTCCTGTACAGATACAGGAAACGACATTTTGCAGGGAAGGAACAAGGACAATGGATGCAAGACGGGCACAGGATATATTAAGACATATTATTAATGATGAAGATTACGGCGCAGCGATGTTAGATAAGATTTCAGTTACTGAAAGTATTGAAGTGCTGACCAAGATGCTGCCGGATTGTGTGGCAACGGCACAGAATGATAACAATATTAATGATGCGGGATTTTTCAGCCAGATGATTCATAACTACTATCCGCTGATACTGGATAAAATTAAGAATGCAGAGCATTTATGGGTGGTTTACAGTGACAACACCGGCTATCCGTACATGATTGACGGTGATTTGTTCGTATTATATGATTATGCAAATCATGCGGAGCTTGAAAAGAAACTGAATACAGCAGGGTATCAGGTGGCACTGGAAAGTGTGACACCGACAGATTTCCGAAATGAAGTGGCGCATATGTACCGCAACGGCTATGAAAAAATCCGCTTTACAGACGGAAAGGGCGAACCGTTTGTTGTTGCCAAGGAAGATTTATACAGCTTTGAGGATTTCTTCAATGAAGAATACATGACCAATCCGGGGCTGCAGCGTGCAATGATTGAATTTTTCCAGGAATTCCGTAAAAATACAGTAGCAGATGCAGGCCGTGAGGAGATTTTAAAGAAGCGTGAAGATGCGATGATCCGCACAATGGTACATGCAGAATATATGGTACCTTGTATCAAAGAGGAAACAGAAGACATGGTTGAGATTTCACATCCGTTTATTGATTTGACAGACCGGATTCAGGATAAGGAAGAAGGCGAGCGTGTGATTGCCATTCCTGCATTCACGGACGGTTTTGAAATGGATAAGTGCTACGAAGGACATCATGAGAATATGCTTTATCAGTATGACGAACTGGTAAATCTCGTGGAAGAACTCGGCGCATCCGGTGTTATCATCAACTGTCTGGGTATCAGCTACTATATGAAGCTGGAACTGATGCACAAAATTAATATGTAAGATACCAGGGTCAAAAGGTCTTTCGCCCACATGAGCTTGCTCATAAGTGGGGGGAAAGACCTTTTGACCCGCCCCAATATGAGCATAAAAGTGGGACGATAGTCCCACGATATGCGAATATGGGTAGGATTGTAGGAGTGCGCAGCACGGAACAATCCGCAGGTATCCCAGTTAAGAACGTTCGTTCTACAATATTATAAAGAAAACCGCCGCAGGCACATATTTCATTATAAATATGTGCCTGCGGCATTTTTTGTCTGACGGGGGATAAAATAGCTCTGTTTAACCGTCTTATTTTAAAAAGTCCTGACGCATTGGATTAAAGACATCGACCAGCTTGCCGTCTTCAAGGGCAGTAACACCGTGTTCAACGTTGGAAGGCATATAGACACTGTCGCCTTTTTTCACAACCTTGGTCTCACCGCCGATTGTAAATTCAAAGCTGCCTTCTGCCACATAAGTAATCTGCAAATGTTCATGGTGGTGGAAATTTCCTTTAGAGCCTTTTTTAAATGTAATTTCACACATCATCAGTTCGTCGGAATAACATAAAATTTTTCTGGTAACACCCGGTTCGCAGTCGGTCGGTGTTACATCTGCATTAAAACGAAACATACTTAACTCCATTCTGAGAACGCAAATTTGTCAGTAATCTGCGGCGTTCACGGCACAAATTACTATTACTTCAATGTACTACAAAATAAGTGGTTTGACAAGAGGATTGCGGGGTTATTATAATAAATGGGAAACACAAAAAAGCGATGTTGGCAGATGAGAAATCGCCTGCGCGAATTTCTCATCGCCTCTTCGCAACAAGTTGCTCAGAAATGAGGATTAATATGTATAAATTGTATTATATATGGCTGGTGCCCGCGGTATTTTGTCTGGTTTATTATGTCTGCTGCGTGGCATATGCGGGCTTTGCATCATCTTTTATTACGATATGGCCGGTAACGGCAGTCTTTTTTGCAGGGATTTTTGCGGTGCGTTATGCACAGAATAAAGGTATTCTTATACTTCCAATGTGGATAAATGTGCTGTCTGCGGCAGGTTTATTAATACTTATCAGCTCATTTTGTCTGGTTCAGGCATTAATAACCGTGCAGATGAAGCAGAAACCGGAACCGGACTGTGAATATCTGCTGATTTTAGGCTGCCGCGTGCGGGGACTCGAAATTACAAAATCACTCCGCTACAGACTTGATGCGGCACTGGCATATCTGGAACAGAATGAAAAACATAGCAAAGATAATACCCAAAACAAAACGATACGTATTATCGTATCGGGCGGTCAGGGACCGGGAGAGGATATATCCGAAGCACAGGCGATGAAAGACTATCTGTGCGCACATGGCATAGAAGCTTCACGGATTTTTATGGAAGCTCAGTCCACGGATACGGAAAAAAACATTGCCTATTCGGCACGTTTTATTCCGGATAAAAATGCGAAAATCGGGGTGGTTTCCAATGACTTTCATCTGTTCCGTGCCGGAATGCTTGTCCGTGCGAAAGGCTTTCACAATGTCAGCACGATTGCGGCGCGGTCAGATGAAGTATTGTTTTTAAATTACAGAGTACGCGAATATTTCGGTGTATTAAAAGATTTATTTGGTGTAAAATTCTTTCACTTTATCGGAGAATAACAGACCCTTTGTGTAGCCGTCATGGTATAAGGCTTTGATTTTCTCCTTGTCTTTTTCCAGACGTGAAAAGCCGTCGGTGTTATCCGGACGGATTACAATGACCTTCTTTTCCTTTTCAAGCTGTTCGAGCTTCTTTAAAGAGCGGTTGTAGCAGTCAGCACGGGAAAGGAGGTCTTTTCCGAGTTCTGGATATTTCCAGAAAGCATGCGCCAGAGCCTTTGTGGTGGCGCTGGTTTTCTTTTTGTATCCCTTCTGGCGGGTTAAGACGACAACGACGCGGTCACAGCCGTCCGCGAAAGCCCGCTCATACGGAATCGAATCGCTTAATCCGCCGTCTAAGTACGGAGTATCATTTAAGTAAATATATGGGAAAAGGGCAGGGAGCGCACAGGTTGCCTGAAGCAGCTTGTTGGTGCGGTCCTCGGTTGTATAGCGCATATATTCCGGTTTTCCGGTTAAAACATTGGTAACGACTGCGTAAAATTCGCCGCCCCACGCATTAAAGGTATCGTAGTCAAACGGAACCAGTTTATTCGGAATCGTGTCATAGGCAAATTCCAGTCCATAGACACTTCGGTTTGTCTTATCGGTCATATTGTGCATACTCATGTAGCGTTTATCGTCACGGTAATCTAAAAGAATCTGTAAATTTCTTCTTTTTTGTCTGGAAGCGTAGGAAACACCGTAGGCTGCGCCGGCAGATACACCAATCATATAGTCCGGCATAATATCCCGATCTAAAAATGCATCCATAACACCGCAGGAAAAAATTGTGCGGAACGCGCCGCCTTCAAATACAATTCCAGTTTTCATAATTGTCCTCATTTCTAAATGAATTTATTGTAATGTTTTTTGCCATCAGGCTGTAATTCCTGAAATTACAGTAACATTTTAGTACATTTGATGTGAAATTTCCATATGAAAATACAGATAAATATGATATGATGATGTAAAAGTTGAAAGAATGAGGAGACTATGACACAGGAGATAAGGACACGCCTGCTTTTGATGGCAGATGCACAGTACGGGAGTTTTTCCAAAGGTCTGATTCCCGAATGTAAGCCGCTGTTAGGTGTGCGGCTTCCGGCACTTAGAAAAATGGCGCAGGAATTTGTAAAAAATAAAGAATGGAAAGAACTCGTACAAACAGACGGCGCAGACGATGTTTATTTCGAAGAAGCCATGCTGCGCGGTATGCTGATTGGTTACGGCACGGCAAAAGAGCAGGACAATGAAGAAGCAATGCGGATGTTTGATAAATTTGTGCCGTTTGTTGATAACTGGTCGGTGTGCGACAGCTTTTGCAACAGCATGACAGTTGTTTCGGCATACCGGGAAGAATGGTGGGAACATTTACAATCCTTTTTAGCTTCCCAAAAAGAATTTGAAGTGCGCCTGTCTTTGGTCTTATTGCTGTCGCAGTTTTTAAAATGGGACGATGCGGGCAGAAAAATCCCCCGCAGGCGCGTGATTACAGAGGCGGATATTATGCAGAATATTGCATGGAAATCAAAAAAACAGGCACAGAATGACAGCCCGGAGGATTCAGGCAATCCATATCTGGAAAAAATTTTTTCAGTGCTTGACAGACCGTTTACACAGGGGTATTATGCACAAATGGCGGCGGCGTGGCTGACGGCGGAATGTTTTGTCATGTTTCCGGCACAGACCATGCGGTTTCTTATAAAATCCGGCACAGATGATTTTACATATAATAAGGCATTGTCTAAAATCTGTGAATCCAGAAATCCGGCGCCGGAAGTAAAGGCACGGATAAAGAGCATGAAAAGATGATGTAAAAAGGAAATGGAGAAAAAGATGAGTACATCAACGACAAAAACAAAAGATATGGTAACAACGGCAATGTTTGTGGCAATTATTCTTGCAATGTCGTTTGTGCCGTATTTAGGCTATATCCCGCTGGGATTTATGAATGCAACAATTATTCACATTCCGGTAATTATCGGAGCGATACTGTTAGGACCGGCGCGCGGTGCATTTTTAGGCGGTATTTTCGGACTGACCAGCATGATTAACAACACATTTAACCCGAACCTGACTTCTTTCGTATTTTCACCGTTTTACAGCCTTGGAAATGTGCATGGAAATTTTAAGAGTCTGATGATCTGCTTTGTGCCGCGAATTCTGATTGGCGTTGTGGCATATTATGTATATACAGGGATTGTAAAGCTTGTAAAGAAGAAAAACAGCGGAAAAAGCAGTATTGCTGCACTGGCGGCAGCCGGCGCGGCAGGAGCGCTTACGAATACACTGCTCGTTATGAACGGCATTTACTTTTTGTTTGGAAGCAGTTATGCCAATGCAAAGGGAATCGCCACAGATGCGCTGTATGGTGTGATTCTTGGTGTTATCGGAACACAGGGCGTACCGGAAGCGATTGTGGCGGCGGTGCTGACTGCGGCAATCGGAAAAGCACTGCTTCATATCAGACGGTAATAGAAATGTTAATATTTTAAAAAATAAAACAAAAGGAAAAGAAAATGAAAAGACAAAATCAAAAAGGCATGATTCTTGCGATTGATATGGGGAATACCAATATTGTAATCGGCTGTGTAGACGATGAAAAGATTTATTTTGAGGAACGGCTCTGCACGGATTATTCAAAGACGGAATTAGAGTATGCAATCGGTTTTAAGACTGTTTTGGAGTTATATAATATTGAAAGTGAACAGATTCACGGTGCAATCATTTCATCGGTTGTACCGCAGCTGGTCAATGTGATTAAGTCAGCGGTCGAAAAAATCATCGGCATTACACCGTTAATTGTAGGACCGGGTGTGAAGACAGGATTGAATCTGTTAATGGACCAGCCAAAGCAGGTCGGTACGGATATGGTTGTGGATGCAGTTGCGGCTATTCATGAATATGGTGCACCGGTGCTGATTATTGATGTGGGAACGGCAACGACCATCAGTGCGGTTGACGACAAGAAAAATTATGTAGGCGGTGCGATTCTTCCGGGTATCCGCGTATCGGTGGATTCACTGGTATCCCGGACGGCACAGCTTCCGCGAATCAGTCTGGAAGCCCCAAAATCCGTGATTGGAAAGAATACGATTGCGTGCATGCAGAGCGGTGCGGTTTACGGGAATGCAAGCTGTATCGACGGCATGGTTGACAGAATCCGTGAAGAACTGTGCAAAATGACGGGGGCAGAACAGGAACAGGTCAAAGTCATTGCGACCGGCGGACTGGCAAAGGTGATTGTGCCATACTGCCACAATGAAATTATATTAGATGATAAATTGCTTTTAAAAGGTTTAAAAATCATTTACGATAAAAATGTGGAATAGGAGAGGACTATGTTAAAAGGGAAAAACGTACTGCTTGGCGTAACCGGCAGTATTGCAGCATATAAAATCGCGACACTTGCCAGCAGCTTAAAAAAGCTGGAATGTAATGTAGATGTCATGATGACACAGAATGCGACCAATTTTATTAATCCGATTACATTTGAATCCTTAACCGGTAATAAATGTGTTGTCGATACATTTGATAGAAATTTCCAGTTTCAGGTAGAGCATGTATCCCTTGCAAAAAAGGCGGATATTGTGATGATTGCACCGGCGAGTGCCAACGTGATTGGCAAGCTGGCATCGGGAATTGCAGATGATATGCTGACAACGACATTTATGGCGTGTACATGCAAAAAAATTGTCGTTCCGGCAATGAATACCAACATGTATTACAATCCGATTCTACAGGATAATATTGCAAAGTTAAGAAGGTTTGGCATCGAAGTGTTAGAACCGGCAAGCGGGTATCTTGCGTGCGGTGATACAGGTGCGGGAAAAATGCCGGAGCCGTCTGAACTGCTTGAATACATTTTACGCGATATTGCCCTGACAAAGGATATGAAAGGATACCGCGTGTGCATTACCGCAGGTCCGACACAGGAAGCGATTGACCCGGTGCGCTACATTTCCAACCATTCAACAGGAAAAATGGGATATGCGCTGGCAAAAAACGCGATGCTGCGCGGGGCAGAGGTGACACTGATTGCAGGTCCGACAAACCTTCCTAACGTGCCGTTTGTTAAAATGGTGCATATTACATCGGCACAGGATATGTATGAAGCGGTTACAGAGGCGGCAAAGGAATCAGACATTATTGTAAAAGCGGCAGCAGTTGCGGATTACAGACCGGCATCAGTCAGTGATGAAAAAATCAAGAAAAGCGACGGAGAGATGAGCATTGCCTTGGAGCGGACAAAGGATATTATCGGAACGCTCGGAGCGATGGAAAACAAACCGTTTTTGTGTGGATTTTCAATGGAAACGCAGAATGTACTGGAAAATTCCAGAAAGAAGCTGGAAAAGAAAAATCTGGATATGGTGATTGCCAACAATCTGAAAGTGGACGGAGCAGGCTTCGGGACAGATACAAATGTCATTACAATGATTACAAAGACGGACTGTACGGAATTTCCGAAAATGAGTAAATTTGAGGTGGCAGGCTGTATTTTTGATGCAATTTTAAAGAATATAAAAGCATAGAAAGCGGACGAAAAATAAAATATCAGGAAAAGAGGAATTTATGAGCAAAAAAGCAAAATTACTTACAGGGATGTTATCAGTGGCGGCAGTGCTGCTGGTTGCATTTGTCTATTATTATGTGGTGCTTCCGCCAATCAATATCCACGCGCCGGGCTTCTGGATATTTGTCATTGTGCTGGCGGCGGTATTTACGGGTGTTGTCGGACTTTGCAGCATGACAATGACGGAATACTACAAGGAATGGGCGGGCAGACAGTGGAAGCAGTCAAAGCCGGAATTTAAGAGTAAAAAGGCAGAACGTTTTTTCTATTTATGTGCGATACTTACAGCGGCACTGGTGGTTATTTTTCTAATAGGCGGACTGCTGTCATCTGAAATTGTCAATGCTTCGGCTTACCAGAAACTGTTAAATGTGGAAACCAGAAGCTTTACTGATGATATTCATGAGGTTTCCTACGACCAGATTCCGGTGCTGGATAAAGATTCGGCAACGACCATCGGCAACCGTGTCATGGGAACAATGGTGGATATGGTTTCCCAGTTTGAAGTCAGCGATATGTATACACAGATTAATTATCAGAATAAGCCGGTGCGTGTGACACCGCTTCAGTATGGCAGCCTGATTAAATGGTTTACGAACCACGGGGACGGAATTCCTGCGTATATCCGTATTGACATGACGACACAGGAAGCGGAGTGCGTGCGTCTGGAGCAGAAAATCCGTTATTCGATGAGCGACCATTTTGGCAGAAACATTTACAGACATCTGAGGTTTGCGTATCCGACCTATATGTTTGATGACATCAGCTTTGAAATTGATGAGAGCGGTACACCTTATTGGATTTGTCCGGTGAAAAAATATAATATCGGACTGTTTGGCGGTGTGACGATTGGCAGGGTGGTGCTTTGTAATGCAGTCACCGGGGAAATGACGGATTATGCCGTGGAAGATGTTCCGCAGTGGGTAGACCGTGTGTATTCGGCAGATATGCTCATTTCGCTGTATGATTACCACGGTACGTTAAAGCACGGTTATTTTAACAGTGTGTTAAGCCAGAAGGATTGTCTGGTAACGACAGACGGCTATAATTATATTGCACTGGACGATGATGTGTGGGTGTATACAGGAATTACCTCAGTCGGACAGGATAAATCCAATGTGGGCTTTGTGCTGATGAACCAGCGGACAATGGAAACGCGCTATTATGTGATTTCCGGTGCAGAGGAAAATTCGGCGATGTCTTCGGCAGAGGGAAAGGTCCAGCATTTAGGATACAAGGCGACATTTCCACTGCTTATTAATGTGGGCAGACAGCCGACCTATTTTATGGCATTAAAGGACAGCTCGGGACTGGTAAAATCTTATGCCATGCTCAATATCGAGAAGTATCAGACGGTGGCAATCGGCGATTCAGTCAATGAGTGTGAGAAAAATTACCGTCAACTGATGGTAGACAGCGGCATTGTAGATGAAACAGCGGCAGAAACGCCAAAGGAAAGCAGGCAGATAACCGGCAGAATCGAAAAAATGGTGCAGACGGTATTGGACGGCAATTCGCATTTTTATATACTCTTAGAGGGTCAGTCCCGTATCTTTGATGTGCCGTTATCGGATAATGCGGATATTGTACGGTACAATACAGGCGATACTGTTACATTTTCATATCATGAAAACGAGTCATTAAATGAAGTGACGAAGGTGGAAGCCGCACAGCAGACCGTGCAGTAAAGAGGAAAAATCAAAAAAATAGTGGAAAAGTGTCTTTTGTATGCAGGATTGTGTGTATAAAAGGCACTTTTTTAAAACAACTTAGAATTAAGGAGTAGTATATAAAGAATAAATAACACATATTTTAAATAATTAAACAAAATTTATAATAATAATTGCAATCTGAATAGAATTGTGATATTCTTCTAATAGAATATATTCTAAAAATAAAACCGCAAACAACGGTTGATTTCTAAAACTTGAAATTTTGATTAAGGTTTTATCCGCGTTTTAGGGATGAAATTTTGATTAGAACGGATAGTTTATCCCAAGTAGTATTTTCTATTGACATTTTTATGGGTTCATCTGTTTAATATCCCTTAAAATTCAAAAAGATTTAGAAAATTCATGAAAATCCTTGCCGGCAGTTCAAGTAGTCTATTATAATAAAAGAAAGGAAGAAAGCATGGTAAATACACCTTACGATGATGTGTTCCGTACCCTGTTAACGGATTGTACGGCACTGATTATACCGGTTGTAAATGAACTGTTTCACACAAGTTACACCGGAAAAGAAACAATACATCTGCTTCAAAACGAGCACTTTATAAAGCTGCCGGACGGCAGTGAACAGGAGCGCATTACGGATTCCAGCTTTGAAATCCTCGGTAGAGAAAGAAAGCGTTATCATGTTGAGTGCCAGAGCACGGAAGACGGAAGCATGATAGTACGTATGTTTGAGTATGATACACAGCTTGCACTGGAAAACAGAGAAGTTACAGCGGGTGCACTGGTAGTTCATTTTCCTGATTCCGCAATCGTAGCCCTGCGCCATACGAAAAATACGCCGGAGGTGATGACGGTAATGATACGCACACCGGGCGGGGAAGTATCGTATGCCGTTCCGGTATTAAAAGTCAGACAGTATACAGTAGAAGAAATCTTTGAGAAAAAGCTGTACTTTCTGATACCGTTTCATATTTTTGTTTATGAAAAGAGTTTTAAAGAACTGGAAGAAAACAGCGAAAAATTAGCGAAGCTGGAAGAGGAATATACAGCGATAGTAAACCGTCTGGAAGAAGACCGTAAGAACGGTGATTTAAACGAATACGAAAAGGTTACAATTCTTGAAATGTCAGATACAGTAATAAAACATCTGGCGGAAAAATATGAAAAGGTCAGGAAAGGAGTTGGAGAGAGTATGGGTGGAAAAGTATTAGAGTATGAAGCAAAGGATATATTAAACCGCGGTCGTGCCGAAGGATATCTGGAGGGAGAAGCCTATGGACGCCGCGAGGGGCGTGATGAAGGACGTGCCGAAGGCGAAATCACCGGAATGAAAAAAGCCAAAATGCAGTTAGCCGTAAAATTATTGCAGGCGGGGAACAGCGTTGCATATGTGGCAGACCTGACGGAACTGCCGGAAGAAACGGTGCAAAAGTTGTCGCAGGCAGTCGAGCGTGAAGATGAATAGGAAAAATAAAGCATTTTATCAAAGTAACAGGCGGCTTATCTGGAACAAAAAAGCCGCCCAACTCTTAAATCTCTATTTTCCTAGTACCAAAGTAGGGATTTTGCAAAAACAGTCTGGGAAAATCTCATTTTAAACAATAAAATTTATCAATAAGACTTTTTTGTTGCACTTGCGCAACAAATTGGGAAAGCAGGAAATCAAAGGAATTGTTAAAGAAAACAGGTAAAAAATACCGTTGTTTGTTGCAGGTTTGCAACAAAAATGTCTGCTTGCCAAAAACAAATGTCTGTGGTACACTGCCACTGCAAACGAAAGATAGGCTTTGAAGCCTATTTTTTTAAGTGCCACGGTTAGACAAGACTAATGGAAGTTATCAAAATAAAACTATGCCATAAAACAAAAAACAAAACAAAGCATTAGTACATTCGTAAAATCAACAAGGCACGATAGAAACAAGTAAACAGGGACAAAGCAGAAAGGAAAGAAAAATGAGAAAGACCAGCTTTAAGTTATTATCTGCTTCATTAGCAGTCGCAATGACAATGAGCAGTATGCCGTACAATGTATTGGCGGCAAGCCCGGAGCAGACATTTGCACAGGCAGTACAGCAGGCACAGACAACAGAAGCGGACGGCTTTGAAACAGTCGCACCGGCAGAGGAAAATCTCGTAACAGCAGATGCAGAAAGCACAGAAAAAGTAACCTACACAGTTACACCGGGTGTTTCATACGGAAAGGGAAGTATCAAATTAATCTCAGGTGTGACAGAAAGCACCGGTGATGATAGTGAAAAAGTATACACGGCTGAAAAAGACAGCACAATTACATTTGAAGCTGTACCGGAGGACGGCTGGGCATTAGATTCTGTTATGTACATGTCATCAAGCTTTACAACACCGGACTTAAAGATTACAAAGGTAGACGGCAAAGAGAACCAGTATACATGCACAATTCCTGACGATGCATATGCTTACGGCTCAGTAGGAACATTTATGATATATGTGCAGTTTGCACCGGTTCTGGAAGAAGGACAGTATGAGATAAAATCAACAGGCGAATATTTAAGTGTAGATAAGTATGGTGCAAAGCCGGGTGAAACCGTAAAGATTACATCAACAAGTGACAGTTCAACAAGAAATTATGTGCCGACTGTTGCAGATGAAGACGGAACCGGTATTGATACAACACTTGAAAGTACAGTGATTGATGAAGATAAGATTGTACAGGTATACACCTTTGTAATGCCGGAGAAAAAGGTTACAATCACAGAAAAGAGTAACCGTTATTGTGCAATTACATTAGAAACCAATGACGACAGTAAATTTGCAAGCCATGTAAGTTACAGCAGCCGACAGATGATGAGTGGTAATATGAATGTTGTAGCAGACAGCATTATCGACGGCAAGTATTATAAGCATACAGTAACCGTAACCGGTACACAGGGAAATACAACAGTAAAGCCGGGAGAATTATCATCACTTGCAAGCGGAAAAGCAACATATACCGTAGCAAAGAAATTCCCGGTAGCCGTTACTTTAAGAGTAGACTTCGTTGAAACAGATGCGTATAACATTACAAACCAGTCTGCAAATATTGAAGGTGCCGATTTTACCGTATCAAACGGTGAACTTGCGGCAGAAGGCGATACCGTAACATTACTGCTTTCCACAAATACAGCAGACGGATATTACTATGACGGTACAACACTGCCAAAGGTAACAGACGCAGACGGCAACGAAGTAACCGTAACAGCAGATGCAGGAAACACAACATCTTCTGCAAAATTTACATTCACAATGCCTGAAAAGGGTGTCACAACAAGCTTTGATGGTTCTGCAATTACACAGAAAGAATTAAAGGCTGTTACCGTTGCAGATGAAGCAAAGTCTTATATTGCACTGGATAAAACAGAGGCAAGAGAAGGTGAGAATGTCGCAATTACTTTGACAGACGAAGCAAAAAAGGTTTTATTTATCAAAGTGATTAAGGAAGACGGTAGTGTCGAATATATAAGAAACTCTGCAACGAGCTTTACAATGCCGGCAGGCGCAGTGACAGTATCGGTAATTGCACCGGACAACTGGTTTGAAGAAGGACGTTATGATACAGATGTATATGCGGCAACATCAAGCACACTGATTGTTTCCGATGCGGCAGACCTTGCGGCTGTCGGTAAATTAATGCGTGATAATCCAAGCGCACTTACGGATAAAACCATTAATATTGTAAAAGATATTGATATGAGCGCATATACATGGGTGCCGATGACATATACAAATTACAATAATACAGTAACCTTTAACGGAAACGGACATACCATTAAGGGACTGAATGTAGAAGGCATGACAGGAACAACATCAAGTTCCTGGGTATATTCAAGTGCATTTATCGCACAGGTAGGCAGTTTCACAGATGTCACTATCAACGACCTGACATTTGAAGGAACACAAAAAGTCCATACCGTTGCAGGCACATTCTGCTATTTAGGCGGTATTGCTTATGGCGGCGGTTCTTACAACAAGGTCGTAAACAATATGAATGTGACCATTGACGGTGCGACAGGCGGTACGGTATTGCATTACCCTATTACAAATAGTGCAACACAAATTGTAAACAGTGCGGTAACCGGCAAGACAACACTGGAAAATGTAAATTTAACCGGATATTATTCATATTATGGACTTTCAGACAGAGCAGTCAACAGCTATGATATTTCAGAGATTACCATGGGTGAAAATGCAAATCCGGCAAATGTATCTTATTACGGTGTGGACGCTACTTTACAGGCAAAAGATAAGACTGCAAACTGCTACACAGGTACAACATTAAATAATTTCCCTGAAAATGCCCAAATTTACGGAATTGCAAAGACTGTTACAGGAGAGAATCTGGATTCTCTTAATCAGAACTTTACATACATCACACCGGTAACAGCCGAGGGTTATGAAAATGACAACTTAATGTCTGTTGACAGCACAACCAACAAGGTCGGCAGGATTGCACTGGTTACATACTTAAACAGCTGGGTTGATGAGAACCAGACAGAGGATAACAAGTATTGCAAATGGGAAACAGACAAGACAACAGGCAGACCGGTATTAAAGGCAGCCGAAGAAACGGTTGTTTCACAGAAATATGCAATCACTTCAAACGTAACAGGCAGTGAATACGGCGAAACAACCGTTGACGAAGAAGCCGCAGAAGGCAGTAAGGTAACTGTATACACAGCATCGAAGTCATTCTGCAAAGTAAAGAGCATTTCCGTAGAAACAGCAGACGGAAAGAAAGTTGACGTGACAGACAACGGTGACGGAAGCTACAGCTTTACAATGCCGAAGTCCGCAGTGACCGTAAGCACAGAGTATGCACAAGACGCTTATGCAATTACAACAGAAACCAACGGTGAAGGTACAGTCAGCGTATTAACGGCTGAAACAAAGTCTTCCGATAAGGCAAAATCAGGTGAAACCGTAACCGTTACCGTAACACCGGACCGTTTAAAGTATTACACAATGGACAGCGTAACCGTGACAACGGCAAGCGGCAAGACAGTTGAAGCCACAACAACAGAAGCAATTAACGGAACAAATGCCCATGAGTATACATTTACCATGCCGGAAGAAGCTGTAACGGTTATGGCAAACTTCAAAGACGTCAGCAGCTATTACAACGAAGACGGTTCTTTAAAAGAGGGTACATACAAAATGCAGGCAGTATTCGGCAGTACCTATTACATTGACACCGACAAAATCGAAGGTGCAATGGGCTATGAAGAACAGTACACAGACATTACCGTAAGCGTTGATGCAGAAGGCAATGTAACCGTAGACGATTATGAAATGCCGGGTGTAAAAAGCCCGATTGGATACGCAGGCGGCGGTGAACTCTGGATTAAGTCCACACCGACACCGGATGCCAACGATAACGGCAAGATTAAGGGTGCAGATGATGCAGGCGTTGCAGAATCCAGCGACTATGCCGAAAAGTATGAAAACTATACAAAGGTATACACCATTTCACCAACCGTTACAAAGACCGGTAAGATTAATCCGTCAACCAACGTAAAGACAGAAAACACAGGCGATTTCTACTTTACAAAGGTTATGCAGGGAAGTAAGCAGGTCGGCGGCTTCTATAACAGTGAAAATGTAGAATCCGTTACATTGGATAAACTCGCTTCATCAACAAGCAGTAAGGTAGCACCGTTTAACCTGACATTCTCCGGTATCAATTACATTAAAAACGATGCGGACTATGCAAACCAGAATGTGTTATTTACAACATACATCACAGAAATGGCTTACATTTCAGAAGTATTGTTCCGTATGGACTTCTCAACGATTGAAAAAGTCGGTGATACAGACCAGGGAGAAGAAACAACACAGGCATTAGATGTATCTGTTTATACAGCGTGCGAACCGGGTGCCACAAAGACACCGCCTGCAAACATTGATGCAATCAAGAGTGCAACACTGGTAACAAAGACAGACGGAAGCAGACAGGTCGTATTTGACTTAGGCGAAACAATCGTATTCGGCTTACACGGACATATGGGAAGCCTTCGTGTATACAATGCAGACAGCATGGAAAATGCATTTAAGGCAATCTCAAAGAATGATACAAGCGGCTTAAAGTCAGCAATTTACAGCGACTGGTATACAGACAAGATTAATTCCGAAGCAGACAGCGTGGCATATGATAAGACACCTGTAGAAGTAACAGACAGCAGAGGATATGTATACTACACAACAGACGGAACAGAATTTAGCGCAACGTCCACAACAACAGACCTTGAAAATGCACTCGTATATCCGGGTAAGGCAGTTGTAGATGTACCGGACTATTTCGACCTGACAGACAACAATGAAATTTATCTGACAGGCTTTATCGACGGTATGTCAAAGGATACGAACTTAAAGTTAAAGCTGACAGCAAAAAATGAAGACAACACACCGGTTGTAAAGACAGGTACAGCCCATATTTCACAGTTCGGTGAATATGATGTTACTGTCAACGTAACAGTTACAGATGATGTTATCACAGACATTGAAGTAACAGGTGCAAATTTTGCGGGAACTTATGCTGAAACCAATAAGATGATGCTTGAAAAGGCAGTCAACGGCTTAAAGGGCAGCTACATCAATAAGTCCGCAACTGATGTAAAGGAAATCACAGGTGTTGATGCGGTTTCAGGCGCAACGTATTCATCCAATGCAATCCGCGATGCGATTTTAAATGCACTCGAACTAAAGCAGGAAGAAGAAGTCATTAACCTTCCGACAGAAAAGCTTGCAGAAGGCGAATACAGCGTAGACATTGCATACTACACAGATAAAGTAAAGCACAGTCTTGTGGAAAATGACAAGACAAAGGCAAAGATTGTTGTTGACAAAGAGGGCAACATGACACTCGTAACAGACATTATTAACGGAACATCAAAAGAACCGTTATATATCTATGGCTTCAACGGCTACTATGAAGGCAATGATACTTCTAAGAGCTTAAAGGAAGCTGCGGTCGAAATGAATGACATTCAGTACAGCGATGATGTATTCGGTGAAGATGAAAAGGTTGTAACAAAGGTTTCCTTCCCGTTAGAAGGTGATTTTGCGGCAATCTACAACACCAATGCAGATATCTATGTACCGGCAATGAAGAATTTAAACGGTCTGGTTTCAGGCATTGACTTCAAGCAGGGACGTTTCAGCGCAGACTGCTTCGTAAAGGTTTACTGGGACAGCTTAACAAAAACTTCATCTGATGATACAACAAAGGAAACAACATTCGGTGCAGCAAAGACAGCTCTGACAGCAGGTACTTATTCAATTCCTGCAAGCTTAAAGAATGCCGGAAATGTTTCACAGGATTCTATGGCGGCAGGCTGCATTAAGAGTGCCAGCATGACAGTAGCGGCAGACGGTACTGCAACAGTAACGGTTGATTTACAGTCCGTATCCTTTGCGGGACTGACAGCTTACGCAAGCAACTGGAAGATTTATCAGGGAACGTCAGCAGACGGTAAGACCGTAGACGCACAGTACACAACAGACGAAGAAGGCAGAGTGACACAGATTACATTTACACTGCCGGACAACAGCTATGACGGTGTATATGTGAATATGTATGTCGATGCAATGAATTACAGTCCGGATGCATATCTGGCACTGGATTATGCAAATGCGGTAAAGACAGCAGAACCGGACCCGGCACCAACACCGGACCCAGACCCGACACCGGAACCGACTCCGACTCCGACACCAACACCGGACCCAGAACCGACACCAACTCCGACACCGGACCCTTCTGACAATAAAATTGCAGACGGTAACTATTATGTACCGATTGCATTGTGGAATGCGGTATCCGATAAAGCATCTATGGGAAATGCAGCATTTGAAAAGAACAGCAGTGCTTTAATCACCGTAAAGGACGGTAAGGTTGTAAAAGTTCAGATTGCCATGAATCCGGTAACTATAACATCAATCTATAGTGCCGTAACGGCATTTGAGGTAGAGGGCGTAACCGTTACAATCGACAAGACAGAAAAGATTACGACCTCCGCAGGAAATGAAGTTGATGCAATCAGACTGGTAACATTTGAACTTCCTGAAGGTGCACAGCCATCCGTTGCAGATATTACTTATGCAAATGTAAGCTTTAAAGTACCGGATACACCAATGGGCGATACCATGATGAGTGCAAGATTAAGATTTGACTGGTCAGCACTGACAGCAACAAGCGATACTTCTCTTGTACCGGCAGAAGACCAGACAGAAGAAAAGTCACCGGCAGTTGATGTGACGGATGAAAAGACAGGCGTTCATGTATCAGCCGCAGAGGGCGTGCTTCCAGCAGGCTCTGAGTTAAAGGTAACAAAGGTCGGCGCAGGAACAGAATATACAAAGGCGGCAAATGCACTTGCAGACGTCGGCAGCAATTTTGAACTGTATGAAGTTCATTTTGAAAAGGACGGACAGGAAGTTGAGCCAAACGGCAGTGTTGTTGTGAAGTATCTCATTCCGGCAGGCATGAATGCAGACAACGTTGTTTTATACCGTATCAATGATGACGGTTCAAAGACTCTCATAAAGGGCAGTGTGGAAAACGGCTATTATGTTGTGACAACAAAGGGCTTCAGCTATTATGCACTTGTTGAAAAGACAATAACAGATAACAGTTCGGCAGCAGGCGGTAATTCAAATACGGCAGGCGGCTCAGCCAATACGGCAGACAACAGCAACAGCGGCGTAAAGACAGCGGATTCTTCCGCAATGGGCATGTGGGCAGCAGCATTCTTTGCTTCCTTAAGTGCCGCAGGTCTTGCAATCTTTAAAAGAAAGAAAAGACCGGAAGAAAAAGAAGACTAAGCTGTAAAAAAGACAAAACAACGGCATCCGTTCCGAAAAGGGGCGGGTGCCTGTTTGTCACATATAAAAATGAAAGCAGGAGTACAGACATGGAACAGAAATTTAAAATGCAGATTCAGCGGCTTGCAAAGCATGCAGCGGCAGTATTGACGGCAGTCACCGTGGGCATTTTATCGGCGACGGCAGTATTTTCACAAAACAGTAATCCGGTATATGGAGCAGAAAACGGCATTTATCTTGCCAATGCCAATCCAAGCTATCGTAATCCGTCCACCGGTGCGATTGAAGATTCCGGCGGGGAAGGTTCGGCGGTTTTAGGACAGTCCATGACAGAGAGCGCGACATATGGTAAGGCACTTATCGAAGCAGACCCGGCGGGAAACACTTATGCCACAATCCGTATGCAGTTAATGGACAATATCGAAAATCCGCAGTTTCAGGTAGATGGAAGTCCGGTATCCGCAACGTTAATGCAGGAGGATTATTCAAGCAATACCGCAGATTACAGATTCCGCGTCAACAGTGAAAATTCGGTTGTACGTGTGAATATGTATGTAACTGCCATGGGACGTGATATTATTTACTATATTACATTTTCGGGACTGAGTGAAGGCGCAGGCGACTTTATTACCAGTGTGACCGTTGAAGAAAAGGGCGGCAGTGCCGGTCCGGACAGCGCAGAGGGTGGCAGTGAAGAAAGCAACCCGGGAGAAAGCGGTTCAGGAGAGCGCGGTGTAAGTGCGCAGGCTGAAAATACCGAACCAGGCACGGACAGCTTATCGGGTGAAACCGGTGCGTCAGCCGGAACAGACGGCAGTCAGGAAAATGCCGGAACACAGAGCATAGAGAAGGCAGAAGGTGAAAGTGCAGAAAGTACGACAGAAGCCGGACAGACTACATCAGCAGAAGCAAGTGCCGCACAGGCAAAGACCGCAGAAAACACACAGACGAAAAATGCCGGAATTCAGGAATATGATGCGGCAGGAAAACAGGTCAATGCAGAAGCGCAGGAGAGCAAAAAAAACAGCAGCACCGGCATTTTTATCGGAATGGGTGTTGTAATTGCCATTGTTGTGACAGGTGCGGCATGGTATATGCTTGTATATCGTAAAAAGAAAAATTAAAGGAGCAGACAAATGAAACGACAGGTAAAAAAGATTGTTCAAAAAGGACTTTGTATGCTGCTTGCAGGCATCGCCGTACTAACCGCCTCAGTTTCACTGACAGCCTGCGTAGACCAGCACCCGGATTCCACAGAGGGACAATCACAGGCAGACAGTGTGCGTCTTGTGGCAACGTCACCGGCAGCTGCACAGATTTGTGACAAATTGGAATTAGATTTAGTGGGCGTATGCCAGACCTCCGGTACACTGCCGGAGCGGTATAAGGACGTTACACAGGTCGGAACGGCAATGTCGCCGGATATGGAGATTTTAAAATCTTTATCGCCGGATTATGTGCTGTCCCCGAACAGCCTGCAAAGCGATTTACAGCCGAAATATGCGGCAATCCAGGTGAAATCCCTGTTTTTAAATTTAAAAAGTGTATCCGGCATGTATGCTTCAATTGCATATCTCGGTGAAAAATTTAACAGACAACAGCAGGCACAGGCAATGGTAGACGAATTTAACACATTTATGCAGGAATACAAAGATAAAAATGCAGGCAAAGAAGCCCCGAAGGTTCTGATTCTGATGGGATTGCCGGGTTCTTATATCGTGGCAACCGAAAACAGCTATGTCGGCAGCCTTGTGGAAATGGCAGGCGGACAGAATGTATACGCAGGCACTGATGAAGAATTTTTAAGTGCTAACACAGAGGATATCAAAACGAAAGAACCCGATGTGATTTTACGGGCATCCCATGCAATGCCCGAGCAGGTACAGCAGATGTTTGCCGATGAATTTGAAAAAAACGACATCTGGAAGCATTTTGCGGCAGTACAAAACGGCAGGGTGTACGATCTGGATTCGTCCCTGTTCGGCATGAGTGCAAATTTTTCATATCAGCAGGCACTCGAAGCATTACAGCAGATGTTGTATAACAGCTAAAATTCTGTAGTTTTTCATAAAATAAAAAATAATCGGTTGCTTATCTTTTTTTTGTAGTGTACAATAATGAAGATACAGTACATATTTAATAAGGAGAAAAGCCGTGGATATTATAGTAAAGTATATTGATGAATTGTTGGAAAAAAGCACACCGGAAGCGCCGATGTGGAATATTGAAAAGCTCAAGCAGGGCTTAAAGTCTAAGTGGAATTACATTGACGGTTGTATGATTAAAGCCGTACTTGAGATGTATGCTATTTCAAAGGACGAGAAATATTTAAAGTTTGCAGACGATTTCATTGATTATCGTGTAGCAGAAGACGGAACAATTGACGGATACAGCATTGGTGAAAAGAATATTGACAATGTCAATGCCGGCAAGACTTTATTTGAATTATATGATATCACCGGAAAAGAAAAATATAGAAAAGCAATCGACCTTGTATATTCGCAGATTGCTATTATGCCTCGCTGTGAATCCGGCAACTTCTGGCACAAGGATATTTATCCGAATCAGGTATGGCTGGACGGAATGTATATGGGACAGCCGTTTTACATGGAGTATGAAACAAGATTTAACGACCGAAAGAATTATGATGATATTTTCTCACAGTTTAAATTCGTTATTGAAAACATGAAAAATCCGCTCAACGGTCTGTACTATCATGCAATCGACACATCAAAGCAGATGTTCTGGTGTGACAAGGTCACAGGTCTTTCACAGAATATCTGGCTGAGAGCAATCGGCTGGTACTCTATGGCACTGTTAGATACACTTGATAAGGTGGACAACTCTGACCACAAGTATGACAAAGAGTGCAGGATGTTACAGGATGCATATGTAGATTTAATGAATGCGATGATCCGTTATCAGGACGAAAGCGGTATGTGGTATCAGGTTGTCAACTTCGGCGGCATGGAACGCAACTATCTTGAAACAAGCGGAAGTTCTATCATGGCATATTCCCTGTTAAAGGGTGTACGTCTTGGCTTCCTGCCTGAAAGCTACCGTGCATACGGTGAGAAAGCCATTGACGGTATCTGCAAGCGCTATTTAAAAGAAAAGAACGGAGAAATGTCACTTGGTGGTATTTGTCTGGTTGCCGGACTTGGCGGTAAAGACAATCGTCCGGGTACATATGATTATTATATGTCAGAACCGGTTGTAGAAGATGATGCAAAGGGTGTCGGACCATTTTTACTTGCCTATACAGAATTATTACGTTACAAGAAAAATTAGTAAAAAGATACGAGGGAGTCTGACAAAAGCAGGCTTCCTTGTTTTTTCATGCCGCAGAGCCAAATCTGACATTTGGCTCGCGATTCCTCCGGCATTAAAATGCCTGCGGAATGGAGAATAGTGCGAGAAATCACACTGATGTGCTGATTTTTCACATAGATGTTTGCTTTGGAGCGAAAGCAAACACCTATGATGGCGGATGAGAAATCGCCTGCGCGAATTTCTCATCGCCGCTTCGCAACAAAGTCGCTCAGAAACGAGGATTAAGATGAAACCGTATATTACGAAAAAAGAAGTAGAAGAAACACAAGGGAAGGATGCACGGACACAGCGCTTTTTGACGGCAGAAAACGGCTGCCTTGGCGGTTGTACTTCCGGGACAACGGTTTATGCCGGCTATGAGTTTAGTGCGCATCCGGGCGTGCATGAAGACCAGGAGGGCTTTTATGTGCTTGAGGGTGAGGGCTATGCCAGACTTGGTGATCTGGAGTTTCCAATTGAAGCAGGTGATTCATTTATTGCACTTCCGGGTGTGCCGCATACGATTAAGACAAAACCGGGCTGTCAGCCTGTCAAGGTATTTTGGTTTCACAGTGCAGTCTGATGCGGACTGCTGCTGATAAAGGAGTGTGTTTGTTTGAACAATGAGGAATTGGAAGAAAAAAAGAAATGGTTTTTTAAAGAAAATATCCGACTGGAAGAACTACGGAAAAATCTGGAGCAGCAGCAGGGAAAGCTAGAGGAAGAAGAGCAGGTTGTGGAGATTCAGAAGCAGATGCTGGAAAAGCAGAAACGCAGTCTGGATTTGCTAAGAAAGCAGTTAGATAATCAGAAGCATCTGTTTGACCAGCAGTGGCAGATTCTGGAACGGGAAACCAGACAGCTTGCTATTGACCGCGAAAAATTTAAGCGCGACAAGCTGATGTACCGCGATGAGGTGTACCGTGAGGCCAGAAGAAAGTTTGCCATGGTACAGAATATCAGTCATAGCGGTGTAAATCTCTTCTTTAAAGGTGTTGACAGCAGTGCAGCATTAAAAAAGCGTTATAAGGCATTGTTAAAAATTTATCACCCGGACAATGCGGGCGGTGATAAAGAAGTGTTACAGGCAATCAGCGCAGAATATGAAACATTAAGCAGGAATATTGAATAAGATAAGAAAATAAAGCAAATGATGCATAAAAAGTTGGATATATTGATAAAAATACTCATATTTATAAGTTGTTGTCTGTACAAATATGGTGTATAATTCAGACATAACGGCTTGTCGGACGAACAGGCAGCTACGTTTAGAAGTACACGAAATGAAGGAGAATGAGATGTTTAAGATTAATGACAATTATTTAAAGCTTCCGGGAAGTTATCTGTTTTCCACGATAGCCAAAAAGGTTCAAGCCTTTCAGGCTGCTAATCCGGACAAGGAAATTATAAGACTGGGTATCGGTGATGTAACGCTGCCGCTTGCGCCGGTTGTAATTGATACATTACACGGTGCAGTTGATGAAATGAGTAAGGCAGAAACATTTCACGGTTATGCACCGGATTTAGGGTATGATTTTTTAAGAAATGCAATTGCAGATTTCGATTATAAAAGACGTGGTGCCGACATCAGTGCCGATGAAATTTTCGTCAGTGACGGTGCAAAGTCTGATTCAGGAAACATTGGCGACATTTTTTCAGTAGACAATAAAATTGCAGTATGTGACCCTGTATACCCGGTATATGTAGATACCAATGCAATGGCAGGAAGAACCGGGGATTATTTACCGGATCAGCAGAAGTGGAGCAATGTAATCTACATGCCGTGTACGGCAGAAACGAATTTCGCGCCGGAGCTGCCAAAGGAAACACCGGATATTATCTATCTTTGCTTCCCAAATAACCCAACCGGTTCTACGATTACAAAGGACGAATTACAGAAGTGGGTTGATTATGCAAATAAAGTAGGTGCGGTTATCATCTATGATGCAGCTTATGAAGCATACATTTCAGAGGAAAATGTACCGCATACGATTTTTGAATGTGAAGGTGCAAGAACCTGTGCCATCGAACTGCGCAGCTTCTCAAAGAATGCCGGATTTACGGGAACAAGACTTGGATTTACCGTTATTCCAAAAGATTTAAAGAGTGGTGATGTGACATTACACAGTCTCTGGGCAAGACGTCACGGCACAAAGTTTAACGGTGCGCCATATATTATCCAGAAGGCGGGTGCAGCTGTTTACACAGAAGAAGGACAGAAGCAGACTGGTGAGCAGATTGCATACTACATGAACAATGCAAAGACAATTCTGGAAGGCTTAAAGTCCGCAGGCTATACCGTATCAGGCGGTGTCAATGCACCGTACATCTGGTTAAAGACACCGGATAACATGACATCTTGGGAATTCTTTGATTTCCTGCTTGAAAAGGCAAATGTTGTCGGTACACCGGGTTCAGGTTTTGGTCCAAGTGGTGAAGGCTACTTCAGACTGACCGCTTTCGGTTCTTATGAAAATACCGTAAAGGCACTTGAAAGAATTAAGGCAATCTAATTGTTATCATAATATTAAATACACACACCCGCGGGAACAGGCTGAAAAGCCAGAGATTTCCGCGGGTATTTTTATAAATTTTTATAATCCCGGTTTGTGGATTTTTATGTATGAAGCGGGATACAGTACGGCATAAAACATTAAAAACAAAATAGTGAAAAAACTTTTATAAAAGAATTTTGTAAAATGAATAGCAATTTCCGGGGAAATAGTGTATGATAAGGACAGTGCAGAAATGCAGAACATAAAATAAAGCATGTAATAATGAAAAGCAGTAAATCAAACAGTAAAAATGGAGGTTTTAATATGTGGCAGGCAGATTTAGGAAATGGAAAGTACCGCAACCCGATTCTATACGCAGATTATTCAGACCCGGATGCAATCCGTGTCGGCGAAGATTATTTTATGATTGCATCAAGCTTTTGCAATGCACCGGGGCTGCCGATTTTACATTCAAAAGATTTAGTCAACTGGAAAGTAGTCAATTATGCATTGGACGAGTTACCGGAATTCCGTTACCGCAATCCGATTCATGGCTGCGGGGTATGGGCACCGGCAATCCGGTATCATGAAGGAACCTATTATATATGTTTTCCGATGCCGGATGAGGGCATTTACATGACAACAACAAAAGACCCGTTTGGCAAATGGAGCAAGCCGGTGAATATTCGTCCGGGAGCAGGCTGGATTGATCCGTGTCCGTTCTGGGATGATGACGGAAAGGCGTATCTGGTAGCAGGTGTTGCAAAGAGCCGTATCGGATACAAGAGTGTACTGCATATGGTAGAAATGCAGCCGGACGGTATGGGATTAATCGGCGAAGAAGTCAAGATTTTTGACGGCAATGAAAATGATCAGGTAACAATTGAAGGCCCGAAAATGTACAAGCGCAACGGCTGGTATTATGTATTTGCTCCGGCAGGCGGTGTAAAGACCGGCTGGCAGACAGTACTCCGTTCTAAAAATCCTTTTGGACCATATGAATATAAGGTCGTAATGCGTCAGGGTGATTCACCGGTCAACGGCCCTCATCAGGGTGCATGGGTGGACACGGTGACAGGTCAGGACTGGTTCTTACATTTTCAAGATGTCTACGCAGGCGGAAGAATTATTCATTTACAGCCAATGCACTGGGAAAATGACTGGCCAATAATCGGTATCAATAAGCCGGGCAATGATTACGGCGAACCGGTTATGGAGTACACAAAGCCGGATATCGGAAAGAGTAATTCATATCCGGTTTGCGAGCCGGATACGAGTGATGACTTTACATCGGATAAACTCGGTATGCAGTGGCAGTGGAATGCCAATCCTCAGAAGGACTGGTATGAGCTTACCGGATCAAAGTTAAAGTTAAATGCACTGGATACTGTGCCGCTCCGCCCGGTTAGTGATTACCGTAATCTGCTGTTACAGAAATGGCCGGCACCGGAATTTACCTGTGTGACAAAAATGCAGCTTTCCGGCATGGAAAACGGCGATGTGGCAGGCGTTGTATCACTGGGAACGGAATACGGCGCGCTGGCGGTTGAAAAGCGGGATAACAAATATACGGTCAGACAGATTTTGGGAACACAGTATTTTGACTGTGATATGCCGTATACAACACAAAACAGCAATGATTTTGAACTGTCCGAAAGTGATTTTAAGGATACCGGGAAAACAGTGACATTCCGTTACACGGTAAAATGCACCGGTCATATTGACCACATGGAGTTAAATCTTCCTGTAAAAGCAGCACCGGTCGAGGAATTAACACTGGAATTAAGTTTTGACGGCAAAAACTATGAAAAAGCCTTTTCATTTGCTTCCAAAGCAGGCAGATGGGTCGGTGTGAAAAACGGCATTTTCTGTGCCCATGACAACACCGTAAAAAATGACAAGACAGGATATGTACTTGTAGATTCTGTGGAATATATGCCAAAAGAAGATTAGTAGAACGATATTTTATAAAGCGGTCCTTTGCAAAAGAATGAGCCAAAGTCAGATGATAATGGAGCATTTCTTTTACAAAGGACTTTTTTATTCAATCAGTAGAAAATATGGTCGCCAATCACCGTGCCATAGGTGTCGATACCGCTGCGGTATACGTGGAAATACAGCGCATTAATTGTAACATTTCCGTTTAAAACCTCCTGCGCTGCCTGAACGCACGAAGCGGAAGCACCGCGGGAGAGCACAATCGTAAAACGGCCGCTGGCAACCGGTGTAAATTGTCCGGAAGCATAGATGACACCGGAAATGGAGTTGGCAAAACGTGGGCTGTTGACACGGTTTACAACAACACTTCCGACAGCTAACTTACCCTCGTAAGACTGGTTGCCCGCTTCACATTCGATAATTGCGGCAAGCATGGCAAGGTCAGAGGTGTCATATGAAATCGGTGTTTTATTAATATTAGAAGTAATGTCACCGCTGCCGGAATTATTATTCCCTGCGGCGGCAGCCGCACGGCTTGCGGCTTCACGGCTTGCAGCCTCTGCTTCCGCCTTTTCCTGTGCCAGCTTTTCTTCTTCAAGTTTCTTTTCATAGGCCAGTGCGGCAGCTTCGGCCTCGGATACGTTGTTGGAAGACGTATCAAAATCCTGCTGGGTTTTTGCAAGCAGTGTCTTTAAATTTTCCTGTTCATTTAAAGCAGCTTCCCGTAAGGACGACAGTTCGGAAACCTCGGTATCCAGCTGTTCTTTTGCTGCCTGCTGGCGTTCATAATTGGCTTCCATCTCATCTAACATATCACGGTCATACTGTGATAACTGGTAAATGTATTCGCTTTTTAACAAAAGTTCACTCATACTTTGGGAAGTTAACAGCAGTTCAATCACATCCGAGCTGCTGCGTTCATACATATACCGGATACGCAGTTTCATGGAATCGTACTGTTCGTCCATTGTCTGGGACAGCGACAGCAGTTCTTCATTTAAGGCATCAACATCTGCCTGTTTGTCATCAATCTGTTCTTCTAAGGAAGATAAACGGCTTCCGGCGCTCTGGAGCTGACTGTCAATTTCGGATAAATCCGCAGACAGACTCTGCTGTTGTGCCTTTAAGCTTTCCAGTTCCCGGTTGGCATTGTCTAAATCGTCCTGCGTGGTTGCATAGGACAGATAAGGAATGGTCAATGCGGTACTGCAAAATACACAGCACAGACAAATCATGAATTGTTTTAACTTTTTCTTATTATTCAATGCAAATCTCCTGTTACAATCTAATCGTTATTCCAATCATTTATGCTGGTATCAGTATAAAATGCAGACCGCAAAAATGCAAGCGTCAAACCACTTTTATGCTTTATGGGGCGGGGTTCGATTTTTTTTCACCGGCGGACAGGCACATGTGGGTTTGGAACTTTTAAACATGGTATTATTTATATCACGATACATAATAAAATATTACAGTAAAATATCTCCTATTTTAAGAGGAAATTCATAAAAAATAATAAAATTAAGCATTATTCAGGCAGAAGCATAGACATTTCAGCAGAAACGTGAAATAATGAAAAAGTAAGTTGTTAGAAAATCAAAATAAACCGAAAAAACGTAAAGAGAGGAAAAAAGATGCTTGAATTAAACAACATCGTAAAGGATTATATTTCCGGAGATACCAGGGTAACGGCATTGAAGGGAATTAATCTGCGTTTCCGCGACAGCGAATTTGTATCAATTTTGGGACAGTCCGGCTGCGGAAAAACAACTATGTTAAATATCATCGGGGGGCTTGACCAGTATACAAGCGGTGATTTAAAGATTAACGGACGTTCTACGAAGAAATTCAAGGACCGTGACTGGGATGCATACCGCAATAATTCGATTGGATTTGTCTTCCAGAGTTATAACCTGATACCGCACCAGACCGTACTTGCCAATGTCGAACTGGCACTGACTTTATCCGGTGTATCCAAGTCAGAGCGCAGAAAGCGCGCAATAGAAGCACTGGAAAAAGTAGGCTTAAAGGAACAGATTCACAAGAAACCCAATCAGATGTCCGGTGGACAGATGCAGCGTGTTGCGATTGCAAGAGCATTGGTAAATGACCCGGATATTTTACTGGCAGACGAGCCGACAGGCGCATTGGATACAGAAACCAGCGTACAGATTATGGAGATTTTAAAAGAAATTGCCAAAGACCGTCTGATTATTATGGTTACGCATAATCCTGAACTGGCAGAGCAGTATTCAACAAGAATTATCCGCCTTTTAGACGGACAGATTACAGACGATACCGATGCTTACAGTGAAGAACAGATGAAAGCGGATATACAGGAAAAGGAGCAAAAGCTTTCAGATGCACAGACAGGAAAGAAGAAAAAGAAAGCAAAGACATCGATGTCCTTTTTTACAGCGCTTTCTCTTAGTATGAATAACCTGATGACCAAAAAGACCCGTACCCTGCTTACCGCATTTGCCGGAAGTATCGGTATTATCGGCATTGCGTTGATTCTTTCCATTTCAAATGGTATTCAGGACTATATTGACAGGGTACAACGCGATACACTGTCGAGTTATCCGGTCCAGTTACAGTCCCAGACCATGGATATCAGCAGCATGATTGAAATGATGACTGGGTCTGATAAGGATTCTGTTGAACATGACAAGGATAAAGTGTACAGTAATATGATTATGTCGGAAATGATGAATACCATGATTTCCGATGTGAAAAATAATAATTTAAAATCCTTTAAAAAGTATATAGATGATAATAAAGATGAGATTTCAACATATGCAAGTGATATCCGGTACAGCTACAATGTTGATATCAATATTTACGATACAGACACAAGCGACGGTGTGACACAGCTAAATCCAAGCACTATTATGAATACGATTTACGGTACGAACACTTCACAGGGCAGCATGAGTGCGATGTATACCAATGCAGATGTATGGAACCAGCTGCCGGGCAATCAGGATTTACTGGATTCCCAGTATGATATGGTAGCGGGAAGATGGCCGCAGCAGTACAACGAAGTGGTGTTAGTTGTTGATGAGAACAACGAAATTGATGATTATACCCTGTATTCACTGGGCTTTAAAGACCCTGACGAGGTAACGGCGATGTATAAGCGCATGATGACAGGCGAAACCTATGACACCGAGGAAACAGAGTATACTTATGATGAAATTTTAGATAAGAAATTCCAGATGATTCTGCCAACCGATTATTACCGGTACAACGCAGAAAAAGACATCTGGGAAGATATGCGTGAAGATGAAACGTATATGAAAAATGTAGTAGACAACGGCACACAGATTCAGGTGTGCGGTATTATCCGTCAGAAAGAAGATGCGGTCAACACGGCAATCCGGAGCGGTGTAGGTTATACAAAGGAACTGATGCAGTATCTGATGCAGGGTGTCAACGACAGTGAAGTGGCAAAAGCTCAGCTTGCCGATGAAACAACCGATATTTTTACGGGAATCCCGTTTGACAATGACAAGGATACACCGATTACAATGGATGATGTCAATGCATATGTTGCGACGCTTTCAGAGCAGGAACAGGCACAGATGCAGGCTTATATGAGCCAGATGACAGAAGAACAGATTTTGCAGCAGTTTTCGCAGTCTTTAAAGGCACAGACAACAGAAGCCACATTTGAGGGCAACAAAGAAAAGTTAGGCATTACAAACGAAGACAATCCGTCAGAAATTGATTTATATGCTGCAAGCTTTGAGGCCAAGGAAAAACTGGAAGATATTATCAGCGATTATAATAAGAAAGCAACTGATGAGGGCAGAGATGAAGATGTGATTAATTATACCGATTATGTTGGCATTATGATGTCTTCCGTCAGCACGATTATTACGGCGATTTCAGCGGTACTGATTGCATTTGTTGCGATTTCACTCGTTGTTTCTTCTATTATGATAGGTATTATTACGTATATTTCCGTACTTGAAAGAACAAAGGAAATCGGTATTTTAAGAAGTATCGGTGCGTCAAAGAAAGATGTTTCCCGCGTATTTAACGCCGAAACACTGATTGAAGGCTTTGTATCCGGTGCACTGGGTATTGTGATTACACTGATTTTGTGCATTCCGGCGAACCGGATTATTGAAAATGTGACAACAATTGCAGGAGTTGCAAAACTTCCTGTTGCAGGTGCCGTAATCCTTGTTATAATAAGTATGGTGCTGACACTGATTGCCGGATTTGTTCCAGCGAAGATGGCAGCGAAAAAAGATCCGGTAGTAGCACTGCGTACAGAATAATAAAGCATTTGTGATACGCACGGAATTATTAGGAATAAAGGAAGCAGTCATGAGGAACGTTTACAAATTTTTAAGAGCCTCAATACTCATTTTAATACTGGTTGGCGGGACATATTTTATTGCGCAGGAATATTCAGCCGGTATTGAAAATGCAGTCAATACATCAGCAGGCGGTCAGAGTCTTACAAAGGAAACCATAACCAATCTCGGAGATGTCTTAGCGACGGTAGAAGCGGAGATCGCCGGCGGAGCCGGAAGTGAAAAAACGAATGATACGGTAAAGTCTGATTATCAGCCGGTACAGGGAACCGGACAGCTTGTGGAAGACAGCAAATCCCAGCAGACGGATACGACACCGGCGGCATCTTATGATTTTCCGGAAAATATGTATCCGTACAGAGCCATGCTTTCGGATACACAGAAGGAAGTTTATGACCAGGTGTACGGGGCAGCACTGGAATTAAAGGAAAGTGTGACACTGTGCCGTCAGCTTGACCAGAGCAGTATTAAAAATGTCATGAATGCGGTCTTTAACGATCACCCCGAGCTGTTCTGGCTGGATACCGGCTACAGCTACGGGTACACCAGCAAGGGAGCGGTCATTTCCGTGATGTTAAAATACAATGAAACGGCACAGACACTGCAGTCTGCCAGACAGAAGTTTTTAAATGCGGCGGCGAAGGTGATTAACGGCGCCAGTTCGCTTACGACCGACCTTGACAAGGAACAGTATGTTTATAAAGCCCTTCAGAATATGTGTGTCTATGATGAAAATTCAGACATGAACCAGAGTGCATACAGCGTATTCATTAACGGAAGCTCGGTGTGTGCCGGATATTCGAGGGCATTTCAGTATATTATGCAGCAGTTAAATATTCCGTGTTATTTCTGCACCGGATATGCTAACGGCGGTTATCACGCATGGAATATTGTCTATATTGACGGAAAGTATTATAATGTAGATTTGTCGTGGGACGACTCTCTTGGAGATGTATCCAATACATATTCCTTTGCGTACTTTAATCTTTCAGATAAAGCAATTTCTGTAGACCATACGCGCAGGGAACTATCGGTGAATCTGCCGGAGTGCAAATAAAATGTCTGTGGAACGGAGATTAGTGTAAAAAATCACACTGATGTGCTGATTTTTTACACAGCACTTTGTGCCGCAGGCGTCACAAAGTTGCTATTTATCGCAGAGCCAAATAAGATTTGGCTCGCGATTCCTCCGGCATTAAAATGCCTGCGGAATGGAGATTAAAATGAAATACTTAATTGATACACATACACATACGATTGCAAGCGGACACGCTTATAACACAATAGATGAAATGACAAGAAAGGCAGCACAAATCGGGCTGTCTGCTATTGCGTTTACGGAGCATACGCCGAAAATGCCGGGCAGCTGCGGCAAACTGTATTTCAGCAATTTTAAGGTCCTGCCGCGGGAAAAATTCGGCGTGCGCCGTCTGTTTGGCTGTGAAGCCAATATTATGGACTATGACGGAACACTGGATATGCCGGACACACTGCTTGAAAAAATGGACATCGTTATTGCAAGCTTTCATATTCCATGTATCTGCCCCGGTACAAAGGAGCAGAATACGCAGGCACTGGTGCAGGTTCTTGAAAATCCGCTGGTTGACATCATAGGGCACCCGGATGACAGCCGGTATCCGGTGGACTTTGAAACGGTGGTGCGTGCGGCAAAGCAAAACAACAAGTTTCTCGAATTAAACAATACATCATTAAAACCTGACGGACCGCGCAGCGGCGCACGGGAAAATGACCTCTGTATGTTAAAGCTGTGTATGGAACATGGTGTCATGATAACACTTGGCAGTGATGCCCATGTCGAAGAGGATATCTGCAATTTTTCGTATGCGGAAGAGCTGTTAAAAGAAGTGCATTTTCCGGATCAACTGATTGCAAATTTGGATTTGGACAGATTTACTGCTTTACTATAACGTGCTAATGTGTTAAAATATCGGTATTGTTTAGAACTTTTGAAAAAATGCTGATGCGAGTTTATCAGCACAGAAAAGGGGCAATTATGAATAGTAAATTAAAAACACCTGCGGTAGAGCAGTTATTTGATGCAATTTTAAGTCTTGAGAATAAAGAGGAGTGTGCTGCATTTTTTGAAGACCTCTGTACAATTAATGAATTGCTGTCACTTTCACAGCGTTTTGAGGTGGCAAAGATGCTGCGTGAAAAAAAGACTTATCTGGACATTGCGGAAAAGACAGGCGCTTCTACAGCAACCATCAGCCGCGTAAACCGCTCGCTAAATTACGGCAGCGACGGTTATGAAAAGGTATTTGAGCGGTTACAGATTCCGGAAGGCGGAGAAGGACAGCAGGAATAAAAATATTACGGAACAGATACATATTCTGCCCGGAGAAGGGCTTGAACGTCAATCTCCGGCAAGGCTATAAAAAACGGAATGTGAAGAAGCACAAAACTTATCACATTCCGTTTTTGGTTGCTTCGTAAAAATTCTGCATGATTAAAAGCGGCTTTCTTTCCATGCTTTATATTTTTAAATTTTATTTTTCATTTTTGCGGCTTTTCTGCTCGGCTTTTTCGGCTTTGCGTTCTGCCTTTTCCACCTTGCGCTCAGACTTTGTGTGCGGCACTTCCTGCTGGCTGCGCGAAGCAAAGTCGTCAATCAGACTTTCAATAATATTTTTCTTCATATAAACATCAAAACTCAGTAAAGACACCAAAGAAAAGAATTGTAAAAATTCGCGGCTGTCCGTATCTTCAACGGTTGAAAAGGCTTCCTCCGAAAGATGTGCTTTTTCAAGGACATCTTTTGAAATGCCGGAGATTTCTCCCTTGCACAGATTATAAATCTGCTTGTAGATGTCGTCTAAGCTGCCGGTATCATTTCCTTCAAAAAACTGTTCAGTCAGCGGATTTAACAGGGTCTGTATATCACTGATAGAGAGCAGATTTTTAAAGTAATAAATAAATGTCAGGACATATAAATGCTCCTTGGAATATTTCTTTTTTACCGGAGGAGGTAAAAGATTGTTTTTGGTGTAATTATTGATCATGGTTTTAGTCAGAATCTTATCGTCTTCGCGGCGTTTGCAGTCGCTTAAATGTTCGTCCATAAAGGTCGTGACCTGATCCATATAAAGGTCGATATTGGGGACTTCCCCCGGTTTGATATAATTTAACTTTGCCAGCCGCTTTAACAGCGTAGCAACAAATTGTGTATATTCAGTATTCATAACTTGTCATCTCCATTCACATAACAGTAACTATATGACATTATATAGTATTTAAAACTAGATAGCAAGAGCGGGATATAAAACACCTGTAATTGTTTGGAAAATTGTTATAAAATTAATGAAATTTATGCAATATTGCGTGACAAAACAGGGGAAATATAATATACTGTAATTCATGGGGCAGATAGATAAGTGCCCGGTAATAATTGTGTACCAATGGGTAGAATGGAGGATATTTACTATGGGAATTTTAACAAGATTTAAGGATATTATGTCTGCGAACATCAATGCTTTACTGGACAAATGCGAAGATCCGGAAAAGATGATTGACCAGTACATGCGTAACCTTGAAAGTGATCTGGGTAAGGTAAAGGCAGAAACAGCTTCTGTTATGGCAGAGGAAACAAGGGCCAAGAGAGAACTTGACGAATGTACAGAACAGGTTAATAAAATGCAGTCATATGCTGAAAAGGCACTGACAGCAGGGAATGAAGCAGATGCACGTAAGTTTCTTGAAAAGAAGCAGCAGCTGGTATCTACACAGACAGCATTACAGCAGTCTTATGAAGCGGCAGCAGCCAATGCGGCAAAGATGCGCCAGATGCATGATAAGCTTGTAAAGGATATTGAATCCTTAGAATCAAGAAAGGCAGCAATCAAGGCAAAAGTTGCGACAGCTAAGGCACAGGAACGTTTAAACAGCATCGGTTCAAGTGTGACAGGTGCAAACAACAGCATGGCAGCTTTTAGCAAGATGGAAGCAAAAGCCAATAAGATGTTAGATGAAGCCAATGCAATGGCGGAGTTAAACCAGTCACAGGAAGATTCTGATATTGACAATCTGGCAGCAAAGTATGATTCAGCACCACAGGATGCGGCAGTAGATGATGAACTGGCAGCATTAAAGGCAAAGATGGGTTTGTAATATAAATAGCAGAATGGAGAAAAGTCATGGGGTTATTTGGAAAACAGCTTGCAAATGTTGTAGAATGGGAAGAATACAGAGATGACTGTATTTTCTGGAAATGGACGAACCGTGAGATTAAAAAAGGAAGCCGTTTGATTATCCGTGCAGGACAGGATGCCATTTTTATGTACAATGGTAAGATAGAAGGTATTTTTAAAGATGAAGGAAGCTTTGATATTGAATCCGATATCATTCCGTTTCTGTCAACTTTAAAAGGCTTTAAGTTCGGATTTAACAGCGGTGTGCGTGCAGAAGTTCTTTTTGTGAATACAAAGGAATTTACCGTAAAATGGGGCACGAAAAATCCGATAGCCATTCCGGCGCCATCACTTCCGGGCGGTATGCCAATCCGTGCGTTTGGTACATTTAACATTAAGGTCGATGACTATCTTGCATTAATTGATAAAGTGGCGGGTGTGAAGCAGATGTACACGGTTGACGATGTCAGGGAACGTGTCGTTGCTGTTTTAGACCAGCTTCTGATGAAGTGGATTTCTAAAGAAGGCAAGGATATGTTTAATCTTCAAGCGAATGCGTATGATATCTCAGCAGGGATTAAAGAAGACCTTGATATGCAGATGATTAAGATTGGACTGACCATTACCGATTTTAACATTTCAAGCTTTTCGTATCCGGAAGAAGTACAGAAGATGCAGAACAAAGCAGCATCCCAGTCTATGGTGGGCGACATGAATAAGTATGCCCAGATGGCAATGTCGGACAACATGAGCAATGGCAGGTCCTCTAACATCGGTGTGGATATGATGAATATGCAGATGGGATTACAGATGGGCAGACAGATGATGGACAGCATGAACAGCATGAGCAGCGCGCCACAGAGTACAGGTGCGGCACAAAGTAGTACGTCAGGCAGTGCACCGAAGTTCTGTCCGGAGTGTGGTTCACCGACAAACGGTGCAAAATTCTGTTCCAACTGCGGACATAAATTAGTATAAAAATCCGGCGGCGGCTGTTTTATTTTCGCGAAAGCGGACAAATGTGCAGTCAAGCGGGGAAAGCTCTTGATAAGGGTGATATAAAAAGAGCTGTTATGCATAAAAGTATTTTTGGAATACTTGCATGACAGCTCTTTTTTGTTTATAATGACACATACTTGAAACAGTGCGTATGCAGTGTGTACATCTTTGGGCAGGATAGTCATAAAGAAACTGTATACACACAGGAATGGAGGAACGGTTTGAATTTAGATGGATTAAATGACTGCCAGAAAAGGGCGGTAAAACAGACAGAGGGGCCGGTGTTAATTATTGCCGGGGCAGGTTCGGGAAAAACACGTGTTTTGACAAACCGCATTGCATATCTGATTGATGAATGTGGAATCAGCCCATATAATATTTTAGCAATTACATTTACCAACAAAGCCGCCGCAGAAATGCGTGAACGTGTGGAAAAGGTAACGGACTGCGGCAGTCAGGTGTGGGTAAGTACCTTTCATTCGACCTGTGTGCGGATTCTTCGCCGTTACATAGACAGAATCGGGTATCAGACCAATTTTACGATTTATGATACGGACGACCAGAAAAGCGTAATCCGGGATGCCTGTAAAAAATTAAACATCGATACAAAAATGCTGAAAGAGCGCACAATTATGAGTGCAATTTCATCTGCCAAAGATGAAATGATTTCGCCGGATGAAATGGAAGCAAATGCCGGGGGCGATTACAATGCCAAAAGAATTGCCGGTGTATACAGAGAGTATCAGAAGACACTTAAGGCAAATAATGCGCTGGATTTTGACGATTTGATATTTAAGACGGTTGAACTGTTAAACCGTGATGAGGAAGTGTTGGAAGCGTATCAGGAGCGTTTCCGTTATATTATGGTCGATGAGTATCAGGATACGAATACATCACAGTTCCGTCTGATTAGCAAGCTGGCACAAAAATACGGCAATTTGTGTGTGGTCGGTGATGATGACCAGTCCATTTACAAATTCAGAGGGGCGAATATCGGCAATATTTTAAATTTTGAAAATACATTTCCAGGTGCAAAGGTGATTAAACTGGAACAGAACTACCGTTCGACACAGACCATTCTTTCTGCGGCAAATGAGGTGATTGCGCATAATATCGGAAGAAAGTCTAAAAAGCTGTGGACGGAAAACGGCAAAGGGGATAAGATTCATTTCCGCATTTATGAAGATGCTTATAAAGAAGCGGAAGGTGTGGTGGAAAATATCTGTGCCTGTGTGCGGGACGGCTGGAATTATAATGATATTGCGGTTCTTTACCGTACTAATGCACAGTCCCGACTGCTGGAAGAAAAACTGATAGTCAGAAATGTGCCATACCGCATTTACGGCGGCATTAATTTCTATCAGCGAAAAGAAATCAAAGATATTCTTGCGTATTTAAAGACAATAGATAACGGTATGGACGGACAGGCGGTGAAAAGAATTATCAATGTGCCGCGGCGCGGAATCGGTGCAACGACACTGGAGCGTGTACAGGAGTTTGCCGATGCCAACGATATGACCTTCTGGGATGCACTGTGCAATGCTGCGGAAATTCCGAATATCGGCAGGGGACTTTCAAAGATTGAAGCTTTTGTGACACTGATTCTCGGATTTCAGGCAAAGAAGCAATTTTTGTCTATCCGCGAACTGACAGAAACAATCCTTGAAGATACGCGGTATATGGAAGCGCTTGCGGAAAATGAAACCAAAGAAGAAGTTGAAGCACGCCAGGAAAATATTGATGAATTTATGAATAAAATCGTAAGCTATGAGGAACAGACGGAAGGCGATTTTTCAGAAATGCAGACGGACGGAGAAAATCCGCAGGCAGCTCCGACACTCAGTGGATTCCTTGAGGAGGTGGCACTGATTGCAGATATTGATAATCTGGATCAGGACGGCAATCAGGTCATGTTAATGACACTGCACAGCGCAAAGGGTCTGGAATTTCCGATTGTATACATGACAGGACTGGAAGACGGACTGTTCCCAAGCTACATGACGATTATGTCCGATGACCCGACAGAAGTCGAGGAAGAACGCCGTTTGTGTTATGTCGGCATTACAAGAGCACAGAAGGAACTCAATATCAGTGCGGCAAAGACGCGTATGATTCACGGCGAAACACAGATGAATAAGGTGTCGCGTTTTGTAAAGGAGATTCCTGAAAATCTTTTAGAGGTTGAAAATCACAGTTACGGCAGTAAGAAAAGTGCCCTTTCCTTTGGCGGAGAAGACAGCGGGGAATCACAGGGACGGTTTGACTTCCGTGCCAATGCCAAAGCGGCACTGTCCCGCTACGGAAGCGGAACAACCACTTACGGTCAGGGTAATAAAAAGGTTGCAATCAGCGGACAAAAAGGCATCGGTAGTGCCTATGCCACAAATTACAGCAGGACACCGACTAATTACGGTACAGGAAACTTTGCACAGCCGAATAAAAAAGTCGGTTTTGGGAAAGAATTTCCGATGGACATATTTGATTTAAAAAAGCCGGCAAAACCCACAACGTCCTATAGCATGCCATCAAAGAAAGCAGCCGGGGCAATTAAGTCGTCAGGACAGGCAGCAGGCGGGACAGGGCTTGGCTATCAGGTCGGCGATACCGTTTCCCATGTCAAATTCGGAACCGGACAGGTGCTTGCTATCGAAGACGGTATGCGTGATTATATGGTGACAGTCCAGTTTGAAGAATTTGGCACAAAAAAAATGCTTGCAGGGTTTGCAAAATTAAAAAAACAGTAGTAAATCGGGCAGGCATATGCTATAATGACAATAGAATATACGTGAAAAGAAAGGGGCTATGATGATGAGCAGAGATAAGATTGAGGATAAATTAGAAGAACTGATTGCAGCAAGCAGGCTCAATGAGCTTTTAAACAAAAAAGAAGCCGAAGAAGAAAAGAAAAAGAGCAACTGCGTGATTGCAGTGCTTGCAGTTATCGGTGCGGTTGCGGCAGTCGCAGCGATCGCTTATGCGGTTTACAGATATTTCACACCGGATTATCTGGAAGACTTTGACGATGATGATTTTGAAGACGACGATTTTGAGGAAGATGACTTCGAGGATGAAGACTAATCCAATCGTAAGTGAAAAAGTTTACAAGGATGCCACTGGCTGGAGTATCAGTCAGTGGTATTTTTTAAGAAAATTTATGATTATGGCAGAACAGGAAAATAAAAAGAAAGCAAGAGCGAGGTATTCATGAAAAAAGGCGAAACATATACAGGACGCGTACAGCATGTGGATTTTCCCAATAAGGCGGTGGTATTTACAGAGTCGGAAAATCCTGAAGATAACGGACAAAAGGTTATTGTGAAAAATTCAATTCCGGGACAGAAAGTACGGTTTATGGTCAATAAAAAGCGCAGTGGAAGATGTGAGGGCAGACTGCTTGAGGTGCTTGAAAATGCACCGTCAGAAACGGCGGACAGATGTAAGCATTTCGGAACGTGCGGCGGCTGTGTGTACCAGAGTGTGCAGTATGAAGAACAGTTAAAGATGAAAGAGGCACAGGTTCATAAGCTGCTGTCGGAAGCGGTTGATGGGGAATTAAATTTTGAAGGCATTATCGGAAGTCCGTGTCAGGAAGCGTACCGCAATAAAATGGAATTTTCATTCGGCGATGAAGTAAAGGGCGGAGAACTGGCATTAGGTCTGCATAAGCGCAACAGCATGTATGATATTGTGACGGTAGACGGCTGTAAAATCGTCGATGGGGATTATCACAAAATTTTAACGGCGGTGCTTGAGTATTGTAAGCAAAAAGAACTTCCGTATTATCATAAAATGACCCATGAAGGTTATCTGCGCCATCTTCTGGTGCGCAAAGCTGTAAAGACACAGCAGATTCTGGTGGATATCGTGACAACGACACAACTGGATTTTGATATGGCAGAACTGGCGGACATTTTACGGGAACTGCCGCTTTCGGGCACATTGACAGGATTTTTACATACGCGCAATGACAGTGTTGCCGATGTTGTCAAAAATGAAGGTACAATGGTACTTTACGGCAGGGATTACATTGAAGAAGAACTGCTCGGACTGACCTTTAAAATCACGGCATTTTCATTTTTCCAGACCAATTCACTCGGAGCAGAGGTGCTGTATTCCAAGGCACGTGAGTATGTCGGTACGACAAAGGATAAGGTGGTCTTTGACTTATACAGCGGAACGGGAACGATTGCCCAGATTCTTGCGCCGGTTGCCAAAAAGGTTATCGGTGTTGAAATCGTGGAAGAAGCCGTGGCAGCAGCCGCAGAAAATGCAGAAAGAAACGGACTGGACAACTGTGAATTTATCGCAGATGATGTGTTAAAAGCACTCGATCATATCACAGACCGCCCGGACTTTATCATGTTAGACCCGCCGCGTGACGGCATCCATCCGAAAGCACTGGAGAAGATTATTGATTACGGTGTGGACAGCATGGTCTACATTTCCTGCAAACCGACTTCACTGGCAAGAGATCTGGCGGTGTTGCAGCAGAGAGGATATAAGGTTGTAAAGAGCTGCTGTGTGGATATGTTTCCGAATACTGTACATGTGGAAACAGTCTGCCTTCTGTCAAGAAAAGCCCAATAAATCAAAGGATTTCGCCATTTTGGGAATAAAATAGATGTGTGTTTCTGTTTCCGCAGAGTGATGATATATCAGGAGGTTTACCCCAGGGGATAGGCTTTGGAGAACGGGAGATATACATTTTGGCGAAAGAATACTTTTTCGCAAAAGCGGTTTTGTTAAAGGAGCGTATGATGAAGGAAATTGAACAGTTCGCAACCCAATTTCGAAGAGCGATTGACTTGGCTTTGGAAGCAGGGGAGTTTGATAACGACAGCATATATCGCAGATTTCCACGTGCTTGCTGCGGAGATACGAGTGATTTGTTAGCTCAGTATTTATTGGATAAAGGTATCAAAACAGATTATGTCTGTGGAACATATTGGGGTAAACCGGATGGAAACGGACAATCTCATGCATGGCTGATGGTAGACAAATATATTATTATAGATATCACAGGTGACCAATTTAGTGGCAAGTCTACTTTTCTTAATTATGACAAATCAGTTTATGTAGGTGAGGGAGATGATTTCCATAGGCTCTTTGAGGTTGAAGATAGAGATGTTCATGAGCATCGTGGATTGAGTGCTTTGGGTGGTTTTTGTGGACCGAGGCTGTGGGATTTATATAGAAAAATTCTAAAATACATTTAGTCAACCACTTTTTATGGGGATAAAACCATTACCCCACTTTGAAAACCTATTGCATACTTTCGCTATGCAGTATAAAATAAATGTTCAGGGGAATATTGAAACCGTATGTCTGCTTTCAAAGAAACCTTGATTTTCTGCGGTTTGTGGGATATTAAGGAACGAAAATGGATATGTGTTTTGTAGCCTTATGAATGAACCATTTGAATATCGCAGCAGTGGGGTGTTTTGAAACTCTGCTGAATAATAGGCTTTTGCTAAAAGGTATCACTTTTGTGAAAATGTATGATACTTCCTGGCAGAAGCCTTTTTATATAAAGATAACTTGACTTCTAAATCTTACTGATGTAATATTTATACAAGTGCAGTAGGATTGCGGACGAAATTTTTTTGTTGCGAAATCTTACGCATGTAATAAAAGGAAGGAGGAATGCATAGTACGATATACCCAGCAAAGAGAAATTTTTTTACTTCAAAATCTTACGAGTGTAATATTTTGAAGATATAGCGTACATTGAAAATAGAATATGACCATATCAGCAAAGCAAAATGAATGGAGGTCAATATGAAGAAAGGAAAAAGCAGAAACAAGCGAAAGAAAACAAGAAGCAGGCTCCTATGGATTGCGATTGCTGTTATAGGAATAGCTGCGGTAATTTCTGCAGTATGTGTGGCAGGAATGTTGGCAACAAAGGAAAATGCCTGGAAGACACCGGAAGAACTTCTGGTGGAGTACATGGATCATATTCCAAAACAGGAGTATGAAGAAATGTATGCAATGCTACATATTGAGGCATCGGGAAATGTCAGTCAGGAGGATTTTGTAACTCGAAATTCAGCTATTTATGAAGGTATAGAAGTCCAGAATATAGCTGTCCAGATTATTGCATATGACGAGGAGCAAATGACGGTAACCTACCAGACTTCTTTCGATACAGTTGCAGGAACTATCAGCTTTGAGAATAAAGCACTTTTCCTAAAGGACGAAGAAGGATATCAGTTAGTTTGGGATGATTCCCTGATTTTTCCGAATCTGGCATCTACAGATAAAGTAAGAGTTTCCACTACACAGGCAGAACGAGGAGAAATTCTGGATAGGAACGGACGTGTCCTTGCAGGAAAAGGTACAGCATCTTCGGTTGGAATCGTTCCGGGCAAGTTGGAAAACAGAGAGGAAGCAATCGCACAGATTGCAGAACTAGTGGAAATCACACCGGAAGCGATAGAAAAGAAACTGTCTGCAAAGTGGGTAAAGGATGATTCTTTTGTTCCCATTAAAACAATTCCAAGAGTGGAAGAAATTGAGTTAATGTCTATCAGTCCAGATGAAGAAGTCCTAAAGGAGAAAGAAAGGCATGAAAAGTTGCTGGAGATTCCCGGAGTGATGATATCTGATGTTGAAGTGCGTAAATACCCATTAGGAGAAGCAGCGGCACATTTGGTCGGATATGTTCAAAGTGTTACTGCGGAAGATTTAGAGGAGCATGCAGGAGAAGGCTATACAGCCAATAGTGTAATCGGCAGAAGCGGAATGGAGAGCTTGTTCGAGAGTGAACTGAAAGGCCAGAACGGTTGCAGGATTTACATTGTAAACTCGGAAGGCAAAGAGAAGGAGGAACTTGCTTGTATCCTGGTACAGCATGGGCAGGACATCCAGCTTACGATAGATACTGATTTACAGGTTTCCTTGCATGAGCAGTTTAAGGAAGATAAAAGCTGCTCGGTAGCCATGAATCCTTATACCGGAGAAGTATTGGCTTTGGTCAGCACACCGGCCTATGACAATAACGATTTTATTATGGGATTGTCGAGTGAGCAGTGGACTGTACTTAACGAGGATGAGAATAAGCCAATGTATAATCGCTTCCGGCAAGTGTGGTGTCCGGGGTCTACATTCAAGCCAATTACCGCAGCGGTCGGCTTGGAATCGGGAGCAATCGATCCAATGGAAGATTACGGCAACGTAGGCTTAAGTTGGCAAAAGGATGCATCGTGGGGTTCCTATCATGTAACAACACTCCATGCATATGAACCAGTCATTTTAGAGAATGCCCTAATATATTCCGACAATATTTATTTCGCAAAGGCAGCATTAAAGATTGGCTCAGAAGAGATGGAGAGTTCTTTGACTGGACTTGGTTTTAATGAGGAACTGCCATTTGAGATTAAGATGGCAGAGTCGCAGTATTCTAATTCAGAGGGAATTGAAACAGAAACACAGTTAGCAGACAGCGGTTACGGTCAAGGGCAGGTTTTGGTGAATCCATTACATATGGCATGTATCTATTCTGCTTTCTGTAACGAGGGAAATGTTATAAAGCCGTATTTAGTATATCAGAAAGACGCAGTAGCTGAGTATTGGATTCCGGGAGCCTTTTCTAATGAGACAGCAAGCCGTGTATTGGAAGGAACAAAAAAGGTTGTGAATGATTCTAATGGAACTGGATATGCAGCCCATCGGGATGACATTCTTTTAGCAGGAAAAACAGGTACGGCAGAAATCAAGGCATCGAAGGATGATACTTCGGGTACGGAATTAGGATGGTTTGCAATTTTTACAGCAGAAGATACGGTAGAACGTCCTATATTGATTATTAGCATGGTAGAAGATGTGAAAGGAAGAGGAGGAAGCGGATATGTTGTTAAGAAAGACAACCTGGTTCTGGAAGAGTGGTTTGGCAGCAATTAGCTTTGTATTAATACTTAGTATTTCGGGGTGCAGTGATGCACCCCCGGAAGAAAATACAGTTTCGGAAACGGTAATAGATGTTCAGGCTATTCAGGAAGAATCAGAGGAGGATGCAGATGAAATTATAAGCGTCTGCATTGATCTTTATGAGAAAGCAGAAGAAGAAAATAAATTAGCGGATTTGGAAACAATCCGTAGTATTGTAAATCGTCTTGGAGAAAATGGTTATTCGGCAGTTGACAGCAGAAACCAAATTAACATGACGGAACCAGAGAAGGTAGTGGAATTCTGCGAAAAGGTGGATGCACAGGAGGAAGCAGAAATAACGATTCTTGAAGTTAGCTATTTGGGCGGATTTGTAAAATACGATTTGCACACAAAAGACGGAAATGTAGATGTGGTCAGAAGCTATTACAAGTACGAAAATGGCGATATACAAAGAGAGGATACTGGAAGCTATCAGGCGGAGTATTGGAATTATACAGAAGAAGGTTACCTGATGTTTTCCGGTGTCTGGTTTTCAGAAGAATTATATGTTCTTACATTGAGTGGAGCGGAGGAGCATACCGCATTACGAGTACAGCCATTGGATGAAACATATAGGGAGTTGAGTCGGAAATACCTCTGCCCAATCAGCTTTGAACAGAATAATATGTTCATTGTAGATTGGTGTGAGGATGATTTCGGGGATTTGAATTTCTATGATATGTATGACATTCTATATCCAAAAGTAAATGGTCAGTATGTTCCCTATGTTGCAGATGACAACCTGGCAGTTAGTGCAGTTTATCGGATTCCAAAAGAGGAATTTGAAAGTGTTATTATGAAATATTTCAATATTGACAGTGAAACGCTGCAATCAAAAACCGTCTATTATTCGGAGGATTCAACTTATGAATATAAGCCGAGAGGCTTCGAAGAAGTAGAGTATCCGGAATATCCATATTCAGAGGTAGTCGGTTTTTCAGAAAACAGCGATGGGACAATTACACTTACAGCTAATGTAGTATTCCCTTATGCAGGTGATTCCAAGGTATATGCTCATGAGGTTGTGGTCCGCCCGTTAGAGGACGGAGGGGTACAATATGTATCTAATCGAATTATACCATCTAAAGACAACTACAGAGAAACTTGGCATACGCCACGGTTGACGTTAGAAGAATGGGAAGAATTGTACGGAGGCGAATAATGGAAGATGTGAAATGGCTGCTTAGAAGATTTGGACTTCCTATTTTGCTGCTGCTGTTTTTCGTGATAGCAGGAGTGTTCTGTTGGGGAAAACAGCATGCAGAAAAGCAAAAGGTGGCAGAAGAAGTATGGGAGCCACCTGTAGAAATCGAAAATAGCGAAGCAGAAACAGAAGAAGCCGAGAATACGGAAACTTCTACAGAGTCAGCATATTGGTTCATTCCGCAAGCCAGGGATTGTCTTATCTCAGATGAGGAAAAGGAACAATTGAAGAGTATGACTTTGTCAGCGGCAGATTCGGTCGCAGAAATCTATAAGGATATGGTAATTGCAGATGCACCAAGTTACTCTTCCGGCATTGGCGAATTTACCAACGAGCAGAGGAAAGCTGTGGTGGAGCAATTGGGCAGAAGCGGTCTGGTAAGTGTTGAAGAAGATACTGCCATGCAAAACCATGAAGCAATCGAAACATTTTATGCAGATTACTTGGATGGACAGGACTCAATGGTTACAGTATACGAAGTACACAGAGATGGACTGATTGGAGCAGTTACCTTCATTTATCGGAAAGGTGAGCTGCAGACCTATTATATAGGAATCCGTTGGAAGGAAAGCGGAGTGCCTGAAATACAGGGAACTTCGGTAAGTAATGTGGCTGAAATTAAACTGACCGAAAAAGGATATTTTATCTATGCATATGAATATGTGATTGCACATGCAAGTTTGAGACAGTATTGGAGAATAGAACCGCTTCCGGAAGACTGCCAGGAACTGACGGAGAAATACATATCAGGACTAAGTTATGTGAATTACAATGTGCTTGTCACAAACTGGAACAGTAGCAATGTAAAGGATATTTTGATGCCTTGCATGTATGAAGATATTTACCGAATTTCCACGGGTGAAAATCTGAAAACTGAGGATTGGAAGATTCCGGCAGAGGAATATGAAAGGATAATGACCACCTATTTTCCAGTATCGATAGAACAGTTAAGAGAGTATTGTGGGTATGATGAAGGGAGTAACAGCTATGAATATGAGATGATTTATGCCAGCCCATACCCACCTTTTGGAGAAGTAGTTGACTATACAAAAAATGCGGATGGAACGATTACACTTATCGTGGATGGAGTATGGCCGGATTATAATTCTGATCTCGCTTTTCGGAATACGGTTGTGGTCCAGCCATTTGAAGACGGAACTTTCAGGTATCTTTCCAATTCTATAGAACAAATTGAATTGGAACTGCCGCCAATAGCAAGAACGAAAGGATGATTTTATGGTATTAAGGAAAAAGAGCATTCTACTGATCATGGTATTTCTGATTGGGGGTTTCGTGTGTGCCTGTGGAAAAGAAGATAGTGTTGCGGGAGAATCTCTTGTGGAAGATACGGAAGAAGTATCTTCCACGGAGGAAACAAAAAATACTGAGGAAGAGGCTGCAGTACAATGGGAAAAGGGCTACGATCTTCCGGTAGATGAACAGGAAAGGGAAGAAGCTGATACTGACTGTAAAAAGCAGATGGAACTTTATATTGACATTTATGAAACTGCAGATAAAGGGATAGCATCTAATGTTGTTTTGGATGATCAAACGGTTCTTGAAATGCAGAAGAAATTAGCAGATGCAGGATGTCCGGTTACAACGATGGTAACGTATTCTAACATGGAGAATTATGAAAGTGTTGACGCTTTTCTTAAAGAATGTATGGAAGGGAAAAGCGGCTCTGTAGTAATTTATGAAGTCCACAACGATGGTGGGCTGGGAAGAATGAAATTTATTTTTGATGGAACGGATATGTATGTTGTGAGTACCAGAGGAATCTGGAATGCTGAAAACAAGCCGGGAATTTCATACATTTCCCATACAAGACTAAAAAAGTGGAAATATACAGATAAGGGATGGTTTTGCTATGAGTTATGTGTACCGGAGCCACCGGAAGTCAGTGAAATCATGGATGGCAGCTGCCTGATCAGAATAAAACCTATGACAGAGGAACAGCGAGAGATGTCTGAGCGCCTCGTCCTGGGACTTGGATATCAGGGACAGAACCTTTTGTGTTCCAACTGGAATACAGAAAACATGAGTGAATTGGATTATAACGGAATGTTTGAATATCTGTATGGAATGAAATATGGAGAAAAGTTCAATTCCGAAGATTATCCAAATGGTATCCAGAAAGAAGAATTCGAAAGTTTGATTATGGAGTATCTTCCGATAACAGCGGAGCAGATACGAGAGTACGCAGTATTTGATGAGGAAAATCAGACCTATCTTTGGGCGAGACTTGGGTGTTTCAATTATGCTCCTACCTTTTTTGGAACTTCTCTGCCAGAGGTTGTCGATATCAAAGAAAATGAAGATGGAACAGTCACATTAACAGTTGAGGCGGTTTGTGACATGGTCATTTGCGATGATGCGGTCATAACCCATGAACTTACTGTAAGGTTTGCAGAGGATGGCAGTTTTCAGTATTTGGGGAATGAAATCTTAAATGACGGAATTATGCAGATACCCGATTACCAATACCGGATTAAAGAATGATTTGATAATACTGGTGTTTTATGGTATTTTTACAGATATGAAGAAAGGAGACTTACATGAAATATATTTATAAAATCACGGGAAAAGTAAGTTTAATACTATATATATTTATGTTGTATCAATTCTGGCATCTATGTCAATATGGTGGCTTGAGAAGGCATATACCGATGTTGGCGTTAGGTATAATAGGATTGGTTGGCACAGTGGTTCTCTGGCTGATTTCGAAAAGGCATAATCAAGAAGTTAATTCAGGAGATAATGGAAATAAGAAACTTTTCTATACGGAAATGATACTCCTTATAGCAGCAACTTTATTCTTTGGTGGACGTATCGTTTATTCTGCAGTTCCGTATCACGGGGCACTGTCTTGGAAACTTGATGAGTGGATGCGTAAAAAAGAAGTAGAACTGGAGCATAATAATCTTTTTGAGGATGGTGTAGAAGGGATTCTGATGGATTTGGATGAAGCATTGCAACTGCCGGAAGAACTCTATATTGCAAATAAATATCAGGTGTCATTTGATGAAAACGGAACGATTCAAAGGATTTATGCATTCATATATGGAAAAAATGAGGCTGGAGAGAAAAAAACGTATCTTATTGATTATGACGCAGACAGCAGTAATGATATGACTGTTTGGATAGATGGTAATGTGAATGGAGAATATAGTGACGATATGCGTTTGTCTCCAATGATTGAAATTTTGAACAATTCAGACTGGACGAGTCAGGTAGAGGCGTGGGCTGAAACATTTGAAGAGCAGCAGATTTATGAAATACTCTATATGGGGCGAAGATCTTTTAGTTCAGAGGAAGGCTTACAATATATTTCGGGAGATGCAGATGGTGATGGAACTGAAACAGGAACCGGCAATTTTACTCAGCTTAGAAGCGGTGGAGAAATCGTTGGGTTTGAGGTATCTTTGCATATTCCTGATTTAAATAGTGTCACACCTGTTCGATATATTATGGAGCCTGAGTACGTCAGTCAACAAGAATTGAAGCAGGAGAATACGATGCAGCAGGTGGAGGATGCTAAAGATACAGAAAGTTGGACTGTGGATCAAAGTGATGGAACTATGTATTTCTTTTTAGATGAAAATAATGGATGGCGTTTGGTGATAACGGATGCAGCTGCCGGAAGCAGATTTTATGTAATGGAAAAGACAATGGATGGTGGTTCTACTTGGGAATGCATAAATGATGATCCGTTCAGTGGACAATTGGGAGTTGCAGAAGGTTTAATATTTTATGATGAGAACTTTGGGGTTGCAGGAATTACAGGTGCATCCCAGTCCTATTCCCGCTTATATGTCACTCGCGATGGCGGAAGGACCTTTGAAGAAATGAAACTTCCAATGGATCTTGTTTCAGAATTACCACAAATCGCTATCGATTGCGGATTTACGGTGGAGGATTTTGATTACCTGAATATGCCTGAAAAAGAGGACGACACATTGACGATAACGGTTACCACAGATGCAGCGGAGAAAGATGGGATTGTATTTCAGTCAACTGATTATGGAGCGACATGGGAATACAAAGGGCTTGTTCAGATAGCGAATTAAGAAAAATCGGGTAAAAGTCAGAGATTGACCTTTACCCGATTCTTTATTTCCAGATATTCATGTCAGACAAGATAGACATGGTTATTTCAGTTGCGTTGCTTCCGGTAGCACCGCTATCGGCTCCGATGTTGGTAGCAAAAAAGTATGTATTATCTGCAGTTTCAAGTAAGCCCACAAACCATCCATTCACATCCTGACCATCCACACGGCCGGTTCCGGTCTTTCCGTAGAATGTTCCGGCATCGGAAGCGGAAAGGCAGATGGCATCTTTTACCGCATTGATGTTTTCAGGGGCAAAGCCGAAGCTGTTATTCTGCAGCCTGGTTAAAAGTTCGACCTGTTCTACTGGCGAAATCTCCAAGGATGATTCCATCCAATAGGTGGAGAAATCTCCACTCATATTTTCATTTCCATACCCAATTTCTTGAATATAGCTGTAAATGTTAGAGGCTCCAAGCTGTTCATCCACGGATTGGAAATACCAGTTAACAGAGGAGTTCATTGCAGACTGTAAGGTCTGATTTGCATTCCATGCTTCAAATGGATAGGTTTCTCCACTCCATGCTATCAAGGAGTCATCTGGTGTAATGATGCCCTCTTCCAATCCGAACAAGGCATCATATATTTTGTAGGTGGAGTTTGGTGCAACTCGCAGGGTAGCATGCTCCATGTCGTGTATACTCCATGCATCATTTTCCAAATCATATAAAACAAAACTGCCTTCATATTTGCCAAAGTATGTAGAAAGGTCTACATAGGATATATTTTCTGATGAAGAATCCCATTGATAGTGGCTTCCATCTGCTGCGTATGTAGAAATAAAAGGTGCGAATCCCATGAGAAGAACAGCAGTCAGTATGAATGCAGTCATGCCTTTTACTCTTTTTATAAATGTTGGCTTCTCATAAGAGGCAATGTTGATAATTCTCATCTTCATCTGCTTCATGTTTCCACCAAGGCCGGCAGCAAACGGAAAAGGAGTAAGAGAAACCTTTTCAGCAAAGTTGATCAGTGTATTGCCATAATCCTCGTAAGCATCCTCTTCAAGCATCTTTAAAACAGAGGTGTCACAGGCAACCTCTCTGTCATTACGCATTTCTTTCAGTGCGTACCAGACAAGAGGATTGAACCAATATATTACTCCGGCAAGGTTCATCAGATAACTGGCAACAGCATCTTTGTGATTATAGTGCTGCAGTTCGTGCAACAGCATGTACCGCATATCGGATTCGTTGTAATCAGAGATCAGATGAATCGGCAGATAAATACACGGTTTCAAAAGTCCCACAATAATCGGGGATTTTAAAAATGCGGTACTGTAAACGGAAATACTTCTGTGAATTCCCATTTCCTCCATACATCGATGATATAGTCTGCGGACTTCCGGGTTCTGAAGGGGAAGTGCAGATTTCTCCAAAGTGCGTAGACGGAGAGAGGATTTGATTACCAATATAATCATTGCAAAAATGCCTACAATCCATATTCCTAATAATATGTATCCGGCAATGGATGGTGTTTCACTATTTACAGAAAGTGAGAAATCATTCATCCAGTCTGTATTTCCGGTCGGATTTATTCCCACAGCTTCTCCCATAGCGGTTGCGGTGCCGGAAGCAGGAGAGCATCTTAAGCTACCGAGCCACGAGAAGATTTGCGGAAATCCGATTAGACGGAACGGTATAAAGGGAACTGCCAGCAACCCAAGAAGCAGAAACCACAGATTATACTGCATCCGGCTGGACAGGTTGTTTTTGAATATCTGCTTGGCTATCAAAAGAATTCCGATGATACCGCTGATAAACACATTGCATATTAAAAAGCGTATCATAAAATTAGCCACGTTAATTGCCTCCTTTTTGGTGCCTCTTGGAAAGAAGGGAGCGGAGAGTATCTATTTCTGTTTCAGACAGTCTGTCATTTTCTATATATGCAGACAGCATCGCAGTGATATCACCGTCATAATAACGTTCCAGAAAAGAATTGCTTTCCTGGCCGATGTATTCGCTTTCTTTCACGACTGGGGTATAAACGAACACTCGGCTCTGTTTTTCATAAGTCAGAACACCTTTGGTCACAAGGCGTTTGATTAAAGTCTGTATCGTTTTCGGACTCCAGCTTGTGGTCTGTAATAGTTTATCTGTTATTTCATTGGTACTGATCGGCGCATGTTTCCATACGATTTTCATAACTTCAAATTCAGCTTCAGAAATCTGTGGTAAATCGCTCATTTCAAATCCCTCCTTAAATCTTACGGATGTAATAAATATATTATAGACGTTATTGGTATGATTGTCAATTTCATAAAATAGATATTGACTTGAAATCTTACTTGTGTAATAATTAAATATTACAAGAGTAAGATTTAGAAAAGGCAACAAAAAGAAAAGAACCAGAATCACAACGGATTAGCTGGTTCCTTTAATCGTTTGAATTACCTCTTTTATGTATGAGTGCTAAGAGGTATTCAATTGCTGGAAGAATCTCGGTTGCCTCTTGCTCATCACATTCCTGTAGCATCAATAACGGTTTTTGTTTTTTCACCCCATCCGTAGCAGTGTCAGGGTGGAAAATACGGTCTGCAGGAATGTGTAAATAAGCGATGATCTGGCACAATACTTCGAACTTGGGATTCCCACGGTCGTTTTCAATATTTAGTATTGTACGCTCATCACAACCTATTTGTTCAGCTAATGCTGCTTGAGATAGATGGGCTTCTTCTCTGGCAGCCCGGACTATCTTCGCAAGATTTTTTACATAGTCATGCATTACAATTCATCTCAGTGCTAGTTTACACTACAGGGTAAATATTATGAATTACAATAGAGTACAGGTGTAAGATGAAACGAACTACACAATAAAAGGAGAAATTACATGGAAGCAAGGAAACAGCACAGAATACGATGTTTGTTGAAGTTACTGAAATTTGTTCATGGATAAAATCGCATTGATAGGTGTATCGCAATTCACAGAACGATAGAATTGCGATACACCTATTTTATATTTCAAGAGAAAACAGTATCGGCCATGTGCTTGATACGCAGGTCATCCAGAACGGAAGTGTACTCCGCACCGCAGTCATTTTCTTTTACTTATCCAATGAGGGAATTTCCATTATTGAGAATGTTGCCCTTATCGGACTTCCGGTTCCAAAGAAGCTGAAAGAAGTATTGGAACAGCTGCATGAAGAAGCAGATGAGAAAAAGGAGGATGAATAACATGGCAGTAAAGGTATGTCTGGACGCAGGGCATTACGGTAAATACAACCGCAACCCTACGGTTTCGTCTTATTATGAGTCGGACATGACTTGGAAACTACATAATTATCTTAAGAAGGAGTTGAAGGCATTTGGTATCGGTGTGGTAACCACAAGGACAAATCAGAATACGGACAGAGCATTGTATGAAAGAGGTGCGGCTTCCAAGGGCTGTAACCTCTTTATTTCTGTCCATTCCAATGCTGTAGGCAATGGTGTAAACGAAAATGTGGATTATCCGGTGGCATATGTCTTTTTAGATGGAAGCAGCACAGATATTGGTCTGAAGCTGACAAAGGTTGTGGAAGCAGTGATGGGGACTGCCCAGAGTGTAAGAACCGCAACACGTCAGGGGACAAACGGAGAATACTATGGTGTGCTTCGTGGTGCGAATGCAGTAGGAACACCGGGTATTATTCTGGAGCATTCATTCCATACAAACACCAGAGTAATAAAATGGCTTTCCAGTGACAGTAATTTGCAGAAACTTGCCAAAGCAGAAGCAGAATGTATTGCTTCCTATTATGGAGTAACGAAAAATGAAGAAACCACATTTACAAAGATTATGGGTAACGCAGTGGCAACGGTGGAGCAGATGACAGAGTATATTAAAGCAAAGAATCCTGATGTTGCACAGTCGGTTATTGATATGATTCCGTTTTATCTTTCGGAGGGAAAGGCAGAGGGTGTCCGTGGTGATCTTGCTTTTGCACAGTCCTGTCTGGAAACAGGTAATTTTGGATTTTCCCGTTCTGCTGTTACGCTCGAGCAGAGCAATTTCTGTGGCATGGGAGTGACTTCTAATGGAATGAGAGGAAATACCTTTGCTACACCACAGCTTGGTATCAGGGCGCAGGTTCAGCATTTGAAAGCCTATGCTTCCACAGTGGATTTGAAGAATGAATGCGTTGATCCACGCTTCAAGTATGTCGCAAGAGGCTGTGCGGAATATTTGGAGTGGCTTGGACAGAAAGAAAATCTAGACGGAAGGGGATGGGCAGCAGGAGCCGGATATGGTGCAAAGATTATTACAATCTTAAATGCCATTATTGGAATTAAGAACGAGACAGCAGAATCGGAAGAAGTCTGGTATCGTGTGCGTAAGACATGGGCGGATGCTGCCACACAGAAGGGTGCATTCCATAGTTTGGAAAATGCCAAGAGGTGTGCGGATGAAAATAAGGGATATTCCGTATTTGATGAATCCGGTAAAGTGATTTATTCCAATGATACATTCACACCGTATCTTGTGAGAGTATCCATCGAAGATTTGAACATCCGCAAGGGTCCGGGAACAGACTATGATAAAACAGGTAAGTACATCATTTCAAAGCGGATATAATGGTTATTGAACCCCATATGAAGCAAGGACGGCAGCATAAATTGATAAGCGCTATTTTTAGTCACAAGTGTTACAAAAAAGCTTGACCACAACACACTCCCGAATCTGCGACAGCAGCTTGCAGAAACAACGGGTATCTTCAAAGGCAAGGAGCGTAAGGCTCTGAAAAAACAGATACAGCAGACCGAAGTCGAACTTGCTGAAAAACTGGATAAAATCCCCGATATTCTAAAAGATGACGGTTATCCTGATGTACAGGCGTTTATGAAAACTTACCGCAAAGCAGAGGCTATTGTGACACAGTATAACCAAGACCTTGCAGAATGGGAACAGGCAGTTAAGAACGGACAGAAACCTGCCTTGCGGTCTTACATATATATATGAGCATAAGAAAACACCCTGCAAGATTTTTGCGTCTTGCAGGGTGTAGCTATAAATATCTAAACTTACTTCTTATTTTTCTTAGAAATTACTAAGCAGAATGATATAGCAGGTAACTAAGAGGGACTCGCTGCTATTTTGCGAAAAACTTCTTTACTTTTCGTTATCTACAAATTCAAACAATTCTTCGACAGTTACATTGAATATTTTCGCTATATCCATAGCTAACTTTAAGGAAGGATTATATCTGCCATTTTCAAGGTGAACAATGGTTTCTCGCCTTGCGCCTACCATCTCAGCGAGTTCACTTTGCCTATATCCTGCCCGCTCTCGATATTCTTTGATTTTGGTAATGAGAGCCATATTATACCCCCTTACTATCCATAACTACAAACATCACTGTACGAATAATAGATAAAACCAAAATCGACAACACAATCGTCCATCCAATAAATCCAGTACTGACGACATTCGTATGACCAAAAATGGCAGCACCAAAAGCAACTACAACCATTACACCAACAAAAAGTTTTAAGCAAATTGAATCGCATCGTTTCAAGTTTTGTTCTGCCATCTCGTCGATGCCTTCTTTTTTATACTTTGAAATTCGGATCATTTGTACACTAAAGAAAGAGAAGAGAAAGACACCAAGTACATATTGCATCATTTCATACCAGTCTTTCCAATCGGTTCTTGCCCACATCCAATAATAGGATGTGAGGATGATAGCATAGACAATTTTAGTTCCGACAATTTCTTTTAAGGATACTTTCTTATTCATATTGTTGTTCTCCCGTGTTATATATTTCGCACTTACGATGTTATAAATATATCACTTTATCTTATGGATGTCAATAGAAAAGTGAGATATTTATAACTTTAAAAGAACAAGCGGCAGAGAGTTTTCCCTGCCGTTTTGGTTTATGTATAAATAATTTCTGTGTTAAGAATTTCTCTTGTCCTTGCTTGTATCTCGTTCATTTTTCCAACCCACAACATCGGGTTTTCTGCTTTGAATTGTTCAGTCAAGCCCTCCTTATCAGCCATCTGCTCGACCAATCTAAACATCATTTCTGTTGCCTGTCTGTCAATATCTGCAAGATAGGAGTTTAGTATACCCTTAATCAGCATTGTAGTATAAAGGAACCGCTTATGCTCCTTCAAATACTGCTTGTGGCGTTGTCCCCATAAGCCGATAGGCTGTGGTTCTTCTTCGGAAAGTATCAGACAAGGGATATAATAATCACTCTGCAATTCATACCACAAACCATTACTTTCATCAAAAATGTACTTGTCCATATAATAAATCCTCCAATATAATATATTCGCACATACGTCACAGTTCTCCGATTGCCACATTCTGTTATATCTTGTTATCAGATTTTCTTGCCCTTGTGTTTGCCCTTATCAGCTTCCAAGGGAAGAATAAACATAAGTGAAATCGTATAATAAGTTAAGGTGAGCATTTTGCGATAAATCCTTTATTTTCAAGGCTTTTGGAGGATTTTATTAAAAACCTGCGAGGGTTAATAACCACTTATAAAATTGTGGTTTTCAAATTGAAATTTATTGAAGGGTCTAATAATAATTTTTCACTTAATCCATATGCCTATCTTGACATAGAACCATGGCGAGGTATTCTATAAGTAAGCGCTAAGAAAAACAAGCGACTGCGAAGCAGGCATTTGTGTCAAAATTACAAGGAGGTATTACAATGGACGCAGCACAATTAATTATTGAGGGAAAGGGTTACTTAGGTATTGAGTTTGGGTCTACCAGAATTAAAGCCGTTCTGGTGGATAAGTCAGGAAATGTATTGGCATCCGGTGGACACAGCTGGGAAAACCGTTATGAAGATGGTGTCTGGACCTATTCTCTGAACGATATCTGGGATGGCTTACAGGATTGTTACAAGGATCTTAAGGAGAATGTGAAGAAGGAGTACGGTGTTACCTTAAAGCACTTAGATGCCATCGGATTCTCTGCGATGATGCATGGTTATCTGGCGTTTGATGAGAATGATACCATTCTGGTTCCTTTCCGTACCTGGAGAAATACGATTACAGAGGAAGCAGCTTCAAAGCTTACTGCAGAATTTAACTATAACATTCCGCAGAGGTGGAGCATTGCACATCTTTATCAGGCAATCCTGAACGGGGAAGAGCATGTTCCCTATGTGGATTTCTTTACAACACTGGCAGGCTATGTTCATTGGAGACTGACCGGAAGAAAGGTACTTGGAGTCGGTGATGCATCGGGAATGTTCCCGATTGACATTCACACCGGGGATTATGATCAGGCGATGATTCAGAAGTTTGATAAGCTGGTTGCGGATCAGAATTATCGTTGGAATCTCCGTGATATTCTTCCGAGGGTGTTAGCAGCAGGAGAGGAAGCAGGTGTGCTGACCGAAGAAGGAGCTTTCCTTCTTGATCCGAGTGGGGATCTGCAGGCAGGCATTCCGCTCTGTCCCCCGGAGGGTGATGCAGGAACCGGTATGGTCGCAACGAACAGCGTTGCGAAACGAACCGGTAATATCTCTGCAGGAACCTCCATATTTGCCATGGTAGTTCTGGAAAAGGAGCTTTCCAAGGTATATCCGCAGATCGACCTTGTAACTACGCCGGATGGCGCGCTGGTTGGTATGGTACACTGTAATAATTGTACTTCAGATATCAATGCGTGGGTGAATCTGTTCAGGGAATTCGGTGAAATGTATGGTTTAACCTTTGATATGAATGATCTGTTTACAAAGCTTTACAGTGTTGCATTAAAGGGTGATCCGGACTGTGGCGGAATGATTTCCTATAATTACTTTTCCGGAGAGCCGGTTACCGGTTTTGATGCCGGTGCACCGTTGTTTGTACGTGATGCCGAGAGTAAGTTTACACTGGCGAATACCATGAGAATGCATCTGTATTCTGCACTTGCAGCTTTAAAATCCGGTATGGATCTGATGCTGAAGGAAGAGGGTGTCCAGGTAGACCAGTTATTTGGACATGGCGGCTATTTCAAAACAAAAGGTGTCGGACAGAGAATTGCGGCAGCAGCTATGAATGCACCGGTATCGGTTATGGAAACAGCCGGTGAGGGCGGTGCCTGGGGTATTGCTGTTCTGGCTGCATTCCTTGCTAAGAAGAAGGACGGCCAGAGCCTTGGCGAGTTCTTGAATGAGGAGATTTTTGCCGGAAACAAGGGTGTTAAGATGGATCCTATGGCAGAGGATGTCGAGGGCTTTGAGAAGTTCATGGAGAAGTATATGAAGAATCTCCCGGCTGAGAAGGCTGCTGTTGAGGCACTGTAGACATATTTTAAAAACATGTAAATGTTGATAAAGATTTAAGAATAACTATAAGATAAGCATCTTAAAGTAAGAGATAAATATTTGGAAGGAAGGTTCTGTCATGTTAGAAGAATTAAAAAAGAAGGTATACGAAGCAAATATGCTTCTTCCGAAATATGGTCTGGTAACATTTACCTGGGGTAATGTGAGTGCTATTGACCGTGAAACCGGATATTTTGTGATTAAGCCAAGTGGTGTGGATTATGAAATTATGAAGCCGGAAGATATGGTGGTTATGGATCTTGAAGGAAACCGTGTGGAAGGAAGGTATAAGCCATCCTCCGATACACCGACCCATCTGGAGCTGTATAAGGCGTTTCCGGAAATAGGTGGAATTGTACATACCCATTCTTCCTATGCAACGAGCTGGGCACAGACCGGAAGAAGTATTCCCTGTTATGGTACGACTCATGCGGATTATTTCTACGGAGAAATCCCCTGTGTGAGATGTCTGACGAAGGAAGAGATTAACTCTGCTTACGAAGAAAATACCGGACACCTGATTGTTTCGGAATTTAAACGCATGAAGAAGGATGTAATGGCAGTTCCTGCAGTGTTGTGCAAGAATCATGGTCCTTTTTCCTGGGGCAAGGATGCAAAGGAGGCCATCCACAATGCGGTGGTTCTTGAAGAGGTTGCCAAGATGGCATATCGAACCGAGCTGATTCATCCGCAGGTAGCACCTGCCTCGCAGGAATTACAGGATAAGCATTATTTCCGCAAGCATGGTGCAAATGCATATTACGGACAGAATTAACAGGATATCGAGAGGGTATAAAACAGATGAAGATGAAAACAGCACCTATGGGGTAGAACAGCTGGGATTGTTATGGAGCGGCTGTTGACACAACGGACCTGAAAAAACAGTTATCTGTATTAAATGCAAGTCTTCATCAGGCGGAGACAATAAAAACCCGCCTTGAACAGCAGATGGATAATCTGGATGTTACGGACACTTATTACGATAAAAAAATATCAGATTTACAGAGACGATTGGATGCTCAATATGATAGAATAGATGAAGTGGAAGAAACAAGGGCAGAACTGACTAAGGCAACATATGATGAGATAAAGAAGTATGTGGCTGAACATAATGCCGGCATGAAGGTTTCCAATCTGTATATCTCACAGGTAAAGAGAAAATGTGGAATTTAGCAGGCAGCCGCAGTGTCCAGAGGATAAAGGGAGTGCAATTGTGGAGGCATTGAAGCATTTTAAGATGAATAGTTAATAAAGAGAGGTGCATATGCTATGCCAGGTA
>ERZ791878.44-NODE-44-length-119425-cov-45.799514_pt1 | contig 119425 bp, 96 predicted proteins | sample MGYA00510277_ERZ791878 | MGnify/ENA primary metagenome ERZ791878 (study PRJEB30046, sample SAMN00792094) | human gut metagenome | study: EMG produced TPA metagenomics assembly of the A metagenome-wide association study of gut microbiota in type 2...
ATATATAATATAAAATAATTAGTTATAATTTGTAACCACAGAAAGGGTAACTATCCCGAAAAAAACTGAATACTGAATACTGAACACCCTCTTAGGCACCCATACGCCCTGGGTATCATAGCAGCATCAGGGAAAATATAGTACTAGTACGCGTACATAGTACGTACTAGGTAAATACAAAAATATTTTCGTACCTTTGCACCCGTAATCAGGCAAGTAAAGTCTGGTTGCGGGCGTTTTTTGTTTATAGGAATCCGGTGCCGTTCCTGAAACAGAATTTTGGTGAATATCTCGCAGTCCAACCCTTTAACATTATATATTAATATGGTAAGAAAAGTTTATTTTTCTTTGGCGCAGGCATAGTCAAGGCTAATCGATGATGCAGAGAAACTGGTGAACCGCCATTACATCGAGAAAAATCCTCCGAAGGGAGCAAATGCCGACGAAGCTGACGGAAAGCAAGGCGGAAAGGTGTTCAGTATTAAGTTATTCAGTTTTAAGAAGCTATTATAGTGAACTCCCGCATCTGGCTCACCCGCCTGATGAAGCGGATGGAGGAGGCGCAGCAGCAGGGAGAAACGGTTTGGATCACGATTGTCTGATTTCTAAAAAAGTTGGTGGGCTTCATAAAATGAAGGTCACCAACTTTTCTGATATTGCTCCACAAAAGTTTGAGGAGTCATGATTTTAATTTGTTGCTTATCTTTTACTCCATCGAAATCCTTGATATTGATAGTTAACAATACATCGGCATTACAATTTAAAGCAGCCTGATACTGGTAACTGTCTTCTAAATCTTTAAACTTATCATCTATTATCCCTTGTTCTAGCCCTGCTTTTGAAGCTGTAACAATTTGAAATGTATCAAGAATACGAAGCAATATTTTCCGCTCGTTTACCAAACGCTCGGGGTTATAGATATTCATTCTTCTCAATTGTTTGTCTACCAAAAATGTTATGGTATAGAATCCCCCTTCTGACAAAAACAGAGTATTTTTGTCAGGTGATAATTTTATTATTTTAGCGACAGCTTCGAATTGCAGTCTTTTTTCTAAAAATTCCGCAATGATATTAGTATCACAAAAGATTTTCATATTCCGTACTTTTCTTCCAGATACTCATCACGAAGTTCCTTGTCACTCTTGTCTGAGGCAAATATACCAGCTAATTCGTCCCAACTAAACATCTTTGAGGAATTCAACTTCTGGGTTTCCTCAGCCTTAGGTGCTTCTACAATAATCTTTAGCAAGACCTTGTTTACCCAATCTTCGATATTGAGTTTGTCTTTTCTTGCAAATATTGCAGCTTTGTCATATACTTCCGGTCTTAATGTTATTGTTGCCATAATCAATATATTTATATTTAGCAATGCAAAACTACAATTTTTTCTTGAAACTACCAAGAAAATCATAGAAAAAATAGGGCTTTCTAAAAAATGTATCTAAAAAAGTTGGTGGGCTTCATTTTATGCCCCCCACCACAAATCCCTAACCGAAAACGAAGGAGCCCGGTTCTGAATCTCTATGATTCGGAACCGGGCTCCAGGACTTAGTATCGAAAAAAAAATAAAATAGTCTTACTTGAAGTATCTCTTGTAAAGACCTGCGAAACCTGCACAGTGGCGAGCCTCGTCTTTAGCCATCTCATGAACAGTATCGTGGATAGCATCAGAACCCTGCTCCTTGGCAAGCTTGGCAATGCGGAACTTGTCCTCGCAAGCACCCTTCTCAGCTGCGATGCGAGCCTCGAGATTGCTCTTGGTATCACCCAAAACCTCACCCAGCAACTCTGCAAAGCGAGATGCATGGTCAGCCTCCTCGAAAGCATAACGCTTGTAAGCCTCTGCAATCTCTGGATAACCCTCGCGGTCTGCCTGGCGAGCCATTGCAAGATACATACCTACCTCGCCACACTCACCTGCAAAGTGATCCTTCAATCCCTTGATGACCTCCTCATTGACGCTATCCTTATATGCCTGACCGAGAACGTGTACAGTAGCGAATGTCAAATCATCATCCACTGTATCTTCCATCTCCTTGAACTTGCTGGCTGGAGCCTTGCAAATAGGGCACTTCTCTGGTGGCTCAGTACCCTCATAGATGTAACCACAAACGGTGCAAATAAATTTCTTCTTCATAATGTTAATGTTTTAAAATGTCCTTGTATTGTATTATCTTATTACTATTAATTCTCTTGTCTGACGAATCATTTCGGCTTTCTGTTCCTGTTAATTCGTCTTCTTCTCCATCTTCTTGGCGCAAGCTGAACAGATACCCTTGTAGTAGAGCTGCTCCTCCTGTACGATGTTTCCATCTATCACCTTGGTCTCTGTTACCCGTGGTGCTGGCTCATCGAAGAGGTCGATAATCTTGCCGCACTCCTTGCAGTAGAAGTGAACGTGTGGCTCGATGTTGCCATCATAGCATACGCGATGCTCATCGATGGTGATCATCTGGGCTGCATTTACCTCACTCAGCATGCGGAGCGTGTTATACACTGTGGTACGGCTTAGGGTCGGTACCTTGTTCTCCAAAGCTTTGTAAACATCTTCGATGTTTGGGTGGGTAGGGTGCTTGATCAGGTAGTCAAGGATTGCCAGTCTCTGTACTGATGGTCTAACGCCTTTCTCTACCAATCTGTTGTAAGCTTCTGTTTTTTTCATATTCCTATCTCTTGATTGATTTTTACGTTTGCAAAGGTAATGAATTTATTTCTATCTACCAAATAATTCTGTAAAATATCCAAAATAATAGGTATTATTTTTAGATAATTTACAGAATTAAATGTTTATTCACAAAAAAAGAGGCTATTTTCCGGTCTTTATGCCCAGGAACTTATCTACCATCATCAGCTGTTTGAGCTGGAAGGCTGGCTTGCATGCCTTCTTTGCCTTGAGCTTGATGGTGAAGAGATCGCGGGTGCCCTCTACGGCTGGCTGCTCACCGATGTTGACGAAGGTAGGGTAGAGCACCTTGCTGCCATCTGAGTGCAGACGGTCCTTGGTGAGGTTCTCCATCTTGCCCATATCCTTCACATCCACTCCGATGAACTCGTATTCGGTGGCGCTGTATGGTAGGGCGAAGCTCAGGGCATTGAGCGATACGAGACCCTTGCCCTTTACGGTGAGGGTGATGGTTTCGCCTGCCTTGTACATCTTCTTGTCGGCTGCGAGGCTGATGCTGCCCTCTACGGCTGGCACCTTCTTGCTGCTTACTCCGCTCTTGAGCTGGGTAGCCACCACGGAGATATCGTAGGCGTCGATGAGACCGTTGCCGTTGATATCGCCCTTGCTTACGTAGCCCTCGAAGTCCTTGTCGCCCCTGCGCAATCCGCAGTAGTTGAGGTAAGAGGTGAAGTCGTTCTCGTCGATGCGTCCGTCGTGGTTGATGTCGCCAGCCTTCTCCATCTTGCTGCCCGGAACCTTGAATACGTACATCTCGGCACCTGAACCCATTCCGCCTCGGGCTTCCTCTACGGTCATCCTGATGTACTGAGCCTCTGGGTTGCCCTGGAACTGGTATTCCTTCACGGCATTCTCGTTTTTCCAGTCGAAGCTTCCGGTCTCGGTCCAGTTGATGCCGTCGTTGCTGATGGCGAACTTGCCCTTCTGGATCTGTCCGTTGGTCTCGCGCTCAGAAGCCGGGAGATAGTGAATCTTCTCGAGCTTGGCGATGCCGTTGAGGTTGAGGGTTACATCGAATGGCAGCACACCTTCCTTCTTGTAGTAGTCGGTATGCCAGAAGTTCTTCTCGTTGAAGTCGAACATCTTCGAAACCTCCAGGCCTTCCCAGTCCTTAGTAGAGTTGGTGACTGTGATGTTGCGGATAGCTTCATCGAGAGGGTCCTTGATGGTGTGCGCCTGAACGGTGGTCCATTCAGAAACGCCGTCCTTGTTCACGGCTCTCACCTGCACCTCGTATTCGGTTTCCGGCTTCAGGTTCTCGATGGTGAACTCGTTGCTGCGGATGGTGGAATGAATCACGCCATCCACCTTTACCTCATAGTAGTCGGCGTTGGCCTGCTTATTCCATGTAGACACCAGCTCGAATGCCTTGTTAGGGCTCTGGCTGTCCTTCATCGTTACCTGAGGGGCAGCGAGGGTACCGGTGGCGTGGAGCAGCACATCGGCGTCATCCATCTGATAGCCATCCATGCGGAGTTCTACGTCGTTGGCAGTGATGTCGGTCTTCGCCAGTCGCACATAAACCATCGGATTCTTGCGGATATCCATCTTCTCGAAGTCGCTGCCCGGTGTGGCGAAGCGGTTGAGCTGAGGAGCCTCGTCGAAGAACCATGCATTTCCGGTTTTGCGGAGTTCATCGAGCGAATTCACCTGGGTCAGCTTCACGCTCTTTCCGCCAATCTTCGCCGCCAGTTTCTTAGGCATCTGGCTCAGATTGATGCGCAGTTCTGTAGCCTGGTTCTTCTCCTGACCCTGGAAGTGGCCCGTGGTCTTGTAGATATGTACGTTGAGACGGCCCTTCTGCAGGGAAGAGGTGATGTGGGTGGTGGCGTGTTCGCCCAGGCGGTAAAGCTCGGTCTTGCCGTCATCATCATAGAGGGCGTAATGGGTTTCGCCGTATGGATAGAGTTCGAAGATGCGCTGGGTGTTATCTATCTGCGAAACGTTGTTGTTAGGATTTACCATCGGGATGATGGCACCTCGCTTCACGAAGACAGGCAGTTTCCAGTAGGGAGCCTCAAACTCGTTGATGATTCTTCCACCTTTATATATATGTCCGCTGAAGTAATCCACCCATTCGCCCTGAGGCAGGTAGATGCCGTTGCGGATATCGTTGCCCTCCTTATCCATCTTGGTTTCCTTGTAGATCGGAGCCACGAGGAAGGATGGACCGCACATGAACTGATACTGCGTTGCCTTGCCCAGGGTATAAGGGTTGGCTTCGTCGAGGAACATCGCTCTTACCAGCGGCTTGCCGGTTACAGCCTCGTGGGCTGCTGTGTAGATGTATGGCATCAGCTCTGACTTGAGCTTCAGATACCAGCGGTTGACGGAAGTAACCGGTTCGCCCAGGATATGAGGATACTTGGCATTGCTGCCCCAGCCATCCATGTTCAGACCCATTGCGGTGAAGGCCTTCCATTCGAACTCTCGCATGTTGACGATTGGATTCTTTCCGCCGAAGATACCGTCGTTGTCGCATGTGATGTTGGAGATACCCGAAAGTCCGGCGCCGATGAAGGTAGGGATGTGGAAGCGGATGTACTCCCAGTCGCCACCGGTCTGGTCGCCCGACCAGACGGATGCATATCGCTGTGTACCAGCCCATCCATCGAGTGAGATGATGAACGGGCGGGCATTCTCGCCATAGTAAGGCATGATCTGAGCCACGTCAGCCACACCGTTCAATCCGAAGGAATAGCCGTCGCCTACCCAGGCCACATCGGTCTTGAGCACTCTTACGCCGGCTGTTCCCACCTCCTTCACGATGTCGCGCTGCAGGAGCGCCTCGATGCTGTCTTTCGGATGCAGGTCTGACTGGGTCCAGAGTCCGATCTCCACACCGTGCTTGCGGGCGTAATCTCCGAATTCCTTCAGGTTCTGGATGTTGCCGTCCAGGGTAGTCTCCTGACCGTATCCGGCTCCGTATCCATCGTTTGGCAGGAACCATCCCAGCGGCATATCGTGCTTCACGTATCGGTCGATTGCCGCACGTGCCGAGAACTGGTAGTTGTTCTTCTCGCCATTCAGTGATTCCTTGATTCCGGTCTTGTCGCTGGCACTCTCCTTATACGCCTTTCCATCCTCGAACACCATGGTTCGGCCCTTGTCTGCCTCCTTCCAGTAGTCGCGGTTGTAGGCATTGAGATGGCCCTCGTAGAAGCCGAACTTAGGGAGGAGTACAGGGTTTCCGGTGAGCTGGTAATAGCCATCGAGCAGATCGGTAGGCTTCTTGCCCACCATGAAGAAAACGTCTAAGTTCCTGGATTCGTGAGAGAGTTCTACCTTTCCGTTTTGGGTAGAACCGAAGTCGTAGAGACCTGGCTTGAAGGTGTACCACATGAAGCCGTAGCCAGCGGTTGACCAATAGAATGGGGCAGGGGAAGCCACTCCGCCATCTACCCAGTTGTTGGTGTTGACGATTTCGATTTTCTCACCCTTGTGAGAGAATCTTCCGTTCTGTACGCCGCCACCGAAGAAATACTCATCCGGCTGTTCGCGCAGGCTGAGGGTTACCTTTTCGGGTGTAAACTGTGCCGGAGCGCTTTGCTCTGCCACGGTCTTTCCGTTTTCGAGGTTGATGATTCTGAAGAGCTGGGTAGCCTTGTCGAAGATGACCTGTGCCTTGGTGGTAGAAAGGATGATGGAGTTATCCTTCTCCTCTACCTTCACCTGCTTGTGATTCAGGGCGGTGCGGGGATTATCCACCAGGATGCTTGCCTCAGGCTTTGCCTCGGGCGCTCTCATCACGCCATCGTTGTGATCTTCGAAGATACGGAAAACACTTTCGCCATAGAAATCTACGGCGACACGTTGCTGGTTGGCGAAGACAATCTCCACCAGCGTAGGATTGATTCTGAGAATCTGGACATCTCCCGCCTTCACGGTCAGGGATGCCTTATGGGCATCGGGAGCGGAAGGAAGCAGGGGAGATGATGCTGTGTTGGTTGTGTTGGCAACCATAGGCAAGGTTACTGCCATTGCCATCAGGTTGCCAACAGATAATTTCTTATAAATATTACTCATTTTATATTTATAGATTATTTTGAGAGTTTTTCGATGAATGCCTTCATCTCTGCCTCGTGTTCCTTCGCCTTGAGGAAAAGATGCCACTGGTTCTGGGCTCTTACGAGGTTGTGCTCAGGATACTTGCACTTCCAGTAGTGATCGCCGTTGAGGTAATCCCAGAGGAAGCGTACTGCCTGCATGTATGGGAAGAGCTCGGCTGCATGAGGAAGCAGGGAAATCTCCAATGGAGAAAGGAAGGCTGATGCTGACTCCACATAGCCGCGGGTGAATGATTCGAAGATGTCCATGCGGAAATCTATCTTCTCGAACTCTGGAGAATCCTCGGCGATGGTATTCGCTGCCGTGCGGAGGAAATCGCCGTAATCGCTCACGAAGAGTGATGGCATCACGGTATCGAGGTCGATGACGCACAATACGCGACCCTCTTCATCAAACATCATGTTGTTGACCTTGGTATCGCAGTGGCAGACATGCTTCTGCAGCTTGCCATCACGGAAGAGGCGCTGGCAGAGACACATCTCATCCATATAACTCTCGATTTCTGCGATGAAATCCTTTACGCCTTCTGCGCGTCCGGCACGGTCTTCCTTGACAGCCTGACGGAGCTGGTCGCGGCGCAGTTCCATATTGTGGAAATCAGGGATGGTTTCGCCTAGGCGGTCGGTGATGTCGGTGAGCTGAGCCTCGAACTCTCCGAAGGTCTTGCCTGCGTAGTAGGAGCTTTCCGGGTTGACAGCCTCCTGGGTGATGGCACGAGGAATGAAGACGGAGATGCGCCAGTACTGCTGGTCTTCGTCCTTTACATAGGTCTTGCCGTTGCTCGCCTTGATGAAGGTGAGAACCTTGCGGTCGATATCGTCAGCGCCCTGTTTTTCGAGCTGCTGGCGGATGTGGGTAGTTACTTCCTCGATATTGTGCTGCAAGAGATCTACATCGGTGAAGATAGAGTCGTTGATGCGCTGGAGAACATAGTCTGGTGCATCATCTTCTACGGTTGTCACCTTGTAGGTGTCATTGATGAGTCCATTACCGAGAGGCTTTACCTCATTTACAGTTCCGGTGATGTCGAACTGTGAGATGATAGGTTTGAGATCTTTCATTTTAGTTTGGTTTTAAATATATTTTTAAAGCTTTTGCCCTTACAGGGCGTAGTTTCTATTGGATTTTTAACCCAGGGTGATACCCTGGGTTGTTTGGATGCAAGCCTTTCGCCCTGTAAGGGCAAAAGCTTTGACATTATCTCAGGTCGATGACTTCTGCTCCTGGGAATTCCTTGCTGTTGAAGACGAAGGAATTGTTGGAAATGCCTTTTGCCTTGAAACCGGAGATGTCGATGGTACTCCAGGTAGAACCCTGGCGCATCTTTACCTGCGATGGCACGTGGGTGTTCTTGTTGATGGTGATATACATCTCTGCCACGGTGCGCTTCTGGTTGTTGGCAACGAGATGCACCTGATAGTTGCTGCCCACAGTCTTGAGGCTGCTCTTATATCCTGTCTTGTAGATGTGGATGAAGGTATAAGGATTCATCGACATCTGCTTGGCCTGGGTAGGGTTGCTCACGTTCACCTCGTTGGTCTTCTTCATATAAGTCCACTGCGTCTTGCCGTTATACCATACGATGGCTTCCGGTGTGCGCGCATTAAACTTGTTACCCTTGATGGTGATGGTACCGCTTGCTGAGCCGTACTTAGGGCTAGACAGTTTGAAGTTGGCGGTAGCACCCTTCTTGTTGCCGATAACGGCAGCAGTCTTGTCGAGCACCTGCTGGGCGGTCTGCGCCATGGTGCCCAGGCTCATTATCGCTGCGAAAGCGATAGCTAAAATCTTTTTCATATCCTTACTGTTTATTGTATTATTCAAATTACGAGTTTCTCAGCTGCATCAGCAATGTATTGAGCTGGTTCTCATCCTGCAGGAGCACCTCTCTTGGCTTACTGCCCTGAGCGGCTCCTACGATGCCTGCTGCCTCAAGCTGATCCATCAGTCTGCCGGCACGGTTGTAGCCGATGCTGAAACGGCGCTGAATCATACTGGTGCTGCCCTGCTGCGAGAGAACGATGGCGTGGGCTGCCTCCTCGAAATATGGATCCAGGTTGCGGGTATCTACGCTGCCGTTGCCTCCTACGCCGCCATCCTCGCTGGCTGGCTCAGGCAACTCCATCGGTTCGATAGGACCAGGCTGATTGCAGATGTATTCGTTGATGCGCTCAATCTCTGGTGTATCTACGAAGGCGCACTGTACACGCACCGGTTCGTTGCCGTTGAGATAGAGCATATCACCACGACCGATGAGCTGGTTGGCTCCCGTTCTGTCGAGGATGGTCTTGGAGTCGATGGCCGAAGTTACCTTGAAGGCAATACGGCCCGGGAAGTTCGCCTTGATGTTACCGGTGATGATGCTGGTGGTAGGACGCTGGGTAGCGATGATCATGTGGATACCCACGGCACGTGCCAGCTGGGCGATGCGGGCGATAGGAAGCTCCACCTCCTTGCCGGCTGTCATGATCAAATCTCCAAACTCATCGATAATCACTACGATGTATGGCATAAATTCGTGACCATCAGTCAGTTTCAGTCTGTGGTTCACGTATTTCTGATTATACTCCTTGATGTTTCTGGCTCCCGCCTTCTTCAGCAGGTCGTAGCGGCTGTCCATCAGCACGCAGAGGCTGTTCAGCGTTCTCACCACCTTGGTTACATCGGTGATGATAGGCTCCTCCTCATCCGGAACGGCAGCCATAAACTTGTTGGTGATGCGTGAATATACGCTGAACTCCACCTTCTTAGGGTCGATGAGCACCAGCTTCAGCTCGTTAGGATGCTTCTTGTAGAGCAGGGAAGTGATGATGGCGTTCAGACCCACAGACTTACCCTGACCGGTGGCACCAGCAACGAGCAGGTGAGGAATCTTCGCCAGATCCACCATGAACACCTCGTTGGTGATGGTCTTACCCAGCGCGATAGGCAGCTCCATCTTGGTTTCCTGGAACTTCTTGGAGTTCAGGATGCTCTCCATGCTCACGATGTTTGCCTTGGCATTAGGCACCTCGATACCGATGGTTCCCTTGCCAGGGATAGGAGCGATGATACGGATACCCAGGGCAGCGAGGCTCAGGGCGATATCATCCTCCAGGTTCTTGATCTTGGAGATGCGCACACCCTCGGCAGGCTGAATCTCGTAGAGGGTGATGGTAGGACCCACGGTGGCACGGATGGTCTTGATCTGTACGCCGAAGTTGCCCAGCACCTCGATGATTCGGTTCTTGTTGGCCTTCTGCTCCTCTTCGTCGATAGACACCTCCTGGTCGTCGTATTTCTTCAGCAGGTTGAGGGTAGGGTACTTGTATCTTGTGAACGGCTCCTTCGGGTTGATAGGCGTATTGAGCACCTCGGCATTGCTTACGGTGTTGCTGGTAGCCTTCTCCTCTCCGGTAGCCACGGAGATATCCATTCCGATATGAGCCGAAGCGGCAGCGGCTGCAGCCATCTCCTGGCGCTCTCTTTCTGCGCGCTGGGCTCTGAGCTCACGCTGCTGCTGAATCAGGCTCGGAGCAGCCACGTTCTTGTCGGCATCAGTCTGCTGGCTGTCATCTGCTGCGGCAGCATCGAGGTCGATTGGCGAGGCTGCCTTCTCATCCTCATCTTTCTGCTCCTCAGCCATCTGCTGCAGAGAACTTTCCTCGTTCTGGTCTGCCATCTGGTTCTGGGATGTCTCCTGAGGCTGAGAAGTCTTGGAATTCTCGTCCATCTCATCCTCCTCATCCTGCACCGTACCATGGGCAGCATTCCGGTAAGCTTCATCGATGGCATCATCCTCCTCCTGCTTCTCCTTATGGTTGGTAATCTCGAATTTCACCTTATTAGATATATAGCCGATAGGATTGAGAGCCTTTCTCACGATGGTGATGGTCTCGGTGGTGATATAGGTGAGGAATGCGATCGCCACGAAGAGAAGGATGGCGGTGAGTCCCGGAGGACCGATGACATTCTCCAAGGTCTGGACCACAAACATTCCGTGCTTTCCGCCCGGATTGAAGATGAGACTACCGAAGATAGGAGTGAGGAACTTGGCGAAGGTGACGGATGACCAGATCATCACCACCATCATGCAGAAGAACCACTTCCAGAGATTCACGCGATAGACATTCATCAGCTGGAAACCCACCATTACCACGAAGCAGGGAATCAGGAAGGCAGGGAAACCGAAGTTCACCGCCATCAGCCAATAGGAGAGGATGGCTCCTATGGATCCGCAGTAGTTCTGGAACAGCTGCTGGGTGTTGGTCCATTCTCCAGGCTGCATGTTCTCCAGCAAGCTCTGGTCGGCAGCGCCCGTACTGAGGAAGGAAATCATCGCCAGCATCATGACGACAGCAACTACGAGCAAGGCGAGTCCGAGGAAGAAATCGGTGATCGTATTGTTGAAAATATATTGTAAACCAATGGCTTCGCTAAATGATTTAGTTTTGCCTGATGTTCTTTTCTTTGCCATTTTTCTATTTCTTTTTAATATTTAACTGCAAAATTAGCAAAAAAGATTGAGAAACGCTCCTTTTTTTCGGGATTTTTTGCTAATTTTGCAACTTGTAATGAATAAATAGCAGTAATGAAGATAATTTTCACTAGTTTCGAAAAGAAAACTATCAATAGCCTGCCTCGAATTCTCTTTCCTGGCAATATGATAGTGATAGATAAGGCTGAAGATACAGATGCCGCTGTAGAATATCTCCTGGGACAGGATATTCTGGGTGTGGATACGGAGACACGACCAAGTTTCTCCAAGGGTATGCACTTCCAGGTATCGCTGCTGCAGGTGAGTACCCGCGATACCTGCTATCTCTTCCGCCTGCATCTCACGGGTATGACACCAGCCATCATCCGATTCCTGGAGGATAAAAAGGTGCCAAAAGTGGGATTGTCTTGGCATGATGACCTCTTGCAGTTGCATCGCAGATGCGATTTCAAGCCGGGATATTTCATCGAGTTGCAGGATGTGGCTAAGAAATTCGGCATCAAGGATATGAGCTTGCAGAAAATCTACGCCAACCTCTTCCATCAGAAAATCAGCAAGGCACAGCGACTCAGCAACTGGGAATCCCAGGAGCTCAGAGAGGCTCAGTGCAGGTATGCCGCTACGGATGCATGGTGCTGCATTCATATCTACGAGGAGTTCAACCGTCTCAGCAAGGCTGACGATTACGAGCTGGTAGAGTTCTAGGTTGATGTATTCGATTTTTCGTAATTGAGAGAATTGATAGAACTTAAAAGACTATATAATATAATAATGTATAAGAACGTATATTTAAAGAAAGGAAAAGAAGAATCTCTCAAGAGATTCCATCCATGGATATTCTCCGGCGCTATCCAGCGCATGGACAATGATATAGAGGAAGGTGAAACCGTAAGGGTTTTCACTTCTGCTGGCGACTTCATCGCCATCGGTCACTATCAGATCGGTTCCATCGCCGTGAGAGTGCTCTCTTTCAGCGATGTGGATATCGACAACGAATTCTGGTGCGCCCGACTGGAGTCGGCTTACAAGATGCGACTGGCGGTAGGTATCGCCGGAAATCCAGACAACAACACCTATCGACTGGTGCATGGCGAGGGAGATAACCTGCCGGGTCTCGTTATCGACTGCTATGGTCCTACAGCCGTGATGCAGGCTCACAGTGTGGGTATGCATGTATGCCGTATGGAGATTGCCAAGGCGCTGAAGCAGGTGATGGGCGACGAGCTGCAGAACATCTACTACAAGAGTGAGACCACCCTGCCATACAAGGCAGACCTGCGCCAGGAGAATGGCTTTATTTTGGGTGGCGATGCCGATGACGTAGCTGTGGAGAACGGATTGAAGTTCCATATCGACTGGCTGCGCGGTCAGAAGACCGGTTTCTTCGTAGATCAGCGTGAGAACCGCTCCCTGCTCGAGCATTACGCCAAGGGCAAGAGCGTGCTCAACATGTTCTGCTATACCGGCGGTTTCTCAGTCTATGCCATGCGCGGCAATGCCAAGGCGGTTCATTCCGTGGACAGCAGCGCCAAGGCAATCGAGCTGACCAATGAGAACATCGCTCTCAACTTCCCTGGCGACCCACGCCACGAGGCATTCTGCGAGGATGCGTTCAAGTATCTGGATGAGCACGACCAGCAGTATGATCTCATCATCCTCGATCCTCCAGCCTTTGCCAAGCACCGTGCAGCGCTGCGCAATGCGCTGAAGGGATATACCCGCCTGAATGTAAAGGGCTTGCAGAGAATCAAGAAGGGTGGAATCCTCTTCACCTTCAGCTGCTCTCAGGTGGTTACCAAGGATAATTTCCGCAACGCTGTGTTTACTGCAGCAGCCCAGGCAGGAAGAAAGGTTCGCATCCTGCACCAGTTGCATCAGCCAGCCGATCATCCTATCAACATCTATCATCCTGAAGGCGAATACCTGAAGGGACTCGTGCTTTATGTGGAGTAAGCTCTGACAGCGTAAAAAGAGTAAAATCTCTATGTCAGAGTATATACGATGAAGAATGTAGAGTAAAAATACAATGAAGAAATTTTCAATCATGATATGTCTGGTTTCAGCACTTCTGCTGGGAATGGCCAGTTGCGGCGATTCACAGCAGAAGCGACTGCGACTGAGCAAACAGGAGAAGGCCCGACTCGACAGCATCGACCGGGCTTCGCTCAAGGTGGGTGTGATGCCTACGCTCGATTGCCTTCCGGTATATCTGGCTTACGAGGACAGCATCTTCCTGAAGCAGGGAGTAACGGTACATCTCTATCGCTACAATGCGCAGATGGACTGCGATACAGCCATCGCCCGAAAAAGGGTAGAGGGTACGGTGACCGACCTGGTGAGAGCTGCCCGCCTGCAGAAGCAGGGCACACAGCTCTTCTATCCTGTCTCTACCAATCTGTACTGGCAGCTTATCACCAACCGCAAGGCGCGTATCTCGGAGCTGAAGCAGCTGTCTGACAAGATGATAGCCATGACCCGTCATTCTGCCACCGATTATCTCTCTACGCTTGTCATCGACAGCGTGAAGACCAAGTATGACGTATATCGCGTGCAGATCAACGACCTGAACATCCGTCTGAGCATGCTCCTCAACAATGAGATGGATGCCGCCTGGATGCCGGAACCATACGCCACACAGGCAAGAATGGCTAAGCATGTGGCACTGGCGGATAGTAGAGACAAGAACCTCCAGTTGGGAGTGATTGCCTTCCGCAGCAAACTGAAGACGGAACCTCGAAGAAAAAATCAAATCGACAGATTCGTGAAAGCTTACGACATCGCTGTAGATAGCATCAATAAGAATGGCGTACAACACTATGCCGCTTTACTGACCAAGTATTATGGTATTGATGCCCAAACCGTTAGCAATCTGCCAAAATTAAAGTACAGTCACGCTATGGAGCCTCGCCAGCGAGACCTCAAGGTGGCAGATATTAACAATTAAACAACTACAATTATGTCAGAAGAAGTAAATTTGTCAGAAGAGTCTAATAGCCAAGAAGAAGTTTTGGATCAGGATTTTTTGTTGGAGAAGGTAGATGAAATGCGTGATTTGATTCATCAGCAGCGTTTCGCCGAATGCAAGCCAATGCTCGTGGAGGTCTTTACCCCCTTTTCGAGCAATAAGCAGTATATTAACCGTCTGCTGCAGAGCTTGCTGACCTCCCTTTTCGCCAATATGAGTCTTTTCCAACGCAAGAAGATTCCTGATGGAGTGTTTGGCATTCCCATACAGCATAACAAATCTTTTGAGGAACTTGATATCCCGGAAATGACCCCTGAGGCTAGAGCGAAGTACATCTCCAGCACTATTTCTGGGCTCGACCAGCTTCTGGTAGATGTCGAGATGGATATCCGTTCAGACCAGGGTGTTTTCAAGGATCTGAAAAAGCAGGGTGAGGAGATTGATATCAAAGAGGTGAAGTCAACCCTCGAGAAATTCGTTTCCCGAGAGGCGATGCTTTTCCTGAACCACGACCTCTCGAAGGAGGAGCAGGATCAGGCTTCAGCCCGTCTGTATCAGGAATGGGAAGAGTGTCGCGAAAAGATTTTCGGCAGATTTGTCTCTTCTGGATATTGGAACGATGAGGAACGTGCTGCTGTCAAAGACACCATCCTTTCGCCTACAGTTGATTCCTTGACCTCTCAGCTGCTGGTGAGTGCCATTACGCTCTCTGCCGCTACTGTCTTTGATATGGGTAAATTCACTTTGCTCTACGATATCTACCGTCAGACAGATGACGATGAGGTGAAGGTGCGTGCCCTCCTGGGATGGCTGCTGGTTTCCATGAATTCCAGCTACTGCGAACAGCATCCTGACTTCCGTAGCTTTGCAGAACAGTTGACCGAGGATTGCAAGAATAATCAAGACTTGCTTGCCGAAATCATAAAAGCCCAGAAGATGCTTGCCGTGACTGTATTCAGCGAGCAGAAGTCTATCGACTATACCAATGATATCATGTCATCGCTGTCAAAACGTTTCCTCGGCGACCTGAAAAATAAGGTAGCTGATTTGCTGGACGCTGATGAAGATATGAGAAATCTCTTCGGAATCGATGAAGACGAGGAAACTTCGGAAGAGGAGAGTCCTATCCGTTCTGTCGATATCAATACCGACGAGGATGGGGTCGATAATCTCAATGTGGATGTGGATAGCCCGCTCTCTATGGATGAAATGATGGATAAGGGTATTGACATCCTCTTGCCGCAGTTTAAGATGTTACGAGACCAGACTGATTTCTTTACTCATCTGTACAATTGGTTCATGCCTTTCTATCTGAAGAATCCTCATGTAACCGAGGCTCTCGGATTCGTAGATGAGAAGAGAAAGTTCTGCAAGGCTTTCTGTTCTACTGCAAGATCTTGTCCTGCCGATGCCTATTCCCTGGCAAACCTGATCATCTCTCATCCTAATGAGATACCGGAGAATATTGTTGACTGTTACGATGACCCTGAGGATGAGGGAGATGGCAGCGAGCCTGCAGATGAGGAAGAGATTGTTAATGAATTTTTTAAAGAGCCTGGAGAGCATCGTGCAAAGCGTATCCGTATCAACTACATCCGCAACCTCCTGCGCTTTTCCAAGTTTTATAAAGAGAAGGACGAACTCTTCACTATCCTCGACGAGCTGGATGATGACAAACCAGCCTATGCCGTCTTGGCGGGTCCTCTTTTCCAGGATGAATTCTTCGATAAGTACCGCATGGCTATAGCCCGCTATTCCTTCCGCCGCGAGTTCCCAGACATGGTTGAAGTGATGCTGGAAGGTGTACCATGCGACACGTTGGAGATGCACTTCATGAAGGGATGGGTATGTATGCAGAAGGAAGACGATCATAGTCTCCGCATGGCTGTCGATCACTTCAAGAAGATGCTGAAGATAAAGCCTGACATGAAGCAGGTATATCTCCAGCTGGGCATCTGCTATCGTAATCTCATCCAGGTGGATGAGTATCTGGAGAATTTCGACAAGCTGATGGAGTTCAAGGATTCATTCTCAGAAGAGGAACTCTTCGAGTTGAAACTGGATAAACTGAAGTTCATCGTCATGAACAACAGATTTGAAGAGGCGATGCCGCTGGCTTACGAGCTGGATTATACCCATCCGGAGAATCAGATGGCGGGAGCCTTGCTCACACAGCTGCTTATCAAGATAGGTGGCGAACATGCGGAAGAGAACTTCCTGAAGGCTCATCAGCGCCTGGATGAATATTTCGCCGAAGCGAACGAGCTTTTCGGTAGTTTCGAGAAGATGAAAAAAGAGGGTAAGGATACGAAGAATATGATGATGCAGGCGATGGATCTCTTCTTCAAGATGATGAAGAATGATAAGGCTGCCGAAGCGTACAACAACTATTCGCTTGGTCTCCTGGCATTGATAGAACATCAGCCGAAAAAGGCTATGGGACCTTTCTTCAGGGCTTATGCCTATTATGTTGAAAAGGATGAGAATGTATTCTTTGAAGCCCTTAAGGAAGACTATAAATGGTTGAAGGACTATGGATGTTCTTACACTGATTTGATGATTATCTATAATCAGGTAGTGGCTGAACACCAGCAATCGCAAGAAGAAATAAAGAAGTATGCCGATAAATCAGAATAGAAATAACAATAACAAGACACAGATAGATACCAACTACGCCCACCTGCAACCGCAGGCGGTGGAGTTGGAGAAGGTGGTTCTGGGTGCATTGATGATTGATACCGATGCTTTTTCGGTAGTATCCGAGATGCTGAAACCCGAAACCTTTTATGATCCGAGACATCAGAAAATCTACGAGGCGATTCAGACCATGAATATGGAGGAGCGCCCCGTGGATATCATGACCGTTACGGATGAACTTACCAAGATGGGCGCCATCGAGAAGGTGGGTGGAGCCGGTTACCTGATGGAGATTTCCTCGCAGGTGGCTTCGGCTGCCCACATCGAGTACCATGCCCGAATCCTGGCGCAGAAATATCTGCAGCGACAGCTCATCCATTATGCCGGCGACATCGAGACCCAGGCTTATGATGAGGGCGTGGATGTGGATGAACTCATGCAGCATGCCGAGGGTGAGCTTTTCCAGCTCTCTCAGGGTAATATGAAGCAGGATTATACCCAGATTGATCCGGTGATCAAGGATGCCGTGGATATCCTGCAGCGTGCTGCCCAGAACAAGGGCGGACTCACGGGTATTCCTACCGGTTACCAGCAGATGGATGATATGACTTCCGGATGGCAGCCTTCCGACCTGGTGATCATCGCCGGACGTCCTGCCATGGGTAAGACTTCCTTCGCGCTGAGTATCGCCAAGAATGTTGCGGTGGATCACGGGGTGCCTATCGGATTCTTCTCGCTTGAAATGAACAACGTTCAGCTGGTCAACCGTCTTATCTCGAATGTCTGCGAGATTTCGGGTAAGAAGATCCTGAACGGTCAGTTGGATCCAAGCGAGTGGGAGCGACTGGACAAGAAGATCCGTTCTCTCACGGGTGCACCTATTTATATAGATGATACTCCGGGCCTCTCCGTTTTTGAGTTGAGAACCAAGGCGCGCCGACTGGTGAGAGAGAAGGGGGTAAAGCTGTTGATGATTGACTATCTCCAGCTGATGAATGCCAACGGTATGAAGTTTGGTAGCCGTCAGGAAGAGGTTTCCACCATCTCTCGTTCCCTCAAGGGACTTGCCAAGGAGTTGAATATCCCGGTACTTGCCCTCTCTCAGCTCTCGCGTAACGTAGAAAACCGTGAGGGTCTCGAAGGAAAGCGACCTCAGTTGAGCGACCTCCGTGAATCCGGAGCCATCGAGCAGGATGCCGATATGGTACTCTTCGTTCATCGTCCGGAATATTATCACATCTATCAGGATGAAAAGGGAAACGATCTTCATGGTATGGCGCAGATCATCATCGCCAAGCACCGTAAGGGTGCCACCGGAGATGTACTCTTGAACTTCCGTGGCGAGTTCACCCGCTTCCAGGATCCTACCGATTCCTACACTCCAGTACAGGAGGGTGGTGAAATCATGGGTTCCAAGATGAACAGTGGGGCTTCTGATGGAATGATTGCCAGCGGTGCCATTCCACCTCCGCCTATGACAGGACCTGACGGTCCGTTACCTTTCTAGTTGAAAAGAGAATAATTTCGTACCAGAACGTTCTTTTTCTGAATAATCTGGCATAAAAACGGCTCATTTCTCTAGATTTTGGGTAAAAAATAGGTGGAAAATGGCAATTTGATAGATTTTCTATTAAAAAAGTTATAAATTGTTTGCGTATATCAGAGAAAATGATTACCTTTGCCAGCGATAAATATATAACGTATAAAAATAGAAAAATATGAGAGCATTAGCGTTGAATATTACAAGCATTATTATTATTCGACTTCGACTGCAGCATGTAGGCGGAAGTGATAAGGTGTGCGTATAGTTCAGCGGTTTGGATATATTGAGCCTTTCTACACTTCCGTATATGGGAGTGAGAAAGGCTTTTTTAATTCCCAGCTCTTTACGCCCTTGCCAAAAGTAAGGGCACAATGTTGCCCCTAAAGGGCAAAAGCTTTAATTAATAAGAGAAATAAAAATATTTAAGAGATATGAGTGACAGATTATTTATTTTCGACACAACCCTTCGTGATGGCGAACAGGTTCCAGGATGCCAGTTGAATACCGTAGAGAAGATTCAGGTAGCTAAGGCGCTGGAGCAGTTGGGCGTTGATGTCATTGAGGCTGGATTCCCAATTTCAAGCCCGGGTGACTTCAATTCCGTAGTAGAGATTTCCAAGGCTGTAACATGGCCAACCATCTGTGCGCTGACCCGTGCGGTGGAAAAGGATATCGACTGTGCTGCCGAGGCGTTGCAGTATGCTAAGCATAAGAGAATTCATACGGGTATCGGTACCAGCGATAGCCATATCAAATATAAGTTCAATTCCAACCGCGAGGAGATCATCGAGCGTGCCGTGGCTGCAGTCAAGTATGCCAAGAAGTATGTGGAGGATGTGGAGTTCTACGCTGAGGATGCTGGTCGTACCGACAATGAGTATCTGGCTCGCGTGGTAGAGGCTGTCATCAAGGCAGGTGCTACCGTAGTTAACATTCCTGACACCACCGGCTATTGCTTGCCGGATGAATATGGTGCCAAGATCAAGTATCTGATGGATCACGTTGACGGCATCGAGAATGCATGCATCTCTACCCACTGTCACAACGATCTCGGTATGGCTACGGCAAATACCCTGCAGGGTGTATTGAATGGTGCCCGCCAGGTGGAGGTTACCATCAATGGTATCGGTGAGCGTGCGGGTAATACATCGCTCGAGGAAATCGCTATGATTCTGAAGTGCCACAAGAATATCAATATTGATACCAATATCAATACCACCAAGATTGTTCCGATGTCTCGTATGGTGAGCAGCCTGATGAACATGCCTGTTCAGCCTAACAAGGCGATTGTGGGTCGCAATGCCTTCGCTCATTCTTCTGGTATCCACCAGGATGGCGTACTGAAGAATGTTCAGACATACGAAATCATCGACCCTAAGGATGTGGGCTTGGATGATAACGCCATCGTATTGACAGCCCGCTCGGGTCGTGCTGCCTTGAAGTATCGCCTCCATGTGAATGGTGTGAATGTAGATGACGAGGAGAAGCTCGACAAGATTTACAAGAAGTTCCTCCAGTTGGCAGATAAGAAGAAGGAGGTTACCGACGAGGATGTACTGGTGCTCGCTGGTGCTGATTCTGCCGACAAGCATGGCGTACTGCTCGACTGGTTGCAGGTAACTACCGGCAAGGGTGTGAAGAGCGTGGCAAGCATCGGTTTGAACATCGCTGGTCAGAAGTTTGAGGCTGCGTCATCTGGCAATGGTCCTGTGGATGCTGCCATCCGTGCCCTCAAGAAGGTCATCACCAAGGAGATGAACCTCAAGGAGTTCACCATCCAGGCTATCGACAAGGGCTCAGACGATGTAGGTAAGGTTCACATGCAGGTGGAGTACGATGGTCATGTATATTATGGCTTCGGCGCAGATACCGATATCGTAACAGCTTCTGTTGAGGCTTACATCGACTGTATCAACAAGTTCAAGGTAAGATAAAATTAATTTAGATAAATATATAACAAACAGGATATTATGAATACATTATTCGACAAGATTTGGGACAAGCACGTTGTCCAGATTGTTCCGGACGGTCCTACACAGCTTTACATCGACCGTCTCTACTGTCACGAAGTAACATCACCTCAGGCATTCGCTGGTATGCGAGCACGCGGACTCAAGATGTTCCGTCCAGACCAGATTTTCTGTATGCCTGACCACAATACTCCAACCCACGATCAGGATAAACCAATCGAGGATCCTATCTCAAAGAAGCAGGTAGATACCTTGGCAAAGAATACCGCTGATTTCGGTGTTACTCACTTTGCCATGAACACAAAGGATAATGGTATCATCCACGTAGTAGGTCCTGAGAAGGGTCTTTCTCTTCCTGGTATGACCATCGTCTGTGGCGACTCTCATACTTCTACCCATGGTGCCATGGGTGCCGTAGCTTTCGGTATCGGTACTTCTGAGGTGGAGATGGTGATGGCTTCACAATGTATTCTCCAGAGCAAGCCAAAGTCTATGCGTATCAGCATCAACGGTAAGCTCAGCAAGGGCGTTACAGCCAAGGACGTTGCTCTCTATCTGATGAGCCAGCTCACTACTTCAGGTGCTACCGGTTACTTCGTTGAGTACAGTGGCGATGTAGTGAAAGATATGTCTATGGAAGGTCGTCTCACCCTCTGCAACCTCTCTATCGAGATGGGTGCCCGTGGTGGTTTCGTAGCTCCTGATGAGACAACATTCGAGTACATCAAGGGTCGTGAATATGCACCTAAGGGTGAAGAGTGGGACAAGGCTGTGGCTTACTGGAAGACCTTGAAGAGTGGCGATGATGCAGTCTTCGACAAGGAGTTGACTTTCGAGGCAAAGGATATCGAACCACGCATCACCTATGGTACCAACCCAGGTATGGGTATCGGCATCACCGAAAGCATCCCAACGCTCGATGAGATTCCTGAGGAAGAGCAGGCTGGTTTCAAGAAGAGCCTCAACTATATGGGCTTCCAGCCAGGCGAGAAACTCGAGGGTCATCCTATCGATTATGTATTCCTGGGCGCATGTACTAATGGTCGTATTGAAGACTTCCGTGCTTTCGCTTCTCTTGTTAAAGGAAAGAAGAAGGCAGATGGCGTAACTGCTTGGCTTGTACCAGGTTCATGGTTGGTTGATAAACAAATTCGTGAAGAGGGAATTGATAAGATTGTTGAGGCTGCCGGCTTCGAAATCCGTCAGCCTGGATGCTCTGCCTGCCTGGCAATGAACGATGATAAGATTCCTGCAGGCAAGTACTCTGTAAGTACATCCAACCGTAACTTCGAGGGTCGTCAGGGACCAGGTTCCCGCACCATCCTTGCCAGTCCATACGTAGCAGCTGCTGCCGCTATTACAGGTAAGATTACCGACCCAAGAGAGTTTATGTAATGTTAAGTGTTCAATGTTAAATGAAAAATTGAAATGAAACAGAAATTCAATGTAATTACATCAAGCTGCATTCCTCTTCCTTTGGAGAATGTAGATACAGACCAGATCATCCCAGCCCGTTTCCTCAAGGCCATCGATAAAGAGGGCATGGGCGACAACCTCTTCCGCGACTGGCGTTATAATGCCGACGGAACTCCAAAGCCAGACTTCGTGATGAACGACCCTTCTTACAGTGGCGTCATCCTCGTGGCTGGCAAGAACTTCGGCTCTGGTTCTTCCCGTGAGCACGCTGCCTGGGCTATCGCAGGTGCAGGCTTCCGTGTTGTCATCAGCTCTTTCTTTGCTGATATCCACAAGAACAACGAATTGAACAACCTCGTATTGCCAGTAGTAGTAAGCGAGGAATTCCTGAAGGAACTCTTCGAGAGCATCGACAAGGATCACAAGACAGAGGTGAAGGTAGATCTTCCTAACCAGACCGTGACCAATCTTGCTACCGGCAAGAGCGAGCACTTCGAAATCAACGGCTACAAGAAACACTGTTTGGAGAATGGTTTGGACGATGTAGACTTCCTCGTTCAGAACCGCGACAAGGTTGAGGCTTGGGAAGCTAAAAACAAGTAATTATGAACGTTAACGCAAAGAGAGATAATTCCCGCATCAAGGAGATTGAGATCATGGACTGCACGCTGCGCGACGGCGAGCAGACCAATGGTGTCAGTTTCCTTCCTCACGAGAAGTTGATGATAGCAAGAATGCTGTTGCACGACATCAATGTAGATCGCATTGAGGTGGCTTCAGCGCGTGTGTCAGAAGGTGAAAAGGATGCTGTCGCTCGAATTTGCCGTTATGCCAAGACTATAGGTAAACTGGATTCCGTTGAGGTATTGGGATTCGTGGATAACAACAAGAGTGTGGATTGGATTGCCGAATGCGGCGGTCATGTCATCAACCTCTTGGCGAAGGGTAGCTATAAGCACTGCACCCAGCAGCTCAAGATGTCGCCTGAGGAACATCTCGCTCATATCAAGCAGACCATCGACTATGCTTTGAGCAAGAATTTCACCGTAAATCTCTATCTGGAGGACTGGTCGAGCGGTATGCGCGACAGCCGTGACTATCTCTTCATGATGATGGACGAGCTGGTGAAACTGCCAATCAAGCGCTTCCTGCTTCCTGATACTTTGGGTATCCTGAACCCATTGCAGTGTGTGGAGTATATACGACAGATGGTTCGCCGTTATCCGAACTCTCACTTCGATTTCCATGCCCACAACGACTACGATTTGGCGGTGAGCAACTCGTTGGCTGCCGTATTGAGCGGTGCCAAGGGGCTTCACGTTACCGTGAATGGTTTGGGCGAGCGCTGCGGCAATGCGCCATTGGCGAGCGTACAGGTGATTCTGAAGGATATGTTCGGGGCAAAGACCAATATCAAGGAAGACCGCCTGAACGATATTTCCCGATTGGTTGAAGGATACAGCGGCATCGCCGTGGCTCCAAATACCCCTGTGGTGGGCGATAACGTCTTCACTCAGGTTGCTGGTGTGCATGCCGATGGCGACAACAAGGACAAGCTTTATTGCAACGACCTGGTGCCTGAGCGTTTCGGCAGACATCGTGAGTATGCACTGGGCAAGAATTCCGGTAAGGCTAACATCATCCAGAACCTCAATGAACTGGGATTGGAACTGACTCCGGAACAGACCAAGGCTGTGACCAAGCGAATCACCGAACTCGGCGATCGCAAGGAGTTGGTAACCCAGGACGACCTGCCATACATCGTCAGCGATGTGCTGAAGCATAGCACACCTGAGGATAAGGTAAAACTGGTCAGTTACATGGTGTCCACTTCCTATGGTTTGAAGCCTATCGCCAGCGTGAAGGTAGAAATAGAGGGTAAGGAGTATGAAGACCGTAGCTCTGGCGATGGTCAGTATGATGCCTTCGTCAAGGCGCTTCGCAACATCTATAAGGTGAAGCTCGGCAAGACCTTCCCTACGCTCGACAACTATCAGGTAACCATTCCACCTGGTGGCCGTACCGATGCCCTTGTCCAGACCGTCATTACCTGGCGTGAAGGCGACCGCATCTGGCGCACCCGAGGCTTGGATGCCGACCAGACGGAGGCTGCTATCAAGGCAACGCTCAAGATGCTCAATATGTATGAGGCAGATAAGAGCGATGAACAGCCGGCATCGCCTCGAAATTTAGATATGGAATAAAAACAATTAAAAAATCAGATAAGATGAAATTAAACATTGCAGTTCTCGCCGGTGATGGTATCGGACCAGAGATTATGAAGCAGGGCGTAGCAGTTATGCAGGCCATTGCAGAGAAGTTCAACCACGAGTTTACTTACAATGAGGCTATCTGCGGCGCTCACGCTATCGATGAGGTAGGTGATCCATTCCCAGAGGAGACCTTCAAGACTTGTATGGATGCTGACGCAGTGCTCTTCGCAGCCGTTGGTGACCCACGTTTCGACAACAACCCTACAGCCAAGGTTCGTCCTGAGCAGGGCTTGCTCGCTATGCGTAAGAAGTTGGGCCTCTTCGCCAATGTTCGCCCAGTAGCTACATTCGATTGCCTGCTCCACAAGTCACCATTGAAGGATGAACTCCTGAAGGGTGCTGACTTCGTAGTTATCCGCGAGTTGACTGGCGGTATGTACTTCGGTGAGAAGTATCAGGATAACGATAAGGCATACGATACTGATATCTATACCCGTCCTGAGATTGAGCGCATCCTGAAGGTAGCTTTCGAGTTTGCCATGAAGCGCAACAAGCACTTGACAGTAGTAGATAAGGCAAACGTATTGGCATCTTCTCGTCTCTGGCGTCAGATTGCCAAGGAGATGGAGCCACAGTATCCTGAGGTGAACACCGACTATATGTTCATCGACAATGCGTCTATGCGTGTGTTGACAGAGCCTACTTTCTTCGATGTCATCGTTACAGAGAACACCTTCGGTGATATCCTTACCGATGAGACCTCTTGCATCACCGGCTCTATGGGCTTGCAGCCATCTAGCTCTTTGGGCGAGCACACCCCATTGTTCGAGCCTGTTCATGGTTCATGGCCACAGGCAGCTGGCAAGAACCTGGCTAACCCTGTAGCTCAGATTCTTTCTGCAGCCATGTTGCTGGAGCACTTCGGTTTGAACGAGGAGGGCGCCTTGATTCGTAAGGCTGTAGATGCTTCTCTCGATGCCAATGTCCGCACTCCTGAGATTCAGGTTGAGGGTGGTGCTCACTATGGCACAACAGAGGTTGGCGAGTGGATCGTTAACTGGATCAAGAATGCTTAATCTAGATTGATTTTTAGAAGTATTCTTACAAGATAGAATTTTGATTTGATTAGCCTTAAGGGAAAGAATATTTTTCCTTAAGGCTACATATATTTATCCTTAAGGGAAATTATTTTTTTCCTTAAGGATAAATTTCGTATCGCTAAAACCCGGAAAAACAAGGAGTTTTGCTTCTGTTTATTTTATTTTGAAAATTCTAAACATCTTTTATCTTTCCTTTTTTGGTTGATTGCATAACTATTTGTATTTTTGCAGCATGAAAAAGAAAAGTATCATATTATATATAGGTTGTTGGCTGGCTACACCTCAGTTTGCCCAGCAAAACAATTTGACGGCTGATTCCAAGGTTGATGATGTAGCGTTGCGCGATTCTAAGACTCTGAACAAGGCGCTGCGCGATTCCCTGGCGGCAGCTACGAGTGTGCTTGCCTATCATCCTGACAGCATCGATCTGCGCCTGAAGAAGGCTGCGTGGAATATCCAGCTGGAACAGTGGAGTTATGCCAAGGATGACCTGGACAAGGTGTTGTTCCTCAATAATACCAATATCGCAGGTCTTTTCTACCGTGCATTCGTTAACGAAAAGCTTCTGCGCTATAACTTTGCCCGTCTTGATTATCAGAACCTCCTGGTTCTGGTACCTGGTAACTTCCAGGCTCAGCTCGGTCTGGCGTTGCTGAATGAGAAGGACAAGCACTATACCGAGGCGTATGATGGCATCAACAATCTGATAGAACAATACCCGGATAGTGCGATGGCTTATGCTGCACGTGGCGGTATGGAGAAGGAGCGTGGTCAGCTGGAACTTGCCGAGTACGATTACGCCAAGGCAATCTCCCTCGATGAGGATAATGCAGATTACCGCATCAACCGTATCGATCTCCTCATCATGCTCAACAGAAAGTTGGATGCCTATCGCGAACTGGAAGCCTTGCAGAAGAAGGGTGTTGCTCCAGGTCGTCTGCAAGACTTCTACCGCAGATTGCGTCGCAAGAAATAATCATTGATGAGCTGTGCTACCCGGATGACCTCCTCGTCTCTCATCGTAGAGTTGCAGGGAAGGCTCAGTTCCTGGCAGGCGATGTTCTGGGTAATCGGCAGTTGATAATGTCGAAGCTCAGGATATCCCAGTTGCTCATTGGGTGGAATAGGGTAGTGTATCGCGGTTTCTACAGATTCATCCTTCAGAAACTCCCTCAGCCTCATCCTTTCTTCGGTCATGAAAGGGAAGATATGGAGTACATTGCTGAATGGATCTTCCAGTAATCTCTTCGGGATGCAGCGTTCCACGATGTCTGGGTGTAGATGATCCATATAGAGCATCGCCTTCCTGCATCTGGCGATATGCTCATCGTGGGGATGTCTCAGCTTTACATTGAGCACAGCAGCTTGAATCTCATCCATTCTGGAATTGATACCCTGATATTCAAAATCAAATCTGCTGGTTCTTCCATAATCGTGGAGGGCTCGGATTGCCTCTGCCAGCTCTTCGTCATCGGTTGTCACGGCACCCGCATCGCCCAATGCTCCCAGGTTCTTGCTTGGGTAGAAACTGTGGGCGCCGGCATCTCCTAGAGCACCCGTGTGGCAGATGCTTTTCTGGATGGCGTGATTGCTGATGATATCTATCTGGTCCTGATAGGTGATATTCTCGTCTATCTGATTTTGATAGGTGATATCCTCGTCTTCTTGATTCAGTTTTCTTCTGATAGCCTCTCGCGCAGAGCTGTTGACGTATCCGCATCCGAAAGCCTGTGCGTTGTCTTCGAATATCAGCAGATCGTTCTCCTTGCAGATTTCCTGGATTCTTTCCGTCCAGGATAACTTGCCGTAGAGATGTACCAGCATGATGCCCCTGGTTTTATAGGAGATGTTGCTCTCTATGAGGTTCTCGTCGATTTGCAGTGTCTCTGGGTTGGGTTCTACGAGGATAGGAACCAGCCCCACACTCGTGATGGAAAGAATGGTGGCGATATAGGTGTTGGCTGGCACCAGGATCTCATCACCCTGATGGAGCTTACCAATAGCCATTTCTCCCATCAGAATCAGTTTGAGAGCATCCAGTCCGTTACCGCATGATATGCAGTACTCGGTGCCGATGAAAGTGGCATAATTCTTCTCAAACTGCTTCACGCATCTTCCCTGTAAGTACCATCCGCTACTTACTACCTGATTGATTTCCTTCTTGATCTCTTCTTCGTATGGGGCATTGATAGCCTTCAGGTCAAGATACTTGATGGCTTTCTTTTCGTTTTCTGTTTCCATTTTTTATTTTTGATGAATAGTAAGAAGCAGGGAATGCTCGGTGCTGTCAATTATGCTGCTTTTACAAGCTTCCCGCAGAATCAGAGCCTGATTAGGACGGGTGAGCTTGAGGGTTCCTTCTTCCATGATCTGTATGGTGATTTCACCTGCCAGTGCAATCAGCATCATAGAACAATGTTCAAGTTCCATAGGGGCATCGGAATGAATGATGCCGATCTGCTTCCATTCCACCTTTTTTATTTCGAAGGGGATATGGCTGCTTTCCTCGGCAACGGTAAGACAGCCGCGAGGATCATATATCTTGGGAAGTTCTATGATTTCTATTTTGTTCATATTTATAAAAACGGAGGATAGTGGGCAATATTGTATAGATGGAAGGAAAAAGTAGGTTATTGGAAAAATAGGGGGAATATAAAAAAGTAAAGAGCAGCTATCTTCTCAGACAACTGCTCTACATTCAATAGGTATTAGTTTTCTTTAAGGTAAAAAGATTGTATTCAGGATAACGGTTGCAAAGGTAGCAAAAATATTTGGTTTAAAAAAATAATTTCTAAACTATTTTAAAAAAAAATGCTTTTTTCTTGAATTTGCCCTGTTTTTCTTTTGTTTTTCCCCTGTAATACAACATTTATTTAATTTATAAACAGTAAACTCTAAATGTTCAAAAGGGGCAGTCTAAAAAAAGAGAGTGCTGTGAATGGGATTCGGTAGGGAAGATATGGAAAATAAAAAAGGAAACTATGGAAAACAAAAAAGGAAACCCTTTTAAAGGATTTCCTTTTTGCGAGGTGTCTAGCGGAGTCGAACCGCTCTACACGGTTTTGCAGACCGTTACCTAACCGCTCGGTTAAGACACCTTGTAGAGTTTTTTGTTTGCAAACACCTGATAGATGCTTGATAAAACTTTCGAGGTGTCTAGCGGAGTCGAACCGCTCTACACGGTTTTGCAGACCGTTACCTAACCGCTCGGTTAAGACACCTTGTAGAGTTTTCTGTTACCATTTCTGATAAGCGAGTGCAAAGGTACTACTTTTTTTTGAATCCACCAAATCTTTCCGCATCTTTTTTTCGAAAAATATTCGATTTTTTCAAAAATATTCATTTTAGAGTCTATTTTTTCCCTTCTTCTTGCACTGTTCATAAAAAGCGCAACCGCTGCACCGGTAGTTGCCATCCTTGCATTTGTTTGCCTGTTGCAACGATTTATAAATACGAAAGGCGGCATACAGAATGCATGCCGCCAGTATCGTTGCAATGATGGTGTATTGTATCATCATTTTCTTTTAGAGTTTAAAAATTCCTCTTTAACCTACGGCATTGTAGCCATTGGTAGAGTTCTTACGCATAATGTCGCGGATGTTCATCTCCTTGAAACCCTCGGCACGCTTCTGCTCCTCCAACTCTTCCTCTTCCTCGATATCCTTCTCGGAACGGGTAAAGGTGAAGGTCTTGTACTTGAATTCTGCGATAGCCCAACCTACGAGTGCTACCACGATTAATGCGAATAATCCTACTACTGCGTTCATTTCTTTCTCCTTATTATATAATAATGTATATTTTAATAATCGTCATCAGCTACGTCTTCTGCGTCATCGAGTCCCAGGTTCTCTGGATCCTCGAAGGTAGTACGGTAGCTTTCCTCGGTGAGCTTGTCGTCATCGAATGCATCTTCGTCCTCATCTGGATCATTGTAGTGATCCTCGATCTCTGGTGCATCCTCATCTTCATCGTCGTCACGGTCCAGCAAGTCCTCATCGCGATCCATGTCTTCATCCATAAACTTCATGCGGATCTTCTCCTGCTTTGGCTTCTCCTTGGCAAAGATAGCCTCTACCCAGGTGCCCTTTGGTACTACGAGTACTTCGTAGTCATCAGCGAGCTTCTTCTCATAGAGACCACCTGGTTTCTTGAGGCGATCCTTTGGAAGGGTAGTGGTACTGATGTCGAAACCGCTCTCGATGATGTCCTTGATGCTCTGAGACAGACTGTCCCAGCCACCGCCAAAGTTACGCTCCAGCACTTCGATGAGCTTGGTAGCAGTTATATGGCCGATGTTCTCATAGGTGAGGTCAGTCACACGCATGATAGGACGCTTCTTGATGGCATACTTCTCGTTCTTGTCGTCGATACGGAAGGTACCGATCTTGAAGCCACGGTCTATCAACTTATCGAGCACTTCAGTACGGTCAATCTTGACTGGCTCAATCTCGAAAGCACTACGAATGATGTCGAGGTATCTACGCTGATTGTCCTTCAGGTCGTTGTCTTTCTCGGCAGCTTCCCAGAGACGGAAAACATCATTCTCCTGGAGATCCCAGACACTGCTCTTGGTCAATGTCTTGAGGGTGATATTTTTTTCATTTCTCATTGTTGTACGTATTTTGATTGCAAAAGTAAGTACTTCTTTTTATATATCCAAATTTTCTTGCTTATTTTTTTGCTTTTATGCATTTTTTTTTCTTTTATCCTAAAAACTTATGCGTGTTTCGTTTTTTTTCATTACCTTTGTGGCGAAAAAATAATTGATATGAGTGAACCATTAGCTGAAAGAATGAGACCTCGCTCGCTTGCCGATTATGTCGGACAGAAGCATCTGGTAGGCGAGGGTGCCGTGCTGCGCAAGATGATAGACGCAGGGCGCATATCCTCTTTTATTCTCTGGGGACCTCCGGGAGTGGGCAAGACTACTTTGGCTCAAATCGTAGCCCAGACCCTGAAGGTCCCTTTCTACACCCTTTCTGCCGTTACCAGTGGCGTAAAGGATGTGCGCGAGGTGATAGAGAGAGCGAAGAGTGGCAGATTCTTCAATTCTGCTTCTCCTATCTTGTTTATTGATGAGATTCATCGCTTCTCTAAGAGCCAGCAGGACTCTCTGCTGGGGGCGGTGGAGAAGGGTATTGTCACCCTGATTGGTGCTACCACGGAAAATCCCTCTTTCGAGGTGATCCGTCCGCTCCTTTCCCGTTGCCAGCTCTATGTGCTCAAACCGTTGGAGAAGGAAGACCTGGAGGGACTCCTGCAGCGAGCCATCACCGAGGATGTGGAACTCAAGCAGAAGAAGATTGAGTTGAAGGAAACCGCAGCCATGCTCCGCTTCAGTGGTGGTGATGCCCGGAAACTGCTCAATATCCTGGAACTGGTGGTGGAATCTGCAGGCAGCGATGAAGTGGTTATCACCGATAAGATGGTAGAGGAACAGTTGCAGCAGAATCCGCTGGCTTATGATAAGCAGGGCGAGATGCATTATGACATCATCTCTGCCTTTATCAAGAGTATTCGAGGCAGTGACCCTGATGCGGCGCTCTATTGGATGGCGCGTATGATAGAGGGCGGCGAAGATCCGCAGTTTATCGCCCGGAGAGTGGTGATCAGTGCAAGCGAGGATGTGGGGCTGGCGAATCCGAATGCGCTCCTGCTGGCGAATGCAGCCTTCGATACGGTGATGAAGATAGGCTGGCCTGAGGCTAGGATTGCACTTGCCGAAGCGGTGGTGTATCTCGCTACCAGTCCGAAGAGCAACAGTGCATATCTGGGCATCAATGATGCCATTGCCACGGTGAAGCAGACCGGTAATCTGCCTGTGCCGCTGCATATCCGCAATGCGCCTACCAAACTGATGAAAGACCTGGGCTATCATGATGGCTATAAATATCCTCACGATTATCCGGGACATTTCACTGAACAGCAATATCTACCTGATGAGCTGAAAGATGCCAGATTCTGGCATCCGCAGCATTCTCCTTCAGAAGAACGACTCTATAACTGGATGGTTACCTGCTGGGGAGAAAGATTTAAAAACTAAAAAATAATTTATTACGAGAAAATGACTATTCATCAAGACCCGGAACTAGTGATGACCCTCCAGAGCGTCATCGAGTTCATTGGAACCTTTGCATTTGCCCTTTCGGGCATCAGACTTGCCGCCAGCAAGCATTATGATTGGCTGGGCGGATTTGTGTGTGGTGTGGCTGTAGCTATCGGAGGCGGAACCATCCGCGACGTGATGCTGGGCTTGAATCCTTTCTGGATGTCGAGTCCTATCTATCTTCTGTTTACGTTCTTGGCCCAACTGGTGGTTATCGTGTGCCATCATTATCTGAAGCGTCTAGACAACACCTGGTTTCTTTTCGATACCCTCGGTTTGGCGCTTTTCAATATCGCCGGAATCCAGAAGACCCTCGATTGTGGTTTCCCATTCTGGGTAGCTATCATTATGGGATGTATCACGGGCTCCTTCGGAGGAGTGATCCGCGATGTGCTTCTCAACGAAGAACCGGTTATCTTCCGTAAGGAGATCTATGCGATGGCTTGTGTGTTGGGCGGACTGGTTTACTGGGCATTCAGCTATCTGGGCTTGAGCCTCTATGTTACAGTGGTTGCCTCCTTCCTCACCGTCTGCATCATCCGCCTGCTCGCCGTGAAATACCATATCTCGCTGCCTACGCTGCGTGATGAGGAGGATAAGAAAGAATAATTTAGAATTAAACAATAACATTAAACGATAAACACTAATTAATGAGAAGAGAGAAAATCTTAGGAATGCTGATTTTGGCGATGATGCTGATGTTTCAGACTTCATCCCTGATGGCACAGAACAAACGTGAATTCCGTGGCGCCTGGATCCAGTGTGTCAACGGACAGTATTTGGGTAAATCTACCCAGCAGATCCAGTCGATGCTCACCAAGCAACTTGACGAATTGCAGAAGGATGGCGTGAATGCCATCATCTTCCAGGTACGTGCCGAATGTGATGCCCTTTATCAGAGTGATCTTGAACCTTGGAGCAAGTTCCTCACCGGTGTCCAGGGCAAGGCTCCATCGCCTTATTGGGATCCGCTGGAGTGGATGGTTGAGCAGTGTCATCAGCGTGGAATGGAGATTCATGCCTGGATCAATCCTTACCGTGCCAAGCATGGTTCTACCTCGTTCTCCCAGGTGTCTTCCCAGAGCGTGGTGAAGAAGCATCCGAACCTCTGTTTCAACTATGATAATCTCGTGCTTCTCAATCCGGCACTTCAGGAGGCTGCAGATTATACCTGCCAGGTGGCTGCTGATATCGTGAGCCGTTATGATATCGATGGTTTTCATATCGACGACTACTTCTATCCTTATCCGGTAGCTGGCAAGCAGATTCCTGATCAGCAGATGTATGCAGCCAATCCTCGTGGATTCCGTAATATCGGCGACTGGAGAAGAGATAATGTGAGCCGGTTCGTCAAGCAGTTGGGTGAAACCATCCATCGTGTCAAGCCTTGGGTGAAGTTCGGCGTTTCTCCTTTCGGTATCTATCGCAACAGGAAAAACTCTCCGATTGGATCTCAGACTTTCGGTCTTCAGAACTACGATGATCTCTATGCTGATGTTCTCCTCTGGGTAAACAATGGCTTCATTGATTACTGTGTGCCTCAGATCTATTGGGAGATTGGTAACAAGGCGGCAGATTACAAGACCCTCATCCAGTGGTGGAACAAGTATGCCGGCAACCGTCCTCTTTATATAGGTGAGGATATCGAGCGTACGGCGAAGTTTGCTGATCCTACGAATCCGAAGAGTCATCAGCTGCCTGCCAAGCATCGCCTTCACCAGCAGATGAATAATGTTCAGGGCACCGTGCTCTGGTATGCCAAGACGGCAGCAGATAATGTGGGCAACATTGGACATACGCTGCGCGATTATTACTGGAAATATCCTGCGCTTCCTCCATTGATGCCGTTCCTCGACGATAAGGCGCCAAAGGGTGTGAAGAGTCTGAAGATGGAGTGGACAGAGAAGGGACCACTGCTTACCTGGAAGGCTCCAAAGGCAAAGAAGAAGAAATGGGGCGATGTAGCCAACCGTTTTGCCATCTACCGTTTTGAAAAGGGAGCACCTGTGAATCTCAATGATGTCACCGCTCTCCAGGCTGTTGTTTACGATACTACCTATCCGATACCATACGTAAAGGATCAGAAATATACCTATGTCGTTACTGCACTCGATCGCGTAGGTAATGAGAGTAAGGCTAAGAAGAAAACCGTTTCGCTTTAGGCGAAGCGGTTTTTTCTTGTTTCTTTCATTCTGATTCAGAGCGTTTTTTCTTGTTAAAAGCCTGGAATTGTACCTTTATCCATAAAAAAACACTAAAAAGATTCAGTATCTCAAATTTTATTTGTACTTTTGCAGAGTCATTTCAGCGTTCCATTTGTTTTCTAATGCAACACTAAGATGAATGGAGTGCTGATTTGAGAGAAATGCTGAGAAACCTGGATGTTGCTCAGAACCTATTAATCAATATTACTAATTGTAAGTGTTGCAAACTTTAGGGATGAAAATTAAGAGTTTTTTAATGGCAGCCTTGGCGGCTTTTTCTTTGTCCGCTAGCGCTCAGTCTTTGTCTCCAGGCACCAAGTGGCATTGGGACAAGGGTACAATCGTAGTGGAGACACCAGAGCGTCCTGCAGGACAGCAGAATGTTTTGGGATTGACGGCTCCTAAGTTGAAGACAGTACGTGTGGGCTTTGTCGGTCTCGGTATGCGTGGTCCTTGGGCAGTAATGCGTTTCTGCCACATTCCGGGTGTAGAGATCGTTGCCTTGTGCGATTACGAGGAGGCTCGTGCAGAGAAATCACAGGAGTATTTGCGCAAGCAGGGCTTGAAGCCTGCTGATATCTATAGCGGTGAGAAGGGTTATGAGGCTTTGTGCAAGCGCTCTGACATCGACCTGGTTTATATCGCAGCCGACTGGAATCACCATTTCCCAGTTGCCAAGTTTGCGATGGAGAATGGCAAGCATACAGCCATCGAGGTTCCTAGTGCTATGAATCTGGATCAGTGCTGGAGCCTGATCAACTTGAGCGAGCAGACTCGCAAGCATTGCTTCATCTTGGAGAACTGCTGCTACGACTACTATGAGATGAATGCGCTGGCTATGGCTCAGGATGGCGTTTTCGGTGACATCATCCGTGCTGAGGGTGCTTATATCCACTGTCTCGAGGACTTCTGGGATGCTTACTGGAAGGATCCGGCTGACAATGACAAGGACAACCTCCACTGGCGTATGAAGTATAACATGGAGAACCGTGGTGATGTTTATCCTACTCACGGCTTGGGCCCTGTTGCTCAGTGTCTGAATATTCACCGTGGCGACCGCTTCACTACGCTCGTTGCTATGGATACAGAGTCTTTCGTGGGTAAGGACTGGGTGAAGAACAAGAGCGGCAAGGAGTGCAAGGAGTTCCGCAATGGTGACCATACTACTACCTTGATGCGTACAGCCAAGGGTAAGGTGGTGGAGATCCAGCACAACGTGATGACTCCTCAGCCATACAACCGTTTGTTCAAGCTCACTGGTACCAAGGGTTACGCTACCAAGTATCCTACAGAGGAGTTTGCACTCTCTGGTGAGGCGCTCAAGGGTACAGGTGCTCCTCAGATGGATAACCTCAATGCTCATGGTTTCATGAACAAGGAGCAGAAGGAAGCTTTGACCAAGAAGTATTATCACCCAATCTTGAAGAAGTATGGTGAACTGGGCCGTCAGATGGGTCATGGTGGTATGGACTTCATCATGGACTCTCGTCTGGTTTACTGCTTGCAGAATGGCTTGCCATTGGATATGGACGTTTATGATTTGGCAGAGTGGTGTTCTTTGGCAGAGTTGGGTGCTCTTTCTATGGACAACAACAGCGCTGCCGTTACCTTCCCAGACTTCACCCGTGGTTTCTGGAACAAGCAGGATGGTTACAAGCATCAGTATGCTTCTCCTGAGGCTGAGGCTGCTACAGAGGCTGCCGCTGCTGCTTATACCAAGTCACAGAAGGAGGCTACTGCTAAGTTCAAGTTGTGGAATCTTTATGATGCTGTAGCTGCTGCCAAGAAGGCTAACAATGCCAAGGCTTTGAAGTCGGCTACTGCTAAGTACAACAAGGCTGTAGCTGCTGCCAAGAAGGCAATGAATGCTAAGAAGTAAAATCAACTCCCCATAAAAGAATCAATCCCGGCTCTGAGATTCTAACGATGAATCTCGGAGCCGGGATTAATTTTTTGTTAAACTCTCGGAAAAACTTGGTTGTTTCGTGTATTTGATGTATATTTGCAAATCATAAGATAAGTATTTCTTGCAAATAGAATATATAACTTAAGAGAAGATAGAAAATGAAACGGATTAAGGTTTTAGTTTTTAGCATGTTGGCTGCCATGATGCTTGCATCTTGCGGTACAACGCAGAAGGTGCCTCTTACGGGTCGCACCCATCGCATCTCTGTTTCAGATGCACAGGTGTTGAGCTTGTCTAATCAGGAATATACCAAGTACATGGCTTCGGCGAAGAAATCTACCAATGCAGCGAAGACTGCGCAGGTGGTAAGAGTAGGAAAGCGACTGGCTGCTGCCGTGGAAACTTATCTCAAGGAGAACGGATACGCCAATGATCTGCAGAACTATTCCTGGGAATTCAACCTCGTTCAGGACAACAGTGTGAATGCCTTCTGCATGCCTGGCGGAAAGATTGTGGTATATGAAGGCTTGCTCCCGGTGGCTTCCAGCGATAATTCGCTCGCCATCGTACTGGGACATGAGATCGCACACGCCGTGGCTAAGCATAGTGCCGAGCAGCTTTCCAAGGCCCAGAACCAGCAGGTAGGTACCAGCATTCTGAGCGGTGTGCTGAATCAGGCAGTAGGTAATGGAGTGGGAGATCTGGCGGGTGCCGTAGCCGGACAGTACTTCTCCTTCCGTAATCTGAAGTATTCGCGTGAAAACGAAACAGAAGCCGACTATATGGGCTTGATCTTTGCTGCGATGGCAGGCTACGATCCTCAGCAGGCTATACCTTTCTGGGAACGTATGGCTGAGGCTTCGGGCAATCAGGGCAAGAGTGATATTTTCAGCGATCACCCTTCCGATGCCAAGCGTATTGCTGCCTTGAAGGCGGCGATGCCTACTGCGCTGAAGTATTACAAGCCTCAGGGACAGACTTCCGTATCTACTACTAAGAAAACGGGCGTCAAGACCATCAAGGCTAGCTCGCTGATGAAGAAATCAACTAAAAAATAACGATATGATGGAATATATCTCTCAAAACCTCTGGCTATTTTGGACAGTCATCATGTTCATCTGCCTCATTCTGGAGTTGTCTTCCGGCGACTTCTACGTGACTTGTTTTGCCATCGGTGCGCTCATCAGCATACCAGTGGCTGTGATGGATGCTCCGTTCTGGTTGCAGGTAGTGGTCTGGGCGGTATGTTCCGTACTCAGTATCCTGTTGATCCGTCCGCATCTGGTAAAGGCGATCCATAAGGGAGCCGATCAGCGGAAGAGTAACTCCGATGCCCTTGCCGGACAGATAGGCGAGGTGAGTGAAACCATCGTTGCCGGTGGGTATGGAAGAGTGAAGCTCGATGGGGATGACTGGAAGGCAGAAGCTCCGGGCGCTGCTGGTGATATCGCCAAGGGTACCCGTGTAAGAGTGATGGGTCACCAGTCTATCATTCTCCAGGTAGAGAAGTATTAACTTTTAATTATAAACATCATGGAAATAGGACTTTATGTATTGATTGCTCTAGTGCTGCTTGCACTGGTAGTGGTAAAGAAAACCATCGTGATCATTCCTCAGAGTGAGACCAGAATCATCGAGCGGTTGGGTCGCTATTATGCTACCCTGAAGCCAGGTATCAACATTATCATTCCTTTCATCGACCAGGCCAAGACCATCGTGGCGATGCGTAGAGGAAGCTATACTTATACCAGCAGCATCGACCTTCGTGAACAGGTTTATGATTTCGACCGTCAGAATGTGATTACCAAGGATAATATTCAGATGCAGATCAATGCACTGCTTTATTTCCAGATTGTAGATCCTTTCAAGAGTGTTTATGAAATCAACAATCTGCCTAATGCGATAGAGAAGTTGACTCAGACTACCCTGCGTAACATCATCGGTGAGATGGAGCTCGACCAGACACTTACCTCCCGTGACACCATCAACACCAAGCTCCGTGCGGTGCTCGACGATGCCACCAACAAGTGGGGAATCAAGGTAAACCGTGTAGAGTTGCAGGATATCACTCCTCCTGAGAGTGTGCTCCAGGCGATGGAGAAGCAGATGCAGGCAGAGCGTAACAAGCGAGCTACCATCCTGACTTCAGAAGGTGAGAAGGAGAAGCAGCGCCTGCTCTCCGAAGGTGAAAAGGCGGCGATTGTCAACAAGGCTGAGGCTGCCAAGCAGCAGGCTATCCTGAGAGCTGAAGGTGAGGCTACCGCCCGCATCCGCAAGGCTGAGGCTGAGGCCATCGCCATCCAGAAGATTACCGAAGCCGTAGGACAGAGTACCAATCCTGCCAACTATCTGCTGGCACAGAAATACATTACCATGATGCAGGAAGTGGCTCAGGGTAAGGATAATAAGGTGGTTTATCTGCCATACGAGGCTACCAACCTCCTGGGATCCATCGGTGGCATCAAGGATTTGTTTAACAGTAAGTAAACTAAAAAAATATGAGTAAGAAAATTTGTATTGTTGCTGGAGCGAGACCTAACTTCATCAAGGTGGCTCCGGTGATGAGAGCGATAGAGAATGCCCGGAATGCGGGCGGGGAGATGGAGTGCAAGCTGGTCTATACCGGTCGTGAAGACGATGAGACCCTTGAAGATTCTCTTTTCTCTGACTTGGGTATCCGCAAGCCGGATGTTTATCTGGGCGTGGAATGTGAGAATATGAATGAGCTGACCGGTATGGTGATGGCACAGTTTGAGCGCTATCTCCAGCAGAATCCTACGGATGTGGTGATTGTGGTGGATGATCTGGCTTCTACTATGGCTGTGGCTATCGTCACCAAGAAGCAGGGCGTTCAGTTGGCTCACATCGCAGCAGGTACTCGTAGCTTCGATATCACCATGCCAAAGGAAATCAACCGTCTGGTGATTGATGGACTCTCTGATATCCTCTTCACCGCAGGTATCTCCAACAACAGTATCGCCAACAAGGAGGGTGCCGAACTCTCTAAGGTCTATATGGTGGGTAATGTACTCATTGATAACATCCGGTTCCTGCAGCAGCGTATGAAGCGTCCTCAGGTGATGGACGAGCAGCATCTGGAGGATGGCAAGTATATGGTGCTTACCTTGAACCGCAAGGCAATCGTCAACAATATCGATGAGATGAAGACCTTGATCTCAACGATCGACAGTGTGGCTCGCCAGGCAGGCATCAAGGTTCTGGCTCCTTTGCGTGGCAAGGCATTGGGATTCGTGCTTGCCTTCAAGGCTTACCAGGATGTGGCTGACCATCAGTCAGGTATCATGGTTGTGCAGCCTCAGGGTTATCTCGATTTCTCTTATCTCTCAGCCCACGCCATGGGTGTAATCACCGATTCGGGCAATGTGGCAGAAGAGGCTACCTTCAATGGTGTGCCATGCATCACCCTGAATAGCTATACCGAGCATCAGGAAACGGTAACCGTAGGAACCAACGAGCTCGTTGCTGAAAATCCGGAGAAGCTTCAGCAGGCTATGGAGAAGATTGTGAAGGGTGAATGGAAGAAGGGTGGTATTCCTGATAGATGGGATGGACGGTCTGCAGAACGCATCGTTCAGATTATCTGTGGATAATCACTACTCAATACAATAAATAATAAAGCCAGCGACCGAAAAATCGCTGGCTTTATTGTTTATCACTTAAGCGGTTCCGAAACCGGATAATCATACTGTTTGTAATAGGTAGGAGTCTTTGGGGTGTTATACCAGTTTCCTTCTACGCTTACTCCGATGGAGAAGTTCTTGTTGGTGTATCTTACCCCGGCACCTAATACATTGGCACCGGCAGCTCCCATACCATATCCTCCAGGCATCACGCCCATTCCCCAGATGCCGGGATACATACCATATCTGCCATATCCGTAAGGACCATATCCGGCATAACGGTTGTAGATGGAATTGTAGTTGTTGGCAACACTTACCTGTCCATATACGTATGCCTCCCAGTGCTCATCAAACTGATAGCCCAGAATGCCATACACACCACCATCCCGGAAATTGTCGCCTCCGTAATTGATGTTGTTGAGATAGGTACCCAAAGCCATCCACAGCTTGTTGTCCTTGGTGAGCGGCGTGAGATACGTGGCATTGATGGTCTGGGTAAAACCGCCCCAGTGTGGCGCATGCTTGCCGAAAGTGGCGAAGACGGAAAGATCTACCGAGAGGTTCAGTCCCTTATGGAGTCCCCAGCCATATCGGTTCCAGCCATATTTGCCCCAGTCATTTCCCCAATAGTCATAGCTGTTTCCCAATCCTCCAGAATTGACCAGATTGGAGATCGGATTGTTATAATAATCACTATCCTGAGGATTCTTCAGATAACTGCCCATCTTGTAGAGTTCGTCACTGTTGGAATCGATATGCCGGATAGGGGTATAGGTATTTTTTACGGGTTTGCCGCCATATACCACGGTCTTCCCGTCCTGATAAACCGTATCGCCTGGCAGCAGCCAGTCTTCCCTCGGACTATCCTGACTGTGCAGAGGTCCGAAGCTCACGTGCTGTGCCTGGGCTTTCATTCCTATCAGTGCGAAGCCCAGGAGAAGAAGATATAATCTTTTTGTTGTCATCATATCAAATCGTTTATGTAGCCTCATTTTCGAAGCTTTTTATGTTATTCACCAATTTTTGAGCATCATTTTGCCCGTTTCAGTCATTTTGCACGCAAAGATATAAAGAAAGTTTGAGAAAAGCATAACTTTTTAGAATAAAATCATTATCTTTGCAATCAATAACATAAAAAACAGATTTAAGTATTAAGAAAATGAAAAAGATAATAACGATATCTGCCCTTTTGCTGGCTGTTTTTGCTCCTCAGGCAATGGCGCAGGAACAGACTCAGCCAACTCAGCAGACTGCCCGTCCGGCCTTCGATAACGAGCTGCTCCCTTGGGAGACACCTCGTGATACCACCTGCCACGAGGTACTGTTGGAAACCACGATGGGCAATATCCGTGTGGCTCTTTATAACGATACACCGCATCACCGTGACAACTTCCTCAAGCTCGTGAACAGCGGATATTACAACGGCTGTATCTTTCAGCGTGTCATCAAGAACTTCATGATCCAGGGTGGTGATTACTCCTGTCGCAAGGTTACTCCCGGAAAGGTGGAGAAGTTTGATGTCAACTATACGGTACCAGCCGAAATCATCTATCCAAAATATTACCACAAGCGCGGTCAGCTCTGTGCAGCCCGTGAGGGGGATGATGAGAATCCTACCAAGGCATCAGCTTCTACCGATTTCTATATCACCTGGGGCAGAAACTTCTCACCCCGGCAGATGGAATACTATGTAGAGAAGGAGAAGAGAGAGGGTGCGAAATCCTACGCACTGCCATCTGAGCAGTTGCAGCAGGGTTACATCAAGCATGGTGGAGTGCCTCATCTGGACAATGGATATACCGTGTTCGGCGAGGTGCTGGAAGGTATGGATGTGGTAGATAAGATCCAGAATGTGGCTACCAACAAAGACAACAATGACCGCCCGCTGGAAGACATCGTCATCACCAGAGCCACCCAGGTGAAATAGACTAGCAAGGGGAAAAAACCTGAAATGAAAACAATAACATTATAATACGGGAAAAATGAAATCTTTAAAGGAGTTATACCGAATTGGCAAGGGACCATCGAGCAGTCATACGATGGGACCTCAGCGCGCAGCTAAGCTCTTCCTGGAGCGTTGTGCTAATGCTTCGTCCTACGAAGTTACATTGTATGGTGCCCTGGCTGCTACCGGCAAGGGTCACATGACCGATGTGGCTATCGAGGAAGTGCTCAAGAAGCATATTGTTCATATCATCTGGAAGCCTCAGGTCTTCCTGCCTTTCCATCCTAACGGAATGAAGTTTGTGGGCAAGGACCTGAATGGCGACGTGATTGATGAGTGGACTGTATATAGTATCGGTGGCGGTGCCATCTCGGATGGTTCTGATGGACAGTCGGAGTTGGGCGCTGAAGATGTCTATGACCTGAAGACGATGGCGGAAATCCAGAAATGGTGCTACGACAACGGCCGCTCTTTCTGGGAATACGTGGAGAAATGCGAGGATAAGGATATCTGGGATTATCTCCGTAAGGTCTGGGATACCATGAAGCAGTCTATCCACAATGGTCTCAGTCATGAGGGTGTCTTGCCTGGACCGCTGAAACTCCAGCGCAAGGCTGCTGTCTATCATATCAAGGCAAAGGGCTATCGTGCTTCCTTGCAGAGCCGCGGACTGATTTATTCCTATGCACTGGCGGTGAGTGAGGAGAATGCATCGGGCGGTACCATCGTTACGGCGCCTACCTGTGGTGCCTGCGGTGTACTTCCTGCCGTACTCTATCACATGCATACCGCTCATGAGATGAGCGAGGACCGCATCCTCCGTGCCTTGGCTACTGCCGGACTGGTGGGTAACATCGTCAAGCACAATGCTTCTATCAGTGGTGCTGATGTGGGTTGCCAGGGTGAGGTAGGTGTAGCCTGTGCGATGGCTTCAGCTGCGGCATGCCAGCTCTTCGGTGGTAGTCCTGCCCAGGTAGAGTATGCTGCCGAAATGGGATTGGAGCATCATCTGGGTATGACCTGCGACCCGGTTTGCGGATTGGTACAGATTCCTTGCATCGAGCGCAATGCCTTTGCGGCTGCCCGTGCCCTGGATGCTGATCTCTACGCTTCCTTCTCGGATGGTCATCACAGCGTATCATTCGATAGAGTAGTAGAGGTGATGCGACAGACCGGTCACGATCTCCCTTCGCTCTATAAGGAAACCAGCGAGGGCGGTTTGGCAAAAGGCTTTAAAGGAGAATAATGATTAATTAGATGATTTATAACAGATTAAAACGATTTAGTTTAAGTACTTTAGTAATAGTAGTCTGTCTTCTTCTGTCTTCCTGCGGTTCGGATTCTTCCGATGCGAAGAAGCAGTTGAAGGCGAAGGCTGATTTGCAGGGCGCCGTTATCGGCGTACAGTTAGGTACCACCAGCGACGGACTTGCCACAGAGTTGGAAAAGAAAGGAGATGGCACCAAGGTAGAACGATACAACAAGGGAGCCGATGCCATTCAGGCGCTCCTCCAGGGTAAGATCGACTGTATGGTGACCGATGAGGCACCAGCCAAGGCATTCCAGCGGGTGAATCCTTCTCTCCGCATTCTGCCGGAAACCTTCGATGCCTCCTCTTTCGCCATCTGTGTGGCAAAGGATCATGCCGATTTGCAGCAGTCCATCAATCAAGCCATCCGTATCCTGAAGGCGAATGGCGTCATTGATTCCATCGTCAACCGCCATCTGGAACGGGGCATTGCCGTGGCTTATACGCCTAAGACTTCGGATGTGAAGAAGGTAGGACCGGAAGCACTGCAGAAGCTCGGACTGAAGAGGAGTCTCCGCTTTGCCACCAATGCCACCTTCGAACCATTCGAGTACTACCAGGATGGTAAGATTGTGGGTATTGATGTCGATGTGGCGAATGCCATCGGCGATGTGATGGGTGTGGATGTCGAGATTCTTGATATGGAGTTTGATGCCATCATCACTTCCGTACAGGCAGGCAAGGCTGATGCCGGTATCGCCGGTATTACCGTCACCCCGGAGCGGGAGAAGAACATCGGATTCACTGATTCCTACGCCGATGTGCGACAGGTCATCATGGTAAATTCCGAAAATGCAGAAGTGGCTGATGTACAGCATGGTTTTGTCGATAAATTCAAGTCTTGCTTCATCGATGACAACCGCTATCAGTATCTCTTGCAGGGATTGGGCAATACGCTCATCATCACCTTCTTCGCCATCATCCTTTCCGTGATTCTCGGTACGCTGATAGCCATTGTCCGTGCCCGTCACGAACGTCGGGGCGGTTGGCGCATTCCGAATATGCTCTGCCAGTTGTATCTCACCGTCATGCGTGGCACACCTACCATGGTGCAGTTGCTCATCATCTATTATGTGGTCTTCGCCTCAGCCGATGTCAACAAGATTCTGGTAGCCGTCATAGCCTTCGGTTTGAACTCTGCGGCATATATTGCCGAGGTCATCCGTTCGGGTATCATGTCGGTAGATGAGGGACAGATGGAAGCGGGTAGAAGTCTCGGTCTTTCTTATGGCAAGACCATGCGACTCATCATCCTGCCACAAGCCTTCAAGAATGTGCTGCCGGCGATGGGTAATGAGCTTATCACCCTGCTCAAGGAGACTTCCATCAGCGGTTACATCGGTCTCGTGGATCTTACCAAGGGTTCCGATATCATCCGCAGCATCACCTACGAGGCAATGATGCCGTTGGGTGTGGTAGCCTGTCTGTATCTCATCATCGTCCTCGGACTGAATGCCGGAGTGAGAAAGTTGGAAAAGCGTTTGAGAAAGAGCGAAAGATAATAGAATGGATAAAATGAACGAGATAATCAAGATAGAAGGACTTCGCAAGCGCTTCGGCGACAACGAAGTCCTGAAAGGCATTACCACTTCCGTCAAGCAGGGCGAAGTGGTTGCCATTATTGGCCCGTCGGGCTGTGGCAAGAGTACCTTCCTGCGTTCCATCAATCTCTTGGAGGAACCTACGGAGGGAAAGATTCTGATCGATGGCATAGACCTCACCTCCTGGGATGTAGATATCAACAAGATGCGTCAGCGGGTGGGTATGGTGTTCCAGCAGTTTAATCTCTTCCCGAACATGACCATCCGCCGCAACATCATGCTGGCACCGGTAGAGTTGGGGAAGATGACCCGTGAAGAGGCGGATGAGAAGGCTACAGAACTTCTCTCCCGCATCGGATTGCTGGATAAGGCAGACTGTTACCCGGATAGTCTTTCGGGCGGACAGAAGCAGCGTGTAGCCATCGTCCGTGCCCTGGCAATGAATCCGGAGGTTCTTCTTTTCGATGAACCTACTTCTGCGCTCGACCCGGAGATGGTAGGAGAAGTATTGCAGTTGATGAAGGATGTGGCTGCTGAAGGCATGACGATGGTGGTAGTAACCCACGAAATGGGCTTTGCCCGAGAAGTTGCCAATCGTGTGCTCTTCTTCAGTGATGGCTATATCACGGAGGATGGCACCCCTGAGGAAGTCTTCAATCATCCGAAGTCTCCAAGACTCCAGGAGTTCCTGGGTAAAGTCCTGTAAAGTGATTAATGATTATCATACAAAAAAAGATGCATTGCTGAACAATCCGCAATGCATCTTTTTTTTGTATGATGTCTATAATCATTATTTTTTAGCCTCGATGATCTCTTCAGCCCGCTTCAGCGCCTTGCTGATATGATCAGTGATGTTCTCCTTGCCGAGCATATTGTAGAAGCCCGCCTTCTCCAACTGGGCGTTTACCTTTTCGCAGACACCGGAGAGAACAACCTGAATATCCTCCTTCTGACTCATCTCACAGAGGTTGGTGAGGTTGTGGATACCGGTAGAATCCACGAATGGAACCTTACGCATGCGGATGACGCGAACCAATGGACGGTCACCGAAGGCTGCCATCACTTCCTCAAATTTATTACCTGCTCCGAAGAAGAAAGGACCGTTGATCTCATATACCTCTACACCCTTAGGAATCGTATAGTGCTCCAGGTTGGTAGAGAGGAAATCATATTCCTTGTTCAAATCAATCTCATCCTCAGTAACTGCCGTCACATCAGTGGTCTCGCTCATTCGCTTCATGAAGAGCAGACAGGCGATAATCAATCCCACCTCGATGGCGATGGTCAGGTCGAAGATGATGGTCAGGAAGAAGGTAATCAGGAGCACGGTAACGTCGCTCTTAGGATTCTTCATCAATGCCAGGAAACTTCTCCAGCCGCTCATACCGTAAGAAACCACAACCAGTACACCTGCCAGACAAGCCATAGGAATATACTTGGCGAGCGGCATCAGGAAGAGGAAGATGAGCAACAGTACCACTGCGTGGATGATACCTGCGACAGGAGTCTTACCGCCGTTGTTGATATTGGTCATTGTACGGGCAATGGCGCCTGTAGCAGGAATACCGCCGAAGAGTGGGGAAGCGATGTTCGCCAGACCCTGGGCAATCAACTCTGTATTAGAGTCGTGGTGGTCGCTGATGACACCGTCGGCAACGGTAGCAGAGAGCAGACTCTCGATGGCGCCGAGGATAGCGATGGTGATGGCAGGAGATACCAGACTCTTGATGGTCTCCCAGTTCATCTCAGGAACCTGGGCAGCAGGCAACTCGTTGCTGATAGAGAAACGGTCACCGATGGTCTCGATGCTCTCTACACCGGCAAACTGCTTGAGCAGCAGCGCTACAACGGTCATCAGGATGATAGCGATGAGCGATCCCGGAATCTTCTTGCTGAACTTAGGAGTGATGGCGATGACCACCACGCTAACCACACCGATGAGGGCACACCAAGGGTCGATGGTGTCGAAACTCTGGAAATAGACACCCCATTTCTCCAGGAAGTCAGAAGGATTGGAAGCCAAAGTCAAACCGAAGAGATCCTTGATCTGAGTGGTGAAGATGGTTACGGCGATACCGCTGGTAAAACCTACCACGATAGGATAAGGGATGTACTTGATGATGGTACCGAGTCGGAGCAGACCGAAGAGCACCAGGAAGAGACCTGCCATCAGCGTTGCGATGGTCAATCCCTCGAATCCATATTTCTGGATGATGCCGTAGATGATGACGATGAATGCTCCTGTAGGTCCGCCAATTTGCACTTTGCTTCCGCCGAAGATGGAGATGATGAGACCCGCTACGATGGCTGTGATGATACCCTTCTCGGGTGTCACGCCAGAAGCGATACCGAATGCGATGGCCAGAGGCAGGGCTACGATACCAACGATGATACCTGCCATGAGGTCAGACATGAATGTTTTCTTGTTGTAACTCTTCAAGCAAGAAAACAAACTCGACTTAATTGCTATTGCCTTCATTTAAAAAGTTTTGTTATATGAATTAATGTGATTTTTGCTTCGTTATCCGAAAATCGACTGCAAAGGTACAACTATTATTTCATATAACAAAATCTTTTTTAATGTTTTTTAATTACTGCAGCTGAGTCATGTGATAACCCAGTCTCTTCAGTTCCATGGCTGCGCCCATCAGATACATTTGATGTAAAGCTGCAATGAAACCACGGAAAGCAGCCTCAGTACCAGGCTCATATCCCTGATGGATGAGCAGGGTATAGGTGCGAGCGGCACACTCTGCTACGATGGTAGAAGTAGCCTTGTGCTCGTTCTCGTCGAGCAGCAGAACCTGGTCGAGAATATAGTCGTCCATGTGGTCGAAATCAATGCGGTCTCTGAGGTATTCATAAAGATTATCTACCTTGCCATACAGCTCCCAGTCCTCGTCCCAGTATTTGGCGATGGCCATGCCTACAAACATAATCCATCCCAGAGCCACGGTAGGGTATTTGCTGAACTCGCGCATGGCATCTGGCAGATAGCTTTCGCCTATCTTAGCCCACTGTTCCTCGATATCAGGAGCATCCGGAAGCTGCTCGTCAACACGCTGTCTGCCAGTAAGGTACATACTCAGATCCTGTTTGAAGATCTCTTCTATTCTTTTGCTTTTATTTTCCATATTATTTAATCTTTATTGTCTCTAACTGTAATTGAAGGTACAAAGGTAAAACAAAAAACTCAGATTATGCCCGTTTTTTACAAGTTTTAATGCTTTCTCCCTTCCGCATATCTCCCACAGATTTCACGGATTTACTCAGATTCATAGCTTTCAAGCCAAGACCTAAAAACAGAACCATAAAGTTTCAAAAATAAGCATAAAAAGTGGGATTTGTAGCATCTTCGACTAAAATCACCTTATAAAATGCTAAAATTTTGCCTATTTATGATAGATTATCGCAATAAATTATTATTTTTGTAGGGTAAAATGCAATAAAAATATGAAGTTAAATCGCATAAAGGCAGTTTTAGAGGAGAAAGTGGCAGAGCCACAGAAAGGAGAACAACAATGAACAAGGAACAGCAAGCCAGAGCCATGTTTGTATCGTTCTGCATAGAGCAATATGCCAAGGCAAAGAATATGGCTACTGAGGATGTGGTGAATTTGTTTGAACAATATGGCATAGCAGAGCATTTTTGTGAGTTCTACGATGTACTCCATACGCAAGGCGGTCAGTGGCTGGTTGAAGAAATTGACAAAATGATAAACGAAAGAAGAAAATGAGCAAAGTATATTCCATACGGAGAAGTCCCTGCAAGTCATTAAATTTGTGGAATCAAAAATTATAAAGTTATGAGTGCAAAGATAACACAGGACAACCTGTATATGTTGCTGCCATTAAAGATAGGATGGCTTGCCCCTTGGTTCTCAGAAGACAAGGGCATAAGCCTTACGGATGCAATCAACCGTATATATCGCTCAAAACTCTATAAGAAGCTATCCACCGAAAGTACCCAATACTGGCACTTGGGACCAGTTGACTTATACAATGAGCTGAAGAAAGAATTTTAAACAGAAGAAGTTATGCCAACAGACATATCAGAGAAAGAACTCGAAACAATACTCGTCAGCTATCTTCGTGACCATCAAGGTTATGAGGAAGGCACGTCCAGCGACTACGACAAGGAGTTTGGACTGCTTTGCCTTATCTGATATGTTGTAGTCTGAATAGCTCTTTCTGCTTTTCTATCTCTTCCTTAAGCTGCTGCTCTGTAGGGAGATGGGTGCAAAGGTAATAAAAAATCTCGAAAACGAGCAAATATCTGATGAGAAAATCATATTTTCGAAAACATTTCTTCAAAAGTGAAGAAATGCACCCCAAAAGTTTGTGGTTTCGGAATATTGCAGTATATTTGCACTCAGATATTAAATTTGAAGATAATGGATTTAACGCATAATATTATAAAATACGTAAATAGCAGTATAGGTGCTTTTGCTAGCCGTTTTAAGCCCCTATTGGTGGGATATGAAGACGGCTCTTGATGAACTGTATTCATAAGAGACTTTTTTGTGTCTTTGTATTTTTTTGTGGCTTGTGTGTTACGAGGGAGCCGTTTATATATTTTCTCTTATTTAGAGAATGAAATAGAAACAGGGGTTATTGGATAATTAGTTGTTTATTTATGGCTAAAATTGAAGACTTTTATTGTTCCTTAGAGGATAAATATAAACTTAATTCTGTAAATTTTAATAAGAATTTTTCTTTCGAAGAAAAATATGATGCAGAAATGTTCAGTTATGAGCTCGTATTGCTCAATCCTTTTATGAACACTGACATTAAACTACCTTGTGAAAAGAAGGTTCTTATTGCTTATTGTAGAAAACGAATTTCGCAAGTGAATAATATTCAGTTAAAACTTAAATATCATAAAGTTTTATTAGATTTTGAGGTGGTAGATGTTGACTTTTTGCACGATTACGTATTATCCTTACGTAAAGCATTGTTAGATGCAGAAAAAAATAAACCTGGCTATAGTTTTGAGGCTAAATATGCTTTTACAACATTGCTAGATGTATTAATAAAGTATAGATTAGACGAATTATTATCTTACAAAAAAGAACTTTTAGATTTGTTTGAAAGTTCTGATAGCTATTTGTTGCAAAATTTGTGGAAATTAGAGATAGCTTTAGAAAAATCATTTATAAAAAGTAAGGAAATAAGAGGACTTCCTAAACTTTTATTAGAACGTGTAGACAATTTAAAAAATAATGAACAGGCTATTTCCGTTTTGCAAAAGATAGCTACACTTGCAAAAAAAACAAATGATTTAGAATCAGAAAAGTTTGCTTATGAGAAAATAGGAGATAGATTGCATAATAGATTATTGGAACCCGATGAAAACAACATAGCGTGGTCGCATCATAATTCGAATATTTTGATGCAGATTGCTAATTATTATAGATTGGCAAAGAAAATCGACAAACAAAGTGAAGCTCTTATGCAATATGAAAAAGTTAAATGCCATCACAGGTTTATTTTGTTTCCACTAACTTTTGACAGGGATTTTTATGATTGCTTAGATAAAAAAAATAACAAATTAATTGAAAGTATTATTTCTTCTAATAATAGGGAATATGTATTTTGCTGTCTGATTAACGAATTTAATTGTATGCCGTGGATTAAATCAGAATCTCTCAATGATTTCGCAGAAAAAAGTATTGAAGTAAATTTCTGCTATAAACAGATGGAAATGAAAAGAAGTGATGGGTATAATAATGTCAGAAAGATTGACACAAAAGCTAGTCTTGTGCATCAAAACTTTTCTGTGTTTTATTGTCAGATTGGCTTTCGTCTTGTTTCACGATTAATACAAATAGCTATGGAGAATGAATTGTTTAATTTTGATATATTAGTTAAGAATTTGAAGGAGTATGGATTTATGACGAAGTATCCTGTATCCAAAAATGGATGTAAATATGAAAGTTCTTTTTATGATAAGGTAAACATCGGGTTATCTGCTTTTATAAATTGTCATAAGGACTTTGTTGAACATAAAAACGTAGATTGGCGATTTTGCATAGATTTTTTAACACCAAAGTTCGAGGGCTTGATTCGTGATATAATAAGTTTGTTAGGTAGTCCTGTGACTAATATTAAAAGTAAAAATGATAATTTGAACTCAAGTTTGATGCTGTTGGATCAGCTCTTAAATCAGAATGTATTGACTCAGGTTTTTGATCAAGATGACCTTTTATTATTCAAACAAACATTTACTAATGAAGGTTATAACATAAGAAATGATGTTGCACATGGTCTCTTGATGCCAGAAGAATACACTCCTTATAGGGCTCTATTAGTTTTCATGTCTATACTTCGATTAGCAAAAGCAACTAGAAAAATCTTTATTGAGAGAAGTGTAAAAAAAGATAAATAGGTTGGACTATATTTCATAGTCCAACCTAAGAATTATTATTCCATCACTTCTAGCAATCCTGTTGCTTCTCCCCATCCGCTGATGAACACCATCTGTCTGGCACGGGTGATGGCTACATAGAGTAGGGAGCGGATACCCATCAGATACTCTTTGCGTTCCGGAACATCCATCATAGAGAATGGTTTACCGGAAGTCTCCTTTGATGGCATACTTCGCTCTGTTACACCAACTAGAATGACGATGCGGAATTCCAAACCTTTCAACGAGTGGAATGTACAGAGTGAGATTCCTTCTTTATTACCCGTAGCGTTTCCACCTTTTAACTCCTGATAAGGAATATCATTCTGATGCAATCCGTCGACTACATCTTTGTATAATGCCCGGGTTCTGGCAGCTATGCAGATATGGTTGAGACTGATGCCATTATTTTCACATTCAGCCACTACCTTCATTACATATTCTACCTCTTCATTACTTGATGCAAATATCCTGTAGCAAGGCTTTTCGCCATGAACCAAGGAGATATATCCCTTGTTGTTCTCTTCGCCGCCATCCATGTCGTCGTATTTCTCACCTTTCACTACGGCAACAGCCATGCGCTTGATTTCTTCCGTGGTGCGGTAGTTTACCTTCAGTTTCTTGCTCTTCTTGCCACGAATATTGATTCCGGCAGCAGTAAAGTTAATCTTTCTTCCACTATAGATGCGCTGGTATGGATCACCCGTCAGGAACAGATCGTTTCTTCCTTCTGCTACAAGCTGGCGCAGGAATCGGAGTTCCGGGTTCGAGAAATCCTGAAACTCATCGGCTATCACATGACTGTATGGATGTATCTGATGCTCCTTCATATAGTTAGCTGCCATATTGAACAATTCAAGGCGATCTACTTTCTTACGTTCCTGCTTGAGGGCTTCATACTGCTCTTTCAGTTTCCATATCTCCACACGTTGTTTGCGGGTAATAGGTTTCGTCCTGCCCGTTCTAGCCTGCAGCAGGTATGATTTCAAGTCCTTATTGTTATTATAGATGATTACATCTATATATTCCGAATAAAGGAACTGTTCGTCGAATTCAGAGATATTCTGGTCAAGCACCTCACTCCAGAGAGCCAGGGATTCCTTGTCGCCGGAGTAATCCAATACATGGAAATCTGTCGGAAGAATCTTATACTCCTTGGCTACTTCCAAAAGCACCTTATCAATGTTGTTGAGGGCATACTTCTGCTTGTCAATGGTCATTTTCTCTACAAGTACTCTCAGATTATCTACCAGAGCTGTGGTATAGGTTGTGAAGAGAACCTTCCCGAACATATTACTCTGGCAGAGATATTTCAGACGGTGAATGGCTGCGATGGTCTTTCCGGTGCCAGCCGAACCGCTCACTTTGGTTGAGCCATTGTAATCGCTATCTACCAGCTTGCGCTGTGAAGGATGGAGAAAAAGTTGCCATTTCTCCATACCTTCGTCCATGATGCGGGCGAGTTCTTCATCGGTTGTAATCTCGATGAAGCGGCGGCGGTTGTTGCTCGACAGCAATGTATCTTCTCCCTCCTTTGCCTTGCCTTCTTCTATATTGGCAATGATGGAGCTGATATCGTTACCGTCCATCACGTCAAAGATATTCTCGAAAGCATCCTGCGGAAGCTTCTTCTCTGCCTTGTCCAGGTCATCAAAGTTTCTGATATTTCTGACGATACCGATCAGCTCTTCTGGTACACCTATTGATAACAGCTGAGCGTCAGTAATATCGTAGAACGGACTCTCGGCAGTTGTTTCATTCGAGTTCCCGCTTTCTTCTACGTATGCCTCTTCTTGCTGAATATCAATAGGAATGATCTGGCAGGTTTGTGTATGCTCATTCCATACGAACTTCTTGTTCTGTGCCCAGCGGTATGCCTTGTCGTGCTTATCTACATAAAGCAGCATATAGTTGTCTTGTCCCAATGCTCCAACAACGGCACGATACTCCTGGTTCACACGGGCAGTTTTCAGGGAAGAATCCTTAAACTGGGTGATGGATTCCAGGTGTATGGCAGAAGACTGAGAATTCTGACGGAACTTCTTCTGGAAGTCCCTCACGTTTTGTTGGACGTTGCGTGGCAACTCCGTGAATTTATCGAAAAATGAATCACTTAAGAATAGTCTCATATCTATCAATTCTTTTTAAGTTCTACAATGTTGAAGGTCTCAGGCGTATATACCTGATAGCCATGCGCCACGAAGTTGTCGTAAGCTTCGGGACGGTCTGAGAAATCATCTATCACGATGTCCTTGCCTTCTATCTTGATGGCAGCCTCCATAGCTACCTGCCCGTTTTCATCCATAACAGAGAAACCGCCATCGGTATCGAATGGAATCTTGTTGTTCACAAGTTCCGTTACGATATTCTCCAGTCCAGGGAAGTAGAGCAGTACTTCATCCAGGTCTATCTGTTCCGTTGGCTCTTCCTGTGCCTTGTTGCTGAAGAATTGCAGGATATTGAATCGGTGCCAGAAGTCTGTCCAGTCGGCTTTGTTGATTTCTGAAAGTCCTTCCTTGATGTCCCATTTATATCTCACGCTGTTGAGGTAGTCTTCTTCGCAATCGTATGGATACCAGGCAGAACCTGCCAGCAGCGTGTTTCGTGGAATGAATGTGGTCTTCACGAAGAAATGGCACTCGTCAGCTTCTTTATCTGAGAAGTCTGCGTATTGTGTCCTTGCGTTTTCATCCACAGCCTGATCTATATGGCTATACGATGCTAAATACTGATTCTCATCTGTCCAGCATGATGCAAGATATGAGAATGCTTCTTCTCTCAGACAGCACAGATCAGGGTGGGACAGCATGAAGACGAAACGCTTTACGGAGTCCTTCATTCTCCAGAGGTCATTTTGAAAATCTGCCAACAATTCGCGGTTAGGAGAACTGACGAACAGTTCATCTGTAGCTTCATCCATATTCTCATCGGGTGAGATGTAAGGCTTGATGTCTTCCCAAGTCAATGTCCATGAGAGTTTTGGAAGTCCTGAAGAGTGACTGATGGCTTCTCGTTTCTGAACATCACTGTAGAAACGAAGGTTCTGCTTGCTGGCATGATAATCGTAGCCGTCCATGAATACAGACCATTGCGGGATGCTCTGTACATCCACTTCCTGACCCTTTACCTGAGCATAGGCACAGATAAACTGGAAATCCGGAACGGTGGTTTTCTCTACGCCCAGCGATGGACCCAGTTTATATTGTGGAAGGACAATATATTTAATCTCCCGTTCATCATCCTTGATGATAAGCTGATAGTTATATGTCTCGTCCACGGCATCCACCTCTTTCTTCCAACTCCAGTGCTTTTTCTTGCAGACATTTTCCATTGTCTTGACGAAGAGAATCTCCAACTCGCTATCCTCAATGACACCGCTGCTCGTGATATTGCCCACAGAACCATTGATGTCTTCCCAATGATCCAATTGGTCAACAATCTTCTTAAACAGTTCTTCTGCTCTTGCACGGCTCAGGTTCTGGCGTTGCCATTGGTTTCCATAGCTCAGGATACAATGGTAGCAGCCGTCCTTGCCTTCTCGCTGACATTCACAGTTGCGGATATGCTCATAGCTGATTTCTATCAGTTTTGAGAACTCCACCTTATTATATAGCTTCGACAGATAGCCCGTACCACCAGGTATCGTATCGTAGATAACCAGATAGTTGTCGAAGTTCTGCGTAGCCTTGTTGTATTCCTGGTAGGTGTCTATGCGCAGGTGCTCCGGATTACTCTTGTAGTAATGGCGCATACCCAGTTCGATGCCAGCCTTGAACAGTTGTGATGAAGCCTCTGTTTCAAAGAGCTGTACAGGGAGCAATACCTTGATAGCCTCCGTATGCATGCTTCGGTAAAGATACAGACTGTCGAATGTATCTGCATGGGCAGCATCGGCAGGATAACCTATTTCCTTATGGTTGCAGTAAGGATGATGCATCTCCTTGGCGTCCATTGTGCCATAGAGCACAGGAGTCGATTTGCCGCAATACCGGCAGGTAACGAAGCCCAGTCCCGATATGTGCTGCTGCTTGTTGATGGTTACCTGGTCGGCAAGCTGCTTCCTGCTGCCATAGTTCACCTCTGTCAGGGTTACGTCCTTGCAGAACTCAATACCGAAGCCCACCTTTTTCAGACCATACGAATGAATGGCTCCATTGTGGTCGAAACGGAAATGCTTCATGGTCTTATAGAACTCCTCCTCACGCTCTTCCTTGCTGTCGTTGATGGCAGCCTTGTCGCGGTAACAGCTGGATAGTGCAGCCGTAAACTTCAGAAACTTATGCTTGTTGGCGTGCCAGGAATCGCTGCCACATTTAGGGCAGGTATTCAGGTTGTATTCTGGCATGTCTTCGGTGGCAAGTGCATCGCAGTCGCTGCAGTATCTCAGCATCTTTATTGAATCGGCTCTGTCTTTCAGCGACAAACCGTTGATTGGCAACTTCAGTTTCTGTGTATAGAACTTGTTGTCGGGAGCCAGCTCCCTGATTCCTTGCGAGGCTGGTCTTACCAGCTCCAGGGTAGTTGGTTCTGGCGTATTTCCTGCCTCATCGCCCAATGCCTTCTTGGAGAAGATAGTAGCGGTCAACTTGACGCCTGTTTCCGGGAAGGCGTAGTTTGGCAGCAGACCGGCATTGGTCATAAACTCCACAACAATCTCCTTGTTGATCATATCTTCCTGAGCTCTCAGACTACTGTTCTGATCTAGCAGTTCTGTCCGGCGCATCGTATCGTTCATAGGAATCTCCTTGAGCATCTTTCCAATATGGGTCTTTTCTGTTCGTATCTGGTTGATGCGCTCTATCAGGTTTTCAAACTCTACGATTACGTGCTCATAGAACTTGGTGGAGTCGAGCGTAGCAAAGAGTTCATCCAATACGGGTTGTGTATTCTGGGGATACTGCTTTCTGAATCTCTCTTCCAACTGGGCGAGATTTCCCTTGATGTATTCGAATATTCGGTTGATGAAGAAGTTCGGATCAGTCAGCAGAGTATGGTTGAGATGCAGTTCCCTGAGCACGTTTGGAATCTCGTTGTTGCTGTCTGCGCTAACCCATGAATCAATGCAATAGGCTAGGAAGTGGCGGCGCAAGATGTCTCTAGCCTCCAGGAAACATCCCGGTGTGCTCACTTCACCCTCCATCATCTCCAATGGGGAGGCAAAGTAGAACATGTCGTGCTTGCCCGCCTTGGCATAGTTGAGCACCAGAGCCGAACCTTCCTTACGACCCGCACGTCCGATGCGCTGCAGGAAGTTGCCTGGCTTGGGCGGAATGCCTGTATTGGCTACTACGTTCAGGTCACCGATGTCAATACCCATCTCCAGGGTAGAGGTGGCGGTCAGTACATTGATGGCATGCTGCAGTGGCTTGCCGTTTTCGTCGGTATGGTCTTTGAACTCATGCTCAATCCTTTCTCTTACCTCTCTGTCCAGAAGTCCTGTATGTTCGTGTGCATAGATACGGGGAGAAGATTCTCTGTCATATACCTGGCGATAGTAGTTATCTGACATTGATTCTCCTTCCTCGTAAATTCCCTTATCGCACTTGAAGTCAAGGCAATGGGTGCCTTCGCTCAAAGTATCACTTTTGCCAACAAACAGGTGTGATTCGCATTCGTCACACTTCAGGTTTCTGACTCCTGCCTCCACATAGATGGCATCCGGGCGGATGGCATAGTTCACCATGCCATGAGCCTCCTTCTTATCCAGAATCATACAGTCGGTCATGGTGTTGAGCAGCATCACATAGAAGTCGTTGATCTGTTCTACGTTGGGCTGGAACATCATATCCTGTGGTATCAGGCACTTGATGAAATAGTTGTAGAACCAGTTGCGGCGATTGTTTCTTACAGTCGTCACATCCAGTACTTCATCTTTGGTCTTCACTGGCTGATAGCCTATCATGTGTGGCACACGGGTTGAGCGAAATCCACGATACAGAAAGTGGATGTTGCTCTGGCGAGGCCAGTTGAGCATCACGGGTTTCAACTGCTGCGTGCGGTACAGACGCAGGAATTCATGGTCTATGCCACCACGCTGGCGCAGACGATGCAATATGCCATTGGCAAAGTGAAGGAAGGCTGGTTCTTCCTGGCATATAAAGTCAAGATGGTTTTCTTTCAGCCATGTTTCCATTTTGTGGAATACCAGGCGCAGGTCGTTCTCCCTGAACAGGGTGGCACTGGAACCCATCTTTTCCAAAGTACGACCTCGGGTTGACATCATACCAAACTCAGAGCAGATTTCCCAATCCACTCTCAGGTCAAACTCTTTCTTGAACTTATCGGTCAGTTCGCCTGTAGCAGGGTTGCGATAGTTCTTTTTCAAGTCTATTTTCTCTATCTGGTCGTCTGGTATGAAGCGATAGTAGTACTCGTCGCCCTCCAGTCTTGCTTTCCAGTATTTCTTAAAACCCTCCTGCAACTCTTCCAGACTGACGGGCTTGTCTATCGTCTTGAGATATTGCTGGATACTTTGGCGGAAGAGGAAGCGGTAGGTTCTGATTTCATAGTAACCAGCCAGATAGGCTGAATCTTGTACCGAGTTGCTGAAACTCAGCATCTTTCGCTTGCTCGCATCCTCGCTGTCCATGTCGCTTGCCATGATTTGGCTCACGCCCACCGACGATAGTGTGGTGGTTCTGCCGCCCACGATGGTGAGTGAATCGCTCATGCAGAGCGGGCACTTCTTGTCCAGGAACAGCGATTTGCCATTCTGGGCAAATATCCTGCGGCTCAGTACTCTTACTCTGAGCACTTCAGGGTCGGTCTTCGCACCGATGGTCAGGTCGTCTGGATGGATATAGAGAGTTTGGTTTACTCCGTTTTGGTTGATGTAATCCTCGATAGGCTCATTCTTCCTGTTTTCTGTATTCATGAGTATCACATCCTTGTCCCCATCCATGAATGCTGTATTGATGGCTGATGCATCTGTAGCAAACTTCCGCTCGGTTGCCTTCTTTGTGGTAATCCAACCACTGCTTCCACAATCTCTGCAGAAGTAGATTGGCAGGGAGATGCGGTCGTCCATAGGAATGCTGTCTCTCCATGTGAATTCCGGCTCATTCTGTACAAATCGCTGAATGCCACTCAACTCTCTCTGCCACAGCTGCACCTGGAGATAGAGCAGCGGAAACTTTCCGCCTGGCATCTTAGCCTCTGATATCAGGGCAAGCATATTCTCCAGTGCTATATTTGCATAGGCTGGGTAGTTGAGGAGCATTCGCTGAAAACCGACATTCTTTCTTCCCAACTGTTTGCCCAGCTGTTCCATGGTGATAATGCCTTGGGTAGTAACGCTCAGCAGGTCTTTGAATATCTGCAGTTTTCTGAGTCTTGCGCCTATTTCTGCCCGGTCGGCTTTGCAGCCTGGCAACCAGATCTGTCGGATGGTGCGCAGGTAGGCTTCCACGGTCTTGGTTTCTTTCAGGGTGCATCGCTTCAGGTCATACTTCTCTGGCAGTCCATCTTCCGTGATGTCTGCAAAGAAATCTTCCACGCTGATACGGTGCTCTTCTATGATGCTTTCGGCTGTAAACTCTTCGCCGAATACGCTGCTGGCATATTCGCACAGCAGTTGCTTGGAGTCTTTCTTGTTGCCGATGGTAGCACTCGTTCCTACTGGGGTAAGTCTGTGCTCCGGCAGATTCAGTTTCAGCTTCAGGCGTCGGATGAGGTTGGCTACATCCGTGCCCTGTGCGCCATCGTAGGTGTGCAACTCATCCAATACCAGGAACTTGAGCATCGGTTCTCTGGTTCCTAGGTTGCCTCGCCACAAGGGAGTATATTTCTGCTGCATCAGGGCATAGTCGAGCATCTTGAAGTTGGTAAGCAGGATGTCGGGAACTTCGCCATGTACAATGCTGTCTCGGTTTTCTATGATATGGTCTTTCCCCATCTGGGTAGGGTGCTCCTTGGGGTTCGTGCCTTCACCGATAAAGAGTCCGGCTGTTACCTTGCCTCTCAACGGGTGATCTTCTTCCGTTCCCCAAATGGCTTCGGCAAGACGCTTTGCCTGGTCGCTAGCCAGGGCGTTCATAGGATAGAGGATGATGACTTTCACACCTGGGCAAACCTTCTCCCGGTTCATCTGATATACGTAGTCGAGTACCGGGAAGAGGAAACATTCGGTCTTTCCCGAACCGGTTCCTGTGGTGAGCAGGGTAGGTTCTGGCTGATGCCCATCGTGGGTGGTCAGACGGCGGAAAGCCTGTATCTGGTGCAGGTGAGGAGTAAACGGCGGACGGATATCCAAGGGAATCTGCTCTTCTTCCTTTGCCTTTACAAAGGGAGTTTTCAGGGATACATAAGGTCCCTTGAAGAGTCCGTTTCTGGAATCCTCAATAAACTGGTAGAAAGCCTTTCCCACTTCATTGTCCTTGAAGTGGAAAGTGGCTTTGATATATTCGAGTACGGCGGAACGTACCTCGTATGCTTGTTGCAAAGGTAACATAAGCTGCTTGTTTTATTTAATGATAACCCATCGGCCTGACTTTTGTGAGCCTTCACGACGAATGATGTTTTCTTCTTGCATCTTTTTGAGATGTTTAGATATGGCACTTCGATTGATTCCCAATCTGTTAGACATCTCTCTTGAAGTGATGCTTTCATTCTCTTGTATGAGCTGTAAGATGGAAATCCTAGTTTCTGGTCCACTTTTCTGGTCCACTTTTCTGGTCCACCTTTCCTTTTTCTGGTCCACCTTTCCTTTTTCTGGTCCACCTTTCTGGTCCACCTTGGTCTCCAGGTAAGCGAAATCTTCGTTTTGTGATTTTTTATGCTCTGCTATTTCGTTTCTCAGATTCTTGATATGCTCCTTGATCATGAATAGCTGGAAAGGAACCATGCTTTCTTCTTCCCTTGAATCATTCAAGGCTTGTATGTATTCGGCTTTGTCTTCTTTGACTACCTTGGTAGGGATAAGATCAAACTCATATTGTATATGGTTCATAATGAGACGAGACATTCTGCCGTTGCCATCTACCCATGGGTGGATGGTAACGAGAATATCGTGTGCATCAAAACTGAGCAGATAAGCATCGATAGGATTGGGATTTTTGATCAGGGCTTCTCGGCGCTCATTCATCTGTTTGCAAAACTCTTCCAGTTTCATTGGCACCTTTCTGTAGTCCATGTATGAACGTCCTCCAATACCTGCTGTAACCCCCACCAAGCGTAAGTCTCCTTTTGAGGAATCGAAGTCACCCATCAGCGTACTATAATGACTGCCTGTATTACGCATTAAGATGGCTGAGAGATTCTTTAGCATCTGGATAGAGAACGAATGGTGTTCGCTTGCCCAAATCATGCTTTGCTCATAAGCCTGTTTCAAGTCCAGGTTCATGAGTTGTTCCACCATCGGCTTTCCTTTTGCAGTGATGCCTTCGTCAAAGAGGAGTTGATTCTCTATCTCGGTTACGGTGGAACCTTCGATGGCTGTGGAGTGGGTGATGATGGAGTACAGATAAAACTTTTTATGGTCTATCTGGTCTTGTATGCCCAACTGCTTATATTCTTGCAGAACTTTTTCAAGTTCGCTTATGCTGTTATGTATAGTCTTCATATTCTTGCGAGTTCGTTTGGTAGATTTTGCACGCGCGCGTGCAAAATTAAAGTCTGTTCTCAAAGAATGCCCAGGCACGGCGATAGTCGGCTATGCGGTCACACTTCGTGTAAGGGGCATAGTAGGTTACTTGCTCGCCACCATACATTTCGCTCTTCTTGGGGTCGATGGTGTGGATGTAGGTGGCTTCCGTGCCTTCGTAGGTCATGCTGTCTTCGCTGAGGTTGCCACGGATGGATTCCCATTCCTTGCGCTCGCAGCCTACACCATTGAGTCCCTTGGAACAGGTGAAGACGATGTTGCCCTTGGCATCATACCAGGTGTCGTTCTCGTTCTGCTGGAGCACTGGGAACTGGATGGTATAGATAAGCTCCAGGTCTTTTAAAGACAAGCCTAATGCCATCGCTGCCAATACATCGATTTCCACCAAAGCCTGGCGGCGCTCGAAGTAATTGCGCAAAGGTGTATCCCATGTCCATTCCTCGGTTAAGCCAGTGAATGGCTTAAGGCGTGGGTCGGAGAGTGACCATTCTTCCTGAGCGTACTCTGGGCGCCAGCAACTCTGCCAGAGGTCGGCGTAGTGGACCGTGAGGCAGTTGAGGAGAAGAGTGCGAGAGTACATGGCAGACTGATATTTTTCGGCTACTCCCAATGGGAAAGATAACAATCTAGTTGGATTTAGATTTGTTTTTGCTATTGTTTTCACAAAGAAATCCATGACTATAGAAGAACATAGTGCAGCCATATCCACGGTATTATATCCATTGAGGAACGAAATGGATATAATACCGTTGATATGTGCTGTTTTGCTTGGCAAAACAGCACATATCAACGTTCTTTCTTGTCCAGGGTCTAGCATTGCTCTGAAACCTAATTTGTTGTAATCTAGATAATTATCATATTCATTTATTTCCCCTTCTGTGGCATTTTTTTGAAAGCCTTTAATCAAGTTACAATATAGCTGTATCGGCATTTCTGGGATATAGTTTGTCCTATTTGTATGAGTGAGACTAATATTTGTCAAATTGACTATATCATAGTCTGCCGTTTTAAAGCAAAGCTTTCTGGGTGTCTGGAAAAATGGGTTGCTCACAAATATATGAGGACCACTATATATCATTTCATATTTTTCTATTTTAGGAAACATAGTCTTTCTCAAAATTATTCCATTTTTTTGTGCACCACTTTCGTCAAAGCAAGTCTTGTAAACTTGTTTGTAATTATTTACATGAGTTTTGAAATTTTCAATTTTTTTCAATATATTAATTATCTTCTGTGAATGAATACTGACAAGTCTAGGGCAATCATTTGTCCTACCATCTTCGAAAGTTCTTGATAATAAAGATATTTCATCTTTACTATATCGGACAATTCTGTCTATATGTGAAGCGCAATTCCATGTACCATTTACTTTAATACCTCCGCATATCCCATGACCGTCATGTATAAAGCATCCGTCAATAGTATTCGGGGTAAATAAGTTGTTGATTGAGACAAATTTGATGTCATGTTCAATACCTCTAAAAATAGATGTAGAAAATGTTCTTGTATGTCCGATATCAAATAAAGAGAATTCATTTCTATATTGAAAATGATATAGCAGTTTCCTATATAATTCTTTGCGTAAAGTTTGTCCTTGAGGATCATCGTAGATACCTTCAGGACATATTATCCCCATATATCCAGATGGAGACATTAGTGACAAAGAATTAACGAGAATACATTTGTATAAATTTGTCTTTTGTCCACTTAGAAGTAAATAGTTACAATTTGCATTCATGTATGCTGTATTACAAATTTGTTCATTTTGTTCACTTTGATAGTAACTTATTAGTTCTTCAGACTTCATATAACTATCTATATGTTCACGGACTTCAGGTGCCTTAATCCCTCGGATAGCTACCTCAGGGTATTTATCTGAAATGATGTTAGCCTCGTTAAACTCCAACTTGATCCATGGTGGATTACCACAGATAATATCGAATCCATCCCTTAGCCAGAACACCTCGATAAACTCCAGCATCGGGTGGAAGAAATGGTAGCGGTCGGCATACTTCTTTACTGTCTTGAAGCGCATACTATCATCAAAGAAGGTGCGGACGGTACCTTGGGTGTCGCCTAAGATCTCTTCCTTCGACTGTGTCTTCAGTTCGCTTACCTCGTCGTTGTCTTCCAAGTCTGTATCCTCATCATGATGAGGGTCTTCGTGTGCCATGTTCTCATACTTGGCTTGTTCAAAGAGGTCGTTCTGATGGTTCTCGCCAAAGAAGCCGAGCTGGCCGTCCTTCTCCACATAAATCTGCAGGGCACGCTTAGTACGGGCATTCAAATCCTCGTCCTTTACCTGGAGAATCGTCTCGATATCACTCCAGAACTCACGGCGGGTAGGGAGCTCGTGAGCATCATCAAACTCCCAGAACCAAAGGGCACACCAATAGTCCATCACATTCTTCAGAATGAAGTATGCGTTGTTATGGCGGTAGCGGGTATCATTCAGTCGTTCTTTCTCTGCATAGTTTTCGGCAAGAGATCCAAACTCCAGCGTAGTCTGACCATAGATTCCCCAAAGGTCGGTCTTGTTGTTGGTCAGTCGCTCAATGTCCCATTGGAAGGTGAAGTACTCCAGCAATCGCTTATCAATCTTGGCAGAGATGCGTTGCAGAATCTGGAACTCCTCACTGCTGATAGGGGCTGTCCAGTCGTCCAGCATCTCCTTCATGCCCTTGATCTGTGCCTTGCGGGTCTCTTTCAGTTTCAATCGCTCTTCTTCCGTAGCATCAGCAGGGATGAATACATCCTTGATGCTGCGCACGGCAAGCATATTCTTGTCTGGCAACAGGAAGTGGTAAATCTCATTCACCGAACGCTTTACGGCACTCTTTACCTTTCCATTCTCGAAGTTCACCTTATTGAAGTGAATCTTATGAGGAGCCTTGGTCCACCATTCGTTAGGAAGCAATTTGTATTTGCCCTTAACGGTAACAGAATGACCTATAATATCCTTCTTGTCATAGACTTTCAGCCAGGCGCCAATCACGGCATTGCCTAAAGCCAGACGGTTGGAGAAGAACGGAGTCTCCATGTCCTTGTGGATTACGTTCAGCCACAGCGATAGCTTACCCAGCTCAATGGCAGTTGGGTTTAAATCGACTCCATAAACATTGTGTGTGGCGATGTACGCCTTCACCTTCTGAAGCTCATCACGATAGTGGTCTGGGGCGATGCGCCACTCCTTGAAACCAGCTTCGTGGCGTTGCTGTTGCTGATAGGTGAGATAAGCCTCAGCCAGCTGGTTGATCACCTCGTTCTGGAAGGCGGCAGCACCCATGGCAGGTTCAAGAATCTTCAAATCGAGGAGGTCCTGCGCCTTGCGCTTGCCCTCAGCCACCTCGTCGAGAATACTCTTCAAGGTATATTTCACGGTGCTTCGGGTCAGAACCTCAGGCGTATAGTAGCTGGCAGACTTCTGGCGGTCACGACCATTCAGACGATAGACAAAGGTGCCCTGTGGCAGAATCTTAGGTTCACCCTGTTCTTCGCATAGAATCTCGTCAGCTTCGAAATCATCCATTCGGCTGTAAGGTACCAGGAAAGTTCCTTCCTCAGGTTTGCCCACCTTGTGTACTTCGATATAATCCTGTTCGGCATAGAAACCGCGGTAGGCGAGAAGACTCTCATATACGCTACCCAACTGGTTGACGCCGAGGTTGGCGTAGCTGATTCTGCCCACCTGCTTGTCGCGGTTGCTCAGAGAGAGGGCACGGATAATCTTCTGCCATTCAATATTGCGGATCTTTACATCCTTGAGGTGATGCAATCTTCTGTTGTCGAAAAGAGGAGAATCAATCTTTCTTACCGAGAAGCTCTTGTTATCCTGCTGCCCCTGGCGGTAGCCGTTGGCAAGGAGCCAGAAGAGGTCGTTGAGACTGTCGTTGAAGAAGTAACCGTTGCGGCTTTCTTCCGTTCTCATCGGTGCTTTCTCCAGGTCACGGAGCATCTCCAGCGAGTAACCGTCCTTATAAACCTCGTCCTTGGTAGGCAGGATATCCAGTTCATCACGGCTCTCGGCATAGAAGATGAAGAGCAGACGGTAGATGATGTTAAGGCAGTCGTCCTTTACTTCTGCCTCGAATGTATCATCGGTATAATCAATGCTGCTTAACGGATTGCTCTTCAATGTGGTATCAGGATTGGTTAATTCTTTCTTCCAATACCACAAGGCTTCGTTGGCAAGGGTCTCTACAGAGAGAATCACACCTTCCTTCAGGTCCTTGGTAACCTCGTAGGCACTCTTGTAGCTTTCTTCTACGAGCTTATCCATCAATACCGATTCGCTGTCTGCTGCCAGCGTATCCTTGCAGATAAGCAGATGGAAGAGGGCGTAGTATTTGCGGAATGCAGAGATGCTTGCCTGCGAGAAGAGTTCATCCATGGAGAACTCCAGGTAGCTTCCACGGTTCCACTTGTCGGAGTCGAGCAGGAACATCGTGTTGCCTGCCATCATCAGGATGAAATGAGGGCGGTGCTCTTCCGGCAAAAGGAAGATAGCATCTATCGCCTTGTTGATGACGGCAGGAGAGATATGAGCCTCCTCGTCTTTAGGCAATGTGAAGAGTTCGCTCCATTGACCGGCATAGTACTGCTGGTGGCGGATGATAACAGAGGAAGTCTGTCCATCTTCCACCACATTATACTGCTGCTCGAACAATCCGGCTGGTTCCTGCTCATCGGTCTTGATGAGATGCTGCATCTCCATCACGAGCATCGTGGTCTTGCCGTTGCGGGTAAGGATGTGGCGCACGGGAACCACGGAATGGTCGTCCTCGTTGATGGTGATGAACTGCTGGTAGGCGCAGGTAGTATCGTAGCCCAGGATATTGAGCAGCAGGGTGTGGAAGTCGTGGGTATGCTTGATGGCATCCTTGACACGCGGATGGGTGTTGAGGATGTAGTTCTTGTACTTCTCGTACTCGCCACGAAGTTTTACGTATGGCTTGCACAGCTCCGTCATCTGGTCGGAGTTCAAGCCTGATGCTTTCTGGACCTTATCGATAAAGTCCTCTGAGAAATATCCTGAAGGGAAATAGTCTCCCACATTCTGGATGAATTTATATTTTACGTTTTCTGCCATAACGTTTTAGTTTATCTGTTAAAGAATACGGCTAAAACCTTGATGTAAGGTTCGTTGTTGTCGAGCGTAAACAAGTCGTTGTTAAACTGGCTTTGCTTGCTGACGATGGTTTCGATTTCTTCTTCTGCCTTGCTGTATGCCTTCTGGCGGAACTGGACGACATCCTCACCAAACTGGATACTGAGCTGCTGCTTGGCCTGGTTTGCCCAGTGGGCAAGTTTCTGTCTGTATATCTCGAGTTGCTGGCTCATCTTGTGGCTCTCCTCGTTCTGTCGGCTATACATATATTGAGTCTCACCATTTTCGAGGGCATCAGAGAGCAAGTCCTGGAGTAGAGCCAGTTCTTCCTCGCTCACAGACTCCTGATAGATGGTATTCATCATATCGGGATACTTTTTCAGCATATCATCCAGGGAGTAAGGAGCCTCACAGAGGGTACCCTTCTGGATATTCATCGGTACCACGAAGAACTTGCTCACGAGTGTCTGTCCCAAACCATTGGCTACACTTCCATACATCAGGAAGAGGGCTGTATCCTGAGGAAACATCTTATGCTTGACCACGAATGCCTGTTCCTTAGGAACGGATGCAGCCAACTTGGTGAGCTGATACTGGATGATAGGGTGCAGATCATAGAGAGGCTGGAACTTTGCCCAGTTGTTATTGTTTTCCTTTCGGGAATCTGCAATGGCATCCATGACTACCTTCCGGTTGTTGCAGAGACGGAAGACACGATCGGTAGGCAATGCTTCACGAGGAATATCATAGAGCACCTCTTTCAGGTCTTTGCTTTCCATTGCCTCCACGTATGGAATTTCAGCATCTACCACCTGTATCTCTCCATGTTCGTTGCGCCCCTTGCTTTCCAGTTCGGCAAAGAGGTCACGGTAGAACTGCATATCGTCGTGATAGAGGCTAAGTTGAGGCTCGTACAGCACTTTGTGCTCTTTGGCTGGTGTCGTGTTCTTGCCGAGAGAGAAGAAACCGCCCCGGCGACGGCGGGTCTTTTGCTCTTCGCCTTCCTGGTTGGTATCCAGAAAATGGGTGTCGTGGGTTTTGATGGCCTTGGTTACGGCTACAGCTTCCTTCTCTGCGCTATACAGGTTCATGACGCTGAGGGCATCGCCCAGGGTCTTGTGTACTTCCTCTTCCTTATCTACCAGTTTCTTGAGAATAGCCATGTCGCTGCGAACACTGTCGCTCGTACTCTTGGCTATCAGATAATAGATGTATGGAGTCTCTTTCTGACCATAGCGGTCGATGCGTCCGTTTCGCTGTTCCAGGGTAATCAGACTCCAAGGAATATCGTAGTTGAACATCAAGTGGCAGTAATAATGCAGATTGACACCTTGTGAACCGGAGTCAGAAGACAGGAACACACGTATCTTGCTGTCTTCCTTACCGAAGTCTGCCACCAGTTCTTCCTGTTCGGTATCCGACAGACTGCCGTTGAAGAGTACAATCTGGTCATCTTTCATCTTGAAGTCTTCTTTCAGGCGGGCAGCCAGATAGTTCATGGTCTCGATGCGTTCGGTGAACACCACGATACGCTCATCTTTCTTGGTACCTTTCCACTTGAGTTCCTTCAACTTGTTTCTGAAGGCTTCATAGCGGGAGTCAATCTGCAGCTGGTTCATCTCTTCCAGGATTCCTTTCAGATTCTCCAGTTCCTCGGTATTGTTGTGGTCCTTTGCCAGTCGGTTGTTGACTGCCTTCAAAGCAGCCGCAGGACTGGAAAGGAAGGTCTTGAACAGGGAGAAGGCAAAGAGGAGATCCCGATGCTCCTCATCGGTCTCATCCTTCAGGGAGCGGAATTTAATCTTCTGTTGCAGGGCAAGCAGCGCCTCTTCCTGAGGAGCCAGTTCCACATCAACAGAAATCACCTTTCGTTCCTGGAAGTTCTGTCGGATGTTCTCGTCTTCTATATCGTTTTTGAAACGGCGCACGTAATACTTCTCTACATCTTCCTTGGTATATTCTCCATCACGAGGGATGGAAGTAGGTTCAAGCATACGCATCAGATTGGCAAATGATTCTGCCGAACCATTATGAGGTGTGGCTGACGTGAGAATCAGACTGTCGCAATGGTTGGCAAGGAATTGAGCCAATTGGCCACGAAGACTTCCTTCATTGGCTACCGTATGGCATTCGTCAATGACGATGATGTCCCAGCGGGTCTTTTCCAGCCAGGCACGGAACTTACCGTTATTCTTCAACGTATCGATAGAGATAATGGTCTTGTCATAGTAGTCGAAAGGATTCTTGTTCATCGGAATGTTCATGCGGATATGATCCACGCCGGTACTGTCGAGACGCATCAGTGGGATAGCAAAACGATTCCACAGTTCTTCCTGGAATTGGGCAAGAATACTTTTCAAAGCACATACAAGGATACGGCGGCCTCTTCCTCGGCGTATCATTTCGCTGAGGAAGATTCCCACCTCTATGGTCTTTCCCAGACCTACGCCATCTGCAATGAGTAGGCGAGGGCGTGGCAGTTCAAGTGCTTTCAATGTAGGTTCCATCTGATAGTCGGCTACATTGAAGGCACCTTTTTGAGCAACGCAAATCTTCTTGGAATAATAGTCGTTGCCACGGATGGTTGATTCTATCAGCAATCGGGTGGCACGGCATTGCGGACTGTCATCTGCTACTAACTGGGTGTTGGTGGCAGAGACAATCATGATTTTGTTGTTGTTTTCTTCTTCGATTTTGGTGTCGAAGATATAGTGTTTGTTTGCGACAAGTTCGCTGAGACCATCGGCATATAGAATTTCCTTGCCATCGTAGTTTCTTTCAACACGAGTGATTCGGAACTCTTCGCCTCTGACACAGATTCTTTGTCCTGATGAGAATGCTGTCATATACCTGTATATTTTATGCTTTTTCGTGCAAATTTAATAAAAATGTAGAAGATGGGCAAATTTTGATGGCAGAAAATCGCATAAATGGCAGCATTTTCTAGATTTATACGAAAAAGCCCCAACCTTATGCGGGACATAAGATTGGGGAGTGGAAATGAAAGTATATGAGATGAGTACGGAAAATTATATGTGGAAATGGATGGAGGTGAGCCACTTCTTGACATTAAAACATGGACACTCCTTGTGAACGCCAGGGAGATCTCTATGACCCAGGATCTCGGCTTCAGGATAGTCGGTGCAGAGACTCTTCAGAAGCTCTCGCATCGCTGCCTTCTGCGCTGGTGTGCGGGTGTCGGCAGGATGACCATTGGTATCCAGACCACCCTCGTAACAGATGCCGATGCTGTGGGCGTTGTAATGACGGGCATGAGCGCCAGGCTCCGACTCCGGACGGCACGGATAAATCACTCCGTCCTTCGTGATGTAATAGTGATAACCGATGTCACGGAAACCACGGGCTAAATGACATGCCTCCAATTCGCCTACCGTGAAGTCCTGGGTAACTCGGGTGGCACTGCAGTGGATGACGATTAAATTGATCTTTCTGTTCTTGATCATAGGCAACTCTTGTTAATGATTACTGAATACTGATTATAGAAAACTGATTACAGAAAACTGATTACAGAAAACTGATTACAGAAAACTGATTACTGATGATGGATTCATTACAATCCCTTGCAGCTCTGCACGCAGACGGCAGAAGCGATGGCGGTAAGTACTGTGATGATAAGATTGATGATCTTCTTGATGGTTTCTTTTCTCATGGTCTGATGATTTACTAAAAATTGACTTACTAAAAATTGACTTTACTAATACTTGAATTACTAAAACTTGATTCAACTAAAAAGTTCATAACCAGGGAGATATCCTAAGAAGGAAACCCTATAACCCAGGCACCCGTGCAGAGCTTGCTTTTGATGGTTGTTGCAGATGATTCCTGCCTCTTGATGCTCTCGGAATGCCCCTGACGCCATACGGCTCCCTTCTTTCAGATTTTACGATTCTCGGCTAAAAATTTACGTTGTCGCCGCCTTCTTCTGTAGAACCGCTATCCGTGGTTCCGCCGCCACCCTGTTGGGTGTTATCGGTGTTGCCACCGCCACCAGTCTGGCTGCCTCCACCACCTGTGGTCTGGCTGCCACCACCTGATGGGTTATCCTTGCCGGCATCATCCGGATTACCTGGATTCACCGGATTCTCCGTTGCAGGAGTTGCCAGATTGATGAGCTTGATCGAAGTGTCAAGATTCTCGGTCTTGAGCTCGCCGGTGGCTCTGGCTCTCAACTTCAGTCCCAGGATGTACTTCGCCACGTTGAAGTCTTCCTTAGTAAGAGCACCGCCTTTCACCTTCAGTCCGAGGGAGAAAATAGCTATGTCGGCAAATTTTACATTTTTACCCAAGAGGAGCAACTCCTTGGTGCAGGCAGCTGCATCGGTCAGCATACCGAGGATGGCGCCCTTGCTGTAAGGGGTGTTGTGGCTAGCCATGTGAGCGGCGAGCTCTTCGAGTCCGATGGTTTCATCGGATACTACTCGTGGAAACCATTTGCCGTAAGCTTCGGCAATCTTCTGGTTCGTGTTCTGGTATAAGACAATTCTGATCATAACGTTTAAATGGTTAAATTATTAAAGTTAATCGGCGCTGCGCATTGCCCGTGGTTCTTTCTGAATCACAATGCAAAGATACAACATTCAGAATCCGCCATTCACGGTTTCTCACGTTTACTCACGGTTTCTCACGGATTTTCATGTCTTTTTCTGAAGATAAGCCCAGAAGGATGATTTTCTTCCTATGGCTCGCCCAGATAGTCGAAGATGTGGGCTACCTGTATCGGACTGAATTCCTTCGACCATTTGGTGTAGCCGCTCTTCACCAGAGCATCGTGGAGAGGCTTGCAGCGGTTGATCCATCTTCTGAGATGGGCACTTGCCACTTCGGGAGTGGCATCAGGGAAATACTCAAGAGCTAACTCTTGCTTGGAATAACATTTCTGTTCCATATTGATTGAAATTTAAAAGTGACTTGTTTACGATGCCTAAGTGACTTACTTACGACCCGTAAGAGACTTGTTTACGACCCGTAAGTGACTTGCTTAGGATGCCTGAGTGACTTACTTAGGATGCTGGAGATTTTTTGCTCCGGTATGACACTTATGACACTTATGACAGGCTTTTTTTGAAATCTCTCTCACGTAGGCGGGCGGGAGGCCTTTCTGGAAAATTTTTCCTGCCCGCCCGCGTGAGGAAAGTTTTAGAAAACAAGTGTCATAAGTGTCATAGTGTCATAAACGGCATCAGAACGGAAGGTTGCTGCTGGCATCGATTCCCAGGGAAATCTGATAGTTTCTGATCTCTTCAGCCGTACGGATGATGGCGATGAAACCACGGCATCTTGTATTGCGAAACCTCTTGAATCCCAGGTCGCTGAATGCCCTGCCAGTTTTCTGGCTGCTCAGCTTCTGAGTGATGTTGCAGCCGATGATCTGCATCGCCCGGGCTACGGACACAAACTCCCCGTTCTCTCCCTCCGAAGGCTTCCGGAAGTAGAGATCCACCAGTTCCTGTTCGAGGCGTGGCGTCTCGAATTTGCTGTTGTGCCGGTTCTGCCGCTCTATCTCTTCATCCGTAAACCAGTAGCGGTAGCCGCTCTTGTAGAGGGCGTAAGCCTGGGCATAGATGCCGGGATGATTGAAGGGATGCTGGCGAGGGGAGACGATGCTCTCTACCTCGAAAGGCAGCCAGCGGCGGGTACCCGTAGGATCGTTCAGGAACTCAGGATTGTTGCCCGTACCGCAGAAACTGTTGATGTGCTTGCGCTGCTCGGCATAGTGGGCATAGGCGGCTCGCTCGTTGATATACTGCATCGTCACCGCTGCCTTCAGCTGGTTCATCTCTGATGCCGACATCGTATCCAGCTCCTCGCAGCAGATGAGGGCGTACTGCGAGAGGGCGATGAGGTCATCCTTCGTCATTCGCTTGGCATTGGTCTTCGTGTAGAAGTACTGCTTCAGCTCCGGCGGAAGGAGATGATTGAACCAGGTGGTCTTGTTGGCACCCTGTTTTCCGATATAGACCAGGATGACATTGTTGACCGCCTCTGAGTCCAGCCAACCGGCAATCATGCCCACGAGCCACTTTCTCAGGCATTCCTCGAAGCTCAGCACAGAGCTGTCGGTATCCTTCACCTTCACGGTGGCAGCGAGTTCGGCGATGTAGTCCTTGTCGCCCTCCTTCCAGGGTGGGAGATGGGCGAAGTAATCCTCGAAGGGATTGAATACGGGCGTATAATCGCTCTCGATGACATTGCGCATATCCAACTTATTTACCTTCACCGTGAGCGACATCTTGGTCCAGAGCGAGTTGACGTGGCGGTCGAGGAGTATCTGCCATTTTGGCGATTTGTCGGAAGTGGCGGAAGCGGCGGAAGCGGCGGAAGGTGATGCGCCTTCTGGGATTTCCTGGAACTCGTATCGCTGGGTGATGAGATTGTATCGGAGACGGATATGCCCATCGAGAAAAATTCTGATTTCCTCGACCGATGCGAAGCGGTTGTCACTGCCGCCATTTCCACCGCCTCCACCACCTCCTCCTGATGCCTTTCTGCTGGTACCGGGGGTGTTGTCGTAGCACGACTTGATGACCTGCTCCACGCCGTCGTATTCGGGAAATTTCTGGAGTGCCCATTCCAGAACGTTGGCATGGGCATAGCGCTTCCTGGCGAGCATATAGCCCACTCTCATCACATAGTTATTGTGTTTGTTTGGCTGATAAATAATCTTGTCGTTGTCTAGTTTCGGCTTGATGATTTGCTCGTAGTAGGTGTTGATGTGTTCCAGTTTCTTCTGTTTCTGATTCTTCTTAGTTGTCTCGGTATGGAATAGGGAGATTTCTTCGGCTGAGAAAGAGATAGCATCGGAATTGTAGTATGCATCGGGATCGTAGGCGAGTCCACTGAGTCGATTGACGTTCTTGCATTGAAAGTCTGCTTTTTTGCCAATGAGCTGCTGATAGTAGTCATTGCCCTTGGCGAAGGCAGCGGGGTAGTCATCTCCGAGATAGGGATAGATGACTCGGATACCGTTGCCGCTCATCGTGATGTAGCAGAGTAGGGTGTGCGGATCGGCGCAGAGCTTCTGCTTCAGGGCGTTGAGAGCCGTGATATCGGGAGGCACTTCGGGGAAGAGCTCATCGAAATCTACGAGAGATAGGTGAGTGAGTTCCCGGATGTTGTCCTGGCCCTTGCCTCCTTCGAGGTGGCAGGCTGGGGCAAAGAGGGGCGCATCTGCCTTAAAGGTCTTCTTGCCGGTTTGGCGGTAGGACTGGGTGAGGAACTTGAGTTTCTCATCGGTTTTCATAAATGAAACCAGGCTTTCGAGGTCTCCCAGTATGGGAGTCTTGCTGGTCATGTTTGCGAATTGTGATACTTTTTTCTTCATTTTTATCATTTACTATTGTTGGTAAAGCGGATTGTTCCGTTTACATGATTGAGTGAGAAAGGAGTTGGGGATAGTCAGTATCTCGCTGGTTTCATATCGCAAAGTTACAAAAAAAGGTTGAAAGGTCAATTCCCATAGTGGGAATCTTCAACTATATTTTTATAAACATTTAAATTAATTTAACAATGTACAAAAGTAAAATTGACATTGACATGCATTTATTTGGCAAAACATTGCGCCAGATCATGCATGACAATAAGATTAAGTTCACAGAGTTCGCAGCCGACATTCAGCTGGGTCCAAAGTACCTTACGGGAGTCAGACAAGGTAAGGAAGTGTATAACCACGCTATTTACGTGAGAATCGTGGATGGTCTGAAAGGCTATTTTGCAGAAGCTGATTATCCGGATATTAGAGAGAAACTTATCCGTGCATCGTTTGGGGATGAGATATAAAATAAAAGAACGCAAGCCCGCTAGGCGTTCCGCCGGATTTGAAATCCGGCGTCAAAAATGTCCTAACCTATTTAGGCTCTGCGGATTTGCAATCCGCAGCAAAGAAGTATGCTTTTCCTTTTGTTGGGGGATTGCAAATCCCCCGGTTTTTAATAGGTCGAACCTTTTTCTACGGCGGATTGCAAATCCGCCGGGACGCCTAGCGGTAGGTCTCCAAATCTGCGTAATCTGCGAAATCTGCGTGACCTAAAAAAATACTTACTGCTTATTCACAGGATGTCTTTTTCCTCAAGCTATACTTTCCGTGCTTATCGAAAACAATCCAATAAAGCACAGGAAGGATGGTGGCGATGAGCACCATCGAGATGAGGGTTCCGAAGAAGATGACGGCTCCCATCGGAGACCACAATGTGTTGTTCTCTATCATCATCGGCAATACGCCTACCGAGGCTGCTGCTGAGGTGAGGAAGATAGGACGCATACGGCGCTCACCAGCCTGGAAGGCGGCATCTCTTACCGAAAGTCCCTTGTCGCGGCGAAGTTCCTCGGCATAGTCGAGCATGATGATACCGTTTCTTACCAGAATACCCATCAGACTCACGACACCCAGAATACAGGTGATGCTGACATCGAAGCCGGTAATTAGGAGTCCTATCGCTGCACCGAAGATGCAGAGCGACATGGAGGAAAGATTCACCAGAGCCAGGCTGATGCGCTTGAAATGGAAGAGCAGAATGAAGAAGATGATCAATACCGCTATCAGCACACCCGATATCACCTGTGGCATGGTTTCGCCATCCTTTTCTGCCATACCGCCAATCTCCCAATCCAGATCGGTACCGAGCGGGAGTTTCGATATCTTCTCTTTCAGCTTGTTGGACAACTGGTTGGCATTATAACCTCTCAACGGTTCACCGACGATGGAAATGGTGCGTATGCCATTGCGTCGGACGATGCAGCCATCGTGCCAGTCGGGAGAAATCTTAGCCAGCTGACGGAGCGGCACACTTGATGTTCCGCCCATCACAGGGATGTATTCGTTGGCAAGGTCGCTGTCGTTCTTCGACTTCAGTACCATCTTCACCGGATAATCGCCCTCCCAGAGGGTGGACATCGGAATGCCATCGCCAAAATGAATAGCAAGATCGGCAGAGAGCAGCGTCTTGTTCACACCCAGACGGTTGGCCTCGGTAGCATCCGGCGTAACCCGGATGCCCGGCAACGGCTCCTCGAAATTGGTGCGGATCAGATTGATACCTTCTATCTGATGCATGCAGGCAGCTATCTTCCTGGCGGCAGCCTTCAAATCGCTGATGCTGTCGCCGCTCACTCTTACTTCGATAGGGTAGCTGGCATTGTTGTAATCCATCTGCTTGAAGCGGATGTAGCAATCCGGAAAGTAGTTGGAGTAGCGGTCGGCATATCGGTCGAGTACCTCTTCGGTGGCACCGTTATCTACTGTATTCACGATGAACTGGGCAAAGTTGGGACCTCCAATCTGCGGAGCGTAGGTGGTATGGAAACGGGGCGAACCCTGTCCGATAAACGTGGTTACCGCCGTTACCTGCGAGTCGCGCTGCAGGATGTGAGCCATCGAATCTGCCACCTGTGCAGTTCTATCGGCTGTGGTTCCGTTAGGAAGATAGAACTCCACGGCAAACTGGTTTCTCTCGGCAATAGGCATCATTCGCTGCGGAAGATTCACGAAGATGACGGCACCGATGCTTACCAGCACCACGCCCACGATGAGGGTGATGCGAGGACTGGCGAAACAGTGCTTCAACAGCCAGGTGTAACCCATCTGCAGATAATCGAGCGGCTTCTTCCGGGCGTTGGGGGTAGGCTGACTGCTGATGCCCTTATGAATCACCCTATATTGTAAATAAGGTGTAAGCAGCAACGAAACCGTGAGCGAGATGCTCAGGATGATGAACATTGCCCAAGGGAACGACTTGACGAAATCGCCCATGTCACCATGCATGGTGAAGAGGAACGGGAAGAAGGTGAGCGAGATGCTGAGCGTGGCGGAGAGTACCGACATGAAAAACTCACGTGGGGCAGCGATGGCTGCGTGCCAGCGCGACATGCCATGGCCCAGCTTCTCCATATAGTTGTCGATAATGACAACGGAATCATCCACCACCATACCCAGGGTTACGATGAGGGCTGCCAGGGTGACGGTGTTCAGTTCCATACCGAAAAGATAGAAGATGCCCAGCGAAGAGAAGATGGTGATCGGGATGCTGAGGGCGGATACCTCTGCCACGCGGCGTGGCATAAGCAGGATGACCACGATGATGACGGAGATGACCGAGACGAGCAGTTCGCGAAGGAAGTTGAGCACTGATTCGCTCACTACCTTGCTCTGGTCGGTGATGGTATTGATATGCACATCATCGGGCAAGGTCTGCTCAAACTCATCCATCGCCTGGTGAACGTCTTTTCCCATCTTCACGATATCATTGCCCGGTCGCATCTCGATGGAGAGGAGCACGCATTTGTTGCCGTTGCTCTTGATGTATTTGCTCAATTTGGGATATTCTCTCCTGATCTGGGCAATATCCTTCAGGCGCACGATGTTGCCCTTGGGGTCGGAATAGACAATCTGCTCTGCCACATCGCGCTCGTTGTTGTAGGAGTCGGTGATGTGGATGGGCAGGTTGAGGTTGCCCAGCTCCAGATTTCCACTCATGGTGGTGAAGCCCTGTAGGGCGAGCTGGTTGAGTACCTTGTAGGAACCGATGCCGTATTTAGCCAACTTGTTCTGGTCCAGATAGATACTGATCTGTTCGTTCTCCAGTCCGTAGGTGCGGAGGTTGGAGATGGCATCGATGCGGCGCAGGCGGTCCTTCAGCCGGTCGATGTAGGTGTTCAGTTCCCGATAGGTTTTCTGCTTGCTTTCCATCGTGATGAGCAGGGCAGAGGTATCGGCGATGTCGTCCACAGCCTGCAGGGCGAGAACGCCTGATGGGAGTGATGCCTTGAAGGCCTGCAGTCCGTGCTTGAACTTGCTCCAGAAGGCATCCCTGTCTTCTACATCATCGTTGAGTTCCAAGAATACGATCAGCATGCCGTCCTTGCTCTGGGTGTAGGTCTTCTTCTTGTTTACTTCCTTGTATCCGAAGATGAAATTCTCCAGCGGTTTCGCCACCCGTTCTTCCACCTCATCGGATGTGGCACCGGGATATACGGCAACGCAGGCACCCTGGCGGATGGTGAATTGCGGCATTTCCTGCTTAGGCATGATGCAGATGCCCAGAATGCCCACGAAAACGAGCATACCCATGAGGAGCATCACGATATTATGGTTGCACATCGCCGATTCGATGAACGAACGCTTGATGATGCGGTTGGGTTTTCTCGTAATGCGAGCCTTGATATGGTCGTGAAGGGCGGTGTCCTTCTGCGGAATCCTCGGCTTGTTTGTATCTTGATTTTTGTCTTGATTCATATCTTTTCCCTCCACATTTTATCGGTTGTTACTCTTTCCGGTATCAACCTTCATACCTTCTGATACCTTCTGCTGACCATTGATGATGACCTGGTCGCCAGTATGAAGTCCCGAGAGAATGATGATGCCATCTCCCTCGAAATCGCCTATGGTTACAGGTTGCTGGTGCGCCTTGCCGTTTACTACGGTCCAAACGAATCGGGAGTTATCTACATCCAATTCAACGCTTTGCGGCGGAACAATGATATGAGCCGGTGCTGCTGCGCTGCCCTGAATCTGGGCGTTGCAGACCATACCCGGGAGCAGACGACCCTGCGGATTGGTGATACCCACCTTGATGTCGTAGGTATGCGAGATAGGATTGGCATCGATGCCTTTTTCTGAGATGGTCCCATAGAAGACGGCTCCTGAAAGAGCAGCAACCGTCAGCTTCACCTTGTCGCCTACGTGGAGATGCGAGATTTCAGCTTCGGGTACGGAAACCTTGGCATTGACCTGAGCCACATTGGCGAGTTTCAGCACGGGCTGACCAGGAAGCACGTAGGTTCCCATATCCACATTCTTGGCAGCGATGACGCCAGAAAATGGAGCTGTGAGTGTGGAGTGGGAGAGTTGCTGACGGGCGATGCTTTCGGCTGCCTTCGCCTGTTCCAGTTTACTTTCTATCTCCACCCATTTCATATCCGAGATGGTTCCCGACTGATGGAGGGGCAGGAATCTCCTGTAGGCATCTTCTGCCTGCTTCAAGGTGGTGAGGGTAGCCCGGTGAGCCTCCTTCACGGTAGTAGGGTTGATGGTGGCGAGCAACTGACCTTTGCTGACTCTGTCGCCCTCATCTACACGGATGGAAGTGATATTTCCGGCGATTTCGAAACTGAGTGTTGATCCCATCTTTTCCTCGATGGTACCCACATAGTCTTTCGTTCCCCCCAGGTTTGTATTTCCTACAGAGATTGTTTCCACCTTGATATTCTTCTTTTCCATCTTCCTGGCTTTTTCCGTACATCCTGTCAACAGCAGGCAGAATCCCGTAATCATCAGACTGCATCCCATGAATATCAGACAGCTGCTACTGCATGTCATGAGCCATCCTATCATACCATCTTTCTTTTTCATATCTTCTTCTTCTTGTTATTTTTTTTGCAAAGGTATGAAATAATGGCGAATGTAAGGGGAACAAAGTATTAAATATGTTTAAGAACTAACGTTTTTTTAGAAAAAAGATGTACCTTTGCATATTGGAATAAACCATATAATTAAAATTCAATATGAAGAAAATCTTATCTATTGCTTTTGCTGCCTTATTGGCAACATCTTCTTTTGCCCAGAAAAGCGAAACGCTGCTGGAGCGCAACCAATTAGCAAAAACTCCTCCTATGGGATGGATGACATGGAACCTCTTTAAAGGTGACATCAGTGAACAGCTGATCAAGGAAACTGCCGATGCTATGGTAGAACATGGTTTCCGCGATGCCGGTTACGAATACATCTTTATAGATGACTTGTGGCAGGGAGGTCGTGACCGCCATAATAACATCATTCCAGACCCAAAGAAGTTCCCGAATGGCATCAAGGCGCTTGCCGACTATGTTCACTCCAAGGGATTGAAGTTGGGTATCTATTCAGATGCCGCCCAGCTTACCTGCGGTGGATGGACAGCCAGTTATGGTTTCGAGGAGCAGGATGCCCGCACCTTTGCTTCGTGGGGTATCGACTATCTGAAATATGATTACTGCAATGCTCCGGAGGACAGTGCCACAGCCCGTAAACGCTATCATGCGATGGCTCAGGCTTTGAGCAAATCGGGTAGAAACATCGTTCTCGGTATCTGCGAATGGGGACAGCGCAACGGCGAAGAATGGTGTGAGCAGGTAGGCGGTTCGCTCTGGAGAACCAGCTATGATGTAAGAGATATGTGGAAAGATATCGTGAAGCAAGGCGGTATGGGTATTCTCGATATCGTGAATATTACAGCACCGCTTGCCAAGGATGTTCGCCACGGACAGTGGCCTGATATGGATATGCTGGTTGTGGGATTGAATGGCAAGGGTGGACCATCCAGTGACCTGGGTGGTGTTGGCTGTAGCTATACTGAGTATCAGACCCAGATGAGTATGTGGTGTATGATGTCATCAGTATTGGCATTGAGCAACGATCTCAGAAAGCTTTCTGCTGAGGATAAGCGCATTCTCCTGAACAAGGAAATCATCGCCATTGATCAGGATCCGTTGGGCAAGGCTGCTGAGCGCAAGGTGAATCAGGCTGATCATCAGATTTATGTTCGTCCTTTGGCAAATGGTTCTCATGCCGTTGCCATTCTTAACTGTGGTGATAAAGATAAGTCTATTCAGGCAGATTTCAAGCAGTTGGGCTTAAACGGCAAGTATCTGGTAAGAGATGTATGGCAGCATCGCGACATTGCCAAGAAGGCAAACAGATGGAAAGGCACCGTGAAAGCTCACGAAACCAAGGTGTTTGTATTGAAATAAGCTATAAGTTGGGCTCTCTTTCTAAGTAAGAAGAGAGCCCCTATTATTTTACTTTTAAGGGACGTTATGATAAATAGTGGTTATGAAAAGCATCGTTTAGGGAAAATCCTCTATCGGTTTAGGGAAAATCCTTACTATACCTCCATAAATCGCCTTATCTTTGCAGCAGAAATCAGAAAGATGACGGAATTGACGATGATTCTGGAATCTGATGGTTTCCTGGAAAATGGAAGTTTAACATATTAATAAGATAAGATTATGAAGAAGTTTATCATAGCACTAGTAGCAATGTTCATGATGACATTCACTTCTGCATCAGCAATGAGTTATGAACAGGCTCGCCAGCAGGCTCTGTTTCTGACAGACAAAATGGCTTACGAGCTGAATCTGACAGATGATCAGTATGAGGCAGCTTATGAAATCAACCTCGACTATCTGATGGGCGTAGATACTTACGACGATCTCTACGGCATCTATTGGCGTCAGCGTAATCTCGACTTGAGCTATATCCTTCTGGATTGGCAGTATCGCTCATTCTGTGCCGCAAGCTATTTCTACCGTCCTCTTTACTGGGATGGTGGTTACTTCCACTTCGGCATCTATGCACGCTACCCACGCAGAGATTACTTCTTCTTCGGAAGACCTCATTTCTATGCTGTATATCGTGGTGGACACAGCTGGAGAATGAATGGTGGCAGAAGCTGGTATCACGGACGTGAATTCGGCGGTCCTCGCCCTATCGGTGTTCGAGGTCAGGAACCAAGATTCGGTATGCGCGATGGATTCAACCGTGGCGATTATGGTCGTGGCAAGACGTTCGGCAATCTCAATCGTCAGAGCAGTACAAGAACTACGGTTACACGTGATCATTCTTTCGGCAACAGTCGCCAAAATAATGCTACCTTTGGAAGCAGTGTCCGTGGCGGTGGCTCTTTCGGAGGTTATAACCGAAGCGGATTCGGCAGTGGCTCTACCAACAACAGCCGTTCGTTTAACAATGGTTTTACTCCACGTTCCAGCACTCCAAGCAGGGGATCTTTCGGTGGAAACCGTGGCGGCAATTCATTGAATAACAGCCGTTCGTTCAACAGTGGAAGCCGTTCCTTTGGCGGAGGTAGCAATGGTGCCCGCAGTTCCTTTGGAGGTGGTTCTTCCCGTAGCAAGAGCAATAATGGCGGCGGTTCATTCGGTGGTAGAAGATAGTTAGACCAATTTATCAAACCAAATATATACCAAAAGAAGGGACATTCCAAGTGATTGGGATGCCCCTTTGATTTTTTAGTATGATGAATTGATGTACGATCAAAGATCATCAAAAAAGATAATCTGCAGAACTATATAATTGAATGACAAGTATATAGATGATAAAGAGAGGAGCAGACAGGCGAATCCCATCCGCCATTGCCTCTCCCATTGCCTCAATACTGTTCAGTCTTTGGCTGACTACGCCGAAAGACTGTGCCATGACAATGACCATAAAACAGATATAGGGCAAGATGCTTCTGGAAAAACTGCTAGAGGCATATCCTCCCATTACATTGAGCAGGATGGCATGAGGGATGAGCGTGAGCAACAGCATCACACCGATAAACAGGACGAATTCCAGGCAAACCAACCGCAAGGCATTGCGCTGTCGGTAAACCTTATGATCGTAGTTTAACAAGCCGCTAGCCCGTAGCGTACCCCAGGCAATGCTGATCAGCAACAGCCATACCAGCCAAGGTGACTGCAGGTTGGCGGTGAAAGTGCCGAAGAACCATCGGATACCTTCCGGGCTGAGCAATGACCGGGGAAAGACATCGGGCATAGCGGCAGTGATGAGCCATGAAGCCAGCATCAGTACGATCTGTGCCAGTATCAGCAGGAACATGGCATAGCCACATATCCTGCTGAATGTATGACTATTCTTCATCAGCCTGCAAATTATCAATATCGATGATACGTAACTCGCAGGCACGTACCACGAGTCGGGTCGCATTCACGCTCATTCCGTTATTACCATCAGGGAAGAGCTTCTGTACGAGTTCATTCTGCCGTTTTTCCAGACTCTTCACTCCGAATGGCATACCTCGCAGGTTCGTGATCTGCTCTTTGGTATAACCCAGGGCGAGATGGCGGAGGAATCGTTCGTCGTACTCATCAATCTCGTAATTGATCATCGCCTCCTGATGCATCAGCTGGCTTCCTACGCTCTGCTTGAATCTATCAACAATCTTCTGGAGAATCGGCTGGTTGAAAACCAGTTTCTTTCCACTCATGCAGGAAGCCACGTCACCACGGGTCAGCAATTCTCCGCTCTTGAGGATGATGCCTTCACATCCTGCATCGAGCACATCTACCCATAACTTCTCGTTGAGAATCTCACCGGTAAAGATCAGGACCTTCACATCAGGATACTGTTCCTTTGTACTACGGCAAATTTCTACTCCAACAGTGGTGGAGCCACCCAAGCCAAGATCAAGCAGTACCAGGTCTGGCTTTTGCTGTTTGATGAGTTTCCAATAAGCGATTTCACTATCCGCAGTGCCGATGATTTCAGCTTCGGGTATGTCGTTCTTGAAGATTCCTTCTGTGCCTTTCAATTCCAGAGGCACATCTTCTACTATAATAACCTTAAATTTATTCATATCTTTGTCTTTATTATTTTTTCAGGTAAAACGATTTCTATCATGAGTTTGCCATCAGATGACGGCTTGGCAAGAATGCCACAGCCACGCAGGTTGGTTGCCTCCCCTATTTCTCTCACAATCTGGCGTGCCACCAGATACTTCATATCGCTGGTGAGCGGTGTGAAGAGATGTGGATGCCGGGTTGCGTCAAATGGAATATCGTGAAGGATATACTGGCAGGTGACATAGGCGGATGATGAGGTTGCTTCCTGATAAGTGAAGTTCTTCACTCCGCCAGTGATAAGCTTCCTGAGATATGCCAGCAAGTCAGCGTCGCATTTCACGGTTCCTTCCACCTGCTCCATCGCCTGTGCGCTGAGCATCGTGTATATTGCCTTGTAGTAATCCACCAACTCCTGCAGGGAAGTAACATCCTCCGGTGTGCTGTCGATAAGCTGTCTGATTCGCGATGGGTAATACATCGTTTCGTGCTTGAGCGTAGAGAGACAGTTGTCGAGTACGGAATTGGCAATGTGCAACTTTCCGTTTTCATACTCGGCACGATGCAGCTCATCTTCTGCCATTTCTATATTCGTAGCCTCATTCTGCTGCATATCAATGCTTTGCTTCAGTGCCTGCGAGATACGTTCCACCACCTCGTTGAGCTGAGGAAAAAGCTGAACGTTACGTATGTTATTGCTGCCGGATGGAGTCCAGATTCCGGTAATCTGTTTCAGCTTATCCGTACTGGAATCACCACTGAGCAACACCTTGTTAATAGCATTGATCTTTTCTACGGCATAGCGATAACGGAGGATGTGGCGATAGTATAGCAGATAATATGCCAGTGGCAATTGTAACAGCAGGATAATCAGCAAGACGATGGCTACAGCCTTCGAGTTTTCTGAAGTCTGCATGGTTCTTACGTAGTTATCGAGCGAATTATCCGCACTCCGTTCACGGAAGAGCTGTGTATATACCTTGTTGTTACTATCGTATAGTTCCCATTTGTGGAGCGCCAGCGCTGCCACGGCACTCTCATTGCGGATATCGAGTATGATCTCGTAGTTGGTTGGCAAACTGTCGTGCAGCCATTGGATTTCGGCAGCGGTTCCTTTCATGGGATGTGCCACCATCAGATATTTCCCATCAGGATTCAATGTCAAATAGTATCGGTTGAGATAGCTGCGAGCCGAATCTGCCATAGCCAGGGTCCGCTCGTAGGTACCATTGATATTACTGAAATAGGCACTGTCGGCATAGGATGCTGCTTTTTGCAGCAATCGCGATGTCTGCTTATTGCCCCAGTGCCTGTCAGTTCTGTGCTTGTCAGTTCTGTGCATAGAGACATTTTCCCGAGTGCTTCCCAGTACAACAGATGGTATATTACAACCTATCAGCATCAAGGCAAGTATCAGTATCATTTGCATTTTTCGAATACCGCAAGGCAGTCGGAAAGTGAACCTACTACCCTTTCCAGGCTCACTCTCTGCCTGAATATTACAAGGAGAGAAGAGCGAGCTGATTTTCTTGTATTTATCAATGATGCCCTTACAGTTGAGCAATCCGAATCCATGTCCGCCGGTATAGGTGCGGTCAAAGATATGTTCCAGTGTTTCTTCATCCATACCTTTTCCCGTATCTTCTACAGATATTTCCACAAATGCCTGATGGCTCTTGGCGCTAACCACGACCTCACCTCCTGCAGGTGTAAACTTCCTGGCGTTGTCGGCGATGGTGTTAATCATGAATAGTGTCAGCGTACGGTCTGCCTTTACCGTGGCATCCGTAGGTTGTACGGTCAGTTTGACCCCACGCATCAGAAAACTCATTTTTCCCTTGGCAACAATATCGAAAAGCGGCTGGAGCGGGAAACTCTCAATGCGGAGATTGATGGCTCCCTGACGCATCTGTATCCAATCGGTGAGAATGGAATTATATTGATTGATTTTATCAGTCAACTCTGAGATATAGGTATATCGCTCCTGTCTTACTTCTTCCGTATCATTGCTCTTCATCAGTCTATCTACCTCATGAATCATACGGTCGATAAATGGGGTGATGCTATTGACCAGAGAAAGCTTGGCACGCTGTTCCAGGTTGCGGCGCCTATTGTCAGATATATGAAGCTGGACCATATTCTTGGCTTCTTCCAATTCTTCGTGCTTTTCTGATAACGAATTGATATGCTGTTTGTTCTGCTCTTCCCATTCATGTAAAGGTATCAGCAGGGATTCTACAGAACTTTCCTTGGTATTGCGGCGCTTCATTCTGTCGAATACATAGAGCAAGACCACAACCAGGACTATCATAAAGATTACCGCAGCAATCATCGTGTTCAACTGGACGGCATTGTTGTCCAACTGAGTGGCACGCGCTTCCAACTGCCTATCCTGTCGGCTCTGCTCCTGCAAGTCGAGGTAAATATTGCGATTGTAATCGCTTTCCGGCTTGTCATCGATGGCGGAATAAACCAGGCTGAGCCTTTCCCGGATAGATGCCACCAGGTCGGGCGCCTGCTGGATAGCCCTGTTCTGGTTGAGTGCCCTATTCAGGCAATCGCCTGCCGATTTATAATCCTTGATCTGCCAGTAGCATTCTGCCAGTGTGCGGTATGCTCCTGCCGTCTGGTAAACGTCTCCGTATTCAGAAAAGATATTGAGTGCGCGTTGCGCAAAGTTTCCTGCCAGAAGTTCCAAAGGCATCTGTTCTACATTGAGATACTGGAAAGCCGGCAGATTGTTCTTTACCAGGAAATCGCGCTGTTCCGGATCCTGAATATGTTCGCTGATAGATTGCAGTGCGTTTGCCTGCCAGTATGGATAAGGATTGCTGCCACTTGCCAAAAAGTAGAGGCGAATGAGCATATCAAATTCCGCCTGACAGATTTCCTGTGGGGTGCCATGAGTGATGGCACCACCAGCTCCCATATTATAAAGATAGTTGAGATACTGTGCCGTATCCTGTTCCACTTCATCCGGGTCAAGATCTGCCAGCGCATTGAGCATCGGCTTGTCTAGCTGTACATAATAAAAATAGGTGGCAGCAACGATATCAAACTCACTCTTCGCATAAATGGCGCGCTGACGCTCCCGAAGAGGAAGGTTATCTATTTCCTCACCGATTCTGCGCAGTTTACGGATGGCTTTTTCCCTGAAGCTATAAAAATCCTTGTTGCGGGCCTCACGCTGACAGAGTCGCATATTCTGAACGTCGGCAATAAGGAGTTCTATCTGGTTGTCACTGCGTTCGTTTACCTTGTCAAGCCATCGCTTGGCAGTATGGTAATCCATCTTGGCAATAGCCACAAAAGCCAGGTTGTTGCAAGCCTCTGCGTATCCGGCAGGATAGTCTTCGGAAAGAGTCAAAGCCTTCTCTGCCAATACTTTAGTAGAATCAAGGTTACGATAGTGAAGCGCATAAGAAAGATAATTCAGCTCATCTACTTCGCCCTTATGCGATGGCGAACAAGCTGAAAAAACAAACATCGCCACCATCATACAGATGATGGCGATGCCATAAATATGATGAAATCTTTTATGCATTCTGATTATGCACGTGCCTTAGCAATGTAGCCCAAAGCTTCCTGGCACTTGGCTGTGATGGCAGCCCAATCTGCTGCAGCAACAGTCTCCTTAGGGAAGAGCTTAGAACCCATACCTACACAGAGAACACCTGCCTTGATCCAAGGAGTAAGGTTCTCCTCTGTTGGCTCTACTGCACCTGTTACCATGATGTTGCTCCAACGCAATGGTGCCATTACATTCTTAACGAATGAAGGACCACCTACATTACCTGCAGGGAATACCTTGGTTACATCGCAACCTGCTGCCTGAGCATTGTTGATCTCTGTTACAGAACCACAACCTGGTGAATAAGGCACCAAACGACGGTTACATACTGGAGCAATGTCAGGGTTGAAGTTAGGACCAACGATGAAGTTTGCACCCAACTGGAGATACAAGGAAGCTGTACCAGCATCAACCACAGTACCAGCACCCAAGATCATCTCTGGGCACTCCTTATCAGCCCACTTTACCAACTCTCCGAAAATCTCGTGAGCGAAATCGCCACGGTTAGTGAATTCAAATACGCGAACGCCACCCTCGTAGCATGCCTTGATCACGTTCTTGCAGATTTCGATATCTTTATTGAAGAATACAGGAACCATACCAGTCTCTTTCATAGCTGCCATGACCTGCATTTTGCTAAACTTTGCCATTTTCTTGTTTTAATGTTAAATGTTTAATGTTAAGTGTTATCGCTGTACACGACCATTAGCGTTACCGCCAGCAAGGCTCTCAACCTCGTCAACAGAAACCAAGTTGAAGTCGCCAGGGATAGTGTGCTTCAATGCAGAAGCAGCAACAGCGAACTCAAGTGCCTCGCCCTGAGTCTCCTTAGTCAGGAGACCGTGAATCAAACCACCAGAGAAAGAGTCACCACCACCCACGCGGTCGATGATAGGGTTGATGTCGTAGTGCTTGCTCTGATAGAACTCCTTACCATCATAGATAAGAGCTTTCCAGCCATTATGAGTAGCAGAAAGAGACTCACGGAGCGTAGAAACGACATACTTGAAGCCGAACTCCTCCATCATACCCTTGAAGATGCCATAGTAACCCTCAGCATCAGTCTTACCGCCTTCTACGTCAGCATCTGGCTTGAAGCCCAGGCAAAGCTGAGCATCTTCCTCGTTACCGATGCAAACATCTACATACTGCATCAATGGGCGCATTACAGAGATAGCCTTCTCTGATGTCCAGAGCTTCTTGCGGAAGTTGAGGTCAACAGATACAGTTACGCCATGACGCTTAGCAGCCTCACAAGCCAACTTGGTCAATTCTGCAGCCTTGTCGCTGATAGCAGGAGTAATTCCGCTCCAGTGGAACCACTGAGCACCCTCCATGATCTTGTCAAAGTCGAAATCAGAAGGATCAGCCTCTGCGATAGCGCTGTGAGCACGGTCGTAGATAACCTTAGATGGGCGCATAGAAGCACCTGTCTCTGCATAGTAGAGACCTACTCTATCACCACCGCGAGCGATAAACTCAGTATTGACGCCATAACGACGAAGACCATTTACTGCAATCTGGCCAATCTCGTGCTTTGGCAACTTTGATACGAAATATGCATCGTGACCATAGTTAGCAAGGCTAACAGCAACGTTAGCCTCACCACCACCAGGGATGATGCGAAGTGACTCACTCTGGATGAAACGATCGTTGCCTTCTGGTGACAAACGAAGCATAATCTCGCCTAATGTTACAATCTTTGCCATTGTTTGATAGTTTTAATTTCTTTGTTTTTGTTGTTTGTTTACTAATAGACAATTTTGTTGTAGTTGTCCGTAACCGTTGGCAAAAATAGCTATAATTTCTCGAATACCAAAATTTAATCGCAGTTTTTTTCATTTATCGCCCTATTTTTTCGTGTTTTTCTCACTTTTTCCCTTTTTTTCTCCTTTTTTTTCGATTTTTGTGCAAAAAAAGAGCTGTGCATTCGCACAATTCAAAAAAATGTTGTATATTTGCGCCCGAATGCTGATGGTGTGACCGCACACAAAACAGAGTTCAACAAAACATAGTAAAAAAGCACAGTTTGTGCGCACAGTTATGAAAGGAACGCTGTCGTCTTTCTAGATAAAAGTCTCCTACTATATAATAATGTACGTGCGAAGTGCTCAAACCATAAACTTAAAAACAATGGCCGAAAGAATCAGAATCAAGGATATCGCCGAAAGAGCAGGCGTATCTGTAGGAACAGTGGACCGTGTGCTCCACGACCGCCCGAACGTGTCGAAGCCGGCTCGTGAGAAGGTGGAACAAGCGCTCAAGGAAATGAATTATCAACCTAATATGTATGCCAGTGCATTGGCATACAACAAGGCTTATACTTTTTATCTTCTGATACCGAAGCATGAATCGGAAGCCTATTGGGAAGAGATAGAAGAAGGTGCCCGAAAGTGCGAAGACCAGCGCCGGGATTTCCATATCGATTTAGAGATTCGATTCTACGAGCGTTCCAGTGAGGATTCTTTCAAGGCTGTTTTACAAGAGATTCTTGATGCCAATCCGGAAGGTGTTATCATAGTACCATCATCTTTGGAAGTGACACGTGGTTTTACAGACCAGTTGCATCAAAAGGGTATTCCATTTATCCTTCTCGATTCTTATATGCCAGACTTGCGCCCTCTCTCCTTCTATGGACAGGATTCGTTCTGCTCTGGCTACTTTGCAGCCAAGATGCTGATGATGCTTGCGGGCAATGAGAAAGAAGTGATGCTGATGAGACAGACCAAGGATGGCCATGTGGTCAGCAAGCAGCAGGATAACCGTGAGGTGGGATTCCGTCATTATATGCATGATCATTTCCCAAATATAGTCATCAATGTGCTCGATCTTCCGCTCAATGGAACCCGCAACGAGTACCAGAAGATGCTGGGTCAGTACTTTGATGAACATCCTGCTACACATCATTGTATAACAATGACATCGAAGGCGCATATCGTGGGAGATTATCTGCTTAAGTCCAATCGTCGTGATGTACAGATCATGGGTTATGATATGGTGGGCAAGAATGCAAAATGTCTGCGCGAAGGCAGTATCTCGTTCCTCATCGCACAGCATGCCTATATGCAGGGCTACTATTGCGTGGATACCCTCTTCCGTGCCATCGTTCTCAAGAAGAAGGTGAATCCGGTGAATTACATGCCTATTGAGCTGCTGATGAAGGAGAATATCGATTTCTACCGCAGGACGCAGATCTAAGGCGGAAATGAAGAGACAAGAATAGAATTATAAATGATAAATAAACAAAAACAAAACTACAGAATGAAACTATCAAGCTTTATCAAGATTAACCCTGCCGACTCGGTAGTGGTTTGTTTGCGTCCTATGCAGAAGGGCGAGGTTATCGAGGTGGATGGCAAGAGTATCACTCTCTTGCAGGATACTCCAGCTGGTCATAAGGTGCTCATCGATGATGCTGCCGAGGGACAGAACATCATCAAGTATGGCTACCCTATCGGTCATGCCAAGCAGAATCTGAAGCAGGGTGAATGGGTGAATGAGAACAATCTCAAGACCAACCTTGCCGGTACGCTGGAATATACCTATAATCCAGTAGATGAGCAGTTGGACATTCCCAAGGAATCACGTACCTTCCAGGGCTATGTACGCAAGAATGGCGAAGTAGGTGTAAGAAACGAGGTGTGGGTAGTACCAACCGTAGGTTGCGTGAATGGTGTTGCCGAGAAACTCGTAGAGCTCCTGAAGAAGGAGACTGGCTGTGAGGGCATTGATGCCATCCACGCTTGGCACCATAATTTTGGTTGCTCTCAGCTTTCCGGTGACCACGAGAACACCCGCAAGGTTCTCCGTGATATCTGTCTGCATCCGAACGCTGGTGCTGTTCTCGTTCTCTCATTGGGTTGTGAGAACAATCAGCCTGACGACTTCATGAAGATGTTGGGCGATTACGATCAGGATCGCATCAAGCTCCTGGTAACCCAGAAGGTTGAGGGTGATGAGATCGAAGAAGGAATGAAGATTCTCCGTAATCTCTATGCCAAGGCTAAGGAGGATAAGCGTGAGGAGGTACCGGTAAGCAAGCTTCGCGTAGGTTTGAAGTGTGGTGGCTCTGACGGCTTCAGTGGTATCACTGCAAACCCTCTCGTTGGTGAATTCTCAGACTGGTTGGTTGCTCAGGGCGGAACCAGCATCCTTACCGAGGTGCCTGAGATGTTTGGTGCTGAGACTATTCTGATGAACCGTTGTGAGAATAAGGAAATCTTCGACAAGACTGTTCATCTCATCAATGATTTCAAGGAGTACTTCCTCAGTCATGGTGAGCCTGTTGGTGAGAATCCTTCTCCAGGCAACAAGGCTGGCGGTATCTCTACTTTGGAAGATAAGGCACTGGGTTGTACCCAGAAGTGCGGTCGTGCTCCTGTCAGTGGCGTGCTGCAGTATGGTGACCGTTTGGAGACAACCGGTCTGAACCTCTTGTCTGCTCCTGGTAATGATCTCGTGGCAGCTACAGCATTGGCTTCTGCAGGCTGTCAGCTTGTACTCTTCACAACGGGTCGTGGTACCCCATTCGGAACATTCGTTCCAACGATGAAGATTTCAACCAATAGCAAGCTTGCCCAGAACAAGCCAAATTGGATTGACTTCAATGCCGGAGAACTGGTTGAAGGCACCGATATGAAGGAGTTGGTAAACAGGTTCATCGATAAGATCATAGCAGTTGCCAGTGGCGAGGAAGCTCGCAACGAGTACAACGGCTATCGTGAGATTTCCATTTTCAAGAATGGAGTAACATTGTAATAACTTAAAAAGAAACATGAGTAATAAGAAAGGATTGTTGGCGTTGTCGCCATTGTTTTTGTTGATTGTCCTCATCGTAGCATTCACCGTCTATTCGGTAGATGCCAGTCATAAGGATACCAATTTGTCGCTCACCGTGGCATTTATGATCTCCAGTATCTATGCCATTGCGATTTCTGGTGGTATGCCCATCAAGAGTCGTGTAGATACCTATAGCAAGGGTGCCGGCGCCAACAATCTGATGCTCATGCTGTGGATATATGTATTGGCAGGTTCCTTCGCAGCTTCGGCTAAGGCGATGGGAGCTGTCGATGCAACAGTCAATCTTGCACTCAGCATTCTTCCCGCCAGCATGATTCTGCCGGGACTGTTTCTGGCAGCCTGCTTTATCTCCGTATCCATCGGAACAAGTGTAGGTACTGTTGTGGCACTTGTTCCGATAGCTGCGGGACTCGCCCACTCCATGGACGTTAATACAGGTATGATGACAGCTATCATCGTTGGTGGAGCTTACTTTGGAGACAATCTCTCCTTTATCTCTGATACCACGGTAGTTGCTACCCAGACTCAGAATTGCAAGATGAGCGATAAGTTCCGTGTCAACTCTCTTATCGTAGTACCTGCCGCCGTTATTGTACTGGCTATCTATGCCGTGATGGGTATCGGTCTGCAGGCACCTACTGATATTCCGGAGGTAGAATATGTCAAGGTAGTCCCTTATCTGGTAGTGCTTGTCACTGCTGTGGCGGGTATGAATGTGATGGCGGTTCTTACGATGGGAACATTGCTCTGTGGTGTGATTGGTGTAAGCTGTCAGCTCCTGGGTGCTACCGGAGGTTACGATCTCTTCGGCTGGTTCTCAGCCATGGGTAACGGAATCATCGGTATGGGCGAACTGGTCATCATCGCAATGATGGCGGGTGGCATGCTCGAAATCATCCGTGAGAATGGCGGTATCAATTATATCATCGACAAGATTACGGCACACGTCAGCAACAAGCGAGGAGCCGAACTGTCTATTGCAGCACTGGTTTCCATGGTCAATGTATGTACTGCCAACAATACGGTTGCCATCCTCACGGTAGGCAATATAGCCAAGAAAATCGGTGATAAGTTTGGAGTTGACAACCGCAAGGCAGCCAGTATCCTCGATACTTTCTCCTGTACGGTTCAGGGCTTGATACCATACGGAGTACAGATGCTTCTGGCAGCAGGTCTTGCCAATCTGAGTCCGATGGATATCCTTCCATACCTCTATTATCCTCTGGCTATCGGTATAGCTGCGCTGTTTTCGATACTATTTCGTTACCCGAAGCGATACAGCTAGAATGGAAGTAGCTTATTGCCAATTGTTTAACTTTTAAATGAATACACGATGGATTTTTTACAGAGAAACCTTTTTGTCAAGCTGCGTTCCGATCACTTTCATACGAAGGAGGAGATGGAACCGATGACTACCTTCAAACAGAAGAAGATAGCCCAGATGATGAAGAACCTCAGCGATGTGCCTGCGGGTGAAGTACGCATGAACAATGGTTTCCTGAACCGACGTTTAGCCAGCATACAGGAAAACGAGCGTCATGCCATCGACACCTCTATTGAGACCATTCATTTACTTCGCATCATCGTATCCAATATCAATGGAATATTAGCCAATGGCGTTAATCTTGGCGGCATCATCGAGATGGGAAACTACCTGCGCACCAAGGGCGACAAGGTAGATTTCGTAAAACTGGAAAAATGGCTGCGCAAGCTCCGCATCCAGCGTATGGCGCAGTTGCAGGGCAGTGTACTTATCCTTTTCTTCGAATTTGAACAGGATGAGATACCTTTCGTGCGCCGTGTAGAACGTGGTGCCTACAAGCTGACCCTCCGTTCGCTTTATTATAACAGTCTCGATCAGCAGGAAATTTTATTCGAGCAGACTCAGGCAGGATTCGTTCGCACCACCGGTGGCACGATGCGCAAAAACCTGCGACGCAGTATGCGGTATCTGGAATATGCGCCCATAGAAACAATCAGCAATTTCTGCAATAACTTCTTCCGCTCGCTCTCAGAAATCGAAGAATAATATAAAATATATAAAAAATAAGCATACTCTGTGACGAATTTCAAGCGATTTTCGTACCTTTGCATCTATGAAACGATTTTGTATAACAATAATATCATCAATTATAGCATTATGCGCAAGTGCGCAGGTGCAATGCGAGGATACCTGCAGTCATGTGCATGGCATAGACCTCAGCCACTATCAGGGCAATGTGTTCTGGGAAACGGTGGGCGATAACTCCAAGATGGCGTATGTCTATCTGAAGGCTACCGAAGGTGGAACCAATGTAGATAGCAAATATAAGCAGAATATTGATCTGGCGCATAGATATGGACTCAAGGTGGGTTCATACCACTTTTACCGTGCCCGTATTCCGCAGAAGACCCAGTTGGAGAATTTCATGGCTCAATGCCGACCGGGCGACCAGGATCTCTTGCCTATGATTGACGTAGAGACCAAGAGTGGTTTGGAGACAGAGGAGTTTTGCGACTCACTCTTTAAGTTCCTGCATCTCGTGGAAAAGGCATACAAACAGAAGCCGCTCATCTATACGGGTGCCAACTTCTATGACCATTATCTCTTGGGAAAACTCGACAGTTACAAACTGATGATAGCACAATATACCAAGCGAGAACCTGTGCTCAAGGATGGAAGAGACTTTGAGATGTGGCAATATACCGGTAAAGGAAAACTGAACGGTATCAATGGCTACGTGGATAAGAGCAGATTCATGGGCAGGCATCGATTGAGAGAGATTAGATTCAGACACAGATAAGACATTGTTACTTTGAACTTTGAACTTGGAGCTTTGAACTTTATGATTAGTTTTAAGGTAAAGAGTGAATATCGTCTGAAAGCATAGAAATATGAATCATTTTTAGTAAAATATAAACTTTAAATAAAACTATGGCAATTATTAAATGTCCAGAATGTGGCCGCCAGATCAGTGACAAGGCTCCAACCTGTCCTAGTTGTGGCGTTGAGATAGCTGGAAAAATCACTAAATGCCCTCATTGCGGTGAGGTTTATTTCAGCAGTCAGGAGATGTGCCCAAACTGCCATGAGATAGCAGTGGGTGTTGCGCATCCTGTTGCATCATCTGCAGCTGTAAAAGATCCAACACCGGTTGCATCTCCGTCTCCGGTATCTTCTCCAGCTTCAGAGATTCCTTCGACTTCTCAAGTAGTATCTTCTACTTCTCAGACTGTCCCTCCAACCCCTCCTGTCCCACCAGTACCTCCTGTACGTCGTCCTGGTGTTACTGCGAGCGGAAATGATGGCGGAGAGGGCAATACTCCTCAGGAACCACAGAAGAAAAAGAACACCCGCTCTATCTTCATCATCTCATTCATCTTTGCTGTCTTGGCGTGTGGCATTATGTATTACTTCTACGACAGTGCCAATCGCAACAAGGAGATGGAAGCTTATGAGTATGCGATGCAAAGCAGCGATCCGATGGTACTGCAGAGTTATCTCGATACCTACAAGGATGCGGATGAAGCACATCGCGATTCCATCATGGCTCATCTAGACCTGTTGAAGCAGAACGACCAGGATTGGACCAATGCGGTAGTGAGCGGATCGAAAGAAGCTTTGGAAGCATATCTCCAGAAGTATCCTAACAGTTTGCACAAACAGGAAGCTTTGCTTAAAATAGATTCCCTCGACTGGAATGTAGCTAAGGCTGCAGATACAGCTGATGCCTACCAGGCATACCTGAATGCTCATACAGATGGTGCTCATATCGAAGAGGCAGAAAATGCCCTGAAGAAGGTGAAGAGCCGTGACCTCCAGCCAGAAGAAAAGCAGATGGTGAGCGGATTGTTCCGTCAGTTCTTCCAGAGCATCAATTCCCGTAATGCGGATGGATTGACAGCTACCTGCGAGGATATTCTCTCTTCCCTGCTTGGTAAGAACTCGGCTACCAAGGCTGATGTCGTTACCTTTATGGACAAGCTCTATAAAGATAATGTAGCCAATATGAACTGGCACATCAACAACGACTACCAGATAAAGAAGCGCGAGGTTGGCGATGAGGAATATGAGTATCAGGTACAGTTCTCTGCCCGTCAGGACGTAGATTTGACAGATGGCACCAAGAAGGAACAACTCTTTAAGATTTCTGCAGTTGTTTCACCTGATGGCAAAGTTTCTGCCTTCAATATGAACAAGGTTTCTGAGCCACAGCAATAGAATTGTTCTGATTAAAAGATTCGTAGTTCAAAAACAATATAAAAGAATCATAAGATTCAAAAACAATATAAAAAGAAAGCTCCGATGGATTTGTTGAGTCCATCGGAGCTTTCTTTTTTCCTTTTACTTTGCTTCCTTCATCTGTCGGAGCAATTCCTTCTGTTTTTCATTCAGACCAGTAGGCAACTTCACGTTATAGGTAATCATCAGATCACCGAAGGTTCCATCACCTCTGTCATAACCCTTGCCGCGAACACGTACCTTGGTACCGTTCTGGGTTTCTGGTTTGATCTTCAGTTTAATCTTCGAACCATTGCTCAATGTGATGATACCCTCACCACCGAGCAGTGCGGTGTACATGTCGATATTCACATTCATGTTCATCTCGCCCGTATTCGTTCTGGCGCTATGACCACCGCAGCCGCCGTTGCATCCGCCTGTACCATATTCAGCACCGGCACCGAAACCAGCACCTGCTCCGCCGAATCCGCCAAAGCCACCGAAACCGGCACCTTGTGAACTGCGGGCACGACCTCCGCCGAAGAGATTTTCGAAGAAGCTGGAGAAACCGCCTCCTCCACCACCGAAGCCACTGAAGTCGAAGCCTTCGAATGGGTTTCCACCTGCGGTACCTCCGCCGGCAGCTCCATCATAGCCTCCACCACCGAAGCCTCCTACATTCTTCCACTGTTCGCCGTACTGGTCGTACTTAGCACGCTTTTCCGGATCGGAAATCACCTCATACGCCTCGTTCAGCGCCTGGAACTTAGCCTTTGCCTTTGGGTCGTTAGGATGCAAATCCGGATGAAACTGTTTAGCACGCTTGCGATATGCAGCGCGCACATCCTTCTGCGGGATGTTCTTATCTACACCGAGAATCTTGTAATAATCTACAAATGCCATAGTATAATACCTCCTATTTTTATGATTTTTATAAGAATCCAACAAAAAGTATGCCGTAATTGCCAACTTTTTTGTAATTTTGCAGTTGAAACAAAAAAATCGAGAAAAAGTATGAAACAGTTATTCGCAGCGCTCTTGTTGGCGCTCACTTTTAATTCGCAGGCAATGGCTCAGCCGCGCACCGTCAAACTCAGAGTGATTCAGACGAGTGATGTCCATGGTTCTTTCTTCCCATACGATTTCATCAATCGCAAACCGAAGGCAGGAACCCTGGCACGCGTATCCTCTTATGTAAACGATCTGCGCAAGACCTATAAGGACAATGTCATCCTCCTGGAAAATGGCGATATCCTTCAGGGACAACCTACCTGCTACTTCTATAATTACGTCAACACCCAGGCTCGTAATGTAGCAGCTGATGTCGTCAACTATATGAAGTATGATGCCCAGGCTTTCGGTAATCACGATGTAGAGACCGGTCATGCAGTTTACGATAAGTGGATCAGGGAGTTAAACTGTCCGGTGCTGGGTGCCAATATCATTGATACCAAGACCGGTGAGCCTTATGTGAAGCCTTATATCATCCTGAACCGTGAGGGTGTGAAGATAGCCGTTCTCGGTATGTTGACACCAGCTATTCCTAACTGGCTGACAGAGAATCTCTGGAGCGGTATGAAGTTTGAGAATATGGTGACCTGTGCCCGTAAATGGATGAAGATTATCCAGGAGAAGGAGAAGCCGGACGTTGTCATTGGTGTCTTCCACAGCGGTAAGGATGGCGGTATTGTCACTCCTGAATATGAGGAGGATGCCTCTCTGCGGGTAGCAAAGGAGGTGCCAGGCTTCGACATGGTACTCTTCGGACATGACCATACCCGCTGCAATGAGACGATCCTGAATGTGGAAGGTAAGCCTGTGGTGTGTCTCGACCCTGCCAATAATGCACTGAATGTGGCAGATGCCGAGGTGACCATTACCCTGAACAAGAAGAAGGTGAATGGCAAAAAACAGTATGTTGTGACAGACAAGAAGATAGTTGGCAGTCTGCCAGATGTGACAAAATGTCCTATTGATGAGGATTTCATGAAGGCATTCGAGCCTCAGATTGCAGAAATCAACAAGTTTGTCAGCAAGCAGATCGGAACTTTCAAGAATACCATTCACAGCCGCGAGTCTTTCTTCGGCAGCTGCGCCTTCAATGACTTCATCCTCAACCTGCAGCTACAGATCACGAATGCTGATATTGCCTTCAATGCGCCCCTCCAGTTTAATTCTACCATTAATGCGGGACCTATCTACGTTGGTGACATGTTCAATCTCTATAAATATGAGAACCAGCTCTATGTGATGCGCCTTACAGGTGAGGAGATCCGCAAGCATCTGGAGATGAGCTATGACCTCTGGGTGAATACGATGAAGAGTCCTGATGACCATCTGCTCCTGCTCGATACCCAGACTAAGGGCGATCAGCAGCGTCTGGGCTTCAAGAACCTCTCCTTCAACTTCGACAGTGCTGCCGGTATTGATTATGAGGTGGATGTTACCAAACCAAACGGCGAGAAGGTGAAGATTCTGCGTATGAGCAATGGCCAGCCTTTCGATGAAAAGAAATGGTATAAGGTGGCAGTGAACAGTTATCGTGGCAATGGTGGCGGCGAGCTCCTTACCCGTGGTGCCGGTATTCCAAAGGATAGTCTGGATAGCAGAATCATCTATCGCAGCGAGCGCGACCAGCGTTACTATCTGATGGAGGCCATCGAAAAGATGGGAACCGTAGATGCCAAGCCAAACAACAACTGGAAGTTTGTGCCGGAAGCATGGACCAAGCCTGCAGCCCAGCGTGACTATGAGTTGCTTTTCGGAAAAAAGCAATAGCCCACTAGTCCCCAAAAACCGCCGGGAACTACCCGTCAAAGCATATCATAAAGTTCAAAGTTCAATATTCAAAGTTCAAAGTAAAGAATGAAGTATTGGTTTATATTTTGCAAGACAGATATCTTGCTCGAGAAGAGAGAAGACGGAACCTATACGATTCCATGTAGTGAGGAAAGTCCGGTAGCAACCAAGCCTTGGACCCATATCCTCAACATCACACCGATGAATGACGGTACGGAAGTGAAGACTTTCACCATTCCTGAGCCCGTAACCGACAATCCGAAATATGAGATGTGCGGTTTGCGTCCTAGCTTTTACAAGCTCTCCCCAGAGTTGTATCAGAAAGCGGGAAAATGTCAGGAGCTGAACTATTGGGATATGAACACCCAGTTTTGCGGGGTATGCGGTTCACCGATGAAGATGTCAACGGATATCAGTAAGAAGTGTACCGAGTGTGGCAAGTCTGTCTGGCCCTCTCTCGCTACAGCCATCATCGTTCTTATCAAGAAGGGCGATCAGGTGCTGCTGGTTCATGCCCGCAACTTCAAGGGTAACTTCGATTCCTTGGTAGCCGGTTTTGTGGAAACAGGTGAAAGTCTGGAGGAAGCTGTTCATCGTGAGGTGATGGAAGAAACCGGTCTGACCATCAAGAACCTCAAGTATTTCGGTTCCCAGCCATGGCCGTACCCAAGTGGCTTGATGGTAGGATATACGGCCGAATATGTAGATGGTGAGATTCATCTTCAGAAGGAAGAGCTTTCCCGCGGCAAATGGTTCAGCAAGGACAATCTCCCTGTTCTGCCGGAGAAATTGTCGATTGCCCGCAAACTCATTGATGCCTGGTTGGAGAATAGAATATAAACTTCCCTAACTTCACTTAACTTCTCCACATGCGAAAGATCAGTATAGGGTAGAATCTTGAAATTAAGAAATACAGAAGAGATGAAAGAAAAACTTTGGAATGCGAATTACATCAAGGTGATGACCACCAACTTTCTGCTCTACTTTGCCTTCTATCTCCTTACCCCACTTCTCCCACTCTATCTGAGTGAAACTTTCGGGGCTACGAAGGATGTGATAGGCATTGTTCTGAGCGGATATACGGTGGCGGCACTCATCATCCGTCCGTTTAGCGGATATGTGGTGGATGGATTTTCCCGTAAGAAAGTGCTGATGGTCTGTCTGACGGCTTTTGCCATCTTCTTTGCAGGATACATAGCAGCCAGTACCATCCTGATGTTTGCCATCTGCCGAACCCTGCATGGTGGACCTTTCGGAGCGGTAACTGTTGCCAACAGTACCTGTGCCATTGATGTCTTGCCAGCGAGCAGACGTAATGAGGGTATCGGTCTTTATGGATTGAGCAACAACTTCGCCATGGCGATAGCCCCTTCCATAGGTATCTATCTGCACAATCTGGTGGGTAGCTATATGGTACTTTTCTGGATAGCCTTTGTGGTAGCCATTGCTTCTGTAGTGATAGCTGGAACGGTGAAACTCCCAGAGAAGGAAATCATCAAAAACAAGGAGAAGCTCTCGCTCGACCGCTTCTTCCTGACCCGCGCCTGGCTGTTGGCCATCAACATCTGCATGTTTGGTTTCTGCTGGGGTGTATTGAGCAACTATCTCGCCATTTACAGTAAGGAGGAATTAGGCATTACCGGAGGAACGGGTACCTATTTTGCAATCCTCTCTATGGGATTGTTCATGAGCAGATTGCAAGGCAGAAAGGCTTTGAGTCAGGGTAAGCTGACCCAGAATGCTGCCGAAGGAATGCTGATATCGCTCGTTGGTTTTACGATATTCGTAGCCATCAAGCATCCGATAGCCTACTATCTTTCAGCTGCATTGATAGGATTGGGAAATGGTCACCTGTATCCAGCCTTCCTGAATATGTTTATCAATGTAGCCCGCCACGACCAGCGTGGAACGGCTAACAGCAGTATCCTGACCGGTTGGGACCTGGGATTCGGAATCGGTTGTCTTCTGGGTGGTGTTGTAGCCGAGCATTTCGGTTATAGTGGTGCCTTCTGGATGGTAGTGGTCGAAAATGCCGCCGCAGTGGTATTGTTCTTTGCTGCCTCCCGGGCATTCTTTGAAAAAAGAAGACGAAACGATTAGTAAAGGAATAAAAAAGTATAAGTTTTTTCCAGGTAAAAGTTTAGCTTCCATCAAGGGCTAAACTTTTACCCTTAAGGCTAGAAATATTTTCCCTTAAGGGAAATTATATTTTTCCTTAAGGATAAATCTTTTTTTCCTTAAGGGTAATGTTTCAGCTGGTTAAACCGGCATAAAAGTCCAATTAAAGAAAAAGAGCATTCGTAAGGATTGTGGAAACAAACCCTTTCGAATGCTCTTTGCAATTTTCTTACATGCAGTTCTCTCTTAGAATGGGAGATCATCTGCGCTGCCACCTGCTGCTGGAGCTGCTGGCTGAGCTGGAGGGAATGGAGCAGTTGCACCCTGAGCAGGAGCTGGAGCTGCCTGAGGAGCTGCACTTACTGGAGGGAATGGAGAACCAACAGGCTGCATGCCACCCTGCATGGCAGCAACAGCATTAGGATCTACACGCTGCACATTCCAAGCGCGGACACTGTTGAACCAACGACCATTATATTCGTGTGCATCCAAATCAAAAGAAACCAAAAGTTCCTCACCACTCTGGATGTTGAACTGAGCAAGACGGTCTGCTCCGAAAACATCGAAGCAAAGCTTCTTTGGATACTGCTCGTGAGTTTCGATAACGAACGACTGAGCCTTCCACTCACCTCTTGCAGAAACGCCGCTTCTTTCAGGTAAAACGGCAATTACCTTTCCTTGTAATTCCATATTATTATTTTAAAAATTGTTTCAATCCTTCGCCTGCCGAGCCCCATTTTCTTCGAGAATCAAAAGATGTATGAAGAGGCTCAAAAACGAGTGAATCTATCTGTTATTTTTCTTTCTGACTGCGAAATTACTAAAAATAGTTTTAAAACAAAAACATTTCTTCGATTATTTTTGTCTATCCCCAATATTTTTTGTATTTTTGTGCTCATAATTGCGCAAATGCCCCAATTTGCCCGTCAAGTAAGGAGCATCAGCAATGAAAATGAGATAAGTAATATAGAAAATTAATAATATAAAATAACGACTCATGAGATTTACAGTTTCAAGTTCAGCATTGAACAGCAAGCTCAATATGCTTGCTAAGGTGATTGGCAGCAAGAATTCTCTGCCTATCCTTGACAATTTCCTGTTTCAAGTTGCCAACGGCGAGATGACCATCACCGCAAGCGACAGTGACAACATCATCAAGAGTACCATCGCTCTCACTGACTGCGATGGCGAAGGCGAGTTCTGCGTTGCCAACCGCGTCATCCTGGATGCATTGAAGGAGTTGCCTGAGCAGCCTCTCAGCTTCGATGTAGATACAGATAGTTATGCCATTAAGATTGTATATCAGAATGGTCTCTATAATTTCACAGGCTTGAATGCTGAAGACTATCCTCCAACACAGGATATGGGTGATGCCTGCACTACCCTCGTCTTGCCAGCACAGGTGCTGATCGACAATATCAACCGTTCTCTCTTTGCAACAGCCAGCGATGAGCTGCGCCCAGTAATGAATGGTATCTATTTCGACCTTACTCCCGAATCGCTTGCCATCGTTGCAAGTGATGGCCATAAGTTGGTAAGAAGCAAGAACTTTACTGTCAAGAGTGAGACTCCTTCTTCATTCAACCTGCCAAAGAAGCCGGCATCATTACTGAAGAACATTCTGAGCAAGGATGATGAGGCAACCATCAAGTTTGATGCACGCAGAGCTGAGATTCAGTTTAGCGATGGCGTATTGAAATGCCGCCTCATTGATGGTCGCTATCCTAATTACAACTCAGTGATTCCTGCCAACAACCCATGTGAGATAACCGTAGATCGCAAGGGCTTGCAGAGTGCATTGCGCCGTGTTTTGCCATTTGCCAGCGAGAGCAGCCAGCTGATCCGTTTCCACATTGAGAGCGGCCGTTTCGAGGTTTCTTCAGAAGACATCGACTTCTCTACTTCTGCCAAGGAAGTTTTGGCTTGCGAATATAGCGGTTCCAGCATCAGCATCGGTTTCAAGGGTAGCAGCTTGATGGAAATTTTGGGTAATCTGAACAGCGATCAGGTTGTCTTCCACTTGGCTGATCCTAGCCGTGCCGGTATCATTGTACCAGCTGAGCAGCCAGAAAACGAGGACATCCTCATGCTCATCATGCCAATGCTCCTTAACGAATAAGGAGCTTGGTTCATCTAAACACCCCTTCCCTATCAGTAATATATAGTAATAAATACTAGAAGTAATGAAATTAAATCTTACTAAGCCTCTGATCGTGTTCGACCTAGAGACTACCGGTCTTGACATGGTGAAAGACAGAATCATCCAGATCTCCTATATCAAGGTGTATCCAGATGGAACAGAGGTACGTAAAAACCAGTTTATCAATCCAGGGAAGCCAATCCCTGAAGAGGTGGTTGCTCTTACAGGTATCAGCAATGATGATGTAAAGGATGCACCAACTTTCAAGCAGTTGGCGGCTACCTTCAACCAGGAGTTCTCTGGTTGTGATTTTGCTGGCTATAACTCCAATCATTTCGATGTACCTATGCTTGCAGAGGAATTCCTGCGTGCAGGCATCGATTTCGATTTCTCTAAGTGTCGCCTCATTGATGCCCAGAACATCTTTATGAAGATGGAGCGTCGTAACCTGGCTGCTGCCTACAAGTTCTATTGCGGCAGAAAGATGGAGGAAGACTTCGAGGCACACCGTGCCGACCAGGATACCGAGGCTACCTATTGCGTGCTGAAAGGCGAGCTGGACCGTTATGCCCCTGGTGTTCAGGAGGAAGCCGACCGTGTACTCAATAATGACATGGACGAGCTTGCTGAGTTCTCCAAGCGCAACGACAATGTAGATTTTGCCGGCCGCATCGTTTGGCAGGAGTTGAAGGACGCCGACGGCAATGTGATACTCGACGAAAAGGGCAATCCTCGCAAGCACGAGGTATTCAACTTCGGCAAGTACAAAGGATGGGATGTGGCAGAGATCCTGACCAAGGATCCTGGTTACTTCACCTGGGTATTGGGAAGCGATTTCACCAACAATACCAAGCAGGTACTCACCCGTATCCGTCTGCGCGAGTTCAACAAGAGAATGGGAAAATAATATGTTAAAAGGAAAGAAAATCGTATTGGGCATTACGGGTTCCATTGCAGCCTACAAGTCATGCCTTATCATCCGTGGTCTCATCAAGAAGGGAGCTGAGGTACAGGTGGTCATTACGCCTGCCGGTAAGGAGTTCATTACCCCTATCACCCTCTCGGCGCTGACCCACAAGCCTGTGGTAAGCGAGTTCTTCTCGCAGCGTGATGGTACCTGGAATTCGCACGTGGATCTCGGTCTCTGGGCGGATGCGATGGTCATTGCACCATGTACGGCATCTACCATGGGCAAGATGGCGCATGGTATTGCAGACAATATGCTCATCACCACCTATCTCTCCATGAAGGCACCAGTCTTCATTGCTCCTGCTATGGACCTTGATATGTACAAGCATCCTTCTACCCAGGCTAACATGAAAACCCTTCTCGGCTATGGTAACCATATCATCGAACCGGAAGTGGGATTCCTTGCTTCTGGATTAGAGGGAAAGGGACGCATGGAGGAACCGGATGTCATCGTGAATTACCTGGATAGATACTTCAACATGATGGAGAGTGCCGAGGAGGTTGCTGATGTAGAATCAGAGGACCAGAAGACTGCAGAGAAAGACCTCTGCGGTAAGAAGGTGATGATTACAGCTGGACCAACCTATGAGAAGATTGACCCAGTGCGTTTCATCGGCAATTATTCTTCAGGAAAGATGGGATTCGCACTTGCCGAAGAATGTCTTCGCCGTGGTGCGGATGTTACTTTGGTGGCAGGTCCTGTTTCATTAGACTGTAGTCCTGCTATCCACCGCATCAATGTGGAGAGCTGTGAAGAGATGTATCAGGCAGCCACAGCAGCCTTTGCTTCATCTGATGCTGCCATTCTCTGTGCAGCCGTAGCAGACTTCCGTCCTGCCAATGTAGCTGATAAGAAAATCAAGCGCGAAAAGGATGACCTGGAGTTGACACTGGTGCCTACCCATGACATCGCAGCAGCCTTGGGACAGATGAAACAAAAGAATCAGCGAATCGTAGCTTTCGCCCTGGAAACCAACGATGAAGAGAGTAATGCACAGAAGAAGAGAGTGAAGAAAAACGCTGACTTCATCGTGCTCAACTCTACCCGTAATCCGGGCACTACTTTCCGCACTGACGACAATCAGATTACCATCATCTCTGAAAAGGGAAAGAAAGAATATGAAAAGAAACCGAAGACTGAGGTGGCTCGCGACATCATTGACGAGCTGGCTCTCCTGTTTTAGTCCGGTATCTTTAGCTGGTGGCCTCCTGTGCTGCAGTCCTTCTACGATTTCAGCACAGGAGCTGCAGGCTAAGATTACCATCAACCATGCCCAGATTTCGGGTACGGAAAAAGGCGTATTCGACAATCTGCAACAGACCTTGCAGCAATTCGTCAACAATCGCCAATGGACTCATCTTCAGTTTCAGAAGAACGAACGCATCATCTGCAACTTCAATATCACCGTCACCAAGTATGACAGAGACCAGAATCTCTTTACCTGCAAGGCGCTGATACAGGCCAACCGCCCTGTCTTCAATTCGGCATACACCTCCACCTTATATAATAATGTGGACGATAACTTCACGTTTCGTTTTGCCGAATACGACCAGTTGGAGTTCAATGAGCAGCAGATAGACAATCAGCTTACAGCTCTCTTTGCCTATTATGCATATCTTATCATCGGCATCGATCTGGATAGTTTTGCACCCAAAGGTGGTGAAGACATCCTGCAGCGCTGCATGAATCTGACAAACAATGCCCAGAATCTGGATTATCCCGGATGGAAGGCTTTCGCTGATGACCGCAACCGATATGCCATCATCTCAGACTATCAGGATGGAGCGTTGGAACCCTTCAGACAGTTGCAGTATGACTACTATCGGAAGGGACTCGACGAGATGGCAAATAATGCGGAAAGAGGTCGTACCGAGATAACCGCAGCCCTGGAAACAGGACTGAAGAAGGCGAAGGAAAACCGTCCACTCAGTTTGTTGCCACAGATATGGACCGACTTCAAGAAGGATGAACTTGCCAACATCTATCGCGGCAAAGGAACCCAAAAGGAAAAGGAGAGCATCTATGAACTCCTCTTCTCCATCAATCCTTCACAGAATAAATATTGGGATCTGGTCAAGGAATGATTTTTCAGGAATCATCTGTCTGGATAGATTTTTCAGGTTGGAATCTTCATAAGATCATCTTCCAGAACGGAAGCTTCTGAAAATCAGAATCAGCTTTCCCTTCATATCTTTATCAAAAAGTAGAATAAAATATGCTCAAGCAATTATATATCAAGAACTTCACGCTCATCGACGAGCTGAACATCTCTCTCTATCCTGGCTTCTCCGTCATCACGGGTGAGACAGGAGCAGGAAAGAGTATCATCCTCGGTGCCATCGGTCTGCTTCTGGGTAACCGTGCCGACAGCAAGGCGATCAAGGCAGGAAGAGACCGTTGCGTGATAGAGGCTCACTTCGATCTCTCCAGATATGGTATGCAGAAATTCTTCGATGATAACGACATCGACTATGATGCCGATGATACAATCATCCGAAGAGAGTTGACTGCAGCCGGCAAGAGCCGTGCCTTCATCAATGACACCCCGGTGCCTCTCACCCGTATGAGAGAATTGGGAGAGCAACTCGTGGATATCCATTCGCAGCATCAGAATCTTCTTCTGCAGAAAGAAGACTTCCAGTTGAATGTGGTGGATATCATCGCTCAGGATGCCGACCAGCTCAAGGTTTACCAAAAGGAGTATTATGCCTATCGCAAAGCCAAGGAACTTCTGGAAGAGCTGAAAGCCGAAATTGCCAAGAACCGTGAGAACGAGGAGTTTATGCGCTTCCAGCATAAAGAGCTGGATGATGCAAATCTGCAGGAAGGCGAGTTGGAACAGCTGGAACAGGAAGCAGAAACCCTGAGCCATTCGGAGGATATCAAGACCGCTCTCTTCGAAGCAGACAATGCGCTTTCGGGAGACGACGACAGCATACTTGACAAACTGAAGAACGCCACTCATCACCTGGAAAACATCTGTGATGTCTATCCAAGCATGGCTGATGTGGCTGGCAGAATGCAGAGCAGCTATATTGAACTGAAGGACATCGCACAGGAAATCAGCAGTAGTGTAGATCACGTGGAATTCGATCCTAACCGATTGGATGCCATCAATACCCGTCTGGACAAGCTCTACACCCTGCAGCAGAAGTTCCATGTGGAAACGGTGACTGAACTCATTGCTACCCGTGACCGCATAGCAGAACAGCTTTCGCATATCGATAATGGCGATGAAGACATCGAAGAGAAGGAAAAAGAAGTTGCAGCACTCCTTGTCAAGGCAGAAAAGCAAGCTGCCCTACTCACTTCCATCCGTCAGAAATCAGCAAAGGCCATCGAAAAAGAGATGAAGGGCAGACTCATCCCGCTGGGCATTCCGAATGTGAGATTCGAGATTGCCTTCGCAGATAAACCACTGTCTGGAAATGGTGCCGATAAGGTCAGCTTCCTCTTCAGTGCCAACAAGAGTACCCAGCTACAGCCTGTCAGTCAGGTAGCTTCGGGTGGTGAGATTGCCCGTGTGATGCTCTCGCTGAAGGCAATGATCAGTGGAGCCGTGAAGTTGCCAACCATCATCTTTGATGAAATTGATACCGGTGTAAGCGGTAAGATAGCAGAAAAGATGGCAGATATCATGGAAGAGATGGGACTCCAGAACCGACAGGTACTCTCCATCACCCACCTGCCACAGATAGCAGCCAAGGGTAGCCATCATTACAAGGTATTGAAGGAGGAAACCGAGAATGGAACCATCTCGCACATGAAAGAACTCAACAACCAGGAGCGCATTGAGGAAATTGCCCAGATGCTCAGTGGCAGTGACATCACGCAGGCAGCTCTTGCCAATGCCAAAGAATTATTGAGAATATGAAAAGAATTAATATGATCATGATGGGACTGATGCTGGGTGCATCATCCCTCTTCGCTCAGCCAGGCTCTGTACAGAAAGCCGCTAAGAGCGTATTTACACTCACCACCTTCAACAAGGATGGTAACATCATCTCTTCTACACAAGGTGTGTTTATTGATAACAAGGGAACGGCTATCGGTACCTTCAAACCGTTTATCGGTGCTGTAAAGGCTACCATCGTGGATGCCAGCGGAAAGTCGATGGACGTGGATGCTATCCTCGGTGCCGATGAACTTTACGATGTGGCTAAGTTCAGAGTATTGGGTAATACTACGGCTGCCAACATTGCAACGGCAGAATCACCTGCGGGCAGCAAGGTTTGGCTCGTTCCTTATTCTATCAAGAAGTCACCTTTCCAGCAGGAGGATATCGCAAGCGTTGAGAAGTTTAAGGAAACTTACAATTACTACATCTTCTCCAACACCGTACCCGACAATGCAGTGGGTTGCCCATTCGTCAACAAAAGCGGTCAGGTGATTGGTATCATGCATAGCAATGGTCAGGTAACTGCCATTGACGCCAACTATGCCAAGGAGTTGAAGGTGACAGGTCTTTCCACACTGGATGCAGCCCTTCGCGAAACAGGCATCCGTACCGCTCTTCCTGATACCGAACAGGAGGCGATTACGATGATGACGCTCAACAAGTCTCAGGTGTCCCGCGACATCTATGCCAAGTATGCAGATGAGTTTATGACAAAGTTCCCTGCTTCAGCATTCGGCTATAAGGAAAAAGCAACTCTTCTTGTAGATAAGAACGAGTTTGCCGAGGCAGCCAAATGTATGGAAGATGGAATCAAGAAATCATCTGCCAAGGATGAAGCCCACTCCAATTATTCTGATGTCATCTATCAGAAACTGATCTATAAGGGTGATTCTGCCTATACAGCCTGGACTTACGACAAGGCGATAGAAGAGGCACAGAAGGCATACGCCATCAATGCTAATCCTGTGTATCAGCATCAGGAGGCACGCATCATCTTTACCAAGGGTAATTATCAGAAGGCATACGATATGTTCATCGCCCTGACCAAGACTTCGGTCAAGAATCCGGAAATCTTCCTGGAAGCTGCTCAGGCTAAGATTCAGCTCAAGGCTCCAGCTACAGAGATCAAGGTCTTGCTGGACAGTGCAGTCAATGAGGCTAAGAACTCGGGCACCATGGCAGGTCCTTACTATCTGGCTCGTGGTGATTTCCAGGCAGAACAGGGTGAGTATCGCAATGCCATAGCTGACTACAATATGTATGATTCGATTGTCCGTCCTGTTAATCCTGCATTTTTCTATGCAAGATACAAGGCTGAGACCAAGTTGCGCATGTGGCAGCCAGCGCTGATAGATATTGCCCGTACCTGCTACCTCGCTCCAAACGAGCCTACCTATTTTGCAGAATGGGCTAGTCTTGACTTGCGTGTGAAGCGATATGCAGAAGGCATCAGTGCAGCCAAGCATTGCATAGAGATTGCTCCAGAATATGCTGATGGCTATCTCCTCCTCGGTTTGCTCCAGATGGAGAACAAGCAGAAGGAAGAGGCTCGCAAGAACCTGGAAAAAGCAAAGGAATTGGGAGATACCCGTGCTGAGGGTTATCTCAAGAAACTGAAATAATAAAATTAAAGGTACATCAAAGGATTGCACTTTCAAACGCCCTGAAAGGGCAAAAGCTCATAGCCCAGGGTAACACCCTGGGTTTTTTGTTGCATCTGCTCTGCGCCCTGTAAGGGCAAAAGCTTTAAAAATAATCGAAGAAGATGCTCTTGCTATAAAGAATTTGCGTAATATTGAAATAAAAGAAAAAAATATCCCAAAATATTTGGTGGATTCACAAAAAAGTATTACCTTTGCACTCGCTAATGAAAAATGGCAGTGTTGGTTCCGTAGCTCAGTTGGATTAGAGCAACAGCCTTCTAAGCTGTGGGTCTTGGGTTCGAACCCCAACGGAATCACAAAAGTGGATTAATCGAAAGGTTAATCCACTTTTTGTTTATATACATCCCGGGAAAAATGAAAGCAATATATATTTTAACTAAAAAAGGCCGATGCAATATGCACCAGCCTTTTTCTTATCTACCCACTTATTATTCAGTTATCAGTGTAAACTCTGAACCCGAAGCATAATCCTGACCATTCTGTTCATTCAATGCACGCAGACGGAAGTAGCGAGCCTTGACAGGCTTGTTCAACATCACCTTCTGCAGCTTGGCAGTCTTCTCAAAATGACCCTTCAGGATTGGCTCACCCCAAGTCTTGTTGTCGTTGCTGACGTAGATTTCATAATCCTTGATGCAACCATTCAAAGAACCATCCTGGCGTGCCAGATAAGTAAAGCCCTTGATGACCTTCTGCTTGCCAGCATCGAAGTCAACCCAGTGAGGATACTTCGCCAATGTAATGGAATACATCGTATGCCAGAATGTAGAAGGATCGCCATCTACCAAGTAGGCAGCATCACCCTCATCAGGCTCCTGGCTGGAAGCAAAGGTAATCTGAAGACCGGATGTCTGCTGATTCTGCTGCATCTTCTTCATAACCTCCTTCACCATCTCACGACCGGTAGCTGAAACCTTCACGATATTTCCAAGCTCTGACTTCACCGCAGGACGGATGATGAATCCGAATGTGGTAGGAGTACTGCGTACCTGATCTGGCGTCAAAGGACCACCCTGTCCACAGCTGGCACCGCCCAATCCTGTAACCTTTGCATCGAGGTGCAAGTGAGTACCGCTGCTCTTTGGCAACTGATATGGATGTGCTGCCAAAGTCAACTCCTGCTGACTCCAAGGCAATGCTGAGGCAGACATAGTACTGTCAGAGATGAATACTACACCCTGCTGGCTGTCGTTAGTAACGGCACACCAACGAACCTCCTCGCGGTTGCCCTGTGCCTGTGGCTTAGGAAGCATAATGCCCTGTTCTGCTACCGGACTGTGGTACCAACCGATAAACTGGCTGGTCTTGCGGTCGTTATAGTTGTTGACAGGTCCGCGTCCATAATAATCATACTGGTTCAACTCGCTTGGCAATACCATAGAATAGCCGATGCGAGGCAAGATGACCTTAGAACGATTAGCACCGATGGCACTCTGCATCTCGATAGAACCATCCTTATAGATAGTATAAATCTGACGTGAAGTGAACTTCAGGTCAGCATCTGTCAAGGCATGCTTGTTCTTCTCGAAATTATAGCAAGACTCTGGGTCACGGTCGCGGTTGCTGTAATTCACATCGCATCCCTCCTTACCCTGACTCTCTACAGTAAAGTCGAGCTGGTAAGTACCATCCTTCTTGGCTGTATAGTTCCAGTTCTTCACTACATGCTGCAGGTCGTACAGACCATTCTTGAACCATGCATTGTGGTATCCGATACCGGCATCGTTGTCTGTAGGAGCTCGATATGCATCGAGTTTAGGACCATTGCCATCCTTGATGATATCCTGGCTGCCATACTTCAGGCTATAGATAGCACCGGTATTCAGGTCGAATGCCACCTGGAAGTTGCCGCCATGGATGTTGGCACGCTTAGCCGCCTTATCTACCGAAAGCTTCATCGCCTTACCGTTCTTGGCAACAGCAGCAATAGAAGGAGCAGCAACATCAGCGCCCTTCACTCTCAACTGTTCTTCCATCTGAGGATAACCCTTGGCAGCCCAAGGCATATCCTTACCCAGAAGGAACTGGACTGTTACGAAGTACTCGCTCTTTGGATCGAGGCTTGCATAATCGTATGGCAAGGTATAGAAGCCTTTTTCGCGAGGACCCACGATATTCTTGGCACCCTGCAATGGCTGATTCTTTGAAATGCAGACACCATCCTTATAGAGAGACCATACAATCTGGTAATTCTTGAGAGGCTCGAAGTAGTTCTTGTTGAAGATTTCAATCTGTCCCTGCTTCATATCCACAGCCTTCACGCCTACATTCTGATAAACCTTCTTTACCTCATAGTACTGAGCCTTAGGTGAGAAGTCTGGGCGAAGGATACCATTCATGCAGAACATACCATCGTTTGGCTTGTTGTCCTTACCGAAGTCACCACCGTATGCCCAGTAGGTCTGTCCGGTTACAGGATCCTGTTTGTTAAGAGCCTGGTCAACCCAGTCCCAAATAGCTCCACCCATGAAGAAGTTGGTGCTCTCGATGGCATCCCAGTAATCTATCAGGTTACCGCAGGCATTACCCATAGAGTGAGCATACTCAGAGATGTGGAACGGATACTTCAGCTTGTACTTGCCCTGTACGGCTCCTTGAACCCAGGCGATGGAAGGATACTGGTTGGAACCCATATCCACGATATCATTGTTGCGCTCATACTGAACTGGGCGGCTGGTATCATAAGCCTTGATGGCATTATAGCAATCTACGAAAGTCTTGCCAGGACCAGCCTCGTTACCCAAACTCCAGATTACTACAGAAGGATGATTCACGGTAGCGTGTACCATCTCCATGTTTCTGGCGATATGAGCGTTGCGGAACTCAGGTACATGAGAAAGACTCTGCTTGCCATAGTAGTACTCATGGCTCTCAAGGTTAGCTTCATCCTCCAGATAGATACCATACTTATCGCAGAGATAATACCAGTAAGGTGCATCAGGATAGTGGCAGTTGCGCACATGGTTGATATTGCCACGCTTCATCAGGAAGATTTCGTTCTCCATCTGCTCGCGGGTAGCAGTATGACCTAACAGTGTATTGTTCTCATGACGGTTGACACCCTTCAGCTTGATAGGCTGTCCGTTGAGATAGTAGTATCTTCCAGCTAATCCGAACTCATCCTTCTCGGCAGGAGTCTCCTTGATTTCTACCTTTCTGAAGCCAACGATGGTAGAGAAGGTCTGAACCGTTCTGCCCTTGGCATCCTTCAATTCTCCTACCAATGTATAACGGTAAGGAGCTTCTGCACTCCAGAGCTTCACCTTGTTGGCAGCATCGAGCGTAGTCTCCAGAACTATCTCTCCCTTGGAATTCAGTTTTCCTACGAGAGGAGTAGAAGCTGTAACGCCTTCCATCAAGTCATTGTCGTCGGAATAAAGACGGTTGGCATAGAGTGAATACTGCAAGGTATAACCCTTGATTGCCTTCTTGGAAAGGTTCTGCAACTGTGCCGTGATATGCAAGGTGGCATGGCTGTAGGTTTCATCCAAGTCAGGAATAGCCTTGATGTCTCTTACCTGAACCTGTGGTTTGGCAACCAGAGCCACGGTGCGGAAGATACCAGGCAAGCGGAACATATCCTGACTCTCCAGGAAAGAACCGTCTGAATGGCGATAAACCTCTACAGCTACGGTATTCTCCTCACCCTCCTTATTAAGATAAGGTGTAATGTCGAATTCAGCCAGGTTGCGTGAGTTCTTGGAGAATCCCACATACTTGCCATTTATATATAGGTAGAAGAATGAATCTACACCATCGAAGTTCAGATAGATCTGCTGTCCCTTCCAGTCTGCAGGAACGGAGAAGGTTCTGCGATAAGAACCCACCTCATTGCGGTTGCGATAGGTCATCCAGTTGGTAGGAGGTGTACGCATCACTCCACCCTTCCAGTCGTTCATCGGCTGCCAGGAGTGCTGGAAGATGACACGCTGGTTAGAATAGAGCGGATCTCCATACTTGTTGTTTCCATCTTTCTGCAGTCCAGCCAAATTCCAGTTCATTGGCACCTTGATGTCGTCCCAGTGAGAGACATCATAGTCTGTACGGTAGAAATCCTTAGGACGCTCATCAGGATTTGGAGCCCAATGGAACTTCCATAATCCATCGAGAGATTTCCAGTAAGAACTGTTCTCCGGTAAAACCTTTCTCGCCTCTTCGACATTGCGGAACGAGAAGAACCAGGCATGCGGCTGCTGCTTGTTGACAGCTACGGAATCAGGACTTTGCCACTCCCATCCCGTAGGTGCAACCTGCTGATTGTAGAAGTAGCCTCCTAAAGTACCATCTGCCCATGCCGATGAGCAAATGAGTCCGGTTAAAAGTAATAAATAAGTTTTCTTCATAAGTTGATGTTATTGTTTCTAATTATATTCTTTGCAAAGTTACGCTTTTATTTTGAAAGAGCAAAATAGTAGAAGAGAAAAAGCGAGAAAATACCCGATTTTTTGAGATAAGCCTTTAATCTTTGCCCTACCCGATGATTTTTTTGCTGAAAAACTTGGCGGAATCACAGAAAAGCTGTATCTTTGTCGCATATAAACAATCTAATGGCAATATAGATATACTAAATATATTATTAATTAATAAATTCAATCTTAAACAAAGACATTTATGGTAAACAGATTCATTCTTAATGAAGTTTCCTATTTCGGTCCAGGTGCCCGCAAGGAGCTTCCTACAGTAATCGCTAGTCGTGGTTGGAAAAAAGCTTTGGTTGTAACAGACAAGGGCTTGATGAAATTTGGCGTTGCCAAGATGGTACTCGACGTATTGGACGAGGCTAACATCGCTTACGAGGTATTTGATGACGTAAAACCAAACCCAACAGTTTCCAATGTTACTGCAGGTATTGAGGCTTGCAAGAATGCTGAGGCAGACTTCATCATCGCTATCGGTGGTGGCAGTTCTATGGATACCGCAAAGGGTATCGGCGTGGTTGTTACCAACCCAGAGTTTGCCGACATCGTTTCTCTGGAGGGAGTCGCTCCTACCAAGAACAAGTGCTTGCCTATCGTAGCACTTCCTACTACAGCTGGTACCGCAGCAGAGACAACCATCAATTATGTGATTATCGACGAGCAGCGCCAGCAGAAGATGGTATGCGTGGATCCTAACGATATTCCTGCCGTAGCAATCGTAGATGCAGAGCTGATGTACTCTTTGCCAAAGGGTCTCACCGCAGCTACCGGTATGGATGCGATGACTCACGCCATCGAAGGTTTGATTACCAAGGCAGCTTGGGAGATGAGTGACATGTTCGAGCTCAAGGCTATCGAGATGATTCATAAGTACCTGCCTATCGCAGTGAATGACCCTACCAATCCTGAGGGTCGCAACGGTATGGCTGTAGCTCAGTATATTGCCGGTATGGCATTCTCTAATGTTGGTTTGGGCGTTGACCATGGTATGGCTCACCCGATGAGTGCCCTTCATGATGTTCCTCACGGAGTAGCTTGTGCCATCCTGCTTCCTACCGTGATGCGTTTCAATATGGAGGTAAGTGTTCCTAAGTATGTACAGATTGCCAAGGTTGTTGGTGTTTACAAGGATGGTATGACCGATCAGGAGGCAGCAGAGGCAGCCTGCAATGCTATCGAGGAGTTGTCTAAGTTGGTCGGAATCCCACAGCATCTCAGCGAATTGGGCATCACAGAGGCTGACATCCCAGCCCTTGCCGAGCAGGCATTCACCGATGTATGTACTCCAGGTAACCCTCGTGAGGTTTCTAAGGAGGATATCATCGCCTTGTATCACAAGATTTTGTAATATAGGCTAAAGATACAATCATACTTTAATGTTTTTAATTTAATCGCCCTGAAAGGAACAAGCATAAACGATGCTTCACCTTTAAGGGCGATTTTTTTATTCATTTAATCTCTCAACTTAGGCGCAAAGACGTTACAGAGAGGTTGCCATGATAGTACTGACGATGCATAAAGCGGCTTGTTGCGCTTATTGCCTCACTATGGCACAACATTGCCCCTTACCAGGGCAATAAACTGCCATTGCCAGGCACAAAACGATACGTTGGGATTGCTATACCTGAAATTCAACGTCCGTTTGTGTGGAAACCTCGTTAAGTTAGAGATCTTTTAGTTTTTCTAGAACACAAGTCCGCCGGGACGCCTGGCGGGGGTTACGCGCTTGGAGACACGGTCGAAGTTATTGGGTCAGAGGGTATTATGGACTTGGTGATTGCCATTATAACCAGGAGACGTGTAGCACCTAAGAGGTTATTCAGTATTCAGTTTTTTTCGCGATAGTTATCTTTTCTAGGGTTACAAATTGTAAGTAATTATTTTATATTATATATATATATATATATTATATATATAATATACTATCTATACAGAGAGTGGTAACAACAGCGAAAAAAACTGAATACTGAATACTGAACACGTTTCCTGTAAATAGGTTATTACTTTGTAATATGCTGATTTATAACGCCAAACATCGTTTCCTATATCGCAAAACATAGAGATGCGCCCCACAAAACATAGAGCTTGTTTTTTAAGCTAACTTTCAAATCGTAAGTTTGCTGAAAATCGCTCCTTATCACATGCCTAAATTTGGTAGATACCGGATTTATTCGTATCTTTGCACCAGCAATCGAAGGAAATGCCTTAGGTGCCTGAAGGCGGTCTTCTATTAAGACCAACACGGGTCATAAATGATGGCAGGCGCCGGTCATCAATGAAGACCCCGAAAACGGCAGGAACGGGGCGTTCTGGGGAGTTGCAAAACAAAGGACTCTAAACATACTACAAACGACTATGATTAATTACAGCATCGTAATGCGTAGCGTGAACGCAAATCTTCTGGAAATCAACCAGGCTAAGTCACGCATCAACCAGGCAAAGAAGGAGGGTAAGAATCCTGACCAAAAGGACCTGGAACTCGTGAAGACTGAGAAGCAGAATGCTTTCGCCATCTCACAGTACACCGACATCATGACCATCGAGAAGTTTGCCAAGCACATCACCTCTCATGGTAGTGTTTATTCGAGAGCCGACATCAGCGCCATCCTCTACATCGCCGTAGACTGCATGCGTGAGATGTTGCTTGAGGGCAAGAAAATCCGTCTGGGCGACCTCGGTGATTTCTCTCTCCTTCTCACCTCAAAGGGTGCCGAGGATGCCGACAAGTTCACCTCACAGAACATCACCGGTGTGAAGGTTCAGTGGGAGCCAGGTCAGGAGTTCAAGAACCTTCGCGATGACGCCGAGTTCAACCTCGTAGCCAGCCGCAGCGCTCAGGCAGCCGTTATCAAGGCGATTAAGGAGGGTAAGACCAACGTTGACCTCAACGCCCCAACTACTCCGGATAATACGCCAGGCGGTTCTACCCCAGGTGGTTCAAACACCGGTCAGACCGGCAGCGAAGGCCAAGGCTCTGAATCAGGCGGCGGCACTACCGGCAAGGACGATACTGGCGACGGCCTTGAATAGCCCAAGGATAGACTGGCTAGGGTGCTAGCCCCTAGCCCCAGCCTATCCGCCCCCAAAAAGTCAACATTCAACACTCAACATTCAACATTCAAAAAAATGAAAGCGAACACCTGGAAAACAATTCTGCAGATAGCCATCAGCATTCTGACCGCTATCGCTACTACGCTCGGAGTAACGAGCTGCATGGGATAAAGAAAACTGAGAAATCCGGTCATTAAGGTCATGGTCATTAAGGTCATTAAGGATTTACAAAGAAAGTTAAAGGGAAATGAGTAAAAAATCATCATTTTTTTGCTCATTTTCCTTTTTTTTTATTATCTTTGCCTTAAAATTAATAATTGAACTTTCGCATGTGGTCAAGTACGGGCTGAAGGCTCAAAAGCTCCTAGTCCAGGGCGTATGGGACAAAACTTGCGAAACTTGAACAAATGAAAAAATATATAGATGGAAAAGAATATTATAAATATAGATGCACATGTCATAGATGATATCAGAACCATCATCACAAGGGCAAGAAACAAGGCGTATCAATCTATCAACGAAACCCTGATACGCTCAAACTGGGAAATTGGCAAACGTATTGTTGAAGAAGAGCAGCTTGGCAAGCAGCGTGCAGATTATGGAATACAGCTCATCAAGTCCATATCTCAGCAGTTGACGACAGAATTCGGCTCCGGCTATGGTGTTCGTAACCTTGCCTATTTCAAGCAATTATACCAATATTTTCCTGATTGGGAGATTTTGCACGCGCGCGTGCAAAATCTTACTTGGACTCATCTAAAGAGTATTCTAAGAGTTACAGATGCAGAAGCTCGTCTATGGTATTTAAAGGAATCGTCAGAGCAAATGTGGAGCACAAGAACCCTCGACCGCAATGTTGCCTCACAATACTATTATCGACTCCTGCAAACCAGCAATGAGCACAAAGATGAGGTAGAGAACGAGATGAAAACCCTTACAAAAGGATACGCAGACTCACCTGCCATGTTCATCAAGTCGCCAATGGTGACAGAATTCTTGGGCTTATCCCGAGACATGAGCTTCTCGGAAAGCGAACTGGAGAGTGCAATCATCACCCATCTTCAGAAATTTCTGATGGAGATGGGCAAAGGCTATGCCTTCGTAGAGCGACAGCAGCACATCATCACCGATACCCAGGACTACTACATAGACCTGGTATTCTACAATTACCTGATGAAATGTTTTGTACTGATTGACCTGAAGACGACCAAGATCACCCATCAGGACGTAGGACAAATGGATATGTATGTAAGAATGTATGATGAACTGAAACGCACGGAAGGCGACAATCCGACCATCGGCATACTACTCTGTTCGGAAACCAGCCAGGATATCGCAAGATTTTCCATCTTGCACGACAGCAAGCAATTATTTGCTTCAAAATATCTTACATATCTTCCTACAGAACAGCAACTTAAGGAAGAAATAGAAAAGCAGAAAGAAATATTTAGATTACAACATATAAGATAAGCTAGTACCCCCAAACATCTCTGCTACAAGATAATAGATAACAAAATAAAGAACGAAGAATTTCATTGAAATAATCTGATGGAAACTGAAAGAATTTTACTTCGCTATTGGGAGGAATCTGATGCAGAGGCGCTCTTCAAGTACGCCTCCGACCCTGACGTAGGACCACGTGCTGGATGGCCGGCGCATAAGTCTGTAGAGGAAAGTCGGGAGATAATCCGGACATTCTTCCATAATGAAACGACATGGGCGATTGTGTTGAAAGAGACTGGCGAGGCTATCGGCTGCATCGGCTACTACACCCATGAAACCAGCAACATCCCTATCGGAGAAAACGATTGTGAGGTGGGCTACTGGGTAGGAAAGCCATTTTGGAACCAAGGAATCTGCACCGAAGCCTTGAAGCTGATGCTTGACTACTGCATCAACGAGAAGCATTTCGAAAACATTTGGGCAGACCATTTCACAGGCAATCCTGCATCAGGAAAAGTCATGGAGAAATGCGGTTTCTCTGACACCGGAATGCTGAACAGATGTAGCCAACTCATGGGTGGCGACAAGGAAATGGTCAAGGTGTTCAAGTACAACGGATAAAGGAGAAAAATAGAATGATGAGAAAGAAATCAAGAGGCAAATAACCATGCATTGTCCATTCTATCATCCCGTACAAAAGTACCACAACCAGCAATATTTGTGGTTCTTTTGTACTAAAATAGCTATAAAACTGTTGGAATGTATTAAAAAAGAGCGGATTTTAAAAGTTTCCCGTACAAAAGTACCACAATTAAAAATATTTGTGGTATTTTTGTACCAAAATTAGGAGAACAATTATGGAAACAAAGAATTCATTCATATCATCAGCAAGCGTCAAAGTACAAGGACGAACAGCTTACTACAAGATGCTGGAAGCCGTTCGCCAAGGTGAACTGATTCAGGTTTGCCGTGGTGTATATGCTAACATAGACCAATTGTCAGCATGTATGGTTGATATTGAGTCTATTGTCCCAAATGGTATTCTCTGCCTTTGGTCTGCCTGGAATATCCATCAGCTTACGACATCCATGCCGCAAGCTTATCATGTCGCCATCAAAAGGGATAGAAAAGTAAAAGTACCTTCATTCCCAAAGATAGAGCTCCATCACTATACTTCCAACATTCTTGAAATCGGCGTGATGGAAAAAGTCATAGATGGATTTAAGGTAAAGGTATATGATGTAGAACGATGCGTATGCGATGCAGTAAAGTTCCGCAACAAGGTGGGCATTGATGTCTGTTCTGAAATCATCGATAACTATCTTTCCAGACCAGAAAGAAATATCAGTAAACTAATGGATTATGCCAGGCAATTGCGTGTTGGCAATATCTTGGAAAATTATCTACAAGTGAAGCTATGAGTAAAGAACAAAATAAAAACTACGGGAAGTCAATACGTACAAAATTGCTGAACGTTGCAAGAAAGGAAAACGTCTTTAATCAGACTATCCTAACCCGGTATTTTCAAGAGAGACTTCTCTACAGAATATCGCAGACTTATTATAGAGGAAATTTTTATCTGAAGGGAGGTGCACTCATGTATGCATACGAAAAATTTGCGGCTCGTCCGACATTGGATATAGATTTCCTTGGCAATAATATCAGCAACGAAGGCTCTTCTATAATTGCAGCGTTCAGAGAAATATGTTCTGTGCCATACGAGGAAGATGGCGTAATATTTGACACGGAGAACATTACTGCACAAAATATAACAGAGTTCAAAGACTATCATGGGATTAGGCTCAGCATTCCAGTCAAGATGGACACTATTGCCCAGGTTTTAACAATGGATATTGGTTTTGGTGACGTGATAACACCTTCCCCAATAGATCTTGATTATCCAGTATTGCTAGAACATCTGCCGAGTGCCAATATACTGGCCTACTCGCTTGAAACGGTTATTGCCGAAAAGATGCACGCAATTGTGGATCTTGCAGACCAAAGTAGTCGAATGAAGGATTATTATGATCTCTACAAAATCTTGCAGAATGAAAAGTATAATCCTATAATATTACAGGAAGCTATCAAACATACATTTGAAAATCGCCACACACCTTATAATGAGAACACGATGTTTTTCAGAAAAGAGTTTGGCAGCAATCAGCAAATGCAGGTCAGATGGACTGCTTTCATACATAAAATAACGTCCACTGACATCTTGCCTTTTACTGAAGTGATAGCGTTCTTACAGCAAAGACTTCTTCCATTTTGGGAGAACATGAAAGATGAATAGCAGAAAATACAATATATATCAGTTTCCAGAATGTAAGGACATAGTTGTTTCTGGAGATATTCACGGCGACTTTAATCTCCTCGTGAACAAAATTTGTGTGCAATATCAAATGCGGAACACGTTAGTTATTGTAGCAGGCGATTGTGGATTTGGTTTTGACAAGAGAGGCTATTATGATAATATGGTGAAAAGAAACGCCAAACGTATGAATGCTGCCAATAATTGGATTGTATTCATTAGAGGCAATCATGACAACCCAGCGTATTTTGATGGAAAAAGCTTTAAGCACAAACGTTTCATTGCCATTCCAGACTATTCTGTAATCAACGCTTGCAACCATTCGATTCTCTGTGTAGGAGGAGCCATATCAATTGACCGTACGTATAGGCTTGAAGCATGGAGTAAGGAACAACAAAAGCGGCTACGTTTTGGTAACACGGAAGTCGTTGACGATTTTTCTCCATCATACTATTGGCGGAGCGAATCGCCGACTTATAATAAAGAAGCACTAATGTCTATTTTGTCTGAGCAGAAGGTTGACATTGTTATAACACATACGTCTCCATCCTTCTGCGAATTATTAAGCAAGGAAGGGATAAGCAAATGGACTTGCAACGACAAAACTCTGATATCAGACATACAACAGGAACGTGAAGTTATGAATAGTCTGTATGAAACTTTGAAAGAACATCAGCAGCATGTCACTCATTGGTGTTACGGACATTTTCATCAAAGCTGGCATTCTTCTATTGATGGTACATTGTTCAAGATGCTGGATATTATGGAGTTTTATGAGTTGAAATAATTTTGGACTCAAAATGTAAAAAGTTACGGAGAATATGAATTATCTCCGTAACTTTTTACATTTTCGGCT
>ERZ791878.62-NODE-62-length-104105-cov-47.939039_pt1 | contig 104105 bp, 126 predicted proteins | sample MGYA00510277_ERZ791878 | MGnify/ENA primary metagenome ERZ791878 (study PRJEB30046, sample SAMN00792094) | human gut metagenome | study: EMG produced TPA metagenomics assembly of the A metagenome-wide association study of gut microbiota in type 2...
TTTCTGACGGCAAAGGTAAAGGAAATACATGGGCATATAGGGACAAAAAAAATGTTGAATGTTGAGTGTTGAATGTTGAATTAGCCTAGCGGATAAAACAAAAAACCCTGCGATCCTCACGGACAGCAGGGCTAAAATTAATATAAAATTTCGATACTATGAAATATATGTTTACTAAAACTAGAAGATAATTAAGTACTATAAATTTATGATTGATTAAGCAATCGTTATCGGAATAAACTCCGACATCGCCTGACAGATAGCCGTAATGCTACGGGTCTCAGCATCTTTCTGAGCAGTCACGGAATCAGTGATACTGAAGGTGCCAGGCAGAGTATGGCAGAGATAAATCGTGTCATCCTGCTTACGCAAGACTATATAATAGTCCTTTCCGTGCATTTTTTTGATGATTTCGGGTATATTCGCCTTTCCGTCACTAATATTGGCTGTAATCTCGAACTTGAAGACGGTACCATTGCCACCCTCTGAAGAAGTCTGCTTGGCGGTGATGCTATCGGATATGATGTAATTGTCACCTTCGCTGAGGGCAACATGGAGTGCTTCGCCGGCAAAGTGGCAGCCGGTTATCTGCAATATCATCGGTATGCTGAAGGGAATAGGAACGGAGCTTTCCCGTACAGCATAAAAATAAGCATCGGTTACTCCGTCAAGAAATAACTCTCTGCAACTATCAGGTAATTTCATAACTTTTCCTTGATTTAACTATTATTTAACTTTTGTTTAGATAAGAATTAACATCTATTATATAAGGTGTAAAATCATAGCCACTGCACTTCGTCGATGCGGTTAGGCTTATCACGGCTATCTTTATACTGCATATCCACGCAAGAATAGCTCTTAAAGAAACAGTGCTCCGTGCGGAACCACCTGCCGATAATGCGGCGCAACACGTCTTTCTCTTCCTCGCTGGCTTCTATGCCGTATCGCATTAAGTACCGCTCCAGCATGGCATTATGGGAGCGGGCGATAACCCTGCCTTTGGAGGTGCAGAAGTCGAAGGTGGATAGTGCCCATTCTACCAGACTGCGCTTAAAATCGTTGTTGAGCGAGACTACCAGGGCACGGATACCATGGGTATCAAGCGTAAAGGTAGGCTTTACTGGATAAACGGTATCGACAATCTCTACTTCGCTGGGCAGTCTGATGCAGAGGTAATCATCATGTGCGCCCTTACCATCGGTAAGGCGACCATTGAGCTGCTGCACCTCCTGGAAAGTGAGCCAGCTTCCGGCATCACGGCGCATCACTACCTTGCCTCCTGCAGGGTGCTTGCCCGACAGCATATTGCACCACTGCTGCTGCGAGAAACAGCCGAGGTCGATACGGCTGCTTTTCGCAGGGGCGCTGATAAGCGAATTGCGCATAATGAACTGCTCATGTGAGTAGTTGCTGAACACCACCGGCTCATCCTTGGCCAGGGTGAACTTAGGGTCGCGGTGCCGGAAGAACTGGCAGCGGGAGGTTGGGAGACGGAGATAGATATTTGGCACTTTTTTTGAATGTTGAATGTTGAGTGTTGAATTAGGCTAGCGCCCTTGAGTCCACTAGGCCTGCAACTTGTAAGGAATGCTTACAAGTTTATTAATTACTTCAGCGAGAAGCCTTTCTGCTGGGCATAGTAGAGCATGATGGCATCGGTAACGTTCAGGCAATACTTCTGGATAGAGTTACCTTCCTTCGGCTTGGGCACCAGTTTGTCGAGTTTCTTGGTCTGCTCTTCGTCGATGTTGAAGGAGAGCTTTACGGCATCGATATACTTGCCTCCACTATCGGTAGCGCTGATGAAGCTCTCATTGAACTTATCTTTCTCACCGAAGAAGAGATTGATGGCCTCTACCATCTGTTCCTGAGTGAAACCAGGAAGGGTAGGATGCAGCTTGCGGTACTTCTGCGAATAGGTCTGCATACGCTTATCCATATAGTTATTGATGCTGTCGGCATACTCATAGTAGAGGGCGTAATCTTTCGATTTCTCGTCTTTCTTACGGGCAAAATCGAAGAAACCGCTCAACTGACGGAGGCTTGCCATCACGCCGTCAAACTGCTGAAACTCGCTGGCACCTTTGAAGATTTCCAGCATATCGCCCTTCACCTGGGTAAGCAGGTTTTCGAGCGTTTCAGACAGGAACGTTATCTTATCGAGATTGGTATTCAGCTGGTCTACCTTCTCCTGTATGCCCGGACGGCTGTAGTCTACGTAGTAACGTATCAGATGGCCGAAGTTAAGGAAGTCGTAACTTACTTCGCTGTGCAGATTTACCTGTACTAGCAGGGCATAGATGGCATTGGCCAGTTTATTATCTTTTTCCTGGATAGCCTTGATGAGGGGTATCATCTGAGGCGCGCCCTGCGGTATGCGGTTGGCAGCGCGTACCAGTTCGTTGCGGTTGCGCACGGCATCGGCAAACTTCGGATCAGCGAAGAGTGTCTCCAGGGTTTTGACGTATACATCTGCCGGCACATCCCTAAAGTTGAAGGTGTAGACGGTAGGGAGCTGACGGATTTTAGCATCCCGCCTTGCCATTGCCTCCATCTGGTGCTGCTTTTTATTTTTATTTCCCATTGCTATTTACTTTTTCTATTTATCATAATGAGCGTTAGAGATAGCGAGTAGTGATTTTACCTTTAAATCTCGAAGTCCTTATCATATTCCATCATTCTCTCGGTAATGATGCGATGAATCAGATAGCCTATTTCCTTGGCGTTAGGATGCGCCTTGCCGGTACTTTCATGGAAGCGGAGGTCCAAGATATGTTTCCACTCCTTGAGGGTATAGGTATAGGCTACCACCGTATAGGTATCGAGAGGGAGAATGCCGCGGGCATCCTGCGGCTTCATGCCCGATTTCAGCAATCGGCGATAGAGCCAGTCAGCTATCTTGCATCCGGTAAGATAGAGGAACTTCTGCCAGCGGGTGCCCTCGTGCAGCCAGTGCGGACGGGCAATCTGTACGCCACCTTTCTTCTCCAGGTTCACATAGCGGGTGCTCTGTTCGCTGATGCTATTAGGCGATGTGCGGTTCAGCTCACGGCTGGTACTGATTTGCGTGGTAACAACCATGGTCATGCGGAGGAGATAGAGAGCCTTTTTGCAATCATACTTCAGCGCCTTCTCGATGAACTCATCTTCATTCACATCGTATGAGTCGAGGATGTCGAGGATTTCGTCATGCTCGGCAAGGAACTGCATGTTGCTGCTGATCCATACCTTCTTATTCTTCACCGCATAATTGATGTAAGGTGAAGCCACGAGGAGAGACCAGAGAGACCTCGGCAGCTTGTTGTCATTCTTGACGAAGAAATAGATGGTACCATGACGGAGCATAGAGCGATGACCGCTCTTCCAGAAATGGTTAACCAACTTTGCAGCCTGTACTTCCCGAAACTCCTCTTTCTTTTCTTCAGAAAGTTTCTCATCAGGCTGTTGGGCTTTGCTCTTGTAGCAGATTCTGCCTACTCGGGCAACCTGTTGAGTGCCGGTCTTCTGAGGCCACCACTCAACACCAGGAATTATCATTTTCATATCAAATATAAACTATCAATTATTAATTATCTTTCAATGCTGCCTTTATATATTCGGAAAGTTTTGAGCTTTCCTGCTTTTCCAGACTATAGTTCGTTATCTGCAGAGACGTTGTGATTACTGACTGCATCAGAGCGTAGAGCGAAGAATTATTGGTGATGACGTAATCGAAGCTGTTTATATCCATTGTTACCCGATATTCGTCACGCTTCATTCTTTCGGGAGCGATACCACGAGCCTTGAGGGTTTCGGGCTTGGCAGCTACGTAGATATTCACCAGTTCAATATCAGGGAATCGCTCGCAAATATCCATGATGCCTTTTTCGTCGATTACATAGATGGCGGTATCTTTTATCTGAGAAAGTTCCGTCCAATACTTATAACCTCCATACTCGGTATAGGCAAGCATTTTTTCTCTTGGGATATTGCACTCTTTCACGAAGATGTGCTCTCTGCCGTTTACCTCGCCTTCACGCATAGGTCGGGTGGTAGAGGAGCAAAGGATAGGCACATGGAGTGTCATCCGCATCAGCTGGGCAACCGTATCTTTTCCGGAGCCAGCCTGACCTACTATTGCAATAATCTTCTGTTTCATATCTTTTGTTTTGTAAAGTTTTTATATATAAATAGAGGGATAAACGAACAACACTGAAAAAATCATGAAACATTCATGAAACATTCATAAAAGATGTAGCGAGGAATCTCCGAGCAATCTTTTATCGTTTTAAAGTGCTGAATATCGGTAACTTGCGAGGATTTTGACTACTTGAGATTTTCGCCCCCTCAAACGAGATTAACTGGAACTAATTATAAATTTATTTCATCCTCTCAAAATCTTATTTCCCATAGGGAAAAACGTGAGGTTTCTCAGTCGTTCCAGCGAAGGATATTGCTGATTTACTCTGTCTATGAAATCGTCCATATCGCCCATGTCTACCATATATTTTCCCAATGCCATATCAAAGTTCACCGGGAACGTCATCGTGATTTGACGGAGGAATTTACCACCCCCTATCATCACATCGATTGCTACTTTCATCCATCGCTGACCTTTCATGTCGAGCCATGACCCCTTGGGGATTTCTACTTTTCTTTTTGCCATAATCTTATATCTTTAATGTATTAAAAAAACTTTTTCTTTACTTGCGGACCAGCGATAGAATCGCTGGGAACGGAGGCGCTTTCTAAGTATTCTGATATATCTCTTTCCAGTCTTCCCTGGTGAGGAAGATGCCCGACCGCTTGCAGTAGTCGAAGAAAGTTGCCTCAGAAATCTTGTTGTAATTAGCGAACTGGTTCCATCGCTTGCGGAAATCCATCTCATTGTGGCCGCAGGTAGAGTCAGCAGGACGGAAGCGGGAAACTCTTCTCCATAGGTCATAACCCGCCGTTCTATCCACATGGTAAAGCGACATGCCGCATTTCACCCAACCCAGATAACCGCTATTAGCATCCTTTCCGGCACAAATATCAATGCCTTGAGCCTCTATCTTCTCAACAAGGCGCAAAGCTTTGCGATAGATGATTTCCGGTGTGTCCCGTCTGTAGGTGCCCTGTCCGCTATGCGGATAGTTGCCTCCATAGCCAACACCAGTCGGATGACTGCCACTGAAATATGTGTTGGCATAGTTCATCACGGGCATTGGTGTAGGTACGTTATCGGGCAGTTTGGCATATGGTACCGCGCGTTCATTAATATATATATGCGCAGGATCATCCCATGAGGCAAAGCGCACGCGTCCGATGTTTCCGCAGGAGCCATCGAGCATAATACCCATTGCAGCATATTCATGCAGTAAGGCCTTGAACTGCTCTTTGTGATGTTCGGGATAAGCCAGACGGACCAAGCCAAACAGTCCAGTTCCGGAGCAGGAGCGCATCAGCAGGGCTACTTCGGGGCGAAATGCCAACACCCTGCGGATATTCTCGAAATCGGCAATACCCTCGTTGTCCTGAAGGTCAATATCTATCGCCAGCCATCCGGTATGCTGCTGAAGGTGGCTTTCTCTTCTGGAAACCATCACACGCTGGCCGGGATGGGTAAGGCTATCGTCCTCGTAGGTAGCGAAGAGACCGCTCAGTGTGGCACCTGGAAGCATCTTCTTCGTGTCGATATACTCCGGCATCTTCTTCGCCTTGCTTCCATACTGCTGCCGCATGGCTCTCAGTTTCTCTACATACGGCTTCCATCTGTCCGTAAGACAGAACTCACGGATAGACATCTGCGTGATGCACTCGCCCGTCTCCATATCGACGTATCTTCCGAGTGCATCTTTCGCATCCCGATAGATTGAACATATCTCATCAAACATACCTTACATATATTATTATATTCATTTTTCGCTGCAAAGATACAAAAATAAATCGAAAAAAGTATAGGTTAGATATATTATATTTGAAATAAGTTATATTTTTAACATTTAATATAGATTTGAGAGGGGGAACCAGCGATGGAATTGCTGGGAACGGAGACGCAAATGGTGTTTTTTCAAAAATGGGACCAGGAAGCGAAATCTGGTCTCATTTTGCCGATTCTGGTCTCATTTTAATTTTATTAGCAGAAATGTTAAAGTCCCCTAATTGCTAAAACGGCGTATTTTGTCCCCCTGCTGCCACACCATTGTCCCACTGCTAGCCCACGCTGATTTTTTGCTATCTGCTTATTTTTCAGCAACTTATTATTTTTTGGTCTCATTTTTATATAAATTTCTATAAACAGATGTACGCAGGAGATACAAAATATTTCAGAAATATATAGAATATATGTAGAAAATCACACATTTTTCTCACTAGCTGCCACTCCCTATATCCCCGTAACTACCTTATTGTCTGAAGTTAACGGCATAGCCGTTAATGCTACTAACTTCTAATTTGGAGTTAGGGGATTTCGTTTTTAGGGAAAAGAAAAAATACACGGAAAATTTTATATATAGGTAGTAATTCCGACGAAAAATGAGACCAAGATATGCTTTTGAGACCAAAAAGCCCACTAAATCAACGGTTTAGAGAAAGCCCACTGATTTCTCCCCTTGGTCGAAAAAATGGGACCAGGATAAAATTCACACAAAAAAGCTGCCTCGCTTCACAGCGAAACAGCCTCGAAAAACAAATAACTAATAAACTTAAAAACTAACAACTAATAATCAACAAAACCTTCTTCTATTTATTCTTCATAAACCGATTAGCCTTATTCAGGCTATCATGCAGTCCGTCACGACCATACATGTTAATCTGGGCGTTGATAGGCTGATTGAGGCGCTGAATGAGCGCATTCACAGCTTGCAGGAGCGCCGCATTGCTTGCTGCGCTGGCTGCAATCAGGTCGCCTGCCGCTGACGCGCCAGACGAAAGATTACCATTGCCTGCTTGCGTGCCTGCTTCAAGAACATCACCCACGTTGCCATTATCAAATGCCCTTCTTGCTGAGTTTCTTCCGGAATAGTTGCGGTCGTAGTTGACGAGTGCTTTCAGCAAGCCAGGGTTATTCATCATCATGGCATGAGTGGTTTCACGGCCAATCACGATTTCCGGTCCTCTCTCGGCTACAAGAGACGGCTGGCCGTTCACAGAGGTAGCGGTAGGTGTCGTGAGCATCTTCACGCCCTGCATCTGCTTGCCATCATCCTCCTTCGCCCAATACACCTCGCCATTATCAGCCACAAATGGCTTCAAGTCTTGAACGTTTCCGGAATCATAGGTAAGCATACCAGTAACAAGCTTGGTGTTGGTAGTATTGGTATTACTCTTCTTTTTGCCGCCGCTGAAGGCTGAATTGAGTGCCCACTGGAGCAAACCCATGAGAGTAGCCATCACACCTGCGGCTGCAATAGGACCAGCGATAGGACCCAGGAACTCGAAACACTTAGCCATCGCACCAGCGATAGAAAAGGTTACTTCTGACTGAGTGCGGGCTGCATCAGACTGAGCCATAGCCTCATTATTAGCCTGAGTATTGGCGAGATTGGTAGTGAGCGCCGTTTGGGTCATAGCCATACCCGCATTCAAAGCCACCTTTGTGCCCTCACTCTGTTCCTTGTTTCCCTCATCAGTCACATTCGTGATGTTCTGAACACCCTGCGTGGTAACCTTCTCACGATCCTTATTGCCCTTCTTTACCTCTTTGCTCAGTTCCTTCTGGTGCTTCTTCTCTTTCTTCAACTGGTTGGCTTTCTCCTTGTCTTCCTTGGATTTGCCGCCACCAGTCTTGAACTCGGTATTCATTACGCCACCGATAAAGGAACCAGTGATGCCAGCTGCGGCATCCATGAAGGAACTGCCACCTGCGATAGCATCGGCTGCTGCCGTACCCGTTTGCGTCGCTGCATCATTGTAGAACGCATTAGCATTGTCTCTGTTGCGGTGTGCCCACGCATGAGGAGCACCATTGCCCTCTGCTTGCTTATTCGCCTGCTCGGGGGTTGCAGGGGGCGCGTATGGAGGCACAATAGCCGGACTGTTAGGGTTGATAGGTGAACCATCAGGATTCCAGCCGAGAGCCGGCTGCTGAGGAGGCAGATTCTCGAAGTTAGACTGCGGCTGCTGAGTAAGATAAGATGCACCCTCATCTACCAGTCGCACATACATCGGATTCGCCTTTGTGCCGAGATTAGAGAAGTCTTCCTTCACGGCATTGGAATCGGCGTTTGCTCTTGCTGCATCAATACCAGGTTGAGCTTTCCTCTTACCACGTTTGGCACCTGCATCGTTGATAGCCTTCCACATCTGCGTATTCACGTCGTTGAGTGCCATATTAGCCCATGACTCAAGCATAGACTTCAGGGCGTTCTTGATCGCTTCCTGTGCGCTGCTTACATCGTTGCGCATTTCGGCAAATGCCTTACCTACTTCTGAACCGAAGGTTTCGATAGGCTGCACGAGCTGCTGCATCTGCGAGAGGCGGTTCTTCATCGCCGTAGCCATTTGGTTGACATAGGCAAGTTCTGCCTCCTGACGAGCCTTGTCAGCTTCATCGATAAGTTGCTGATTTCTCGAATTTTTGAAAACGAAAGCATAATAATCTTCCGCCATCTGCATCTTCATCTTCATCAGCTCCACCTCTGGGTCGGCGGTAAGATCGCCGAGACCAAGATTCGACCACATATTGGTTCGCTTACCGAAGAGGGCGCTTTCCTGCTGCATCTTGCGAAGGGTTTCCTGGTTGGCAAGATTGCGCTGGTTGACCTTCCACATCTGCTCGGCAATCTTTTTTGCCTGGTCGTAGGTCTTCTTCTGAGCCTCAGTATATTCATCAGAATACTGAATAAGTTTGTTATAGAACACCCTCCAGTCTTCCGCATTGTCGCCCAATACACTCTGAATGCGGGCACCCAGCGCATAAGGATCATCGCCAAAGAGTACCTGCATCAGCAATCCCCTACCTTCTTTATTGCTGACATCAACTGTATAAAGGTTGGCGATTTGCTTTCTTGCTTGCTCGTACATGGAAATGATGTGTGCCTTGCGTCTGTCAAAGGCTTCCTTGTCCTGCGCTTCAAAATCGGTTGGGTTAGCATAGCCCATTTGGTTGAAATCGTCATACATATTCTGCTGCACGGCACCCATGTAGTTATGCTCCTGAGCCACCTTTCTACGGGCTTCTGCCTGCTGCGCTTCCAGCTTTACACGATCCTGCTGGTTCTTGGTAGCCTTGGCAAATATTTCAGCCGTGATGGAGTTCATCGGACGGTTCAGACTATTACCCAACTGAGCCATCTTCGTGCGCAGGGCTGCGATATTATTCTGCGTAATGGAGGTGAGGAGGTTCTTGGAAAGATTAACTCCGGTCTCATCGGTCTTCTCGATAAGATCATTATCCATCGTCTTTTTGAAGTCCTCCCAGGTGTTAGCCTGACCAGCGATAGCAAGGCGCACCTGCGAAAGGGCTTCATCCATACGCTTCTTCACTGGCTCTACGAACAAATCCTGCTCCGTCTTATCCATACCGAGGCTTACTGCCTGTGACAGTTTTTCGTTGATTTGTCGCTCATAGAAGTTGCGCACGTTATCCATGATAGCGTTTGCTTCATCCTGCTTCTGCTTCAACTCCTCACGCCAGGAACGCTGCAGATCGCGTGCCTCCTGCTTCGCAGCACGGATGGCATCCTTATCGGGTGCTTCATTTTCAAGCGTACCAGGTTCATCTTCTACCCAAGGAGTATAGCCATCAAGATTAACTACCTGATTGAAGTAATCATTGATTTCCTTATCCTTACTTGTTTCGCGCTTGGTTGCGTTCTGGAAATGAACGAGTGAAGATAACAGACCTTTATAGCCTGTAGGATTACCCTTGACGGTTTTACCGCTATTATCAGTATAAGTATAGTTTCCTGTTTTCATATTGAAACGGAAACTACCCTGCTTGGCATCTTTTGTGTTTGCCTCGATAATCTTCTGCCATATCCAACCTGCACCTGCACCCTTATTGAACATATCCATCACGTTCTTTTGGGTAAAACCGCCTGCAAACAAGCCGAGATTATTAAGTTCCTTCTTGATACGGTTAGCCGCATTCAGACGATCCATCTGATAGGAAGGCATTACGCTCTGCTTGGCTTCCTCACGAAGGCGATAATAGGTAGCACGCTGAATTTCCTGTGCTAACTCCGAATAATGCTTCTTCAAATCGCTCACGCTCTTGATTTCGATACCCAACTTAGAGATATACTGGCGAAAATCACGATTAAATCGGGCTATCTGCGTATTTCGGGCATTCTGCGATACGTTCAGGGCTTCGAGTGTAGTTTTATAAGAATGGAGTTTTCGGGTAAGCGTATCAGTTTGAGACTGCGCTTCTTTCAACTTATCTTTCCAGGCATTAGCTTTGCGTGCTGCCTCTGCCTCCGCAGCAGCAGCTTCTCTATCCGCTTCCACAAAAGACCATACCACACCTACGGCGGTGACAATCGCACTTGCAATAGCTACATAAGGATTTACCTTGGCTGCTGAATTAAACAACGTTTGCGCAGCTGCCGCAGCTTTTATCGCCTTACCTAATTCCCAAAGAAACGAAACGGCTTTATAGATACCTAGAGCAGCAACATAGTTAGCGATGAGAGGAAGGAGAGTTACAAATACCTTGCAAGCAGTAATCACACTCCACATGGCTGCCTGAAGTGTATTCTTGAATATCGGGCTTTGCAAGATCATCTGCGACATATCGTACCAAGCCTGCGCCATAGACTTTACACTTTCCACACCATCTGGATTGATAAAAGCCTTCTCCCAAAGGTTATTGGCTCTATCCAATATACCTGCGGCAGACTGCTGCTGCATCGTGTACTCGCTGGTTACAGCAGTTGCCTCCTCGAATGCCTCCTTAGACTCGTAGAGATGATCCTTCAGTACATCTACGTTCTTAGACATAGTTACCATGGCGGTAACGAGTCGCTGACCATCAGAACCAAGGTCTTTGAAGATGCCGCCAAGGGCATTCATATTACCCTTGTCTCGCATCTTTTCAAGTACCATCACGATGGCATCCATTGCGTTGCCTGCTGCATACATTCTTTTGATGGTACCATCCGGAATGCCCAAATCCTTCTCGATAAGGTTATGGTTCTTCTGCAAAGCTACGATGAACTTAGACATCGCCGTGGCACTCACCTCCGGCATCAGGAAGAGGGAATCAGATGCAGAACCGAGAGCCAACAACTGGTCGGTAGTGATACCTGCAGTACGGCTCACACCGGTTAATCGCTTGGCGAACTCCACTATATTGGTAGATGTAGAGGTAGAGGTAGAAGACAGTTTGAACATAGCCGAACCCGTAGCAAGCATCGCTTTTTCGATACCCATCTTCGGGATAAGACCCATCGTCTCCACCATTTTAGAAAGAGCCGGCAGCGCTTCCTCGCCCATTTCCTCACCAATGGCTACATTGATCTGGTCGGCAGCAGCTACGAACTGTTTCATACCTTCCACGCCATACTTACCCATACCAAGTTTTGCACCCTGATAGGCAAGTTGGGCCAAGCCATCAACAGAAGTACGAGTATCAATCTTAGCCAATTCCTCAGACAGTTTATTGACATCCTGCATCGTGAGTCCGGACACCTTGCGAATATCCGTCAAAGACGAAGAATATTCAAAGTTTTTCTTGATAGCAGAAGTAACTGTATCTTTGATAGCATTGAAGACCTGAAAGAGACCTACGTATGCGGTCAGGTTCTTTAATGCCGTCTGCCAGGATTTACTTTGCTGGCTTATGGCTCCAGTAGCATTGTCGATATTCTTCTTTAAATCCTTCAGTTCCTTCTGCTTCTCGTTAAATTCCTTGCTTTTGGTGTTTAACTGATTCAGTTCCTCCTCAAGTTGCTTATAAGCCTGTCTCAGCTCATTGATATTTGCCTTGCCGGTCTTACTGCGGGCGACAATATCATTGAGCTGCGCTTGCGAGAGGCGGGTACCTTTCATAGTTTGTTCCAACTGGGCGTATTGTCTGCGCAAATCTGATACAGCCTTACTTCCAGCAGGGAGTTGCTGTATTTTCTGCTGAATAGCGTCCATGGTTTGCTTAATGTCCTCGCCCGAAGCCTTGCCAGGGTTAGATAATACCTGGCGCATTTTCTGCCAACCGATGGCTGTTTTCTGGGCTTTCCCCGATACTGCATCAAGGCGTTCCTCAATCTTAGCAAGGGCTTCATTATAGGCTTTTATCTGAGCAGTATCAGATGTATCTACATTATCCCTCGCCTGAGTGATTGATGTCTTGGCGCGGCGAAGTTCGGAGGCAGTAGATGTTCGGTCTTGCACCACAGTCATAGCCTCCGGTGTAGTCAGCTTGCCATTACGTCTATCCTCCTCTCTCTCCAACTGCTTCAATGTGGCGTGATTCTTGAGATAGCTGGCATCTGTCTTTTCGAGTGAAGCCACAAGGTCTCTCTGCTGCGTTATGGCCTTACTCAGCCATTGGTCAGACTGAATGCTTATATTCTTCAGTCCTTTTTCAATCTTTACATACTTCCCTTCGAGCAAGCGCACCTGGTCGCCTACTTCCTTCATCATTGAGCGGATAGCGTTTGCCTGATCCAGTTCTGCCTCTGACAAGCCTTCAAGCTGACGCTTGCCGTCGCCCAATGCACGGCGCAGGTTGCGAAGTGAAGTATTACTGAGCTGGTTTACTACGCTCTGCAAACGCTCATTGGCCGAAATATCCTTAATCTGTGCAGAAGCCAGCAAATCATACTGCTTCTTCAAATCCTTGATGGTGGCATCGAGTGCTTTATACGGGTCAGTATTCGGCTTCAGGTTTTTCAGCTTCGCCTGAGCCGCATCTATCTGCTCGGAGATACCCGCTGCTGCCTCCTGCAACTGCTTCAATACCTGGAGCGGTTGCTGACCATTGAGCGTGATGATAGCCTCTGTTTTATTCTTTGCCATTGTTTTTTTTTTAATGTTTATTTTTGGGGGATATGAGACCGGCGATGGAATCGCCGGGAACGGGAGCGAGAGGGGTTACTCATCTTTGCCTTCCAGGGCGTTCATTATCTGTAACAAGCCTTGATAACCGTAGTAATCGGCAAGATGGTTTTCATATCTCGTTTTCAGTCTTCTCACCGTGCGCATGATGGCAGGACGATGAGATTTACCTGCCCTTCTATCCCACTTGCCGATATAACGGGTTTTAAACTTGGCTTTTTTCGAGCGGTCCACCTTGTCGGCAGTGATATGGGCTGCAGGGTCTCGGGGGTCGCCCGTCAGACCTACACCAATATCCACATAGCGGAGATAATCGTTATAGCGGATTCCTACCATCAGATTACCCGTCTTTTCGTCAGCTTGATATACTGTGCCCTCAAAGGATTTCTTACCTTCACCCGTAGAGTACCACATGTCGTGTTCCTCGCGGTATTTGTTCACCTTCTCATAGCCGCGATATACTTCTACCGGATAAATCTTCTGGGTATTGAAGTTGACTTCTATATCAAGAAGGGCTTGTTTCAGATATACACCTGCCACCTCTTTCAGGGGTGCAAAAGGCGACTTGATAGGTTGAGTTCTGATAGGCATGACTTATCCCTCCTTTCCGTCTTCTGTCGATGCAGGAATGATATATTTCTGCTCTTTTTCGCATTGGAAATTATAGAGCGGACGGATGGTTTGCCAATAACAATCAGCAAGGAGCCAGCTCGGACCACGGAAAAGAGGATTTACACCATAGGCAAAACTCTCTATATCGACAGATGATAATTCTATGCCCAGCTTAGGCTCTTCCGTCTTGAAGTTTCTGCCCGTGATAGGACAGATACCCGTGCGGCGAAGCTGAGTGAGATAGGACGCAAGGTCTTCACAATACTCCATCAGATCATCCGATGCAGCCTGCAATTTGCTGCCATCATATCTGCCCAATGTAGCAGAGGAATCTTTCAGTCGGGTAAGGAAGCAGACTTGATAAGTAATCAAGGCTTGCTTATCCGATTTCAATTCTCCGGAGTTAACTACACGATAGAGCATGCAGGGAGAGTGAATGATATTGGCGTTGCGGGAAAAGATATTTTCCTCATCAATATCACGGATGCGGAAGAAACTCTGTTCTTCCAGTTTCTTGCTTGTCGGGTTATGAGATAAGGGCTTGTATATCGTAGCCCAGTGCTCCAAAACATTTGATATTGTCATAATTCAAAGGGATTTTAACACATTATTAACTGATAGCGTACAGAAATTAAGAGTTATTTGCACAGAGTGCTTTTTCTCTCATCATATATTCATGCCCGCTTATTGATAAATAGATACCGGCTCTTGCCAAAATAGTCATCGCCTTTACTACCTCTGGTTTTTCGTTGGCTATCCAGTTACATTCATTAAACTCGAAGGGTTCGGGGGAGGAATGAAACTTTGCACCTACTAGTTCTTGAGATAAAAAGCGTTTGGCTTTAAAGATTTCCTTCAACGGAGGACGTTTATTGCTCGTTTTCTTTACCATCGCTTGCTTCCTCTTCTTTCTTTTCTTCTTTCGGAGTAACTTCTTCCTTGTTATCCTCCTCTTCTGTTGCTTCCTTCATCAGGTCTTTCAGCTTCACGTTGAAGTGTCTTTCGGTTTTATCGGCTACAATCTTCTGCATCACTCTTGCCCAGGGTGCCCCATTACAGGTACTCTCGTTTTCGAGGATGCTCACGAGCTGCACACCACAATAAATGGCGGCAAGATAATTAGCGAGATGGAGAGGGTTCTGGAAATCAAGTATGACGGTATCTACCATCGTAGCTAAGAATATAGCGAGGATGAGGACGGAGAAATCCTTCACCATCTTTGCCATTTTCTTAGATTTCAGTTTGCCGTCGATTTTGCATCGAGGGTCTTTCTTGATGGCCTCCCGATAGCGGGAATAGATGCGGCAGTTGCACCGCCATGCCGTATAGCAGTCGCAGATAAGGGCGAAGAAGCATACGGCGATGTAGTTAAGAGATGGTTCCAGGGTACACCACACCAAGCCAATGATGGCTGCAAGAAACCTGGTAAGGGTCGGAATTAAACTTTGCATTTCTTTTTTCTTTTTAATGTTATCCTATGTTGTCTTAATACTATTGCAAAGGTATCGGTTTTTTATTGAGAGATAGGGACAAAGGGATTGAGGGACCTGCGATAGAATCGCTGGGAACGGAGGCGTAAGTGGTGCTATTTCAAAGATAGGGGGTTCGGGGGTTGTCCCAACTGTTTAGGGGAGATTTCGTAATTTTGTGGGCAGATAAAGAAATTAAAAAGGCGCGAAATGATAAACGAGCAATTACAGAAAAAGATAGAACAGTCTATCCGACTCCTGCAAAGCGTACAGAAAAGGTACGATGGAGAGATAGAACTGGCTTATTCGGGCGGCAAGGATAGCGACGTAATCCTGCAGCTTGCAAAAGAAGCTGGCATCAAGATTCGAGCGATATACAAGAACACGACCATCGACCCACCGGGCACTATCGCCCACGTGAAGGAGATGGGTGTGGAGATTATCAGACCTAAAGAAAATTTCTTTCAGCTTATTGCAAAGAAAGGGTTTCCTAATCGCTTTAGCCGTTTCTGCTGTGAAGTTCTGAAGGAATATAAAATCCTCGATAAAACTGTTATCGGTGTGCGCAAAGAAGAAAGCAGAGCGAGAAAGGAAAGATATAACGAGCCTACCGAATGCCGGTACTATGGTTCTAAGAAAAAGGAAAATCATGTAGAACAGATTTATCCTATCTTGGAATGGACCAACGAAGATGTGAGGGATTTCATTCTTGATAGAGGATTGAAGTTGGCACCAGTATACTATGATACGGGGGGGGCAAATCAACGTTACCCGAAGACTCGGCTGCATGTGCTGCCCCCTGGCTTCAAGACGCAAGCGCCTTATCGAGTTTCAGAAGCATCCCCGCATAGCCAAGGCTTATCTGAGGGCGGGACAGAAATTCTTAGATACGCATCCTGACTCGTCAGCAGTAAGCAGATATGATAACGTTTACGAATGGTTTACGCGTGATGTGTTCTATGCCAACAATAAAGATTGGGAAAAGGCAAACGGCACACTATTCGGTAAGCCCGATTACAAGAAGTTTCTGGAATGTCAGTTTGGTATCGACCTTACCATATAGCGTTTCGGGGTTCGGGGGTTTGAACACGAATGACACGAATAGCACGAATTTCGGTTTTCGATGCCCCACCAGGTTAACATAAAACATTAAACATTAATAAGAGATGAGTCAACTTACGCAGAATACCCTGCAGAGAATAGACAAGTGGCTATCTAACGGACTGAGTATCGACACGATGTTTCCAAAACTGGAACAGAAGTATAGGATGCAGCTCTGCTACGAGTTCTACAAGCGCTGGGTACAAAACAATGATATAGACCCCAAGACTACCTGCCGCAACATAGCAAGGCGCGACTACGCGCTGTTTATGAAACAGGCAGGACAGGGCAACAGGGAGGCGCAGGAAATGGTGATGGCGCTGCATATTGATATTGACGACGAAGGAAATATCAAACCCCGTACCATTACCGAGCTGACAAACGATGTGGCGGTCTGCAACCACATTATTCGCTTTTTTATGACCGATGAAAGTCCGCGTCACAAGGCGATGTATCTCAATTCTGCTGAGTGGCTTATCCGCACAGGCAAGCAGCAGAACAACGACCGTGCGGTGGATAAGGGTATGCAGGCATTGGCTACCGTTTATGGCAACTTTCTCGAAGAGAAGGATGCTACCGAGGAAATGCCGGATATGAGCCGCATTGCCATTACGCAAGATGTGAGCATCGTGAAGCGTGACAGGGTGAACTATACTGACGAGTACAAGAAAAAAATGGCTCGCAAGTATGGTCTTACGGCAAAGGATATGCAGGATATTGCCGAGGAGGAAAGTCTGCAGGAGCATAATGAAAAGGTACCTGACTATATGGAGTATATGGAAGAGGTGCTGGATGAACATGCTGAGAAGAAGGAAGCCGAAATGGATATTCCGGAAGAGGAAGGTGATACCGAAAAGGAAGGAGGCGATGATGAGTAAGCGCAAAGGTGATCATCATTATCACAATAAGGTTCCTCCCTTTACACCGGACCCCGAACATTACACCCGAAAACAGCATACCTGGAAGGCGAAGGTGGCATACGAAACAGAGGATGCTGCCTGGGAGTTTCTGAACCAAAGACCGGAGCTGAAGGCGCAAGGGTATGTGGCGTACCAATGCAAGACTTGCCAGAAATGGCATGTGGGAAAGTTAAGAATTAAGAATTAATAGTTTATAGACTTTATGGCAAAAGACTGGGTAGGCGGCAATGCTGCCGTATTTAAAACGTTAGGCGCAAGCAACCATAAAAACGGCGAGCGACAGCGTGAAGACTACTATGCCACAGAACCCGCAGCTACCGAATGGCTCTGTAAGATAGAGCAGTTTACGGGGGTAATTTTGGAACCTTCTTGTGGCGAAGGGCATATTAGCGAGGTATTGAAGGCGCATGGCTACGATGTAGTCAGCCGTGATTTGATAGATAGAGGTTATGGCGAGGTTGCAGATTTTCTTTCCATCGACAACTTAGAATGGAACGGAGATATTGTTACCAACCCACCCTACCGATATGCCTTGGATTTCGTAGAAAAGGCTTTGCAGATTATTCCGGAAGGAAGAAAGATTGCGATGTTCCTGAAACTTACTTTTCTTGAAGGGAAAGGAAGAAGACATCTGTTTAAAACGCAGCCACCTTGCAGGGTATGGGTAAGTAGTTCACGATTAAAATGCGCCATGAACGGCAACTTTCAGGCTTTCGGAAGCAGCGCAGCAGCCTATGCCTGGTTTATCTGGGAAAAAGATATAAAGGAGAAACTATTCTAAAATGGTTTAATTGATAAAGATAGATTTATAGAGGATGGAATTAAATAAGATTTATAATGAGGATTGCCTGATAGGAATGAAAAAGATTCCGGACGCAAGCGTGGATTGTGTTATCTGCGATTTGCCGTATGGCGTTCTCAATAAAAAGAGTGAAGGCGGTGGCTGGGATTGCATTATCCCACTTGAGCCATTATGGAAGGAATATCTACGCATAACCAAACCCAATGCAGCCATTATTCTTTTCTGTCAGGGTATGTTTACCGCGCAACTTATGATGTCGCAGCCGAAACTCTGGAAATATAATCTTATTTGGAGCAAACAGCGGGTAACAGGCTTTCTGAATGCCAACAAAATGCCTCTGCGCTCGCATGAGGATATAGCAGTATTCTATCGGAAACAACCTATCTACAATCCTCAGATGGTAAAATGTGCGCCACATCAAAGAAATCATCGAAGAGGCGATGGTTCTCACAGTTTAAAGCGAGGTTGTTATGGCGATCATAAAGAAGTGCCTACTATCGTATCAGATGAAAAATTCCCAAAGAGCATTATCTGCTTCGATAAAGAACATTCTACCGACACCTTTCACCCTACGCAAAAGCCAGTCGCCCTTATCCAGTATCTTATATGTACTTATACCAATGTGGGGGGGTGCGTTCTCGATAACTGCATGGGCAGCGGCACTACAGCCATCGCATGCATCAGGGAAAAGAGAAATTTCATCGGCTTTGAGCTGAACAAAGAATATTACGACAAGGCTTGCAAGCGCATCAAGTTAGAGATGATGCAACCGAGCCTGTTTTAAAATATACAAATAAAGGAAGATATGAAATATGGATTGCCCTATAAGGGAAGTAAAAACAAGTTGGCAGAGAGGATTGTAAGTCTCCTGCCTAAACGCACGCATCTGATAGATTTATTCTGCGGCGGGTGTGCGGTGAGCCATGCAGCGTTATTGAGAAACAAGTATGAGCATATCCACATTAATGATATTAACTGGATATGCCCTACTCTATTCATTGATGCGTTGAACGGCAAATATCAGAACGAGACGAGGTGGATAAGCCGTGAGGATTTCTTCAGACTGAAAGATACCGATCCATACGTAGCAGTAGTCTGGTCGTTGGGAAATAATCTGCGTGATTATCTTTATTCTAAGGAAATTGAGCCTTTAAAGAAAGCTATTCATTATGCGATATTCTTTCGTGATTACACCCTGGGGAAAGAACTTGGATATGACTTATCTTTTATTGAGCCTATCAGTGACATTCAGCGCAGATATGCTGCCGTAAAGAGATATTTCAGCCAGTTCGGTCACTTCCAGCAACAATCATTTGAGGGGGGCAGAATTGCCGAGATTGCAGAGCACAGAAGCTTACGACAGAATCAATCAGACTGGAGAATGCCGAAAGATGGAACACAAGAGCCATCTTTCAAAAAAAAAAAATACAAACGCCCAAGCGAACTTCAATCAGGAGAAAGCCGCAACTGCATTGCACAGATTGCAATACCGAGAGCGACAACTATCCCTGCCGAGAAATTCGGGGGGCGATTTTCAAACATCACATCAAGTGTGCTTGATTATGCCAAGGTTGAAATTTCAAATGATAGCGTAATTTATTGCGATATTCCCTACGAAGACACTAACGTGTACAATAAAGCTGAAGGTTTCGACTATGAGCGATTCTACGATTGGTGCGAGCATCAGACACAACCCGTTTTCATATCTTCCTATCAGATGCCCGATGATCGCTTTGACTGCATCGAAGAGTTCTCTCATCGCTCTACCCTATCAGCTACGGCTAATAATCTCGTAACGGAACGCATCTATGTTCCGAAACATCAGAAGGAGCGAGGCAACAGAGCTATTCAACTTTCATTATTTTAAATCTGCGAAATTATGGCAAAGATTATTTATTTTGGAACCAATGGATGTTCCGAGCGCTACCATATCGATATTGATATGGCACTGACAGGAGAAGAAAACAATAAATGGTGCGAGTGTGATAATGAAGTCTGGATAGAAAACATCCGGAAAAATCCAGGTCGCCACCTGGTTCAACACCATAGTGAAACCTACACCAACTACGGTGTGCCTTTCTCTGTAGATGAAGATAGAGTTCTATCATTTCTTCTTCTGGGAAGGAGTACACTCAGAAGAAGAAATGATAGAACTCATAAAGAGCAACCCGTTTTTGAAACGACAATTTAAAATGTAAGCAACAATGATAGTAATAAAAATCAAAACATGGAAAGACTGGAAACAGGACTTTCTAAAATGGGTGCAAGCACCTCGGCGCAGTACTTGCAAGGAGTACGTAGATTATATGGAGGCTTTACAAAATCAAGTTCTCTACAAAATAATAAACGACACTTGCGATAAATACGGCAATATGCGTGAGGATCAAATTCAAAACATCACCGAGGCAGTCGAGAGATGCGTGGCTGAGTGTGCCAAAGAAACACGCAAGCTAATCGATGATTGCCAGCCCGCAAAAATTCTCTAAGACTGCAAAAAAAACTGGCATATCTGCGGATTTCAAATCCGCAGGAACGCCTAACGGACGCAATGGCGCTAAGCTAAAACAACATACATTCAGGATAACAATTTTACTATTATGCAGCAACCACATCAGATATACTTAACCCGCTTTCAGCAGCAATCATTATACATGGGTGCCCGAGACGAGAGGGATATTGCAGCTCGACGCACGGGTAAGACCGATGGCCTCGTGGCACCCTATGTATGGATGACCAGCAACTCCATGCCAGGAATGCTGGGGGCATGGGTAGCCGTATCACGACAACAGGGCTTCTCGAAAACCATACCGGGTACCATGGCTGCCATGGAGCGAATGTTCGGTTTTCAGATAGGCATTCACATGGGTTGGGGACGACCGCCAAAGCATGTGCGCCCTTCCATCTTCAAACCGAAAAGCTACGAAAATATCATCTGGTTTGCAAATGGTGCCCAATGGGCATTGATTTCTCTTTCGCAGACCGCTTCTGCAAACTCTTATACCTTCAGTGCATGTGTGGGAGATGAGTGCAGATTCTTCCCTAAGAAGAAAGTGGATGAGGAGTTGATGCCGGCATTATCAGGACAGACACACCCACTGGGAGACATCAACTTTTCTGACTACAACCCACTCTACCGTTCTACCCGATTCGTAAGTGATGCCTCGCTTACGGCAAAAGGCTCATGGCTGGAGCGTGAGGACGAGAAACTGGACTTGGAGATAGAGACAGGCAGGTTTAAGGGCAAGACCTACCGATGGGTACAGAACGAGCTGGAAGAGTATGCCGACAAGGTTATCAGATATAACGACCTGCTCTATAATGCCAAGAAGACGGGGCATTCGCTTCGCGTGGTATCAGTAGAGGAAAAGACTATCATACGTGCCGTGGCATTGAAAATGCTGAAGCATGAAGGCATGTTCCGCATTCTGCCTAACCATGGCAATAGGATTACCAAGAACATGGTGGATATGGCAGTAAACTACAAACTGGTTACTGCCGAGGATGCCAAACTTATCTATGATTACGAATATCTGATTACACCGGATGAGGATTTCGAGATGCAGATGTTCCTGCGCTCGAAGAAGTTTCAGGATGACTATCTCAGAGAACTGCGGCGCTCGGCTTTCGTGGTGCGCAGGGCATCTACCCTCGAAAACGTGGACGTTCTGGGTGAGGAGTATATCCGACAGATGAAGCGAGATCTTCCACCCTATACCTTCATGGTCTCGATACTGAACGTGAAAATCAAGAAATCGAACGATGGTTTCTATTCTAACCTGGATATAGATCATGTTCACGGTTATATCCCCGATGAGATTGACCCGCTTTCTCAGGCTAATTTCCGCACAGAGAAGGCTACGGGCATCATCGGCGGCAAGAAGATTACATCAGAAAGTTATCAGCCCGACTTAAAAGAGCTGTCCGAGAGAAACGACTGCCGTATGGATAGCGACTGCGTGAACGACCTTCCTCTTTATCTCGCATTTGACTATAACGCCAATATCAATACCCTGGTGGTAGGTCAGGTATATCAGCGTGACGGATTGGAGGCAGTGAATGTCATCAAGAGTTTCTACGTAAAGAACGAGCGCAAGCTGCGTGAACTGGTAGATGATTTCTCGCATTACTATGCTCCGAAGAGAGCCGTGAACCGTGACGTGGTTTACTTTTACGATGCTACGGCAAAACAAGGTGCATCGTATGCGCTGACCGATGAGCGATTCTACCAGGCAGTTATCAAAGAGCTGGAGCGTAACGGCTGGAATGTGACGGCGATAGATATGGGTGTGCCGGAGCAGCATGAGGTGAAGCACCGTATCATCAATAATGGTCTTGCCGGCATAGAATATCCTGCTATTCGTATCAATCAGCCTAACAACCCCGACCTGATTATAGCTATGCAGCTTTGTGAAGTGAGCATCGGCTATCAGGGATTCAGAAAGGATAAGAGCCAGGAGAAGAAGCCGGAAACGGAAGACAACCTGCCGTTGCAGCAGAGAACAGACTTCACCGATGCCTTCGACTCCTTATATCTTGGCTGCAAATTCTGGCGAGGAAATATCGGCTGGTTCGTTTTGCCAGACGGAAGGAACGTTTAACTAAATGTTGAATGCTAAGTGTTGAATGTTGAATTAGGCATACGCCATTGAGATAAACCAGCGATGGAATCGCTAGGAACGGAGGCTTTACTCCGAGAGGTAATTCAACATTCAACATTGATAAAAACATTCAACACTTAACATTAAACGAAATGAGGGGCGGGTGTCATCACGACAGCCGCCCCTCTTGATATTAACAAAACTTTACCTTAAAACAATTTTGACTTTTAATTCATGAGAACTAATTAATAAAGAAAATAAAGTCCCCGCGTTTCACAACGAAGGAACTTCAACAAGATCAAAAACTAACAACTCAATAAAATTAAAATAATCATAACTATTACGTTAAGCATATTTTGATAAAACACTAGAAGAATCTATTCTTTAATCTCAGGATGATCTCTGAGATATTTTTCGCGAAAGTTACGGAACATAAGTTCATGCAACTTTCCCTTTTCCGGACTCAATGTTCTCCATCTCTCGCTCCACTTTACCTTTTTACGGTAACAGGCTATGCGGACCACGGAGGATATAGGAAAATCGGTTGCCGTTCTTCCCGTTTCCGGATCATCATACGTAATACTAACTATCGGACTATAAACATCACGAATACATACGCCCTGTTCTGCTACTGCCTGGAGAAGTTTATCATCATTCATTGGCAGCAGCAAAAGGGCGTCACCGGAATAGGAATTATTAATGAGCGATTCAAAACTGCCGTTATGAAGTTTGATAAACCTGCCATCGGTGAAATAGATTTCCACCACCACTTCCTGGTAATCGCCCTATCCTGGTCGAGATCAGTAATCTCATCCCATAGCGTTTTATTTGCGAAGTCCATCTTACCGGAAGAATCCATCATCAGCCAATAGACAGACTTGAGCTGTTGCAGCATCATCTGCTCCCCTATTTTATTCATACGCTATAATCTTTCTTTTTTCTGTTTGCAAAGGTAATACTTTATTTTTTGATGGGCGGGACAAGAAAAGTAAAAGAGTAAAAAGGTAAGAAAGCCTAGCGGGGTAAGGACCAGCGATAGAATCGCCGGGAACGGAGGCGCAAAGCGGTTAAGGTTCTTTTTACCTTTTTACCCTTTTACCTTTTTACCTTTCAAAATTCCTTCACCAGCAGCAGACGATTGTTTTCATTCCTTGCCATTACACGATAGCCAAGGCGTTTATACCATTCGAGAACGAAAAGCTTACTGTCTTTATCATCCCATTCCAGCTGTGCCGACTTGCAGCCCAATTTCTTAGCTTCCCGCTCTGCGGTCTCCATCAGGAGGCGAGCCGTTCCCTGCTTGCGGTACTTCTCATCTACCCAAAGGTTGTAGATAGCGCAATCGGCATACTGATAATACTCGTCTTTATAAGGTCCAGGCTTCGGTACCTCCACCTGTACGGTGCCGTGATGATTTTCATCCACGACAAAAATCTTTTGGGATGCCTCCCAATCTTGAATCTGTATCATAATATATTCTTTTTTATAAATCCTTAAAGTCACTTGCTAATTATTTAAAATTCGTCTTTAATACCGCATCTTTTCTAAGGTTGTCATAAAAATCCCTTGGGCAAATGCAATCCCAGAAGTTATCTGCTGACGCATTATATCTGTTGCCAAAGAAATCACAGGCACAGTTTACGCTTGTCTGATTGAAAGCGATTGCCTCTATATCATTTACGCTATGGACCTTAATAAAGGCACTCAGTTTTTCGTATTGTTGTGGATATATACCTCCACACTCATCAGCGACAACCTTTAAGCATTCAAGATAAACTGGTATATCTTCGCCTAAAACCTTTGCAAAATCAAAAGTAGATCTGAACACCATCATTTCCTCATAAGTTAAGCGGAAATCTTTCTGTAGGTCCTCAATCTCCTTTTTGGATGAAGCACATATCCATCGGCTTACATATTCACCTTTTGCCTGTTTTTCCTTCACCCATTCCAGATCCAGCGGTTTTCCATCAGCTCCTACGGGTACATAAGATGGAAGGTATTTCTTTTCCAGATACATCCAAAGGTGAGGCATTCCACCCCAAGCGTTTGGAATCTCTATAGCGAGTTTCCAGCACTTCTTTTTCTTCATTTTTACGTATATCTCAAACATGATAAAGCTTAGTTAATGATTAAATGTATCTCATCTTCGTAGTCCTTGATAATCTCTATCGGACGGAAATGCTTATCCAGGTACTTCTCGGGGACTTCATTCATCGGACCCTCAAATAAGGTCTGAAGGTTGCGGGTATCAGGCTGGATAGTATCAATGCTTACCTGGCAGAACTCGTCAATGATAGTACCTACAAGGTCGCCTATCTTCAATGGCGAAGGATGCAGCTTCTTCTCCTCTTTCTTGCTGAGAGGAGGAACAAATGGCTTCTGCTTCTCGCAAATCACGTAAGGGGTCACGATACTCTTCTGCTTGGAAGCATCATCTGTAAAATCATTGTACTTGATAGTAACAGCGTTAAAATTACCGAGATAGTTAATAGGGCATGCCTGGATAACCTCTGCAAGGCTCGGTTTGAACAAATTCGGTGAGCCGAAAGTATGCACTGCTTCAAAACTAGGCAGTACGCTTTTCACTTCCTTGGGGTGTTCCTTATTATATGAAGGCTCATCCCAGATACAGGAGGCACCAAACACATCTTTAGGCTTTGGATATTCTAAAAGCACAAACTCTTTTGCTTTAGGGTCATGCCGGAAACAGAAAACGCTGATACCTTCAGCTATCTTCTCTATCTGCTCCCTGGTTAATTCTATCTTTTCCATAATCTATAAATCTTTTAATCATTAAAATGCGTCTTTAATATCACATCCGGCTACTGCCTTGTATTCTGCCTTGAGGAAAGCAATCTCATCCTTCAGGCGCTTGATTTCTGCGGTAGGCTGATTACGCTCTACACACTTTTTCCAGTTGCGGTAGGCATAATAAAACTTATCGCATAGCTTCAGTTCCTCATCGGTGTACTTTTGCAGATGCAGACAGTGTACCTGTTTTATCTCATTCAGTTTACCATCCGCTTTAAGTACAATCAGCCCGGCATAATCAGGAAGGAGAGAATATACTTTCGCACTAAGGTACCATGGTACGCAATAATAAAAGAAATTCGGGCGGCGACGTTTCTCATCTCCATTCTTCAGCAATTCATGCTTCTGCCGCTTATGGGTGAAATCGTTCTTGAAATCAGCAAGGGATATTTTGCATTCCACCTCATACCAATATCCGCTTCGGGTCTTGATGAGCATATCACTCTCCCAGTCGAACACATAAAGGTTTTCTACGATAAACTTATGGTTCGATTTCCAGCCGCGCAAATGCTGCTGAAGAAGCTGCTCTGATACCTGCTCCTTAGTAAGGAGCTGTGCTTGTTTACTCTTTGTTCCCATCTATCTTTTTCATTTGTCCGTCCTTTAATTCATAACCCACATCTCGAAGTCTTGACTCTAACATCTTGACTTGTGATATGGAAGCTACATAAATTTCGGCTTTATCAGGATCGCAAAGATTTATATCAGGAATAATTTCATTAGCGAAATTATCTGTTTTCTCGCTACGGCTAATTCTTCTATCCGGATCGCTAACATAAAGCTTTTTTGAATCACCGTCTTCACTCCAAAAGAAATGAAGCAATATCTTTTTATCTATATGCCAAAGGTTAGCCTTTACGCAAGCAAAACTCTGTTTAGTACTCCGAGGGTCTTTGCTTTTCAGGAAATAAATCACACCTTCCTGCATAAGCGCAGGAGGTACATTAATATCTCCCACGTATTCACTATATTCACAAGGCCTGACACGATACTTACAGTTTTCCGTATCAATATCATATTCCTCTGGGTTGAAATCTCGCCAATTAGGTTCCTCCAATGGGCGATACTCCACGGGATTCCCATCCTTGATGGCTTGCAGCACCTGCAGCAAGCCATCAACATCAAACAAATAATTCTTCTTCATACTCTTTTCCTTACTCTTTTCCTTACTTTTATAATCCTTACTTATGAATACGGATGAGACTAGGGATGCAGCAATCGTAAGTTTTATACCCTGGTTCCACGTAGCTGACTTCTGGGTTTGTATCACGCATAGTGTTTATTTCATCCAGGGAATAAGACCACAAACTGTAGGATTGAGTGAAACCTATGTAAAGAATAGAACCTTCGTTGTCATAGCCAGCAAGACGACCGAGAAAATTTCCCTTCGCCTTACCAGCCGTAATCAGAACTTGACGACCGTGATAGAGATGATAAATCTCTTTAACCGTCAATACGGAAATATCCTCAAACTCGGAATCTTCGGACGCAGGAGTATTCTTCTGCTCCATCCTCTCTTCGATAGACTCTACCTCCATCTTAATATGCAGCAGTTCACGTTTTTCACGTTTTTCTCGTTCTCTCCTGCTTTTGAGAACAAAGAGCTTTGCCTTTCTCCAGCTATCTGCCCAGCCAAGAAGCAAAAGACCTACAGAGAACTCAGCCAGCACTACGATGGTTGCCTCCAGGCAGCAATCGTATATCTCCTGCGATAGAACGCAAGGATGGGTATAAATATTCTTCAGCTTGCCGAGAGCGTAAATAAGGACAACAGCAAGGATGGGTACCAAAATCGCCAACAGGTTAACACCGATAACCTGGGCATAATACTTCAATTTACTTTTCATCATTTTCTTTTTGTTTTGATTCATAAATCTTTTTTATTTCATCAAGATTTCTGACACACAAATTTCGATAAGCACCTTCAAAAGTTTCTGCCTGTTTATACATGCTGTCCTTTACCATAAAACGGCAATCAAGACCGCGTGCCAGGGTTTTAACCGCAACAATAAAACCGACAAACTCGTTGGGATCATATCTATCTTTCTTGATAGGAGATTGAGCACCGATGCGTATCTCGTCCGTAATCTTGTATGTTTTCTTGATTACTTCCGATGCAGTATGAATACTTGTTATCGGCTCTAGAGATACAAAATTCTTAACCACATATTTGTCGTGCAGCTCACGCAAAGCTTCGATACGTTCCTCGGTAGAAGGAGCACCAGGCTCCAACTTATCTTTACCAGTGATAGTAAAACCGATGGTGAGGTGGCGGGCTATATCCTTATAATCTGTTGTAAGGTCTCGAAGTGTACTCTTCCACAATCCCGTCTGCATCCAATGCACGTTTTTTGTTAATATCGTAACCGGAATGCGATCAAATAGCAAATGTAAAACCACCTGCTGCAGGATAAGCATATCTGCCTCTATATCGAATGGGTCGCAAGTGAAAGAGAGGAAAATACCGCCATCCTGACGTATTTTATCTATTCCTATCTTCTCTAAATCCTTCGAGATAATATCACGGGCAGCCACAAGACTTTCATGGTTCACAACACCTTTCTTAATAGCATCATGCGCAGTCATATTATTTTTCTTCCGATATTCATTGAGCTGCTTATCTCGCTGCTTAATGATAGGTGCCGCCAGTTCGGGCTTATCGCCGAAGACGTGACTCAACACTCCTCTGCGGTTATAACAATATGTGCAGCCGTTAGAGCAACCATGGTAAAGATTGATTGCCCACTTAGCATATTCACCAGCCGCACCCTGCGGCTGGTAAATCAATGCTCCTTTTACAGGAGGTTCTTTTGTTTCTGTTTCCATACGCTATTCTTTTTTATCTTCTGGCTTTTCAATCAAGAATCCGATACCAGCTTGGATATTACCAAGCTTATACCACTTCTGACTGAGAGTCATCACGTAGCTGCTGAAGGCATTCTCCTCAATATCCAACTCGAAGGCTTCGTCTGTATCAGGCTCACCGTGTCTGATATAACCTTTACCTGGTGTATAAATGAGACGATAGTAAACGCCATCCCTACAGAGATACAGACCGCTATTCTCGCAATCAGAACTCCACCATTTCGGCTTACTTACATAGCAAAGCATTACATCGCCATCGTAAATAGGAATATATGATTTCTTGCCCTTATTCTCGCCTACGTAATCTTTGGCATCAACATTATCTACCTGGCGGGCGGTAGCCGTTAGCGTATAGCCGTTCTTTATCATTTCGGCTATATCAAGATATGCAACCTGCCATTGCAAATTAAACTCCTGCTGAAAACGCTCAGCACCTCTTTTAAAGAATGCAAGGATATTTGGCTTTCTATCCTCGCAATTAGCTGCGGTATCTTCGATGAGAGAGTTGAAGACTTGAAATTTGCTAGCTTCCAACGCCATCTTTATCATGGAATAAAGATACCCGTCCTTCTTATCTTGGATACTCCAATACTGACCCGAAGCTATCTTACGCAGATCACCGTACATATCCATCGCTTCACGCTCCTGAATATTATGCAGATGACAGACAAACTTATATTGGTCGGGAAAAACGCATTCCACCATATTGCTAAACTTTAGCATATTCTTGATGATGCTTACATATTCTTCTGTTTCCATACGCTATTTTTGTTTATTTTCTAAATCTTCACTCTGTTCAAAGTTTTTATTCCAACAGATGATGGTACCATTTTCAGGTATTCTACATACGAAACCTGGGCAGCCCCAGCATTCTAAGGAATCTGTTCTGATAAGGCAATCATTATATTCAGCCTTTTCTCCGTGAGGACACGGGGCATTATGAGGGTACTCCGTAGCTACGACTTTCACCTTATCATAAATAGAACGAAGTCTGGTATTTAAAGTACTAATTCTCTTATACAGCTCGCTATTCTCTTTTTCCAAAACGTTATTGCGTTTGTATATTCTATAAGCGGCATTTCCCTCCCATCGTTCGTACTGCTTACGGAAACGATGGTTGGTGTACTTACGGAAGAATTTAGACTTACTGCCCGATTCTATGATAAGGTCAAAGATAAAGCCTGCTATCCTCTCCTTCACCTGATTCATATTTATCTTCATACGCTACCCTTCTTTATCATCATTAACAAGATCCTCATACTCACCAATCGTGATTTCCGTGAAATCACGATTCTTCTTCTCGGCTCGAATACTATCATCGAAGAAGGCAAAGTAACGGTCATTGCAGCGGAGAAGCTGAGTGATAGAAAAAGGACAACCGTTAGGACCCCCTATGCCCAGTTCATCCAATATACCGAAATGGTTAGCAACAGCTTTGTAAGAGGCAAGTACAGCGGCGATAGCTTTACCCTGCTTGCACCGCTTGTTAGGCGCAATGCCAACGTAACGGCCATCATCAAACAACTGGGTACCTACCTCTCGCCATAACTTCTTATCCAACTTTTCATATTGCGCAGTCGGCACCCAGATAGCGGTTATATCATACTCTCGCAGCAGACTGCGGTTAGGCTGATAACCTTGCCACTTCTCAAACTTGAAGCAAACGGCTTCATCCACTCTCTTCATATAAGCCTGATACTCTTTTTCTTCAGCATCGAGAATACTCTTAATGTATTCGTAAGCCTTACTTCCCTTTTTTGCTTCGTACAACATACGCTATTTTTTTGTTTCTAAAAACATGTATTATTTACTCACCATTTTATCATACTCCTCCTGAGTGATTGTGCCTTTATTCAAAAGGCTCATCAGGTAGAAGCGGGCCACGGTACCCATGGCGATTTTCATTCCCTGATATACCATACCGATGGAATCATCATCGGTGAGGATGTTTAGGTCAGACTCCTTGCCATCCTTCTCGCAAGTTACCTTGACGGTAAACTTGTCATCCTTCATCTCGTGATAGGAAAGGTTGAGCTGCAAAATCTGCTTGCCAAACTCCTCTTCTTCTGATTCATTCTCTGCATTCTGCTGCTTTGTATTTTCTGCCATAATCTTTAATATTTTTATTTATTTTAATAACTATCAACTAATCTTTTTTGCTTTATACGCTACTTCTCAGTTTCTTTCTGTTGAACATCTTCTTTCTTATCTTCCACATACTTCTTGCCACAGAAAGGGCAATACTCGGGTAGGATATTTACCTGGTTCCACTTTTCACAGAAGGAACCATCTCTCTTCTGTTTATGGAATAAACCATAAACATTCACCATCGCAATGCCCGATGGAATACCGATACTTGTATCAAGGCAACCACTCTCGTTGGTCTTCTCCTTAACCATTTTCTCAACTCTGCTAATACAATTACATGCCATAATCTTTAATGTTTTAATTGTTCTAATAACTATCAACTAATCTTTTATGCATCATATAATAATGAAATGGGCGAGGGTCGTTTGGCTCGTCTTGGTGATAACCCATTCCGGTAAGCCACTTATCTGCCCAAGTACCAGGTTCTGGTTTCATATCCCAATTTACAAACAGGATATGCACGCCGTAACCTTCAGCTCTAGCCTCTAAGGTTTTTATCATTAAAGCGCCAATGCCCTTCTGCCGATCTTCCTCGCTAACGATGAAGCTATTGATATAGCCACACACTGGGTCCTTCATTATCGGATTGTAAGCAGGATCAAACTCCATCAAGGCGAAAGCGGTACCAGTTAGATTTGTAAGGGTAAGGACATTTAATTTCCAAGAACCATCGTGGTCGTTGTAACATTTAATCTCTTTAAGATATGATATAAAAACGAACTCCGGCTCTCTAGCTTCCTCGTCAGATAGAATTGCAGTTTTACATTCTGCCTCATGAATGAGATTATCTACAATTCCATCAAGATAGTTTTTCTCAGTCGCCTTCAGAAAGGCATTTAATCTCGCAGCCAAGGCTACACGTTCTACTTCTTTCATACGATTAAAAAAATTATTCTTCTCGATAATTAAGACCTAGGCCAAAAAGAAAATGTTGCAACTCGTGGATGTAAACAATATCTTTTTTGGACGGAGTAACAAAATCATAATGTTCTAAATGAACATTCCAATAATTTCTTAGCATAGTGCTCTTGGAACTACGAGTTATTATAACTTCAGTTCCATCCTTTTTGAATACCTTTTTATAAGGCACATCGAAACGTATATCTTCCGGATCATAGTCCGGACAGGAAAAACCTGCACATATCAATCTTTCAGGTGTAATTCTGAGACCATCCATATTAGATACATGCACGACTAGGTGTCCCTTTTTCAAAAGTCGATTATAAGTGACTAGATATTCCGTTTCCGAAATACGCCCCAAGACTTCATATACAAGATGTGAATCTATTGATACCAAATCTCCAGTGATAAACTGAGACTCTATATCCCACTGGCACTTCTCCTCTCCTGTCCAAAGCCTATGACTTAATCTGTAAGATCTTTCTTCTTTTATCTTATCATAAATTACAAATATAAGCATTACTAAGAACATATACAGAATTACCAAGATAGGGCTTGTTACTACAAACATACGCTATTTCTTTTTTCTTTTACGTTTATTCTGTAAATACTGTCCGAAATCTTTCGGGGTAGGAACCATCATAAAAGACTTATCCATCATTGTAAATTCCGGGTGATAATAATAATCTCTAAGACTTTCTTTCATACGCTTATCTATTTAAATGATTATCACAAACCAAATCGCATGACGTTTCGCCTTGCGAATCAATGCACCAGCCCTGGCCATAGGCATCCTCATTGTCGAACCAGTAGCAGTTACCGCAACATTTCTTTTCTTTCTTTGCCATAAGCTATTTGAATCTGATTACGAACATATTCTTTTTTAACCACGCATCAGGGCACATGCCCTTCTTCGGTTTATCTACAGTTATCTCGTCGATTTCCTTCTCGATATACGGTTGGTTATCTTTCGGATAGCCGAGTAGAAAATGAACGTGTGTGAAAGGCTCTAATACTTCCTTGCGATAAGTTCTATCTTCCGGACTGTCCGAAGTATGTTTGAGACCTCCGGTGAGATAACCTTGCACGAAAAGGCCTCTATCGGAAGCACGATGATATTTGGCTACACCAACTATCAAGTCTGGCCTATTCGGTATATCCTTTCTAAATAAACGAATCGTCCAGTATAAAGAGCATTCCCGATACTCCTCTGTCTTCTCTCCGCTAGCTATCTTCTGGTACCACTCATCAGTAAGATGAATGGTTAATATTTTCTTTTCTGCCATATTATTTACTTTTTATCAGTGATGGAAACCACTTCGGATCCCGAATAGGATAAGATAAACGATTGGCCAATTCCCTGTAGAAGAAATTGATAGGGTTGCGATATAACTTCGTATTAAAGTCCCGCATCTGGAATGGCATGTGAGGCAGGGGGACGGAAAGCATAGACTTGCTGAATACCGGCAATACCGTTCTTGTCAACATCTGAGCTTCGTAGTACGCTTCCTTATCATCTACTATCGTAAAAGTGCCAGTGAAACTGCGGGGTGCTTCCTTGCTCTTTTGCTTACCTGCGGCAAAAGGGTTGCCAGATGGGGAGATGTCGCTATCGTTCACAAGAGAAATCTCATGCCATATATCGGGCAGCATTAGCTCTTCTCTATGTTCCCACTCCATCTTATTTTCACCATGGCCTGCGAATGTTACCAGATTGCCTTCCTCTTTAATATAAGGCTGACCTGGCTGCCTTTCAAAATTTTCTTTCTTGCAGACGAAGACTCTTTTTCCTATACCAGCATATTCTTCTGTCAGCTCTCCCTCGCTTACATTCGAGCCAAATGGCTCATAGGGTTCTTCTTTCTTTGCCATAAGCTATTTCTTTTTATAATCTATACCTTCCCTTTCCAGATACTCTTCGGCTGCCTCTTGACTGTCAAACTTCATGGGGTGGCCGAACATATCTTTCATGTATTTGTATTTCTGCCACCAATGCTTTTTATACATAATGAAAAACTTCATTTTATCTGCAAAAACAGAGAGCCTATCCCCGTTAAAGAAACTGGGAAAATATAACGAAACAATTTTTATCTTCATACGACTATCTTTTTTAAAGTAAATATACTCACCTATCTGCTCCATCAATATGATAAGAGATATTACGAATATCGCAAGGAGTATAAGCTGCAGACCTGAGCATTGTTCAATTGCCATAACTATATTATTACTTCTTGCTATAATCTACCCGCTCATCTTTGAAACCGGTGAGGCGCTTGGCATCCTCCTCAGTTATCAACTCCAAATCATCGTTGTTTTCATTATCCTTGATAACCAAATCATCGGTAAAGACGAAATAATACTTACCATCATGGGTGGTAAGATTGGTAGGACGGAAAGGTATGCAGGCAATGAGGGCACGCAGTCCTAACTTCTTCAGAATATCATCGTGAGTGGTAACTGGATGATATGAAGACATCACTTCCTTAATAGCTCTACCCTCTTCATTATTCAGGTTAGGAGTTACCCAAAGCTGATTATCATCATAATAAGTCTTGCTCCAGACTTCCTTATCCAATGTTTCGTACTCCTCGGGAGTAACAACAAACTCGTAGATTTCCAACTTTCGGGAAAAGGTGGAGTTTACATAAGAGGCAATGACTCGGGTTAACTGGAAGGGTATCGCCTTGCGGATGCGATCGCAATACTCTGCGTTTTGCTTTCGCTCCTTATCTATCACGTCCTTCACCCACTCGAAAGACTTAGAACCTTCTTTTAATTTAAATATGTGCATAGTGCTATTAACTTTTAATGATTTTTCTTGAGACCAGCGATAGAATCGCTGGGAACGGGGGCGCGATTTTGCTTCTTGACTTGGCAGGGGCAGGAGGCTGAGTGAATGCAGCAAGTATTGCCTCTGGCGGTCTCAAAGATGATATACTCGTGACCTTTTGAAGTGACGGTGATACTACTACCTTTTATGCGGTCGCCTTCTCTGTAATCGGTAATGAGAGCATGAAACAGCAGATAGAGCATGCCGTACATAAAGAGTGTAAATATCACATCTGAGGTCGTTGCTTTCATCTCATAAAGGAGTTTCTTTAACTTTGCCTTATCCATACGCCTTAACAATTATAGAGCTTGATACCATAGCGGTCCTTCATCAGGGTTACTGCCCAGTCGGGATAACCACCTTTATGCTGCTCCTGATAGATTTCTATCTCCCGGATATAGCGCTGCAGAAGGAGAACAAATCTAGGGTCGGGCGTTTCGCCACCTTTGATGTGATACTTCTCCTGGGCGAACTGCATTTCTACCTTCAGTTTGTAGCTGTAGGTAAACTGCTCGTTGCCTCCTTCATGGAGAATGATAGCCATGACGCGCGCCAGGTCATCTTTATTCACTACCGCCATGCCTACTGCATCGGCTGTGCGGAGAGTAACGAGATAGAAATCATAATCAAAATCTGTTTTATCCATATCGTTTTGTTTTTATCTATTACGCTTTTTTTCTCAATTTTTCGCTGCACATTTCTAGCTTAATTAAGACATCATCCGGAACATCTTCGACACGAAAATCATGCTCTGACGCATACAGACTAATAATTTCCTGATAGAAGTCTTTTATCTCGTCACGCTTAAACGCTTCGTAAGGAACGAAATCTATTGCTTCTACGGAAAGCATAACCCCATCTTTATAAACACAATTTGAGATATAAATGCCGCCAGGATATACAAAAAAAGCTTTATCCTTACAAATTCTCTTCAGACATCGAAATGAAGGAACTTCAGCTAAATCTTGTGCTATCTGCAATTCGGGAACCTTTCTGTAGCCATATATCGAATGAATATAGGCACTTACGAAATCGGAGCGAAAACGAACCTTAGAACGATGAAACAGCCAACCACCGTTTTTCCTTCTGGTTAACATATCCGAGTCTATTCCACCTTCGGGATAGTGATAAACTACAGCATAAATGCTGCCAGCCTCGTTGCGGGTAATAAATTCTACATCTGTTTCTGTCTGTTCTACCTCCCGCGGCTCACCCATACGCTTAATAGCGTTATTGAATTTCATATACGCCTGGTTATTGGTATACTCATCGCCATAAAAGGTAGATACTACCTCGATAAGCTCATTGCTGTCTTCCTTCGAGAAATTCAGTAGGTTTGGGTTCATAACTACTTGTTGCATACGCTACACCTCCTACTTGTTGTAATCTACCACGATGTTGTATTTGGCGAGGACGGGTACCAGACCGGTCATTACGCCTTTGCCCAAGAGAGGAACGGCATCGAGCACGCTGTATGGGATAACCTTCTTCTTAGGGAGCTGTTCACGATGGGCTTCCTCTTCTAGGATTTTCTTGTAAGTTTCCAACTCCTTATCGGCATCATCGCGCTCATCGAGAGCCTTCTTGTATTTGGCATTCAGTTCGTCGTATTGCTTCTGAGCCTCCTTAGCCTCCTGTTTCTGCTTGGCGATATAATCACTGGCCTTGAGCATGGTGTCATTGGCTTCATCAGCTTCTTTTCGCAAGGCTGCTATTTCATCCTGATGCTGGGCTTTCATATCCTCTAGCTGATGTTGCAGATCAGAGAGCTTCTGACGAAGGGCATCGGTATCGGTGGCGGTATGGATGAAATCGAACAGGCGCTCTACGTTCTGCTTTAACTGGGTGCAGGTTTCGGAAGTGGTACCGATAAGGGTTACGGCTTCTTCGGCGGTGAGAGTATAGCCTGGAGAGGCTTCCTTTTTGCCAGCGATGGAATCGCTGGGAACGGGGACGAGAGAGGGACGTGACGAGGCAGAGGGTTGCTGCTGGGCGGCTTCTTTCTTTGCGGCGGCTTCCTCTGCAGCTTTCTTTTCTTCTGCCTTCTTTTCCTCAGCTTGCTGTTCCTGCACAAATTCGATAGCGGAAGGCATATCTCCCAACTTATCGTAGTAATTATCTTCCTGTGCGTCGAGTGCAAGGCGACCTTCGTATACTTCCCATAGGCCGTTGTCGATGAGATAGTAGATAGCGGAAAGCACGATGCGCTCGCCGTATTCTTCGATGTAGGCATTGAGCGGTTTCACCCAGGCTTTTTCTACTACGTCTTTGAGCCATTCCTTATAGACGATGCCCATCAGCTTCTCTTTATCTCCTTCCACGGCATAGCAGGAAGCGATGCGAGGAATGATGTAGAGAGGTTCTGTCTTCTGCAGGAAGTTCTCGAAGTTGATTCCGAGCGCCTGACGGACCATATTACTTACGCTCTTGAACTTGTATTTCTTCAGTAATGAGCGAAGAATATTCTGTTGTTTCGTGTTCATGTTTCTATAATTGTTTATTTTGTATTTCCGAAACTCATGCTTCAGTCTCCGGTTCTGGTTCTTCCGGCCAACCATATTCATTGTAGCCTGTCTTGTGTTCATTAGCTGACTTCTCACGGCGATTGTCATAATATACAGGTTGCTCGCCTGCGGCTACTCGCTCCTTGTTGTATTCAGCAAAGGCGATGGCTAGCTTATCCATAAACTCCTCGTTGGCACGGCGTTTAGCTATCTTGTAGTCGTGTATGGCTTTCTGGTATTTTGCGTGAGCATCAGCACGATCAGCATCTTGCTGAACGAAGAAAGATTTCTTTTCCAAGGTTTGCTTGCCGAGAAATTCTTTCAGGCTAGACTTCTGACGTTCCTTGAACTCAACTTCCTTATCCAGGAGTTCCTTCTTACGTTTCGCAAAGGCCTCGCCGCCATCGGTCTTGATTTTCAAAGCAACTTCGTGTTTTTTGTCTCTTTCCTTACGCAAAGGCGCAAGGACTTCTTTCTGAAATTCTTCTAATGTTCTCATTTTCTCAAAATCTTTAATGTGTTATAAAACTTTTCTTAGTCGAAGAGGGAAGGCTGACGTGCCTTCAGCTCCTCTTCTTTTGCTGCCTTCTCCGCTTTCTCTTCCAGAACTGCAGCAGATAGTATCTGTTTCAGTCCCTTGCGAGAGGCGAGAGGTTCCCTTGATACGAGGGAAATAAACTTATCTCTGCCCAGTTTGCGGTAGAAAGGAATAAACTCCTTATCCACCAAATCGGCAGGGGCGCTAGGAATCAGTTTGCCCTGGTAAGGCTGACCTTTTCCATCTACTACCAGGAAATGGCGTGTGCCATTTTCCTCATCTGATATATCAATGCCTCCGGAATATTTGGCTATGCTGAGTTGACTGCACAGCCAAGCCTCCTTGGCTATCACGATTGTTTTCATAGGGCGAGGGGTTGCTTATTTTTCTGCAGTTAAATCGTTCTTGATTTCATCCCACATCGCCATCTCCACCTTCTTGCCATCGAAGTGGCCAACGGCTACCAACTCGCCACCTTCTTGAGTAGCGTCCGCTGATGAGATGGCGCTGCTGCGGATAATCATAATATCGAACTCGTGGATAGCATCGAGGATGCTCTTCATATCGATGTGCTGCATTTTATCTCTAGCATTCAGACGGATGCGCTGAATATCAGCATCGGTCAGCTTGCTGGACGTTTTCTCCTGCGCCTCCCTCACAGCCTGTGTCTCGATAGTAATACGCTGCTGCTCATAAGCATCAGCGAGCAGTTCCGAGTTTTGTATCTGGGCGGCGATGTTCAGAAACTTCTCGAACAATTTACTTCCACCCGCCAGCAGCGTAGTAGCTAAACTCTGCTCAATGAGAAGAGTCTTGCCCTTTACTTGCCAGTAAATCAAACCAGCCTTCTCCCACTTCTTGATCGTGGCGATTACGCTAGTCAGACTATCCAGTATTTTGAGAGCTTTCTTTGCTCTATGTCTTTTAAACGGATTCCACATAATCTATATATTATTTAAAAATGAATATTCCAGTGAAAAAAGCGCCCTATGCTCACGCACCGGGGAGGTGTAGGGAAATGTGAATAGACAACCCTACATTGCTTTTGCTTGTAGTTATATCACAGAACTTACCTTTCGCCAAAGGCTCATGCTATGAAGCATTTACATTTACTAATTAAGCAATTAGAGCTTTAAAAATCTTCGATAAACTATATTGAATCTTAAAACATGAATTACCTTAATGAGTGATAAACCTGGTACCGTCTACTTCAAGCACCAGAATGTCGTTAACCACACGGATTTCTCCGCTATTAACGAACTGCACTTTCCTCTGATGCCTCAGAACGTCTACCTTCAAACAAACGCATTCACCTTCATCTACATGCCCGGTCTTTGTAAGGAACTTAATGTAGAACGATTTGCGCTTTACGTTTCTCGCTGTCTGCGGATGTATGTAACCAGTTACCTGCTGTCCGCTTCGTGGGTCTATCCACTGCCACTTTTCGCAGAACTGACGGAGGTTCTGATAAGACTGATGATATTTTGCCATAACTATTATTGTTTATACGAAACCACCGAAGTCGTAATGATCACGAGGACCATCCTGCTCCTTATCCTCTTCGTAAGGAGGAAGCTTTGCTTGCAGGAATCGGTTTAGGATGATACTGTCTACCTTCCGTTTCTCCTTGGCTACCCTTTGCCGATGCCGCAATATATCAGGAAACAGGATATTCTTGAGCGGGTTCGACCAATCGGCTGCGTCATTGCATGCCGAATAATCGGGGTAAAGAACCATGGAGTAATGCGATAACTTACCGTTAGGGGTATCGAGCATCGGACCAGCCAACGTAAAGGCTTTCTCCTCATTGTAAAGAACCATGTGCGAGGTCTGTAGGGTCACATCCTGATGGTTCTGATAAAGGATTCTGTCTCTGTATTCCATCAGATGAATATCTATCCAGTCTTCTACACTCTTATCGGTAGAGAGCACCAGGTGAGTTATCCAACCTCGCTCAAAGCAGGTTTGAAGATAGTTGATGATATACCCGGTAGCAGATGTTCTGCTTACGGTCATCGCCAACACCATCACGCAGAAATGATTTTTCTGCGCCCGGTTGGGATTTACATCTGCCAAGTATCCGATAGCGTGGAAGAATTTATCTACCAGCACATCGCCGTGCGTATAGAAGCTCAATGCCCGCCGTGGGGCTTGGATGATTGCCTTGGGCAGCTTTTTATCTACACAGCAGGGAGGAATAAAGAGCAAAGTATCATTCATAATCTTATCTTATTCGTTCGATGTAAGTTTATTCACTAATAATCATCGGCATGATCAGGGTCAATGCTCTAGGTGATGATTCGTTTGCGGTGATTACCCCAGCGCGGCTAGGGTCGCCAAGATGCAGGCATACGGTATCAGACTGGATAGGTGCCAGGGCATTCAGCAAACTGCTTGCCTTGAACCCGATGCGATGACCATCTACGCAATTACTATCGATGATAAGTACCTGGTCGTTCGCCGCCATATTGAAGTCCAAATCCTGCGCTGCTATATCGAGGAACATGCCTTCTTTCTTCAGGACGATCATGTTGCTGCTTTCTGAAGAGAAGAGTGCTACACGCTTTACTACGCTTGCCAACTCCCGTTTGTCTACCACAACATCATAAGGGTTGTTGCGAGGAATTACCGAATTATAATTAGGGTACTGACCTACCATCTTTTTGCAGACGAAGGTAATATCATTACCCGAAGTGAAGCGCACCATACTCTCGTTTGCTTCTATATCAATATCTGCGCAGTCATCAAAAACCGCCAAGCTCTTGAAGAAGGTTCTTTCTACGAGAATAATGCCAGGTGTACCGCTACGGAAGAAATTGCTGCCTCCCGTTTCAGGGTTGTTGGTATGAATGAGCTTGATGAGAGAGTGACCATCAGAGGCTACAAAAGTAACCTCACTTCTGTCCTCGGCTACATCGATGCAGAGACAGTTCATGATTGGTCGAAGTTCAGAATTGCCTACAAAGTTACCGGCATGAGAGAGCACATTACCAAAGGTTGCCATCGGCAGGGAGATATGAAGACTGGCATTATCAGGCTGCGCTGCACGAGGAAATTCCTCGGCGCTGAAATAAACCAGACTGACGTTACCCTTCTTTACATTTTCGCCGTTCTGGGTACAATACTCAATATTCATTGAGCGGTTCTTATCCTGAGATAGATCCATGGTGACTACGCAGTCAGCAGGGAGTGTAGAAAGGAGAGACAACAGAGACGTGATAGGAAGAACAACGTCTTCTTTGAAGCTGCCTTCCACGATACTGAGAGGTGCAGGGATAGATAACTCCGAATCAGTGGTAGCTGATACGAAGAAGAACTGACCATCTTCCTTGCGCTGGGTAAGGAGCACATTGCTCAAGATGGCGATGGTTGACTTGCTGTCGATACACTTCGCAGCTTTCTGCAAAGCTTGACGAAGCAAGAGGGATGATTGCGCTTGTATTTTCATTTTGCTTTATTTTTTTTGTAAATTCTATTTTCTTGTTTATGGACCAGCGATAGAATCGCTGGGAACGGAGGCGCAAAGGGGTTAAGGTTCTTTTTACCTTTTTACCCTTTTACCTTTTTACCTTTAAAAAGGCAGGTCGCTCTTATCTATTTCCTCTACGGTAGCTGCGGCATTGTTGCCATCGCTAGCGTTCGGTATAGCTTGCCTTCTGCCCTGCTTGCGGGAGGTGAATGTCTTCCATCGCTCTTCCTCTTCTGGGGTGAGAATAACAATGTTGCCATCGTCATCACGGTATGGTAATGGGTCGGGACCTTCAACGTATTCCTTCGCTATCCGCTTTAACTCGTCGTAGCTTTCCGGAATATGATCCTTTCCGCTACGGAAGAAGAAATAGACGTGCTTACTGGTCTTTACCCTGCGGATATGCTTTGGCTCCACACTATCATCGTTTTCCCATTCACGCCCTACGAAGTATTCCTCCGTTATCCAGGCGCGAAGCTTGAAACAGCCATGGCGCTTATTGTCCTCACCTATCAGGAGATGATCAGGATTGCAGATGATATTCATATTCTTGCAATACTTCTTGATTTTCTTCTTGAAGGTGGCTCGGCTATATTCCTTACTTTTACCCTCGCTGGCATCAGCCCAATCACGCATGAACTCATTAAACATTTCGTCTGCACAGATAGGTGCTGAATAGACTTCATTACGACTGAAGAACCACTCGAAGTAGTTCACCGTGTTCTCGGTCAGCTCTCTTACCATCAGTCTTCGCTGAACGTTTTTCTGAGGAGCAATCACAAAGGTATGATAGCGCATGATAAACTGAACGGCTAAGGCACAGATGTATATCGCCTGATTGCGGTCTCGCTCATTCAGATTCTCCGGTTCCTTAACGAGGTTCTTCATCACTTCCTTTGGGGAACGTGCCAGCTTATGCTGCATCGGATTTTCTCGACAGAACCTATCCGAGAAAGATACCAAAGGAAAACGGCCGATGGTAGACTCATCATCATCACTCAACTGCGAGTTGCTGGAAATTACGTTCGTTGGCGATTCTTCCAACTTGAAGACGATAGGGTCACCAAACTTTCGTTCTACCTTGGCTCCCGCCGTTACCTTATTATAAAAGTACTTCATGGGGAAACCCGAAGGTTTATCTTCCCAATGTACTACCCTATATTTACCCGGAGAAATCAGCAGGTCGGAAAGACTGAACTTTGCATCGGCAATCGTCAGGAAATCTTTCATATCAACGCGCAGTACATTGACTGCTGAACCTACCACAAGTTCTATCATCAGTGATTTACCCGAACCGCCACTTGCCTGCTTCTCGTCCTCCACCTCATCTTCGAGAAGATAAGGACAGATACTCTGCATATCAGCCCATGAGCGATAACAAATTCTTCCTAAACAGGAAATCATGTTGGCAAAATGGGAGTCGATGTCGGCGATAGCTTCGGCAGGCATTGGCTCTTTGTTACGGATGCAATCCTGCTCCAGTCGCCACTGCATATTGCAGCAGCCTCGAATCACTCTCAGGATAGGCCAAAGCTCTTTCTCCTGCTTACCTTTCCAATCCACCTGCCAGCGGAAGGTTTGCGCCCAATCTTTAAGCTCGGATTTTTTTTGGTCGATTTCGGCTCTTGTGAAGACTGGCGAACCGTCTTCGTTGGTCTGAGCTTCCTGCTGGGCGATGACTGCCACCCTATCCTTGTATTCCTGGCTCTCGCTGATAACAAACGGAGGATTGAACACCCTCATCGTAAAATCATACGGTCTTTTAGCCAGGGCAGGTATAAAGAAATTCAGGCGGTCATAGCTGACTGGCATGATGGTTTCGGGCGTAATCTTCAACGCTACATTGCGGAAAAAGAAATATTCCGTATGCGCATCGAAACTTTCTGTGAAGTCTATCACCATGCCCTGCAAGCCGCCAGCCGATTTCTCGCTGAAATTCTTGTCTATCAGGTTCGCGCAGTCTGACATCATCTTGCGCTCCTGATCATTATGCCGCCAACTCTGTTCAGTAAACTGCAGAAGTTGGTTTTTCGTTGCTTGGATGATACTCTTCTGGTCGATGTATTCTACGAAACATCTATCCAGATGGATATACTGACCTACAAGGTCGGTACTCTCAGGGTCTATCATTCTGTAATAGCCGTGACAGGTCATAAAGAGCCACACCTTGGTAGGCGATACCTTGCAGGTAGGCGGTTTAGGCTTGCCGCTTCTCGGATCACGAGGATATTCTATCTCGAATGGGTCTGTGTTGTTGGCACTTCGCAATCTCGAATATAGCGGCAACCGTATATCGTGGTCGAACTTGAAGTTATCGGTATCATCCATGTGGTAGCACATCAGATAATCTCTCACTGAGCGAGGAGAGCAACCGTACAACCAGTTCCACCTTTGATTATATCTACTTCTGAAGCCATCGGGCAGCGTGGCATAAAAAATATCGCAATACTTGGTTGCGATGGCTCCGCAATCCCTTTGGCTGGCGATGTCGTTAGGGTAAATCATGATAACCCTTTCGGCAAATCGCTTCATCTTCTGATACTGAACAGCATTGAAATCGAGTTTTTCCTGTCTCCACTGCCCACGCTCGATATACCAGAAGTTTCTTCTGCCTAGCGAGAAGGCTACGTGGTACCAGCAGTATTTCTGAAAATGCTTATCCTGCGCCTTATCCTGACGCAGGGAACGCATGGCGTAATAAATACTCAGTGCATCTTCCGGAGTCCGGCAGAAAACGATGTTCTGAGCTTTGATGTCGCCTACTTCTATCGGTTCCTCCTCAACATGGAAGGTGCCTTTCGGTTCACCATCCTTGGTTTCGTTCTCTACCCATATTTCTTTCGTCTCGGTGTAAGCCTCTCCCGGTTGCAACTTTTCTATTGCCGAGTGAACGGCCGTAGAGTTGTTACTCCGATGGTCCATCGCATAGGTGAAAACCTTGTCACCCATCAGCCACTTGCTCACCTTCCTCACGCTATGTTCCTCACAGGTAGAGAAGACGATAGGGTCTTGCTGCATGGCTGGACGGAAGAAGCATCCGCAACTGCCTTGAGGTGCTATCACGTCCGTTGCGAAGCAGACGAATAGCGGGTTCCAGGGTGTGCCGTAAATGATTTCACTCACCAGTTGTCCGTTTCTCACTACGTGGGGCAGCGTTACCTGGTCCACGGCATAGATGCGGAAATCTTCATTCAGCATCTTGGTGTTGAAGTCCTTTCCGAAGCCGTATTGCGGGATTCCCTTAACCGATGTGACTTCGCACCCCAGGGCTGCGAGCTCCTGGGGGTTGAAGTCAGTTTTTGGCATAAATGAGAAAGTTTCTATCGTTTGTGGAGCGATTGTGCGATAGTCCATTTTTGCAAAGAGCATCGGCCATTTGGCTCTCGTCTTCTCGTTGTCGCCATACACCCTCACGATGAGGTCATGGCACAGACGCAGCAGACTGGCTCCGTGCATCGGAAGTTTGCGCATGGCTGCATAGAGTTCTAAAGCTCCGTAGCCATACTTGCCGGTCTTGGTACACATCCAGCGCAGGGCACCATGCTCTGCCTTGGAATTGTCTTCCACTCCTACACCGTTATACATACCGCCTCGCTCATTATTGTAGATAATGAGGTGAGGAGTCTGCTTTGCCTTGCCCTGCTCGCCATCGTCTGCCTCTTCCTTCTGGCAGAGGGGGCAGAAACAGGCAGTCTGTCCCTCGATGCGCTGCTCATCGGCAGGTTTTACGAGGAAAGCCATGTCAAGGTTGGCAATCTGGTTCAATATAGGATGGAATAACATATCTTTATATCAAGAGTATTTATATAGTAAAAGAGAAAGGGAAGGCATCACTCTTGACCATTGACCAGCGTCCGAGTCGCTGGGAACGGAGGCGTGAAGGTAGGCCAAACTTCAAGTGTTTACATCTTGCCGGGTTATATTCCAGAGCGAGCGGTCGGAGCATTTGAAAATCTGTGGTACTCGCCCGCTGCAAAGATGCAGTGAATCGTAGTCGTAGGGCATTACTGACTCCTACTACCCTTTCATAAGAGTGTTCCGAGGTTGCCTCCCCTATTCTCTTTATATCATATTGTCAAAGAAAGAAGACCTTTCGGGCGACTGGCAAAAATCTGAGGATGCCGCAGCTACCGTCCGATGGGATTCCCAGGCTTTTTAATCAGACTATCCCCCTTCTTCTTGAAGCTGCGGGTGTGAGATATGCGATGAATGTTTCCAAGTCCACCTATCGCCCGTCCGGTCTTCCTGCCATTTTAACCGATGGCTCGGTGTCTAACAAAATAAAAATCGGAAACGAAGTGTATCGTACCGAAGTTGCATGATGTCATGCAGAATATCTTTTATTTCTTCATGTCTTTATGTTTTATAAATTCAGAAATGTTTCCAGGCGATAATGCCTTATCTTGCAGTTGCAAATCGTCTCCATACGATGTACGATCATCTGCGAGAGACTTTCCATCGAGAGGAAATCGGTATCTAAACCGATAATCTGCACTTCCTGCCTCCAGTATATCTTGCCGTTCTTTCGGCGGCAACTGTGCGAAGGCGTGATAATCATATCTTCCACGCTGCCCGTCATCATCCTGCACAGATACTCACAGGTATCTTTCAGCAGGGCGAAGGGCGCATAGAAAAGGAGGGTTGGAATATCATCCTTCAGTCCGCTCATCGTCTCGGTATAGGCGAAGCGATGCAGCATTCTGTATTTAGATAAGTTCCTATGCCTCTGCTGTATGCCCTTCCGGTTAGGGATATATGGCAAATCAAACAGTCTTGGCATAGCCTTCTCTTATCTTTTTCATCATCTGCCAGGTACTATAGATACTTCGCTTGCAGTCGAAGATAGGGTCATGTGCCGCACCTTCATCGGCGATGTCTTTATAGTCCATAGTCAGGGCATAAGCCTTGTCGAGGTCGAAAGGTTCCTCGTTTGGCTCGGCTGCATCCCAGATGATTCTCGCACATTCCAGATAGAACGTGCGATGATCTCTCAACTGGGTATGCTTTATCTCGAACTTGATACCCATCTCCCAGCAGATATATCTCAAGATAGCTACATCGAAATCAGTACCCTGCGCCCAAAGGCAAAGTTCATCATCACCGAGCTTCTTCTTGATATAGGCTATCCAGCCGAACAGGTCGTTCACGATTACATCAATCGGCTGACAAGGTGCCTCGTCGCTGTCATTGCCGAGCAAGGCAGCTTTTGCCTCGTCACTCTGTTTTGACCACCATTCTGCCGTACTCTTGTCAAATGCGAACCCGTTGATGAACATGCTTCGCAGGTCAACGTGAGCAGAAAAAGTGGAATTTCTTAACACACCATCACCTTCATCAAAGAAAGGTGATTCGTCCCCGTATCGCTTCCACGCCACCGCACCGAGACTCATCACGGCTGCGGTTGGCGAGAGCGAACAGGATTCCCAATCAAAGGTTACATCTATCATTATATATGGTTACGAATTTACCTTTTTACTTTTTTACCTTTAAAAGCAAGAGTGCTTTAATTCCTTCCTGCTCCCATGGCTTCCAGTCATCAGCGGTAAAACGCTTGATGATGGTCGTGCGGCTCATGCCTCGCTCCTCCATAAAGGCAAAGAACTTCATGCAGAGACCGTTGTTGGCCTTCTTCAGACAGGTGTAGAATACACCCGACTCATCGCTCATAGCAGCCTCAAGCAAATATCCCTTCTTACTAATCTCGTTGCCCAGGACATCGGTCTCTACATACCCAGATAACAGGTTAGCTACTTCCGGTATAGCTAAGAACTGCTTTTTGCAGTTTTTAATGCCTTGGATTTCCCAAGCGTCGAAACCTTTCTGAAAGAAACGGAGATAGAAAGTTGAGATTGTGAAGCCCTTATCCGATAAAAACTCAGCTAAGTTCTTCTTTTCCTCCACAGAAATATCATTTACCTCTAATGGAGAGTTCTTTCTGCAGATTTTTTCTATAATTTCCTTTGTCATTTCGATTTTATTTCTTAATTTTGATGCAAATTTAAAGATTAAAATCGAAACAACCAAATGTTACCTATATTTTCTTTCAGAAATTAGGGGAATTTAACATAGGTTACATATATTAATTGATTTCGAGATGAACAGATTAGAGTTATTCACCTTATAAATGTAGTTGAGATATGAAGTACTTTTACAATTACAGCTTCCTAGACAAATGGATGGAAGCAAACAGCAAAATCACCAATAAAGAAATTATGAAGGCTATGGGTACTACGAGTAATGCGTGCCTGGATAGCTGGATAAGAATGAAGTCGCCGCTGCCTACCATCGCCATGCTGCGATTCTGCAATGCGTTTCACGTTCCGCTCTCGGCATTTATCGTAGATGCGGACCAGCAAGGAAGGGAAGGCTGCTGCGAGGAGGGGTATGTATGCCCTGGTATAGATGACCAGTTTGAACCCGATGGGGGCTATCTGGATAATGAAGAGAAGCGCAAACAGGGTACGAGGGCGCTGCGCAATCCGCTCGATGTGGAGAGGATGAAATCGGTAGTGCCTGGGTGGACCAGCGTTGGAAACGCTGGGAACGGAGGCGCAAAGGGGTTAAGGCTCGGACGCAAGGAAGAGCACAAGGAAGAGACTGCCGCTGCGCCTATGGATGCTGCTGCGCCTATGAATGCCGCTGCCCCTACTCCGATTACGGAACCGGTTACAGCAGCAGAAACGGACATCAGCTTGAAGACCCTTAACCGCATGCTCGATATTATTGCTGAACAGCAGAAGCAGATAGGCGATCAGCAGAAACTCATCAGCGAACTCACCCATCGTCTGGAATCTCAGCAGCCTAGCTACGGCATGGTGGCAGAAGAGATACATCGCGAGACGGAATAAAATAAAAACAGCCAGCTATTCATCACGGACGGCTGGCTGAGAATGTTTCAGCTTAAACTACGTTTTAGAAACAACTCATATAAAACATATAAAATAAATATATATAAAATATAAAGAACGAAATATGATTAATGCTCATTTACTGCTGCCATCTTGCGACGAAGGAACTCCTTCTCCGTGATAACCTGGCAGTCCTCGCTTGTGCTCACGTAAGGCACATCGGTATAGAAGAAGCCATGATGCAGAAAGAGGATAGGCGTTGTATTGCCAAAGGAGAACGGAAGCTGCACCTCCTTGCCTTCCTTACCCTTCGCCATCTTAGGCTTGAACTGCAGGATAGCGATAAGAGCCGTTTCATTTACGATAGGCAGTGCCATCATCTCCTTCTCCAGTTCGCTGTTTTCTTCTGGAATAAAGAGCGATGTGCTCTGCATTCCGTCCTTGGTAGGAGTCTGAATGTTCGTCCAGCCTTCCTTGCTGATCGTGTTTTTGAACTCTACCATCGCCACACCACCTGCAAAGCCTTCGGGCGATTCGTAGTAGGTATCGGCTCCCTGCTTCTCTGCCCAGGCTCTCGCCTTCTCGCTTGCTTCACAACACTCAGCAAGAAATGCCTTCAGCTTCTTGCCTGTCTCACTCTCATCAGCTATCTTCAGATAGTTGTGAGGTCTGTTTTCTTTTTCCATAAATCCTTATTTTTTTAATCTATTATATAATTTTCGAGAAAAATTGTATTTTTGAGTATATATTTTCAGCGAAATATTGTATTTTTGAGAGTTAAACCAGCGATAGAATCGCTGGGAACGGGGGCGCAAAGGGGTTAAGGCTTTTTTACCTTTTTACCTTTATTTCGCCCTGCAATAGATAACCGGCTCGCCACTCTCATCATTCTGCATGATAAAGCCCCAGTATCCTAGCTCCTGCAGATAAAGCGAAAGCGGGTCGCCAAGCGGACAGACTATCGCCTTGAAGTACTCACGAAGTCGGGCATCGTTAAACACTTCGCAACCGTCTACCCAATGATCCAACGGCTTATACTGATTATTGAAGGCTTCTATCTTTGCCGGGATAACGAAATCCTGCAGCGTAACTTCTGCCTGTTCATCATTATCCACGATGTCGTAACCGTACTGCACGTGTTTCTTACTTTTTCCCTTCCCCATGGTCGATATATTTATTAATTGCTGTAAGTACCAAAACTATCACGATAAGCAGAAAAAGGGCGAGGGCGTTCTTTCTGGCTTTCTGAATCCAGTTAGCCTTTCTTGTCTCTGCTGTATTCTTTTCCTGCGTATCTGATAAGCTGTCGGTGGCCTCCCAGTGGGTGCCCACATCATTACTGCTACTGACGGCAAGGCTATCGATGGTCTTCTGCATCGTATTGATTTTCTGCTGCTGCATCTGCAATCGCTCCTCATAAGAAGACTGGTTGTTATAACTGCCCTTGCGATGTGTAGTGCGGTTGGTGGTAGTCTGCTTATTGCCGGAGGAATCAGTGGTCTCGGTAATCTGCTCCTGGATAGTCTCCTCATATTCGCCCGTTTCCGTAGACGAAGAAGAAGTATGCTTATCCTCGCTCACCTTAATGGCTACGCTGTCATTCACCATTACCTGCTGATGCACGCTATCCTGCTGAATAGCCGATACGCTATCCTTCACTTCCTGGTGGTTATCGCTAACCGCCCGTCGAGAGGCAGCACATGCCGTAAACATCATCGTCACTACTGCTATCAAGAGTAGTTGAATAATCTCTTTCCTTTTCATACGTTTTCATTTCTTTTAATGTTTCTGATGCAAAGGTAAGAAAAAGGGGAAGAATAGATGGGACAAACAAATAAAGGTAAAAAAGTAAAAAGAGCATTTAAAAGTAAAAAGGTAAAAAAGTAAAAGAACAGCAGGGCGATATATCCCGCTAGGCTCTTTTTACCTTTTTACCTTTTTACCTTTAACCTCGGTAGAATACCGGAGCAAAGGAACCTTTGCAGTCGAAGAACTCCTTTGCTTTATCCTCGATACCCAACTTCCGTATCATATCAAAGTCATCATCGCTGCACTCTACGCAGAACCTTCCGTTCTTCATGCCAACGAAGGAAATGCGGGAAACCAGTGATTTCTCAGCGTCGCCTATAACGAGCTTGCAGAATGCCTTCCACTTGTCGATACCTTGCCCGCTCTCGGTTACAATCTTACTTTCCGTAGGCTGATGCACATGGGCGAATATATCACCCTCTACCGGTTTTCCAGTTTGCTGTGCGCTATTCTGCTTATACCGCTCATTCAGAGTGGCAGCAATATCAGTGTTCTTATCCTTAGATAGATGATTCTCACCAACCACCGTGCGCCTGACGTGAAACCTGATAAACTCAGGATCACCTTTTCGCTTGCCCGATTTATAGATGATGTCATCGTCTTTCAGCTCATCAAATACAATGTCCGTCTGCGATAACTTCTCCATTCTCTGCAAATCCCTACACACCACATCGAGAACTTGCTTTCTGAATTGCGAGAACTTGGGGTATTTGTTCATAACCGGTTCGCCCAGCTCATTCAACAGAATCTCCTTCTTGTTGTTATCTAGTTCTACCAAACCGAGATAAGACTTCAGTTCCAGGAAAGGCACCGATATATCCATGCTACGGTTCAAACCTATCTGACGCAAGAGATAGATATATACGCGTGGAGTGTTCACGTTCTTGGCAAACTTTGCTATCATGGATATATGGTGAATATACCCCTGCCCCATATCGAATACACGCTTAGAAAGTTTCGGGTCAATCTCAAGCAGGATATATCCCAGTATGCGGTCCACCTTCTTTCCGTCCTTAGTCGTATATCCGTTCTTTGATAACGGTATACGCATTCGGCTGAATATATGCGTAAATTCCTCGCTGCCATCGGGCAGTGTGCTCTTCACCGCCATATCAAGAATACTTGTCTTCAGCTCCGCTCTCAACTTCTGATAGCTCATATTCTCATAAGTAATGAAATCGTGAATATCTATCTTGATAGGCGGGATATTCATAACAGCATGGTCCACGCCTTGCTCAAACAGAAAATCAGAACGAGCGTCGCCCAACTGTCTTTTCTCCAGAAAATACTCATCCACAAATTTTTGAAGGTGGGTACTCGTTAGCATCAACACGTTCTGCTGGAACAAAGTGTATTGCTTATCCAGTTTCGTGAGCGAAAAAGGAGTATTTATCCAGGCTAAACCCTTGTTTTCATTATCTTCATTCATATCAAATCTGACTTTTCGTTTACCTAAATCTGACTTTTCATTTACCTAAATCTGACTTTTCGTTTACCTAAATCTGACTTTTCGTTTACCTAAATCTGACTTTTCATTTACCCAAATCTGACTTTTCATTTACCAGTATCTTTGTAAGTATCTGAAAACTAAACTATTAAGATTTTACTAATATATATAATATCTATAATCTTATAATTTTCTATTTAAAGATTTCGTTTTTAGGTAAACGAAAAGTCAGATTCAGAAAGGTAAATAGGTTCAAAACCACTTTTCAGTTTACCTTCAAATCTGACTTTTCGTTTACCTGCATTATCCGTTCTTATGTCTATCCAGATACTCGATGACTGCCTGCAGAGCGATGTCCTTGATAGGCGTACCCGTCTCCATCTTCATCTGCAATATCTGCATGTAGTAGTCCATCGGCACATAGATGGTGATACCGTTCTGCGTCTTCTTGCCAGTTTTCCTCATAGGTGCAGACTCGGGAGCAGAAATAGGAGCGGCTGATGCAGGAGGAACCGGAGACTGCGAAGGTGCTTCAGTCTGGGGTGCAGGTTCCGGCTCTGCGGTACCCTGCCCGTTCTGCTGTTTCTCCAATGCCTCGGCAGCGCGCTTCTGGCGAGCTTCCTCATTTGCCTCATAAATCTTTTCTATACCTTTGATGGCTGGAGAGTCTTCCAAACCTTCAAACTTATGTATACTACTTTTTGTTTTTCTTGCCATAATCGTAAATCTCTAAACGTTAAACATGAATCATTATTCCGGCATGCTGGCCAAAATCTCCTTCGTAAAATTCTCATAGTCCTGCCCTACTCTGCTGTAAGGCGAATAAGAGAATATATCCTGATTGATAGCCTGCGCCTCTACCATCTTCGTATCTCGACGGGTGTACGAATCGAACATGTAATCATCAAACTTATTGCCCAGATACTCCTTAAACTGCTTGGTGGCTCTCGTCTGATCATTACTCATCACCATAAACAAGCCTCGAATATCAATATCAGGATTCAAGTCTTCACGCGTTTCCTGCACCGCATTCAGAATTTCGGCAATACCTTTCGTTGCCAGCATTTCGAGCTGGATAGGTATTACTACACCCGTTGCCACAGACAGGGCATTATGCGTAAGCAGAGATAGTGCTGGTGGGCAGTCTATCAGAACATAATCGAAAGCCTCCAGGATAGATGAAACTCCTTCGGTGCCCAATTCGTCGCCTCGTACTTCCGCCAGCGGCTTGCCGAATAACTTATACAAAGCCTTGCGTGGCACCGGCATCTGGTTTAGAAAAGGTTCGATGTTGATAAGCCGGTAAGATGCTGGGGCAAGATAGATGCCCTCTCTTACCTGATAGACGGGCAAAGGAGACTGCTGTATCAGCGCATCGTATACGGTAGGCTTCCCGATATTCTCTGCCTCACTCCATCCGAAGAGGAAAGAGAGACTAGACTGAGGATCAAGGTCAATGAGCAAGATACGAGGCTTGCGCTCCTTGCCATCTTCACCCTTACCGAAGTAACCTTTCCCATAACGGCGAAGACCAGTTGCTAAACTCTGTACGGTTGTTGTCTTACCAACTCCTCCCTTGTGGTTTACGAAGGCGAGGATTTCTTTTAATCTTGTTTCTGCCATAATCTTAAAAGTATTAATTCGTTTATATATTTATTAATGTGTTCGTTTCTTTAAATCCACTAACGCATCCACGCATAAATGCACGTTTGTGCGTTTCTGGTTTTGTGGAAATATGTAGATACAGAATCATGCTTTTATGCGATCCTTTTGCGTTATTTCTTGAACACGCTACAAAATTAAGAATTTAAATTGATACTACCAAATTTTTTTATAACTTTCTGCGTTTATGAGTGCATTTATTTGTTTATTCGTACATTCATGGGTGTATTGGTTGCTTTATTCCTTGATACCTGCATTGATTTATTTATTCATTTATTTATTCATTTGTTTGTAGATTTCTTTATTGATGTGTGCGTTTATGTATTTATGCGTTTGTGTATTTGTGTATGCGTTTCTGCTTTTGTGGAAATGTGGAAACGTGGAAATGTGGAAACGTGGGGATAAAAAATAAAGGTGCAACATACCAAAGTACGAATGCACCTTTTTACCTTACTGTCCCCCCTAACCGTCGTAATCTTGTTGCGCTCGAAATTCACATTTGGAACCGTGAAGGTGGAGTAGGGCTTTTCGCTGTCTTTCTTACCCATGGTAATGGTGATATTGGTAGAGTAACGTAGGAAAACCTATTCCATCAGGTTCGGGTCCTTGTCATATCTGCTGGCGACTTCCTGCTGCCACTCATCACGCTCTTTCTTATATAGTTCCCTCTCATTCTCTTTGCCCAGAACATCGTTCCAATCCTTTTCAAATTCCTCCTTCACAAATTTCCTTATCGGTCCGAGATACTTCTTTTCTTCCTGGCAGATCAAACGGTTTTGCTTTTTGCGGTCGTCAGCATTCAGATAAGTTGATTTCCGGAAGAATATTCCGAATCCAACCCCTAACCCTATCAGCTTGCTATATTCTGTCAGGAAAGAAACCAGGTAGTCTCTCAACGTCTTTAGTACATCCTCTTTCTCATCCTTTAAACCGAGTTCCGTAAAATGTATATACTTAGATAAAGACATAACTATTACGCCCTTGTCGGTTTCTACCGTCAGCTTATAGGACGAGCTTTTTTCGCCCCATTCACGGTCTAGAAATACCTTCAATGAACCGGTCATGTTCGATTTATCTATATGAACATCGTAACTCTTCAGGTCGGGAATAACCGCTGGAATAAATGTGGTATATCCGAAGACGTAACATAGATTTTCAAAAGGTATCGTTTCTCCACGATGAGCGATGATAGAAGCTCCAGTCTCTTCATTCACACCTTCAGGAATCTGCCAAAAACCATCTTCGTCAATGTAATAATACTCGTCATAACCTTCTAAACTGTCCTTATCTTTCTTCCATGCAAGACCAATGCGCTCATACAACATGCCATAATGATCAAGAAAGATGGCATGATCGCTGCAGGGGATAGTAACTACTACTTCATTATCTTTCATATTTTTAGTTTTAAAATTGTTCTATAATTGATAACGCAAAGGCCTCCGGAATTATTATATACCCTTACGTTTTTTTATTAAATCTCCTCAAGTAGCACGCCCTGAAGGGGCAGAAGCTCCTAGCCCAGGGCAACACCCTGGGTAATCATAGGCGCGCCCCTCTCGCCCTGTAAGGGCAAAAGCTTTCTTGCGTTCCCAGGTGGTGGCATAGGCTGCGCAGCCACGCCTACCAGATAGTGGGTTTTCCTTGCGCCTACGTCCTTATCACGTCCAAATGGTACAATGATAGGCGACGATACAAGATAGCCGCATACAGGCTTAAAATCTCTGGTGTACGATGGTGATGCAAGCAACTCGGCAATATTCATCTTTATGATTGCCGCAGGAACGGAAACGGAAAGGTGTTTTGTTTCTTTCTCGTCTTCCTCCTTATCCTGCGCCAAATCTGCATGCTCCTTAGCCTTCAGCGCCTCCTTGAACATCTTATCCAGCTTCACACCTTTGTAGGCGAAGAAAGCGCAGCCACGATAGCTGTTAGCCTTATTCCGTCTATCATCAGGCATAAACTCCTTACAGAAGCCGGAAAGAGTATAAACCTTGCCCTGGTATACCACCTTGTTATTGTCTATCGTGATAACCCTCTGCCCACCATGGATAAAAGTAATGATGTCGCCAGGCTCGATGCCGACTGCCTCAAAAGTAAATTTACGGCTATCATCTACAGACTTCTTTTTCTTCTCAGAAAATGATGCAACTTTCTTCTCTGAAGATGATACAATCTTCTTTTCAGAGACCACAGGAGTAGTGATTTCGCAGCTCTGCTGTAAAAGGTCGATAAGATTACCTGCCTTGCCAGCATCGTAAACGCCATCGGCCACCAGTTCGCCCACATAGGCATCGTCCATCGTGTAAGGACAGATTAGATAGATATATCCGTTTCCGCATACTGCAGGCTTTGGTGTATTAGCCTCCATGCCCAGATAGAGCACATCTAATTGCGAGATGGAAAGCAGTTTTTCGCCCATAAAACAGAGATTAAAGCTATGAGCCAACACCTCATCCGTAGCAAAGGTAGCCCAATTTTCGCCCATCTTTACCGTGATAACCTTCTCGGCCTGCTTACCGGAAAGATAAACCAATTCTTCGTTTACAGAGCGGATCATCTGCTGGATAGCCTCCCAACTGCTGCCCAGATGCACAGAATGCTCTGCCGATAACTTGCTAAAGCAGTATGTCCAGTTCACAAAACGACAAGTAGAAGGCTCGTAGGAAGTCACGCCTTCAAACTCAATCACAGTAGCCTCTTCGCGGTTATCCAGTTTGGTAGCCATCAGTTCGTAGGTTTCTCCCTTCTTCATCTTTGCGCACATCTTTTTCCAGGTCTTCGCGTTGATAAGCATTTCGCGGGTATCACCAGCCTTCTGGGTGATGGTTACAGGCATAGCAAGCAACTTATAGGTATCTGTAGCCACCAGTCGTTTTTTTTCAGCGTCGATAAAGATACTTGTCACAGCCTCTTTATCCTGCTTCTTATAAACGAAATTGCAAAGCTCTGCCATCTCCTTGGTAGCCTGGAAACATACGCAGCCACGTTCCTTCTCGTTCTCCTCCTGATAAGTAAACATGTGCGCCTTCTTGCCGATACCGGCAAGACTCTCGAACTTCGTAACAAGACGGAAGATATGCGCAGCAGCAAACTCGCAGCGGAAATTGCCTACCTCTATCTGGATAAGCTCATCTTTATCTGCATCACCCCAATAGAAAATCTTACCCAGGTTCTTTGCTATCTCGCTGGCACGAAAACAACCGTGGTCGTTTCTTACCATCTTCTGCCAAATCATTTCAGCTATTTCATACAGTTTGCTGAGGATAGCCATGTTCAGTTCCTTATTAGTCATAATCTTATAATCTTTAAAAAAACGAAAGTATTAAAATTGATATATTTTATTTGAATGCTCCAGCCAGAAGTGGCAGGAAGAACACTGCTACACCGATGGTAGAGAAGAGCAGCACAGCTACGCCTACCAGGGCGATGGCTGCAACGGAATATGTGATTGCTTTTTTCATAATGCTATAATCTTTAAATGTATTAAAATTGAAGTTTATAATTTTGTCGCAGCATCGGTGAAGTTTCACCGATGTTATAACAAGGAGTGACTAGCTGCCGAAGGTAACAGTAGCTACCCGAGTATCTTTGCAAATCTCTATGCCTTCTATAACGTAATCTTCAAATCTATGAGGAGTTCCTGAGCAAAGACCGTTTTCATAGTCACTCTCTAAGCATTGGCGAATTATTTCGACAAGTTTATGAAAGGTAGTTGCGTCTACGTCTTCATCTATCCTCCATGATCCACCATTAGAATCAGAATTTACAGGATAACCATATCTGATACGTTTCACATTGCAAATCAGCTTGCAATCCTCCTCCTCGATAGGTTCGTCTGTCACAGGTATGCAAATATGCTCGATTACCTGTTTAAAGTTAGAAGCCTGTACCGAAGGACCGCTGTCGTGACTATCCTCTTTCTTCTCCTCGCTTTTCTGCTGCTTCTTCTGAGCCTGCAAGGTCGCAGCCTCGATAGCGCGAATAATATCCGTGATATATCTGCTGCCTCCATGCTTTTTGATCCAATCGTGAACGTCATCGGGTACCACATATTTATGAACGCTGCCCTCTGCTGAGCGTCTGCCTCTCTTATTTGATGTTTTGGTATTCTCCATTTTCTTTGTGAATTTAAAAAGTTGCTATAAAATGTTCTATTTTTCCGAAATAGAAGGTTGGCCAAAGCCTTTTTGCGTTCTATTTTTCCTCTTCCTCTTCTTCGAGTTCAAAACCTTCAGCTTCGATGATCTTACTATCGTTACCCATCGCCTCGGCTTGTTGCTCACGAGATAAATAGACTGGCCAACAAATAAGATCATCTGCATAATTGCCAATATCTATTTCTGCCTTATCCTTGTAGTTCCAGAACACGGAAGCCATGCAAAACACCTCCATCGCCTCTTTATCTGATAGCATAGATACCGCGCCCAGGAGTCGGGTAATCTCCTGCTCGGAACAGAACTCATTTTCTCCATCGCCCATAAGAACGGAATCGTGAACCTTGTTAAAGAGAGTATCAGAAGCTTTGGCCATATCCACATCGTTAGGAGAGATACCCTTAATAGCCTCAGTGATGACTGTCAGGCTGTGGGAATCGTTCAGCAGCCAGATAGCACGGAATCGAGCAGAAACGTTACATACAGCCAGATCCAGGTGGTTTTCACCTATCCACTTCGTGATATTTGCAACGATGCCATCAATATCCTTATTCTTGCATTTTGCTTTGTCGATAACAAAATATCTACAAGTATCAAACAAATCTCCTTCTACGAAAGTGATGCCTATGCCCGACACATTATCTTCAACCGTCCATACTACAGATTCGGTCTTGCTGGATTTTACAACAAATCTATCTTTCTTCATATTGAATCCGCTTCACCGTGATGCGTAGGGCTAAATGATTATATTACTTTTTCTTCTTTAGCCAGGGAAAGAACCAAGAACCTTCCAAATATTGTTGCGCCCTGATAACGGCATACTCCCTGGTATGTATGCGCAAATCGGACGGAATCTTCTCTATTATCTTCCCTTCTAACTCGTGGTCATAATTCACCCCGCACTCTTTCAGAAGCTCATAAAGAGGATCATCGAAGAATGAAGCAAATATATGATCCTGAGTGTCGAGGTTTAGAAACTCGAACGAGCAGAAGGGATAATCAAGGAAGGCGTGCAATATCTTAAACATCTTTATTCCGCTTATCCGCGATGCGGTAGGGCTTTAAAAACTTAAAATTCTATAATTTTTCGGGTAAATTGATACACCGTATTGTTTTATTTCTTAAATTTACACTCGTCTTCGGAAGATTTCAATCGTACCTTTATGGAATAGAAAGAGCAATAAAACTTCCGTTGACGGTCAGACTTTCAAAAGTCTGTGGATTCAAACGCTCTTAAAGAGCCAAATTTCTACTATAGTAGATTCGAGCCGGAAGGCTCGCGGTGCCCCGGCTTAGGTCGGGGCTTTTTTATTCCTTATCGTCATCGCTTGACTCTTTTAATTTCTGGTCTATAACGGTGGTATCTATATCATCTGAGTAATTGTCTCTAATATATCTTAATACTTCAGGAACGGAAGTCTCGAAAAAGATATATGAATTATCAGGTAACTCTGCTGCAATAATATCAGCGTCTTCATCTACTGCGCTAATACCGTAAGGAAAATCGAAAACAAAATCATACTTCAAATCAGCAGTATTCTCCATATCGACAAAATAATCAAATTCATTCCAGAACTCATCAGGGGACTGAATGCAGAAATTTTCATATTCGTCATAAGTCATCTTCTTCATATCTTATAACTTAACCGTGATGTCGATGGCTTGAACATTATTACTTAAAATCTATACCTTCGAGCGGATCATTATCGCCGCCGTTCTCAATCTCGATACCTTCCGGCTTTTTCAGAAGAAACTTTCTCGTAGCCTCCAGCATCATAATCGTGTGGATGGTGGCCTGTCTTGCGTGATAGTCTGAGCCGGCATCGTCCACATACTGCTTATTCATACGGACCAGCGTGTTCAGGAAATCGGCGCACTCCTCACGGCTCGGATTGTTTACGTGAACCTCGCAGGTAACAGCCTTCATAAAGTACTCCATACCTTTCTTCAATAAGGTTCTGATTCTGCCCGTATCAGGGTGCTGACCTATCATCTGATGAATCTTGATTCTCAAGCTGCAACCACGGCGAGGAAGACCGATGCGGTAGTCATCGCCTACCTCCTCCTTCTCCTCGTCGATATAATCGACCTTGGCTATAAAACCGCAATCCTTATCAGTGCAGACAAGGAAGTCGCACTCACCACGCTTGTGATTTCGCAGCGTGTCTATAATAAACAGGGGAATTTCTCTTTTTGCCATATCTCCAAGTATTTTATGATTCTTTATAGAGCTGGCAATACAGCTCTGATCTCATGCGCTTGATATAAAAGACTACTTCGCCGGGTTCTGGCTGATAGTCTGACTTTACAAACATCGCATTTTCGCCGTCTGTGGCTACATACTTCTCCATCCCGAAGGTATTCTTCGGTATGCTACCCTCGTAGTAGCTTTTGGCTACAGAGGATAGCTGCAAGGGTGATAATATCATTTTTTCCATATTCTATAAGTAATATATATGATTCTACAATTTGTTCATAACGTAGCGGATAACACGCTCGGTATATTCCTCAAGACCGAACTTCTTGCCATACTTGCGAAGGTCGGCAAGTGAAATCTCGGTAGCCTCGTGACCGATGGCAGCCTCGTAGCGGTTTTTGAAGTTCTGAGTGCCTGGGCGGCAGTTGCCGGAAGCCAAAGACTCTTCAAAGGTGAACATGTGACCGATTAATTTCTGATAGGATAGCTTATTCTTGTTGCGGGCATTCAGCAGACTAAGAGCCTGCTTGCTGCGCTTCTCAGCACTGATACGCTGCGCCTCCTTCAGAGATTTAGCTACGATGTGCTCACCCCTTACCAGGAAGCCCTTTACGGTTTTAATATCAGCGATAGCCTTGCCCTGCTCAATCCACTCACAAGCCACGCCCTGACGCTTGATTTCGCCACGCACGAAGGTAATCAGACCGCCCACGATATAGATATTATATCCCTTCTTCAGATACAGAGTGAAGGAACGGCGGATCATTGTATAACCGCAGCTTTTGCTATATCCGTCATAATCTTTCCACTCGTAGCACTCCACGCCGTTTTCCTCGGCGATTTTTGCATCGATACCTCCGTGATTTTTGCCCAGTTCCAGACAGCGGCAGATGAGCTGATCTGCACTGAAATCTACCTTTTCTCCAGCCTTGCTAAATACACAGATATGCTCCTTGATATAAGCCTGTTCCTTGGCTCTCGCTTTTGCAGCCTTCTTCGCTGCCTTTTCTTCCTCCTTCTTCTCTACTGCCTTACGTGCAAGCATACTCAGATATTCGTCTTCGTTAGCAAGACCTTTCTTTTCCAGATACTTCTTGAAAGCCTTCTCTGCAAGAAGGATATACTTGTGAACCTTGGCTGCACGCTTGATTGCGTCCTTTTCGCACTCGCCTACGATGACCTCACCGCCTCCCAGCAAATCCACCTCGTTCTTACCTTCGAGATAGTTAGTAAGGCGTATCCAGGTAGCGCAGGCCACGGAAACGGAAGAAATCACGTAGTTATTGATGCAGCAGTGCTTGTAATTATTCTTGCGCTTATAAGCCTTTTCGATGTCGGCAGGAAAGTCAGAAGCGACGACAATAAACGTATGAGCGTTGAAATCTACAGGAGCATCCTCTTTTACGAAGGTGCTACCCCAGAGATATTCGTAATCGGTGTAAACGTCCATCTTATAACTGTCTGCCAACGGAAGACGGAAGTAGTTAGAAGCATTGTGGTAGCCTGATTGACAGATAGAAACCTCGCGACCATAGCGCTTGTCTGCTTCGTCAAATCTGAACGAGCCAAACTCGATTGAAGCGGTATTACGAACTCTGTCCTTAAACTCCTTGAAAGTGATAATCATATTTCTCTGCTCATGCCCTTGAGACTTATTTGGCTATCTGGCACAGCCTGTTATTATTGTTGTTGTTATTTATCTTCTTGTTTTATCTGATGCAAAGGTACGAAGAATTTCTGAAACTACCAAATAAAATGCACTTTAATTGCGTATTTAAGTGCATTTTTAACGTTTCGTTACGTTTTTGGCACCTCATACCTTATTTCTCAGTCATTCGTTCGCCGTGAAGTGTCGATCCTCACATCTTTAAATAGATGTTGCCAGCCGTGGCAGCGATAAGCAAAGGCAAGGTGGCTAAGTTTTTTACCTTTTTACCTTTTTACCCTTTTACCTTTAAAAAATCTGCTGCTATCCATCACGGACCGCAGACAGCGAGTAAAACTAAAAAAATGCGGACGCTTCCGCACATAAACATTTAATTTTTAAAGTTATTTAAAAGAATAGCACCCCGCCGTGGTGATGATCCACACTTGCCGGTCTGCCGGACGGGGTAGGGGAAGGCACTCAGGCTTCCCCTGTATGATGTGATAGGGCATTGCAGATGGTCATCCTATGCCACATTATCTTGCGCATGGCGCTTATTGTAATCAGCCTTAAATTCTTCCTCGGTCATACCCCGGAAGGCAAGTAACTTCTCCCACTCTCTGTCTCGGGTGTACTGCTCCTTAAACTCCTCGAAGGTATGAGAAGCGAAGCTCTCGGCAACGTAATAAGCCTCACCTCGCAATTCGATACCATCACCGATCCATTGTCCTGATAATAGACGGTTCTCCTCGTCCGGGTCTTCCTCGTCTTCCTCAAGCATCTCGTCGAAATGCTCGATAGCGTATTTAATCATCGTGCGAATATCCTTCGCCCATGAGCTGGTATCATCCAGGCTGATATTACACTCCTTCAGCACCATCTCTACAAGCTCATCGATGCCCTTGCGGCTCTTGATGTAGGCGTTGTGGTAGAAATCGAAAGGAATGACGTGATCCAGCTTCCATCCCTTCTTCTCATTGACAGATGGTCGGCCGTATGCCTTGCGGCTCTCTTCTGTTACCTGCACTTCGTTCTCTACATTCTCTATAACGTTCATACCGTTCTTATTATTATTCTTTGCTTCCATAATTTCTAATTTTTTAATTGATTCTATATTTACTTTAATTTTGTGAATATCTGCTTATAATAAACTTCACATTCGGAATCAGATAACTTTTCGTCCTTGCGTTCGTACTGGGTATAATAATTGCCGTACATATCTTTATAGCGTCAGACATACTTATAACCAACGTTTTTATTAACTCGTTTCGCATGTTTTACCGTACTTTCTTTAAGTACTTTCGAGACTTTCTCCGATGTCACCTGCCCATTTGCAAATCTGCGTATCTTATATATATCTAACATATATTCTGCCATAATTTCTAATTTTTTACACGTTCTATAATATTCATATAATACCATACTACTGCCTGAGCCATCGCATCTTTCAATGCCTCCAGATACTTGTCGATAGCCACTGGTGTATCGGTATAGATATGCTTATCTGGATATTTGCCGCCCTGGTCGCCACTGCCCAGATGGATGATACAGAAGGAGCGGTCCTTGTCGTGGGTAGCTATCATACCACGGCGCTTGCAAAGCGCCACCACCTTGTCGAAATATTGTGGCTCGAAAGTGATTACCTGGAGCACACTCCAGGGATATTCCTGGGCAGTCAGCAGGATTTTACCCTGCTGCTGCGAAATAGCGAAATTATATATAACTGATGATTTCTTCATTTTCTATCTGTTCTATAATGAGTGATTTCTAATTTTTCCGATGAGCAATAATAGGGCAGCGCTCAGGCAGCCTTATTATTGCCAGGGTACGTGATAAACTCGGTGATGCTCATCTGCTCGGAGATATTGTAATAAGCCATCATCTCCAGGCGGTCGTCGCCGTTCTTAGCCCCGATTTCTGCCTTCACTATATAATACAGCATGTAGGCAAGATAGGCTTCCTGGCGGTCGCTCGTATGGTTGAATAAGGCTGCACGGTTCCAGTCTTTTATATCATCGCTCAAGAAGGACCAGAAGCCATCGCAGGAAGTGTGATTTTCCTTGATCCAGCCGGCTATCTCTTCATGGTGATATTTCACCTTGGCTATAATCGCATTCTTAGCCGCACCAGATAGCCCGATTTTAACCTGGATGGTATCGGTACTGAAGTTATAAGCCAGTGGGTGCTGAACGCCTACGAAGGATAATTTAATATCTTTGCAAACATACTGCTGGAGCCAGCGTTCCCACTGCTTGGTGTATGCCTCGCAAACTGCCTTCTGGTAGCTGTCTTCATTAAAGGTGAAATCCTCATCCTCTACAACTTCGTTCCGGTACTCGTAATCTGATACCTCAAAAGAAGAATCCCAGATAGTCTGATAAAAGCCTTCGAAGCTTACCAGGTCGATGTTTGATACATCTAATTTCTTTTTCTTTTCCATAACCTTAAAAATTTAAATGTTCTATAATATGTTTCTTTTTGTTGCCAGGGAATCTTATTTTGCCGGATTCCCTGATTTGATACGCACGCTATAATAAGGCGTACTGAAAGGGTATCTTACTTCGTTTATGAAGTACTCGACAGATGGTGTACTCATTGCCAGGGTATCTTGGCAATTTACACGTCCATTCATACCATGCACCATCATGTTGAGTGCACACATTTTACATACCAGCGGATCTGAGTCTTGTGCAATATACCGGAATGGTCGCCCGGCTGAATGGTCCAGTTTGCTAGCCTCGATAAAATGAGCCAGAAGGAGTCTGCCACTGCCAGCTGCACAATCATTCACCGTGGTACCTTCTATTTTTGCGCTGGTGGCTTCGTTTTTGCCAGAGCCTATAATGGAGCTCATCAGAGAAGAAACACTCTGAGGAGTGAAAAATTGCCCCGTTTTCGATGCCTTGCCAGCGGTTAAATACATATCCTCATACAGCATACCGAAAACGTCAAGCCACTGGCCGCGGTCCATAGCCTGGCTAACATCATTCAACCAAGCCACAGCCAAAACGCCAAACTTTGGTTTTGCCTGAAGGCGCTGCTGCCAGTTTTTAAAACCGTACAGGGTACCGTCAAAAGCCTTCACGCTGAACAGGTCAAGCAGATAGTCACAAAAATCACTTAGCGCCGTTTCGTATGGTCGCCCGTCTGCCTTCGTCTGCTGGCTCAGATAATCAATATAAAATTTCTTGTTTATCATAAATCCTCAAAATTTAAAACGTTCTATAATAAGTAAGATTTCACACGTTCTATAAAGGGTGCCCTGGGTGATACCCAGGGCTTTCCACGATATTATCTACACTTCCAAATACTGGTAACTGAAGGATACTGCTGCAGGTCGTGATCCATCGCGAAGCCTTGAATATATGGATCCTCGCGGCTGAGTTCCTCAATGAGCTTCTCCACTTTGCGCACCTTTGCCACGTACTTTGTATAGTTCTTTCGGGTACCCTGAATGCGTTTTATTTCCTTCTGTAAGACGTTTATCTTTATATCTATAATAGATACCGCCTTTTCCGCCTCCATGCGATCGCCTGGCTTCCACTGCCAGAAATTCTCCATTTCCTGATACCATCTATAATAGAGATAAACGTGGATTTCCTTATAAGGACCAGCACAGCTATATTTATATAAGCTCATGCAGCCATCCTCAAAACAGCAGTAAAAGCCCGTAGTGGATTTTACAGCCTCATTGAAGCGCTTATTTATCACTTTGCCGTCGAAGGTACGGCAAACGGATTTTAACGCCTCCAGGGCTTTTATTTGCTGCTGATAAGTATCTACTATCTTTGCAACATGTTCGGCGTATTGTTTAGCCTCCATCTTTGCGCGGTCGCGTTCCCAGTTTTTCACCGCCATCTGGTAATCTTTTTCCGTACCTATAATATAGGTAGTTTTAGATACGTAATCACCTAACCAACGGCGCAAACGTTCATTATTCAATACTTCGTACTCCTTCGCGTTCTCCTCGCTGCTGAAGGTACGGGCTGAAGGTGGAGTATTTTTGTTAAACTGCCAGGCGTACACGTCGCCGCTATCTGCTGCCAGTTCCTTGTATCTAGCCATGATTTTCTCCTTGTCCTCTTTTTCCAAATTACCTAAATCTATCTTTGTGTTCATAATTCCTTAAAATTTAAATTGTTCTATAATAGAGTGATATTCTTTGCAGCCTATAAGGAAGGCCCCAGGGGTACCCTGGAAGCCTTCACAGGCTTATTTTCCGTATTTGTCGTAATCGATAAAAATCTGTTTGATAACGTCGAACTGAAACGAGAAGTATACATTATCATAGATGCACTCGTTTTCATTAAAGAAGTGTACTTCAAAAGTACTGCCTTCGTGCCAGATGTCCCAGTGACAGTTTGCCAAATCGACAGCGGCAAAGATATTATCATATACAACCCCGTCGCCAAAACTAACAGTTTCATTTTCTACGTTAACCTTAAAACCAAGTGCACGTAATATGATAGCTAATTTTTTAAGTTCCTTCATAACCTTAAAATTTCAGATGTTCTATAATAAGTGATATTTTACACGTTCTATAATAGTGGGTACCCTGGAGCCTCCAGGGGTACCCTGTTTCGCGTTTATGCTGCCTTATTAGGCTTCGTTTCGTCTACTTCTTGATAGAGTCTTTTTCCGATTCTGCTGTAGCCTGTTTCCCCGTTACTACAGTGGTATGCAACGGCCAACTCTTCGCCACAATAGCAAGAAAAAACGTACTCTGCTTCGTTTCTCAGATCCTCTATAATAGCATTTAATTTTTTGATGATGTTCTTTGCCTGAAGGTGATCTAGACCGGCGTTCCCGGTCCAATTATCATCTACCACGGAAAGCTCGCTAAATTCGCCATCATCAAACATATTATACTCAGGGCTGCCTGTCCAGTAATCACCAGCAGAGTCTATAGTAACTTTGCCCGAAAGATCCATACAAGCGCCTTCGTAATAACCGGAACGCACCAGGGCTTTTATTTCAAGTGAAATTTCACAGCCTCCATAAACAAGGGTTTTATCCTTGTAAGCAATTACGCACGCGTCGTCTTCGTACCCGTCGTAATCCTCCCAGCCCTTCGCCTGAAGACCTGAAACTATATTTTGCTTGGCAAAATCATAATCTGTTTCCGTTCCGAACTCATCGATTTTGCCCTCAAGTTCAGGATCCAGTCCACACTCCTCAACGTCTTCTTTAGTATAGTATCGATTCATACCAATTGCAAAATAACGTGTGCAATTTGCACTCATAAAATTACATGTAGCCATAACCTTAAAAATTTAAATGTTCTATAATATATATTTATTAATTCCTGGTGATATTTTACAGCCACTATAAAAGCGGCTTTTATCACCTTGTTAGAAGGTGCCGGCGGTCCGCGAACCGCCTGGAGATCTCAAAATCTTTGCACCCTGTTATTAAAAGCTTGAAAAAGAATATCATTATAAAGATATTGATAATATCAAACACACGGCCGCGGTAATAAGATTAATACCTATAATTTGCAGCCCGTTAAATGTCACGCCTTCACCGTCGCTTGCAAAGTAAGTTTTAGGCTTAAAAAGCCACTGCCAGGCGGCTTTTATAGCCGCAAAGGTACTTTTAAAAAGAAGGGCACACACCGCAAATAAAATGCTTACCAGTTCGGCCGTACCTGGACGGCGTGAAAAAGTGATATTATAATTATTCATGATCCTAATATTTTAAAGATTCTGTAATATAGCTATTTTGTGGGTACCCTGAAATATCCAGGGTACCGGGGAATTTTTACGCACAACGATAAAAATTATCGAGATAGTGGCGCGTTCCCTTAATCGTGATATAAGGGCGCGGCCAACTGTCTTCTTTTTTAGGACACGTGTATTTTATCTTTTGCCAACGCGCGCAAAGTTCCTCCGTGTTATTATAACATACCTTATATAAGGCGCGTTCCCCGTTCTCGTCGATCACAAGGGTCCAGCCTCCATAACCTTCTTGCTCGAAACATTCGCCGTGTTTTGCCAGTTCGTCGTACTGCTGTTTGATAGTCTTTTTTGCCATAACCTAAAAATTTTAAATGTTCTATAATAGAAGGTACCGGTGGGAATGATCCACCGCCAAGACCTCAAACCTTTGCACCCTGGAATCTTTAAAATATATTATAATACTGCCATCATAGCAACGGCCGCGTTAACGGTTTTAGCCTGGTTTATGTTGGTAATAACAGGGGTATGATCCTGCACAAATTTCTTTTGTTCAGTACTCAACGCCGCGAAGTTAGCCGCGAACGCCTTATAAAAAGCTTCTGCTTTCTCGTGTTCGTTTTGTGCTACTGCCTGGATCTCCAGGCGCAAAGGTACGCGCATACTTTTAGGGAATTTATCCACGGCGTGCAAAAGCGCCGTTTCATACTCAAAAGACTCCCAGGTCTTATTTAAATAAGACACGCGGGAATGTTCTTAATATTTGCCGCCTCCACTTGCAAAAACATGATGGCAGAAGCCGTTTTTTGTGTTGGTAGTATCACAAGAAAAATGAACGTGTTCGCCGTTTACCACAAAATTAAATGTTTTGCTATTATATCTTTTAGTTGCCATAATTATCTAAATTTTAAAAAGTTTCTATAATAAGGACCGCCGGAGCGGTCCCCGTGTTCCTATGTATTACAGTCTAATTTCTTCTAAGTTTGCAAGATCAAAAATTGCAATTTGTTCATTTGCACGGCCGGCCTCAATAGCCTCTTCGCGATCCTGAAAAATTACGGTTGCATCATAATAATATAAACCGCTTTCGGAATCATACCAGCCGCCGAATGCTAAGGTACGGCCGTTCAAATTACCTGAAGCCTGGAGCTCGTCGATTACGTTTGCAACCTTTGCCAAACCTTCAGCCCCGAAACTGTTTTGAGTCTTCTTTAATGCTACTGCATAACCTGTAGTAACGGGCTGCAAGTTTGCAGCGTTAACAGTAAAACCTTCAGGGTTAAATGCTGCAATTGCAGCTACACTTGAGATAACTAAATCCTTTTTCATAACTTTAATTTTTTATTCGTTTATTATTTGTTTCTGTTTTACGTTTGCAAAGGTAATACTTTTATTTGTTTTGTGCAAATATTTTCCGCAAAAAGTTTATGTTTTCCTTTATTTTTAACCTTTAGTTACAAATAAACGCCTTAAATTTGCATATATTTGCAAATAAACTTATTTGTTATTTGTTTTTCTGGTTAACTCTGGATTGCTTTTTATATAGTATACATTATTATATATAGAGGAAAATTAAACGGTACGCCTCCATCATCTAGTGGGTACGCTATCCAGGCAGTGGGGTGCACTCATCATCTAGTGGTACGCTATCCAGGCAGCGGGGTGTACTCATCATCTAGTGGGTACGCTATCCAGGCAGTGGGGTGCACTCATCATCTAGTGGTACGCTATCCAGGCAGCGGGGTGTGTTCCTCATCTCGTGGGTGCCGGCTGCATATATCCAGACGGATCCAGGCAGGCGGGCAGGGGGCAGCCGTCTCAGGGCGGCGGGGGTCTCGCGGCTGAATGAAGGTTCTCGGGTTTTCCCAGAGATTGGGATTTCTCTAATTATCAATTATTTATCTTCTCCTCTCGGGCGGTTAAAACAAAAGGCTATCTCTCGTAAAACCTTAAATGCCAATAGTTTAGAGGGGATTTAAAATTATTCAAAAATAATTTATACTATCTGAAATCTTAAATAAAAAATACCTAAAATATATACTATCTCATCAAAAAATATATAGAAAAATAAATAAATATATAACTTTTAACTAGAAATATTTGTAAAAATCAAATAAATATATTACTTTTGCAGCGAAAATTAAAGAATATATATAAACAAAGAGATAATGGAAGGAAATAATAAACCAAAATCGGAAATCAATCTCCGTAAACTGATGCAGAAATTAGGCTTGGGCACAAATGCTTTTGCCGAGAAATGCGGCATGTCATCGCAATCGATGTCGCAGTTCCTCCGCAACAAGTCGTTAACGACAAACACCATCTATCGCATAGCCACAGCTTTGGATATAGACCCTCGTGATATGTTCTTCCCGACAGAGGAGAAGAATGATCTTTTCTCGAATGCTGATAAGAAAGAGCAGGAGGGTAAAACTCTGAACGCTACGCTGTGGGGCGGTCTGCCGGAAGGTGTCACCTGTAGAGACGTGAATTTTGTGCAGCAGGCAGAAGAAAATCAGCAGCAGATGATTCAGACTTCCACCTTCTGCCCTCACTGCGGTAAGAAAGTAAGGGTAGGAGTGGTGCTGCTGGATAGTTGATAATTGATAGTTTATAGTTTACAACAACTTAAAAAAAATAGATGAAATGAAAAAGAACTTTTCAAGTATTGTGAAACGTTCCATGATGGCTATCTTCTCAGTGGTGGCCATGGGAATGATGACGGCTTCGCTGGCAGCTTGCAGCAGCAGCGAGGATGAGAGTGAGAAGAATGCGGCTAAGGTGAAGGAATACCTTGCCGGAAACGAGTGGACCATCAACAGCACCAGCGGTACTTATTCTTACTACAAGAACCACCTGGTTTATTATGAGGATGGTGGCGATGTGACTTCAGGCGGTTATGTTGTCGAGCCTAACGTTGCCTTCGGATACTGGCAGATGGATGGCGACAAGCTTACTACCCGTTTCGAGGTGGGCCGACCTAAAGGTTTCAATATCGGCAATCTGCTGAACGAGACTATCTCAGGGGTGCATCTGCAGGAGAGCAACAAGCTTACGGGCAGCGGGACATCGGCGAGCATCGATATGCGTCCGCTGATTGTAGGAACCTTCGCCAACGGCAATGAATGCCAGATGAGATGCGGCAGAACGCTGAATGATATTTCGGATGAGACGGACCATGATGCGGCGATAAGGGGTACCTGGTATTGCGTCATAACTATGACAAAAGATGGAAAGAAGAAGGATTGCATGGGTTCCATGACGTTTAACGAGGATGGCACCATGCACATGGTGATAGAGGGTGAGAAGGACTTCACTACCACCTATTCTACGAAGAACGGAAAGGTTACGATCAATGGTTATCTGGTAGAGAACCATGTGGCCACCTTCTATTATACGAACCTTTACGGTTCGCTCATCAAACTTTATAACTGCGAAAACGGCTACCTCTCGTCGATATGGAGGAAGAACAGAGACGAAGCGTATCAATAGCTCCGAGTAAGTCCCACACGCCCTGAATCAACGGTTGCCGGCCGAAGGGAAAGGTAAAGGGCAAAAAAAAGTAGTTGCCCATCACGCCCTGAAAGGGCAGAAAATCCTAACCCAGGGCGTATGCGTGTTTAGGAATAAGATGAAGCCTTCTGCTCCTCGTATTAAGGAGCGGAAGGCTTCATCTTTTTTAGAGAACAGCGAAAGAATCGCTTGGGGCGGGCACTTTACTACAAAAAAAATCGGACAATTCTTACGGATATACACGAAAATTTACAGATGATTTCTAGTTTTTCTCTGAATTTCTCCGATTTTCTCTGAATTTCTCTACATATCTCGGTTTTTCTTCGTATCTTTGCAATCGAAATTCCGCTGCCCGTAAAAAAGGTGGCGGTGTTATAATCTTTAAAAAAGTATTAAAAAACGATGCAGCCCTGCCGTCCGCGATGGATAGCAGGGCTTTTTAAAAGTTTTTTTGTAACAGAAATATTGCGCTTTCAGATTATTTTCGTAACTTTGCGGCAGAAATTAAAACATTAAGATTATGAAAAAATTAGAACCATACGAAAATCAAATGATGTACCTAGTAGGTGGCAGTAGGTTGCCATCAACTCCTGGAGAGCGAGAGTTGGAGTCCAAGTGTAATCCGCACCCTAACGACTGGATAGATGGTATCTATAGTTTCAATGAACTTCCATTTGCTGTCAGAATGCCGAAAGGTTTAGTAACACAAGCAGAAGAGGAACGAAGGAAACGTAGATATGGCTATCTTAGTGATTTAATTCCATCTTTTCGTGGCTTTGATGCACCATATTTCCCCTGACGGGCGATAAAAGAAATAGGCGGTCACCATGTGGTAAACCGCCTTGTATGTTCTTATCCTTCGAGCAAATCAACTATCTGACCATATCCACCTACAGCCATGACAGGACAGAGGATCTTCTTGATAAGAATAATATCCTCGGCTTCGATGTCTACGTTCTCTGCATCCTTGCCTATCTTGCAGGCTACCCGATAAGCACGTAGCTTTTCTTCGCCCGATAGCTGCATATCTTGGCGGTCTATCACTTCGAAGAGTACCTTGCCTACAATATCACCAATAATCTGAGGCTTGTAGGTTTCCTCTCCATTCTCATTCTTAACTGGTGATACTATCACCTCACCCTTCCAATTCTTGAAAGGTACATTAAAATTCTTTTTCATATTTATTGTTTTTTTTAAAAATTATATGCCCATATTCCACATCAGCCTCCAGTTGGTTCCAGTATATATGATGCACGCCATCTCGTTATTCGTTGTAAGTTTGTAAGATGTTCCGTTTCCTGACGGATAAAAAATCTTCGTATCATCGGTCGTCTTCAGAGTGTAATCGTATTTAGATGACCTTATAATCCAGTACATCTGACCTATTTCCGGTTCCGTTGGAAGGCTGAGTATGACTTCACCAACATCGACTATGGTATCTGCGCCAGTAATACTGTTGTGCTTCTTCCATCTATCGACAATCTCTAAGAACACATCATATTTTGACAACCGCTGGCTTGACGTAATAATTCTGAAACAAGGTCTGAATCCGGCAAAATCACCTTTATCACAAAATATTGCATGATTACCACAAGGATATACCGAGTTAACGATGCCAGTATCTCTAGAAAGCCTATCTATGTTACCAGAGGCTGAAACATACAATGCGATATTCTTTAAATTTGCTATACCAATATTACCGCCATAAGATGGTGTTGCATGGTCGTACTTAACAACTATCTGCTGACCAACATAGTCCAATCCATATTTCCAGTTAGCTCCGATTATATTATCAATGCCATGAGATTTATTATCGAAGGAAATAAACCCTGGTGTAAGCATGACTTTATTCACTCCGCTGCTTCCCTCTATACTGGTCGTCCCTATATTGAATCCACCTATATATCCGCTCGTAGCGTACATCGCTCCCTCGCTCGTTACGTGGAACGGCGAATCCTTAGCCGTAACCCCACCAACAAAGAGAGGGGCATAAGTCGTATCATCTACCTTGCAAGCATCAATCTCGTAGTTGCCGAAATATCCCACCTTGGTAGTTCCATCCTCAGACTTCGCCCAAAGGTGCTTTACCTCGATTTTATCTGCATTAATAAGCTTAGCACTGAGCTTGCCGCCTTCAAACATCGCAACCTCATCAGAGCCGTTATACACCTTAACCTGTTCGGCTTTCAGCGCAATACGCTTCTCTCCTATAAGAATACCGCAATCGCCCATGTCAGCCACCAACTGAACAAAGTCTGAAAGCTGACCGATACTCATCTGCTTGTTGGTAATAAGCGTCACTTTCTCCTTGAATACCTCATCATTGTCAATTCGTGCCTTGCGGTTGACACGCTGCGAGGCAAAAAGATGTACTACCTTTTTCATAGGCTATTATCCTCCTTTTAATGAGTACTGATATAATTGTCTATAACATCTGTAGCAACAGCCTTCGCCTTCGTGCGCCAAGCTTGCATCTCTTCATACTCAGCTTCATGTTCTTCCTCATCGGCATCAAGCTTCTTGCCATCCGCAATTTTGGCAAGATTAGCAAAATGGTTGTTGATTATAGCTTGCATTTTATCTGTCGGATAAGCGGATGAGACGATTGCATCAACAACCTTACCTCGCTCCACAGGCTGCTCGATACGTACAACGTGTGCGGCATAAGCAAGTCTTGTAGCCTTTCCCTTGCTTTCACCACTATCCATGCCATTGGCTAACTCAATCTGCTCAACATCGAAATTGATGCGAATAAAATTGCCCTCATACTCAATCAGACTAGGTGAGTAATCAAATATAGACTTTCTAATATCCATGATAATTTCCTTTCTTTTTAAATATTACACTTATGCTTTTGTTCCTACGATTCTGAAATCAGGGTTGCCGCTCTGATTCATTCTACGCAACTTTCCCAGGAACGGGAATTTATCATTGTCTGAGCACCATTGCAACTGCTCAACGAGTTTCTTGTTGTTAGTGAAGAACTTGAACTTCTGTCCGTTCTCCTCAACGCTGACAACATTACTCTTCCCTGATTTATGAACCTTGCTATCTACATCAAATTCAACATCAAGGAAAACAATAGTTCTCTCGGCAAAGTAGCTTGCACTCATCCTCTGACCTTCGAACATTCTCTTGCCGTTGGCATCTCTGTCCTCAATCTGCGGCATCTTAAAATCATCAAAACTATTCATTTTTGTTATCATTTTCCAAAGATTAAAACCATCGCAGTGCATCAACCAACCCTTGTAGCTCATAACTACCTGGTATCTCCTCATAGGATTTTTAAGGTTGTGCATCTTCTTTTTGAATTTCTCCTTCATGCGCTTTCTTAACAATGTATGGTTGAAATAAAAACGGTATCCTACGAAATCAAGGAAATGAGTATCATCAATTATCTGCATTCCGATATTGCTATGCAACTCCTGGTGCATCACATCATGTGCATATTGCTTGATGAAGTTCACAGCTTTCCATACTTCTTTCTTGTTTCTACCCAAGATAATAACATCATCACAATATATCTCTACCTTAACATCAAACTTCCTACATACCAATCTACATAAAATGCTCATATAGAAGTTGGTGAGAGTCTGAATAGGATACAGACCAATCCCTAAACCTTTAGGAAGAGCGAAAATAACTTCATACAGAAGTCTTCTGATACCTTCATCGGTAAAGAAATCACATAGAGATTCATATATCTCTTGCTGGTCTACGTTCTCATAGAACTTTATAAAGTCAAGTTTGCAGTAATACAATCTTCCACATGACTTATTTTCATCTATCCAACGTTCCGTTCTGCGCTTCGCATAAATCATTCCTCTGCCTTTTACACTTGCTCCACTCTCTATATAGAGAGCTCTTATAAGGTGAGGCATCAGAATTTGCATCAAGGCATGCTGCTCAACATGGTCTGGATAGTACGGAAGCTTATGCAGCTTTCTTACCTTACCGCAAGGGCATCGTCTCATACAATCGTGACCTTCGCTAGTCTTGTAAGTTCCATCTATAAGACTCCTCTGTAATCTCAGAAGGTTTCCGTTATAGTCTTTATCGAATATAACTACGCCCTTCTTTCCTTCCTTTCCCTTGCGTGATTTCTTAACCGCTATATTGAGGTTAGTCATATCACTAACAAGATTCACTCTGACCTTTCTATGCTTCTTGCGAAGTTTAGCCTTGCGCTTATACGCCAGCTCTTGTGCGTCCGTCATCCATTTATATTTCAACCAATATTTCAAAAATCGCTTTTTCTCAATAGGCTTTCTACACTCTCGGCTCACTGGCTTTCGGCACATACGCACAACTGTATCACTTACTTGCGAGAGGGGACTCTGTTGTAGTCGGACATACCTAACCACTCATACCCAACGCCTTTTATCTTTGCTCTGTCGGGATAAAATATCCCTCCATCGAGACAGGTTCAATCATGTGCTCTCTCGTCCAAGCTATCTCGTAGCTCTACGACTTGCGAGGAACAGTGTAAATTATATCGTCATTCTAAAAATAGAAATCTTGTGTAGTAATTCAAGCGAGCGCCGATGTTCGTCCTCGAGTTCGAGAAACCGTTGTTCGAGTTCGCGTACGAAAGACCGCATTGCGACCTGTTGTTAGCGTTACCCCCAACGTTCAGCAGCTCCATGATGTATCACCTTTTCTTCACCCACTCCATGGTTGTAGAAAATCTTATCGCACGGAATTGGGTTGTTTATATTTTTGTGCTTCTGCGAATCCTATTAAAAGGAGATTTCAACTTTCCAGTTTCAATCTTGCGTTTTATATTATTTTTATTAATTCTCTATTTCTGTCTAGCTCACTAGCAGATGTGCAGCCAACGCTAGGCGTTGTCTCACATCGCCATGAGCTCCGAGCCGCTCACGATTATCGGGTTTCCGTAGAAAGCCAAGCGAGCGCCGATGCGCGTCCACGAGTTCGAGAAACCGTCGCTCGAGGTCGCGGACGAAAGACCGCATAGCGACCCGTTGTCAGCGCCACCCCCAACGCGCAGCAGCTCTCCACTAGTCGACGCCCAGAATCCATCGCAGTAGTACGTACTGTCACTGCCTCCTACTGCTTGCGGAAAGGCATCCCAATGTGCGCCTAGCGTCTTGCGTGTGATAAACTCTCCATTAGCAGATGATGGAATAGTAAACTTCCTTCCATCTGCTGTATTGCTTACTCGGTTTCCGCTATAGACAACAGCATATCTCGTATCGCCATCCATATAGAATCGAATATTTGGACGGAACTCCCAAAGCTTACCCCATAAGTCCTCAAAGCTAAAAAGCTTAACAGGATATTGGTCGCCTAGAGTAGCATCATTATAGAGTACCTTACCGCTGCCATCACCGAGAGAGATACACTTACCCATAGGTACATCACGACAAGCTTCCCATTTAGAATGCTGGAATCCCGCTCCAATTACAGACTGAGTATTAAGGTCACCGAAACTTACTTGTTCCAAAGCTTCTATGAGGCATTGAAATCCGTAGTTGGCTAGACCGAAATTAGAGCCAAGCTTCTGTGCGCAAGCCCAAAATGCGCTCATCGTTCTGGAATGCGAAGGGGCAACGTTAGGTCTTGAATGACCAACACCGCTTCCATCCACATACATTTTGTATGCACCTACCCAGTTTGGCGAATCGAAAGTCTTACCGCCCGAAATAGGGAACAATCCTCCGAATTGCATAGTTTTACCTTCTGCCTTGAAGTGACAGTCAGGAACATGAACCATCGTTTCATACTTGGCAGCGTTATCCACCTTTGTTCCGTCAGCAAAGAATTCCCAGTTGCTAGGGTCAAGCTTGGCAGCGTATGCCTTGCCATTGACAACCTTCATCATATATCCACCCATTGCTCTCTGATACATGTCTGCCATGAAAGGCGTAGGGAGAGCGAACTTAGGGTTAGAAGACTGCTCTAAAGTTATTGTTGGGTAGAAGATATTGTTACCCATCATCTTCTGAAGGTCACTGAGGCTTAATCTACGAAGAGCACCATCTACTACAATTAAGAAAGTTTGGTCGGGATTCATTGCCGACACGACTTTTTTCTCTGTTAATTTTACACCCATATTTATATTATATTTTAAAATATTACTAATCTATCAACGGATTGCCATCCTCATCAAGCAGGTAATTGCTATCTTCATCAAGGAGATAGTCGTTGGCAGGTCTCTGTCCGTATTCTATCTGTTCTTCAAGATAATCACTCTCAACATCGCCAAGACCAGATTCCTTGATTGAGAAGTAGCATGAATTTCCCTCTTGCCACGACTTACTTGTAACGATATTACCGTTAGTTGCTTCGGTATGCCATTGCAATTCTACGATGCGGTTAGGGTATTCAACAACCCTCCCGTTGTACTCCAAAATAGCCTTGTTGCTTCTGTACATCTTACCCCATTCAATATCATTGCATACCATGAACTTAGGCTGATTGAAAGAAGGATAGAACCTAGAAGCGGAAAATTGGAACTGAGCAACAGCCTTGCCGTTTATTACCGCCTTGATGGTATAATTATTCTTCTCTACAAGTCTAAGGTCAAGCACAATCTCAGATGTGGAGATAGATATAATCTCGTTAGGGCTTGCAGCAGACGAAGCAGACATCTTAGTCGTTCCACGATATAGCTCAACTGTAAATCCGCTTGTAATTCTATCCTTAGACTTATATACATCAATCGGAATGTGACATTCATACTGATTGCCGTCAAAGCAAGCGTTTCTTGCTTCCGTAGATGCCGATACGATATTATTGGCAACCTTATACTCGTAGAGTGCCAGCTTATCAAGGAATGGGTTATAGGATATATCGGTATCTTCCCGAATGCCCATACCATAGGTATCTGCGCCCTTATCTGCCGTATACAGAGTGATAGGGTCAGCGGTGATATGCAATATAGAGTTCGTTCTATAATCATACAGGTCAGCTTCGAATTGCAACTGCTGCTTATCATTACTTGAAAGATTCCTCTTGATAGTAAGCGAACCACGATTAGATGTATTGCTTGTATCAATGCTATACTTTCCGCTCCAAGCATTAATCTTAGATATATCCTTCCACTCCGTACCAGTTGATACCTTCCATACCATATTGGCAAGAGACATATTCGACTTCTTGCTATCCCACGAATCATCCTTTGCTGTTGCGTTTATCTGTGGGTAGGCAACACATTCAAAGCCGCTCTGAGTTCGGTCTGGGAAGAATTTATTACCAGCCATAGCCTGCATGAATGGAGACTTAGGCGATGCGCACACTACTGATACAGAAACGTCCAAAGGGGCGAATTTTCTATTCGCCTTATTACTAACTATTGGCATAAGCGTTCCTCCTAATCATCAACCGTTAAATAAGCATCTGCTGACACCGATACACCGATGATATTATTATTCTCATCAAGGGTATCAGCATTCCTCACAATAAATCCGTCACTGACATTCTTAGCCCAAGTCATTGTCTCTGAGCGTTTATTCGCTATTTTACCATTGTTATCGGTGAAGATAACGAAAGTAACATTGCCAGTTATAGCCTTCGGTACTTTACCTGTCTCGCAGTTGGTAACGATACATCGGAACGTCTGATTACTATCTTCATCAACCTGTCCTACCGAATTAAGGGCAAGCTGATAAATATCTGATATATCATCAATGCTGATACCAGTTCTGTATACTGCTGCACCATCAACGATAAATTCAAGAACGAAGAGCTGGTGACTATCTACATAGAGCTTATCCGTATCTCCTGTCTTGTCTCTGTGAATAATGATTCCACTCGCAGGATTATCGTAAGTTCCTGCAAGGTCTGTTCCGCTGCCACGATATAGATTAATAGAATAGGTAGAAACCTCACCACCTGCTGAGTTGAACAGCCAAGGTCTGAGGGTAGCTTTTGTCTGTCCCTTACTTAATACCGTAGTATCTGCTGACACACCTCCGAAATAAGATGAGCCACCCAACATGGACACCAATATATCTATACTCTTAGACATCGGATAGATACTGGCTCCCATCACGGCATCACCCGAATATGTAAGCGTATCGGAATCTTGGTTTACTTTTGATGCGAGGTCTGCGATAATAGCGAGTGAACCATCCGCATGATTGAGCTTGAATCTGCCATCTACTGTGGAAGTCTCCCATCCTGTTCCACTAAAGCCGAAACCTAAATCCTTGCCATTGTAAGCCCATGCGTGATTTGTTAGTGTCACGTTATTTTTGCGTGCAGAGCCTACAGTCGGTGTAATGACTGGGTGTATTCCGTCTTCACTCCATTTAGGAGAGACGGTAAACGTGTCTGGGTTCAAACCCTGAAAGAGCGGAACGCCATTCGTTTGCAGATTGATGGATAACGTGTCACCCTTCGGTGTTCTTCTGACCGCTGCAACAGCAGAAAGATGTATTTCCTTTCCCATATTTTAATCTCCTATATTTTTAAACTTTAATATATTCTTGATGAATTTTTCCTGTTGTGGTCGTTGCTGTGAATACAAATTTCGCAGTATCACCCTTGCCCAAATCGTCTTCTGTTCCATCATTAGACCAAACAATATCTATTGAGCCATTGAAGTTCTTAACCTTATCCTTAGTCGCCCATGCAGCATCATCTACGGAATCATTGGTTTTGCGTGTCACCTTCCATGATGCTACTCCGTTTGATACATCCTTATCACCAAGCATTAACTTGCAAGTAATGTTGTGTGTCTCGCCTATAGAGATACCGCTGTAAACAATATCGGTATATAGGATAACTTGCGGCTTGTATATATTCGTAGTCGCCTTCCAAAAAGGTGAATCCTCAGACGGTTCATCGGTTGTGGTCTGTCCTTCTGGAGAAATACAGAGCCATCTTGTGCCAAGCCATGTAACCTCATCATAGTAGCTGTATTCCGTACCTTCCTTCCAGTCGCCGAGATATACGGGAGTCCAAATCTTCTCTCCGTCAACGGTGGTTATATGGTAGTACTTTGACACGATGTTAATGCCGTTGAATCCTACATCGAAGATGGATTTGCCTTTGAGGGAGTAGGAGTTGATGCCTCGGTACATGGTGAACGTAGGTGCGGAATCTCCTTCGGTCTCCATCATCAGAAGGTGCTGTCTGCTCTTATCACTTCTGTTACCCATGAGGACGATGGTATCTCCTACAGCAGGGTTATCCGAGCCTTCCATGCAGTTCTCCTTCGCTATCTGAATCCAAGCGAACTTCTTTCCGTCATAGAGCTCGTGACCTTCATCATCGGTGATTACTTCATTCTCGGTTGAGACCTTGGAAATAAGTCTCCAATAGTCCTTGTTGCTGACGTTCTCATAAACTCCAGGCTTGATGTTAAATGTCTTGCACCTAACTTGGTCGTCCACCTTGAATGAGTTGATTGTTGCGGTCGTTCCATCATCGGCTAAGAGATAGCACTGCCACCCAATCAGCTCATTCGTTGTCTCGCTAAAGACTTCCTTGATGTAGCTTATCTTACCAGCAGCAGGGGAAAGGACGATGTTACCTCCAACGTAGCTGAGTTCACGTATCAAGAGGGTGTTGAAAATTGCCTTACCCCATACTATCAAATCCGTAAGCAACATTTGAAACTTACCATCGCTTCGTTGCTTAATTGCAAAACCGCTCTGCTCTGCTTCGTTAAAATCGAGTGATTTCAGAAGCTTCACAATAACATCAGATAGGATAGCGTTTCCATTTGCATCAATGCTGTATGCGTTGGAATTGCCTAAACGCAAGCCTTTCAGGAAGGTGATTAAGCCTGCAGCCGTATCATCCTTATCCTTGGCAAGGAAATGCTTCACACCGAACTGACCGAGATAATGAGGGGTAACTACGGTATCGTCGCTTGTTTCCAGGGTGCCGTTACTGTCAGCAACGCCCTTCAGTTTATGCCCACCCAGGAAAAGACTAGTTACGCGAGCTACATTTGCCGACAATTCATTAAAGTTTGCCTTCAGAATCTCCTTGAGGAAGGTGATGGTATCTGATACGGAATTATACCGCCACCATGCGCCTTCTCCACCACTGGCTATAGCCTCGTCGGTAGCCAGTTTTCCGCAATCAAAATGCTGTTCCCATTCTCGCTTTCTGGTATTGTCGGCATCGGTCTTTACAGCAGATATGATACCGCCTGTAAAGATATAGTAATAAGCCTCGTTACCTATCTGCACACCTTCAGTTCCGGAAGATGGAATAGTCTTACCGTATATATCTATCTTCTGACCAGGGAACACGACGGTAGCCTGGTTATTATCGGTGGTAGACTGTCGTGGAATGGCGATATACACATACTTCCGTTTGCTATCGGGGAAGATAGAAGGATAGGCAGCAAGCGTCCAGCGCTGATAGTTGTGACCGGCATCATAGCCCAAGCCTGGCACATCGCTCATATAGCATAGGACTGAAGCGCCCGATACTACACTACACTGGATGTAGTCAGGCTCTCCCATCGAATTTAGCTGGATAGAGAGCGCAGTGCTCGAGATCCAATAATTTGTATTTTTTGCTTCTGTTGCCATTTTTTTGTTTGGATTTTTATTTATTTATAAGGCAAAGATAAAGGTTTTCGCTTTTTTAGTGGGGACAAAAAGAAAAGGTAAAAGAGTAAAAAGGTAAAAAAGCCTAGCGGGGTAAGAACCAGCGATAGAATCGCTGGCAACGGAGTCGCAAGGCGGTTAAGGTTCTTTTTACCTTTTTACTCTTTTACCTTTTTACCTTTAAATGGCGAAGGGGTCGCCGTTTATACCGAGCTTTGCGGTAAAGGAAACGGAATACATATTCCTGTTGGTATCATCCTTGATGGTTATCTCGTCTTCAAGATTGATGGTACAAGGAAGCCAGGCATCATTGGCTTTCAGCCATACGTGCTCAGACATCAGGAACTCATGGAGATACCACTGCTGCCATGCCTTGGTGAGCGGGTCACTCTGATAGAGCCAACTTTCACGATCATTCTGCTTCTGAATAGCCGAACGGGAGAACTCATTGAAGGTTTCCTGAATAGCTTTCGTATATTGCGTGCTCTCGACACTCATCTTCTGAGAGTAGGATTTCGGCACGCTGATACTCTCCAGACAACCGAAGCGGTTAATGAAACGGAAGGTGGTACGGTCTTCAGCTTCAGAGGATGGTTGAGCATAGATGGGGTGTCCCTGAATGCTCTGCACACCTTCCTTCGTGATTTCCTGTTCTTCAGATGCAGGGGCGGTCAGTGAGCTGCTGGTGGCTAGGTTCTGTGCTGCGCTATATGATACCGGATAAACAAAACTCTCGCCTACAACGGCTATTTCGTGGGCATCAGTCGGTTTGCAGGAGAGAAGGGTGACTGCCTTCGTTACGCCCGATTTCAATCGTTCTATATCGCTGAAGGCTCCGGCTATGCAGCGAAGGTTGGTTTCACCTTTATTCTTCGAGCCATCAGCTGGATAATAGACCTCGCCTACACCGGTATGCACCTCGCCGTTGTTATCCATATACTCATCGTAGGCTTTGATGTACCAGCTTACCACGGGGTAGGTGGATGGAATGGCAGTATACTTGTAGCTATCCAGCGTTATGCGGAGAGCAGAGGATATATCAAGCGATACATCACTTCTCTCGGTAGTAACGGGGATGGTGAGCTTATTGGTTTCGTAACTACCCGTACCATCATCAAAGTTCACTTCTACGATAACCCGATGGAAAGATGGCTTTGTAGCCACGGAGGGGGTGATGGTAAAGGTTATCGGGTTTCCGGCAAATACAGAACCCGATGTGAGATTGATTTTCTGTGCCATAGTTATTTAGTGTTGAGTGTTGAATGTTGAATGTTGACTTTCTGCTCGGTGAGCGCAATTACATCAGAAACGAGCTTGCAATCTTTCGCCTCTTCCGGGGTAATCTTGATATGGAACATCATTTCCACCTGCTGAATCATATCGAGAAAATCAATAGATTCCAGCTCTACCTCGTCACGGAGATTAGAGGCAGGGGTTACTTCGTGCTTTACCCATGATGTTTTCAGGCTGTTCACGATAGCGATAATGCGAGAGGTTATTTCTTCTTTTTTCATATTACCTTTTTTACCTTTTTACTTTTTTACTTTTGAAATGACAAATGAGGAGTTTGTACCTCCAAATCCAAAGGCATTACAGAGGATATGATGAGGGGAATAATACTTAGGGAGCATCACCAGGTTCAATTTCGGGAAGGCGTTCTCCTCGGTAGTGGCTGCATGGAACAGACGACCGTATGTAAGCATGATGGTAGCTTGTACGGCTTGCGATACACCTGCCATCCAACACTCGTGACCCGTCATACCTTTTGTAGCTACTACGTTCGGACAGATAGGGAAAATTCTCTCTATTGCCTTTGCCTCGGCTTCATCGCCCATCGGTGTGCCGGTAGCATGAGCAAGTACTACGTCTATCATGCCTTCATCCAAACCTGCATTCTCGATGGCATTCAGCATAGATACTTCTTCCTGATAACTATCAGGGGTAGTGATAGCTTTTCCATTGGTAGAGAAGCCATAGCCGGAAAGGGAAGCGAATGAATGCACCTTCTCTTCTTTCAATCGAAGACTATCCGATGGTTCGAGGATGATGCAGGCTGCACCGCCCGATGGTGCCAATCCGTTTCTGCCTTTGCCAAACGGCTGCACCTTATCGGGTGAGAAGACACGGAGCGCATCGAATGCCTCCATGCTATATTGCGATGTAGTTTCCTGCGTACCAACCACGATAACCATCTCGGTCTGTTTGCTATCAAGAAGCATCTTTGCTAGTCCGATGGCATGGCCACCTCCTGCACAAGCTGCACTTACGGTAAGTGATAGGCCATGAATACCGAGGATAGTAGCCAGGTTCATACTGATAGCGGAATTAAGAGTTTTGAACAGAGTTTCTGCCTCCAGGTATCTATTATTAAGATCATAATCTACGTGATGGACTACCTCTTTTGTTTCGTAACACTCAGAGTCGTTGCTAACGATGACGGAAACATTATGGTTCTGAAGGAAATCATCGCTTACTTTTGCTTCCTTCAAAGCTTCAAATACGGCATCAAGGGCAAAAAAACCATGCAAGGGCATACTATGGAATTGTGTCCGAGTTAACTTTTTCGAGTAGTCTCCTTTCCAACCAGTCACACGACCGCACAACTCCGAAAGATAATGCTCTCTGATTTTGTCATGATATAGTCCGCATTTGCCCTTGTAAAGGTTCATGGCAACTTCTCGGGTATTTTTGCCCATGGCAGAAATAATACCGGTTCCGGTAATCAATATTTTTTTATCCATTTTATTATTCTTTTTATGTTATAAAACATATTTTTTATCTGAAAGCTTTTGCCCTTACAGGGCGACATAAACCACATTCCATATACCCAGGGTGTTGCCCTGGGCTAGGAGCTTCTGCCCTTACAGGGCGTACACTGTTAACTCTACTTCGCCCATACCCGTCTTGGCATCGATGGTAGTATTCACCTTATCAATAAGGCATTTCATACCTCCTATGTTCCACCATTCCTGCCAGTGGTTCGGTATATCAGCCACTTGCGCTACGGTGGTGGTGCATCTTACCATAAACTTCTTTCTGTTCAGAAGGAAATAGGCGTAGGGGAGGACGAAGGTATCAAATAAGCCGCGGGAACGGACCTTCTTCACCACCTTACCATTTTTATCTACCTCATCTTTATCACAAAGTACTACATTTTGATACTTCGGATCACTTAACCACGATGGTTCCTTGAAAGCACGTATCTTGAGCGAGAATTTTTCACCTTCGCCCGTTCCTTCCTGAATACCATTATAGTCAAATTCATTGCCCATCATATCCAGTGAATCGCATGCCAGGGCATACTTACCAGATACGGTACGCCATTTGGACGTTCCGAAGTGGTCGTAATTATAATCGTAAGACTGGCGGGTAGCATCGCTACCACCACCTCGCATCAAAGCAACCGCATATCCCCAGCGTGAATCATCCTGCAACGGAGAATTGCCATCATCGGTGCTCGACGGGTCGTAGCTTTCTACGAGTGATAGTGTCTGCTGCATGTAGAAATCACAGAAAGCAGTAGAGATAGTCTGATTGATAATCTGTTCCACAAACTCATGCTCCATATCCTCATCTACATAAGCACAGAGGATAGGCTGACTATCGGCGATGGTTACACCATATTTCTTGCTGTTGTAGGAGTCGATTGCCTCGTGAGAGCCATAGGCAGCTTCTATCTCCTTGAAATAGTTCACATCATTGAACGGAACAGGAGTAAAATCTACCGAAATATCGTGAATGAAATCTTCGTTCTCATCGCTGCAATCTCCATATTCTACACCCTTAAACTGACCTACCTCAAAGAGTACCGGTTTCAAGTCGGCTGTCGTGGTTGCATCACTATTCACCTTTACGCGATAAGCGTTGCCAGTCTTGCGGTCGATATAACAATGCTTATCTCCACTACTCAGATTATGGAAGAAATCGATGTAGTCGAGATTATAGATGGTGGAGTTATCGCCACTATCTGGCGCAGGGTAATCGATGTAATCATAATCGGTAGAATAACCCATGTTCTTGTTTCTACGGCTATCGAGTACATTCTGACGCTGATCTTTTGCATCACTCTCTGCAGAATAGCGCATACGCACACCTGTAATCTTCTCGGTCATCGGGACCATGGAGTGGATGTTGGCATGAAACGTTCTTGCCTCATTACCGCTCTTGCGCAACACATCACGGGTAAGATAAGCTGTTACCTTCTTCTGCTCGTAATCATACGAGAACTTGATACCAAAGGCACTTTCAAGAGATGAGATTACGGTGCTTACGCTCTCATCAGGGAAATTGCCGCTGTTGGCTACCATATTAAGCACGTTTGCCTGTACCTTGAACTTGCTGATTTTTGCCTCGATGCTGATACTAGTAACCTTGCCGCCATCATCGCGAACCTCACCAACCTGTATATGCTCGGTGGTGCCTTCAGGTGTGTGGAGTGTTAATTCCTGCACGTCCTTATTCTCTGCCTTTACGATATTAATCTTTCCACCGCAACCACGGCTTTCCAGCCATGAATTGATATGCTCCTGGCTTTGGAAATAACCCGTCTTGATTTCGCCAGCTTTCTTCTTCTTGGCGATGACTTCGGCATCGTCTTTTCGGTAATAAGTACCATGGTGAGGGTGAAGATTAGGTTGTTTTGCGCCTGTAGGATCTTCCTCGTCGTACTGGTAACTGACGGTATCGTAGCTGCATACGGTCGTGAAGAAACAAAGATGCTTCAAATCCTCTATCTGCATTAAGGCTCGCTTATCGAAAGTTACACCCAGATAGTCAAAGAGGCAATCGAGGAAATAAAGCACATAGAAGCAGATACCCGACTGCGGACGTTTGGCATCCAATACCCAATAAGGGTAAAGGTCTTCGTTCGTCCAGGTACAGTCTTTCGTACTAATAACACCGCTCGCCGTCTTCTTGTCATCATCAAGACCATGATGTTTGTAACAGATACGGGCGTTGCAGTAAGCGGCTGCCCTGCCCGCGCCATCGGTTTCGCCATAGGCAGCAGCAGTGTTTATATAGTTACCGTTATTTGCGATGGTAGGCTCATTTACTGTATGGTTCTGCGGATAGGAACGCTCTGAGAGCTTATACGCATCACCTTTATAATGCTGGGTAGATGTGCTTGTATATTCCTTACAACTGGCAGGATAAGAGAAACCGAGTGCTTGCGGTTCGAGAACCTTGCTTACGCTTACGTGGGCGGCTCTGATTTCGTGGTTTTCCGTCTTATCATCCTTATGCTTACCTCCGGTAACAAAAACATTTACCTTTACCACAGGGTCGCTCTCTATATCCACCCTCACATTACCGATTTTCTCACCGATGATAATCTGGTCCTTTACAGGAATATCACGGCATTGCAGGTCGCTGATTAGCTCGCTGAAGCTCTGTGTGCTGGCATCGATGTTCATAGAGAGTGAATCGGTTATTTCCTCATCGTCCTGCATGACCAAGGTACCGCTACGGAATGGCAGTCCGTCGGCATGAATGCGAGTAGGCAGGTGCTCCATATTCACGGCTTTCATGGCGGCATGAATATCTTCGATGTTCTTTACCAGCCATCGGTTGCCGTCCAGCGGAATAGAGAAAGGATAGGAGAACATTTCCGTATCGTTGAACACGGGGTTCTGGTCCTCAATATCTATTGAGAAATCATCGGGCAAAGATACCGGCTTGTCGTTTATCAATATAGTAAGATGTGAGTTCATTTTCTGATTTCTATTTTTGCTTTATCGTATAAATCTATGAGGCGATCGGTGAAGGTATCAATGGTTGCCGTACCAAAAGCATTGATTTTCTGGTGCCCATGGTCGTGAAGGGTGCCATCGGTGATGAAGACTACACTCTGGTCGTAGCTTTCTGCATCGCTGCCAGTTACCAGGTGGGCATAGTTCCTGGCGATACCGTAACCTGCCTTTATGGTAGCCTTGCTGCCATCAAATAGCTCTACTTTGCAGCCTTCATTCATCACGAGGGCGGTAGCCGCATTATGGAGGATAACGTGTGCCTTGCCTAAGACGTATATCTTTCGGGAGGAGTAGAGGTGGATTTCCTCGTCTGTATCGCCTACAAGGACGGTACCGGTGGGCGAATCCTCGTTATAGAAGATACCACCCTGGTTAATATCTGCCTTAAACTCCGGATATACCGCCTTGAAAGCATCGATTACCTGCTGCGGTACCTCGGTGATTAAGCCGTGCCAGTATTTGCGCCATGCCTCGCACATTTCCGGAATACTCTGCGTGCTCTTGAAAGCATGCTGAGATTCCTGGCAATTGCCGCTCTGGGCGAGGATATGGACGCAAAGGGTCTTGAAACGCTGCGTGCGCTGTTCTGGGGTTTCTTTATTCTTTGCCATATTGCTTTTCTTCTTTGTTTATAGGGCAAAGATAGGAGGTTTTTTCTTATTAGAGGGGACATAAAAAGAACCCAGCGATAGAATCGCTGGGAAAGGGGGCGAGAGGGGAATTATGCTTCGGGATCCTCTTTGGCTTCTTCTATAGTTTTTGTGAGAATAGCTTCATAGCCGGAAAGCTCCTCTTCGGTCACGATGTCAGAGAAATCCTGGCGAAGTTGGTCTATGCGCTCCTTGATGCCTTTCACTCTCGTTTGGGTAGATGGCTTATCCTTGCGAAGGATATACTTGATGCGAGCATCGGCTTCTGCCTTGTGCTTGGCGGCTGCATCACGGGCTGCCTTTACTTCCGGACGGTCGTTGGCAATTTTCTCGGCTACCTGCTCGGCAAAACGAGGGTCGCGAGACTGCGCCTTCTCATAGAATGGCTTAAACTGGGTACGGAGGGTCTGAGGGTCGACAGTAAAGGTTTTCTTTACATAGGCGATATATTCAGGGTCTCCGGTCTTCTCGCTCAGTCGCAGATAACACTCGCCCATTTCTCTATCTACAGCCTTGAAGATTTCCGGAAGAATATCGCTTTCGATTTCTACGGCTCTTGTGGCGAGTTCGGCAATCTCATCCTCGGTGTAGACGGCACTTTTGCCTTGAGAGATGGCTTTCTCGTTGGCTTCAGCCCTGGTCTTAGCCTGTTCTGCCTTGCTTGCCATCTCGCTGCGGAGGTCACGCACGGTGTTCACCTGCTCCTGCAGGGCGGTAGAGAGGAACGGACGCAACTGCATTAGGTTGGGCATGGTGGCAGCGATACTTTCGCCGTTAGGGTTGGCTACGATACCATTATAGGTAAGCGGCTGCAGGGTGGTGTCCGGTTTCAGGCTAGGGAAGAGAGACTGCTTCGCATCTTCCAGGGCTTTCTTTTTCTGAAGTTCGGCATACTCAATCTGTTCCTGCTTGGTAGGTCTGCCCACACGTCGCTTGTCGGTAGCAGATGATGCAGCGTTAGCTTGAGAGTTGCTGTAGCTGTTGAGATAGGCGATCATCTGTCGGGTACGGCGATGATAGTCTTTAAACTTACGTGAGTTCTCAATAAATGAGCGTGCGTTACTTGCACCCTCCAGTAGAGACAATCCCTGCTCATAGGCATCCTTCTGTTCCTGGGTAAGCATTCTTGCGCCGATAGCTGGCTTCAAGATGCTGATGATTTCCTGTAAAGATAAATTTTCCATAAATCCTTGTTTCTGATGTTTATTTGAAAATTAAGAATATTTTTTGCCTGTTTTAGACTTGATTACCGATTAAACGTCAAATTAAGCGGTTTTTGAAACGCTTGATGCGACATTAAACCGAAAATAAGCCTTTTTTAGCACAGAATAGGTGTTACAAAGATACGAGAACCTTTTTGGTTGTTGTCGTAACCTTCGATGCCGTCCCTGCTATCCGATGATGAAGCGATGGAGGCGTTACTCGTCGATGATGAAGAGGTACTGTCTTCTGCGGCACTCTCAGCTTTGGCTGCATCGAGTTTGGCTTGCTTCTCGGCTTCCTCTTTCTTCAGCAACCGATGAATGCTTTCCCTTACGGTGATGGCATCATTGTGCGCCGTGGATCGGGTCAACTTATCGAAGTTGATAACTGATGTACGCTCCTTGAGATAGGCGGCTACAAGCTGACGTGCCTTCTTCAGCATCTTGTCGTTCTCATCAGCCTGCAAGAGGCGAGGGATGAAATCTTCGCCAAATGCCTCTTCCAGATACTCACTCTGGATGAAAAGCATATCAGGGATGAGACGCACAAACTTATCTCTGTTGCCGTAAATATCGAGATACGGCTGCAAAGACTCGCAAGTAGGGAAAAGCAGATCCCGATGATAATAGTAGTACTTACTTTCTTGCCAGAGGGTTACGATTTCCTCTATCGCCTCATGCTGCTTCTTCTCGGCTTCTTCTGCATCATCTTTGCCGCTATCGGTTCCTTCATCGGTTCCTTCTGATGGGGAACCCTGGTTACTGCCATCTGAAGGGGTGCTGCCTTCTGCACCATCGCCCGCTGCATCGATAGGCATAGGTGTATTCACTTCCTTAGCCCATCCCTCCAAGAGGGAAAGCAGGTTATTGAGCGAGGTCATGGCAGACTGGCGATAGCTTTCCTTGCCCTGCGCTATCTGCTTGTCGGTGGCTACTGAATAGTCGTTGCTGGAGGCTACATTGATACCGGAGCCATTCACAGAAAGGGCTTGCTTCTCGATGTTCTGCGCCATCGCATCATTCACAATCATGCGCTGGGCATAAAGCAGAAGCTCATTCCATGGGTCGTTGACGTAGGTACCATCACCAACAGCTTCACAGAAGACCAAAGGGTCTAGGCTCGCATACTGCTTGCAGAGACGGTCGTATAGGGATGCTCCAAGGCGAGGCTTCAAGAAGTCCTTTTCGCTATTGTCGAGCATACCCTGCAGGTTGGCTACCTCGTCCACGGCATTGCTGGGGAGATGGAGCCTGAGTTCTTGATTTGATGAGAGTATCATTTTCTTTTTGCTTTTACATTAAACATTATTCCTGACCTTGCTTGGCAACGCCCGTTTTGGAGTTATCGAGGGTAGTCAGTACCTCCCGGTCTATCTGCCATACCAGATGCTCGTCAAAATCGTTAAAGCGGCTCAAAACTTCCAGCGGGCGTATCATCAACTGCTGCAAGGGGGCAAACTGAATCTGCTTGACCAGGAAACGCTCTCTCAGGTCGGTACCGCCCGATGATGCCGTATCGCCAGGGGTGTTGCCGATAAGCTTTGCATCAAGTCCCATGGCAAAGAAGATGATGCTGCTTATTTCCTGCAACTCGGTTTTGTCGGCATTCGCCTGATCATTTGCCTTGGTTTCGATTTCTACGATTTCCCAAGCTTTGTGCTCTTTCCCATCGCTGCCCGTGAAGGCAGAGGAAATGAGCGCCTGACCTGCATTATCGGGGTTAGAGAGCCAGGTATTGATAGAAGTAAAGATTTCGTTCTGAATCTCGCCCTGGGTTTTCTTTTTCTTCTCACCCTGCTGCTGATAGAGCCTGCTGATATAGTCCTGATGGATATAGATAACTCTACCGATGATGTTGCTGTTGCGCTTTCGGGTAAGGCGGTCATCTACGATGGTGAAGGCATACTCAAAAATGCTGCCGGCAAAGATGGAGTGCCAAAGGGCATCGGCATAGTATGGACCGCCGAAATCTCTTGGCGACATGATGAAGCGAGTAGGGCGTTTCTTGCGGCTTACGTTCTTCTGACGTGCCTCGCGTATCTTGCGCTGCAAATCCTTCACGGCTGATGTAGTAGGGAGATAAGGGATAGCCGCTATCTTGCGGTCTTCTTCTTTCTGCACGCCGACGTATTGGGTAGGGTCGAGCCATTGATTGCTCACGTAGGCATAGTTGATGCGGTAGTTCTCGTCCATGCGTTCCAATCGGGTGGTGAAGATGCTGCGGTGCTTCAGACCGATCACCTTCGGGGTCCACTGGGCAGTAGGAACAGCTTTTCCGTTCTCGTCGAGGGAACGCTGATTGAGCTGGAGCTCTACAAAGCATTGTGACATCAGAGCCATATCTCCTGCCAGGTCGAGGAAGGTCTGCATCAGGTCGTTGTTTTCCAGGAAATCACGAAGCTGGGCATTGGTTTCTTCCCATTTGCGGAGAGCTTCTTTCAGAGATTTCATCTCCTCGCTTTCCCCTTCATCGGAGGATAAGACCTGCGATTGAACCGCAGAGAACGGTGACTCCTCCTGCTGAGACTGCCCGTTCTGGGTCTGCTGCTCGTTCTGGCGCTTGGCTTCGGCGGCTGCCTCTTCCTTGGCTTTCAGGTCAGCTATCTGACCTCGGAGCAAAACTCCGGCACTCTCGTAGGGGATATATTTCTCTGTGATGTTGCCGCCTACGTACTGGGTGTAGTGGTACTTGGCTGCTGGACCGCGACCTACCAGTATCTTCTTGATGTAATCAACTCCTGCTGCGGTAAAAGGCGACATACGGGAGAGCATCCAGATAAGGTTTGGCAGTCGGTTGGCCATACCCCATTCCATAAAGCCTAAGCCTTCGGTACCTACGTCCTTCGGCTTGCCCATGTTCTCGCCGCCACTCGATGCAAAGATAGTGGAGACTTGCTGACGTGCTGCAGAACCGCCTGCGTCGCCACCGCTTGCCGACATACCGGCTGTGGTAAGGAGCATGCTGTGAACGTAGTCGTTCCAGGAAAAGACCTTACCGCCGCCATTTTTAAGCGGTGTAAAGGCATCCGGGCGAACGGCTACATAGCCTGCATCTTTCAGTTCCTCACTACGATTTTGGAGCTGCTGCAGGTTGGTTACTCTGTTTTTGTTTTTGCTTGCCATTTTTGCGTTTCTTTTTATATATTATCCTGAATGTGATGGAAGAGAGAAGGGTGGCGATATACGCGCGCCTATTTCTCTTGTTTCTGAGTGTAAAGTTAGGGATTTTTATGGCTTTGGTGGGGACAAAGAAGGGAGGGGACCAGCGATAGAATCGCTGGGAACAGATGCTCCTCTTCTTATTCATAATTGATAATGATCATAAAATCCTTGGTGATGGAGGAGATGGCATTACTGATGCTGCCCCCGATTTCTAACCTTTGGGAGTGAGGATTTGAGTACCAATCACCATCGGCTCTGCCTCTGCTTGCGCAGGTTCTTATTCGTATTGTTGCCATAAAAGATTATCTTTTGTTACGGTGGGAATGCAGTTACTCCAGGGGTAGGGGCTGGGGCGATGATACTTATCCTGATAACGGCAACCACCTCTGTCGCCGTGTATCTTGCGATAAGCCTTCGCTTCCTCGGTTCGATAGTGAGTAATGATGGCTTGCCTAATCATATTCCACAAATATTTTGGGCTGAAGTCCACCACCCGCACATGTATTACAAGCAGGTGCTATGCCTTTTACAGCATACACTCGTTTTGCCAGCTGGAAACGCTTATCAAACGGAGGCGTATTCAGCATACCTACTACTATCGTATGTATTTCGTTCATAACTTTTCTTTATTCATATCTGAAGGCAAGGAGATTATCCTTCGTGTGGAAGGTACCGATGCACTGCATCAGGAAGCTGTCACGAAAGAAGATGGCTTTATCACGATAATCGTTGGTGCCGGTCTGCTTACGTACTTCCTTTGCGTGCTCTGTTCTCGCCTCGTGAATGGCTAATATCTTAATCATATTCTATTAATACGAAAGGTGGCATATCATTAGGGTCATCCTCTTCTTCTTCGGAAGAAGGAATGCTGCCTTTATCTATTATAACCTTATTCATACTCTAATAATATTTTCGGTTTATCTACATCATGTCCTTTGCCCCCACCAGTAAGGCATAGGGCAATACCTTTCGGATGCACGATAATGCCATTTTGGGATGGACTATAAGAGCCGAGGATGATAGGGCGATTACTATTCATAGTTCTATATTTCTACAATTACAGCACCCTCACGATTACACCTACGTTTTAAACCAGGAAGAATATCGGATAATGCCAGCTTATGATAATGAGTGCAGACCGGACAGTGAAAGCAATCGTTATCTACGTTTATCGGCATTAAATGATGTATGCTTAATGAAAACAAACCTTTAATCATATCTTACTATTACAGCCGTTGCAGCCCTACCGCCTGTAGCCTTCAGAAAGTTTACTATCGAGTTTCTCTGATACTGTGATTTCAAAAATCTGCTTACTACAAGATAGATAGGGTCCGGGTTTAAAGAACTTACCTTTATCATTGCCAAAATGGATATTGGGGTTTATCTTCTTACAAAGGTTCAAAAACCTCTAAGTCTGCACCGCAGTTCGGACAATGATAAAGATACTTATAACCATTATCTCCATACTCTTCATTACCAACGAAATTAAGAGATGCAGAGCACTGAGTGCATTTCGGCATCTTATTGCGAATCTTTTTCTTGCTCATTTCTTCTCCACAAACTGATGATACATACTTTCCAACTTAGGATTTGCGAACTTGCCGTTCTCTTTCCAGTCATAGAACAGCGGCATGATGATGTCCTCGTGAGCGGAAGAAAGCTGTTCCTGCAGTTCTTGGGGAGTGCAATGCCAAAGATGCGTCTCTTCCAGATAAAGGGTAAGGATGGCTTTTAATGCCATCGCATTCTCATGGCTCGGCTCTATCTCGAACTGATGGAAGACGCAGGTGTCTTTATCGTTTGCCTGGAGGAACTTGCTGACGGCTTCATCTTTCAGGAAAAACCTTGTATCTACTTCTTCCTGCAACACATCTTCCAACTTTCTCTTCAGCGGAATAGGGTCGGGAAACTGGTAATCGAAGGCTACATCTTTTCTCATTGAGAGGCAGAAAACTCGGTCGCGGTTCTGCGGAACACCATAGTCTTTGGCATTGAGTCTTGCCCATCGGCTTACGTAACCGAGAGATGAGAGCTTATCAAGCCACTTCTGAAAATCGGGCAGAAACTTCTCGCTTACCAGGGCTGCCACGTTCTCCTGAAGCAGATACTTCGGGCGCAACACTTCCACGGCATCGGCTACTCGCCACAATAATGCCGAGCGGGTATCGGAACCTTCCTTCAAGCCCATCTGCTTTCCGGCTTGTGATATATCCTGACAAGGTGAGGAATAGGTGAAGAGGTCGATTTCTTGCCCCCCCCACATTATTCTTTACCTGTTGCCAGTCGATTTTGGTTATATCGCCCAAGGCTTTGTCAGCAAACTGCGGAAAGATGATGTCGTGCATCTGACAGGCGTATTTGTCTATATCGCTCCAACCTACGCACGTCCAACGGAAATCAGGATGCTGCTGGGCGAGGACAGCGGCTGCCATGAGCTGCGAGTCATAACCGGAGAAGGTGGTGAGAATAAGCTTCTCACCTTGGTTCTTATCTACCGGATAGGTTGGCAGTTGGTCTTCTGGGAAGAAATCGGCAAAGAAAGAGGTCTGTGCCTCACGCTTCGGCTCTTTCGGGTACCAGAGTTGCTGATAGATGGCTGTGAGCACATCTACTACGATGGAGTTGCCCGCCTGCTTGTATTGCTGACTGGCTGACACTGCCATATCTTCTGCCTTTCCCTTGCTCTTATAGCCAGCTACTAGCTCGGCTGCCTGGGCATTGGTACTCTGCATGGTGCGGATTACATCATCTCGCACACCCATGAGTCGGAAACACTCAAAGGGTGTAAGCTTTCGGATGGCATAAGACTTAATGGTCTTATCCTTGAAATTGAACTTTGTTATCATCTTGTTTTTGCTCTATAAATCTTTTTTTATTTATAATTCCACAAACACAAACGGATTGCTGCTGGCAGCCGTGAGTGCATTCACCAATTTACCCCCTCCAACGGTGCGGCTACGTCTTAGGGCAGAAGTGGCGTAGCTTAAATCGGCTGCACCGGGTGCTGGGCAATCGGTATAGCCTTGCTCCGTTGCCTGACGGATGCGTAGGAAGGTTTCTCCTTCTATATCCACGATTTCAAGAAACGGACGGTCGGAGGTGGAGTATATCCGATAGAGAGAACCATCGGGATAAAAGCCATATCTCTTTCCGTTCTTGATAATCGTTCCTCGCTTGTATTTAGGTGGTTTATTGCTACTCATATTTCTTTATCAGAAAAACGTTCTGCTCCCACGCATTGATGGTAATGGTAGGGCAGAGATCTGTATCTAGAATACCGCCCTTATTCTCGCCTCGTGGATATTGGTAAAAACGATGGTTATTCATATTCTATTAATATGCCTGTATCAAACTTTTCAGCTCGCAAACATCGGCTATAAAAACATAATACCGATTTGCCGAATAATGGAGAATCCTGCGGATTTACCCCCCCACATTCGGAAAGTAGTAATCTATCTTCATCATTTTCCTCTCCTCATCTTTTCCATTTCCTCATTCTCTTTCGATAATCTTTCGAGATGTTCGAGAACGAGAGAATAGGATTGGGTGTTGACCTGGTCTTCCGTTAAGCCAGCATACTTCTGCATCGTAGCGGTGGTGGCGGTGTAGATTTCCATCGGGGTTTGCGGCTTTTTATTATCAACCTTCTGCACCTTGAACACGTGAGGGTAGCGATGAGCTAGGGTGTGCATGATGCCGCTCCACCAGAAGAGGATAACCTGCCAGTTGGCTTCCGGGTATTTGACGAAATAACCTGCGTTCTCGGTGAACTGCTTCGACTCATAATGAAAATCGTATTTCGTGATGCCTGTTGTCGGATCGACGTACTGGGTGGTGGTGTTAAAGATGGTGGCAAGGAACATGTTTCTTGCACTTGCGACACTCTGAGCTTGCGTCTGGAGTTGTTCCTCGGTGAACTTATTCATCTGCTTCATCTTTACCAGGTTATTGCTCAACTTGGTATAGGTCTGCATCATATCGCTGGCAAAACGGTATTGCTGCCAGGAGAAGCCATCGAGGTCGATGTTCGGACCGCGGAAGGCTTTTGCACGACGGTACCACTTGGCTTTCTGCCCGATAATCGGATAGGGGAAGCGGGTGAGGAAGTTGCCGCTATCTGCATCCAACCAATCGAGAAGACCTGCGCCCTGAGCGATGTACTCAGGGGAGGTCTTATTATCGGTCTTGGCTTTCGGGGAGAGCCAATAGTTGAGCTGCCAGAGGTAGAGGGGGAAATGGCTACTCTGGGGGTGACCAGCGATAGAATCGCTGGGGACGGGGGCGCAGAGGGAGAGTAGCTTCTTCAGGAGGCTCTTCTTCTGCGGCTCTATGCTTACCAGGTAATGTTGCTCATTGAGGGGCAGACGAGGGTCGGGATAGGCATTGATGCTTATCCCCGCAAAAAGGAAGAAGACGGCTATCTTCACCTTCTGCATATCGAAGGGGTGATAGCGGTCTACCTTGGCTATCTGCTCCTGCATGATGGCAGCGAGGGCTTCCAACTGGGAGGGAGTACATTGGTTCCAGCCCTTCGGAATTGTAAGATTTATTTGTTCTTGCATATTCTTATTTTTTAAAGGTAAAAAAGCTTTTGCCCTTACAGGGCGACTTACTAATTGCTATTATACCCAGGGCGCTGCCCTGGGCTAGGAGCTTCTGCCCCTTCAGGGCGTGTGGGGCTAAGGTTCTTTTTACCTTTCTTAGAATGGCAGGTCGCTGTTCGGATCATCGTAACCTGGCATTGAAGAGTAATCATTGCCTCCATCTGCTGGCGGTACATAGGCGGTAGCGTTGCCAGCGGCTCCGTAGGCTTGCTGTGGGTACGTCTGCTGCTGGGTAGCGGTCTGTGGCTGATAGAGGCTGGCGATGCGCTTATTCATGCGAGTACGGATTGCCTTGAAGAGGTGAGAGTTCTCGTCGTTGAAATCCTGATTTACGATGTCAGGGTCTTTCTCCTTACTATACTCCTTTACCTGTTCTACGAGTTTCGGGAATGCTTTGGCTACTGCCTTGACGTACTCGGTGGAGAATGATATTTGCATTTCGTGGGTAGGCACACTTTTGTCGGTGTCGCCACGCTCGATATTACTCTGTCGAATCTTATTCTTGTACGAATCTTTAAAAGGTTCGATGTGAACTCTCAACTTAGCCACCTGTCTGTTAACATTATCTTTTTGATATGTCTCTACTCGAATTTCGTTCACATCGATAGGAATGCAGACGTAAGGGCGCTGCTTATTCTTCTCATCGATACCTACTAAGACCTTTGCTCCATTCAGAGCCAAAAGGTCAACGTTTCCATTGTAACTTGCCATAAATCTTTTATCTATTTATTGTTAAAAACTTATTTTCTTGCCGCCATTGGCGATGAGACTGCCGTAATTGATCGCATTGAGGCGACGGAGCCAGCCTGCCTCGAAGACCTGCTGGCTAGGGTGCTTGGCGATGATGCCGAGGATATACTGCTTGCGGCGTGCCTTGATGCGCTCGAAGAACTGCTTAGGGCTCTGACTGTTGAGCGCCTTGAGGGTTTTGTTGCCCACGATACCATCGGCTCTTACGCCAAGCATGGCTTGCACGAGGGTTACGCCTGGTGTGCCGCTAGACCAGACCCAATCTACCAGGATGTTGGCGATGCTTTGGTCTTTGATGTCATCGGCTTTCCATCGGTTCCAGTAACAGCGGCGAAGGATGGAGATAGCATCGGCTTTGGTGATAAGCTTCACGTCCTTTGCGTCTATGCGGCCATCGTTGTTCTTGTCGTAACCTTGGGTTTGCCAGGTTTTCAATGTTACGCCCATGTTGGTAGGACCGCCCTTGTCATTGGGGTGGTTGACGTAACCTCCCTCGAAGGAGAGGATGAAATCTGCAAGAGGTTGAATCTTTGCCATATCTTTTCTGTTTTATCGTTTTTATTTCTTCTGATGGCAAAGATAGCAAATGCTAAAAAGATGATGGGGACAAAGAAAGCCTCCCTGCGGCTTTTGTAGGCGCAAAGAGGCTTCAAAAAATGTTATCCCAATCTTTTTACTTTAAATACTTGCACTCGCTAGTGCGAAATCCATATCACCTATATAAAAATAAACTACATCGTAGCGTGAGCGGACATATAGTCCCATATCTTGGTACAATCGTCTTCTTCGGGTTGCCAGTCTGCATCCTGGAAATAGAAGAGATAAGCTGCCTTGATGATTTCATCTTCTGTCATATCGCTGCACAGGTCAGCGTACATGGCATTGAAGGCAACATACTTATCCCAATCGTTCACCTTATCATGGAACTTCATGCCCTTGGTGGCATTCACTATCTGCGATTTGCTCCAGTGTGCCCCGGTTCCTACCAATTCGCCATTCTCGCCTTTCTTGCTATACACAAGATGGCAGACATCATGGTTGGCCATCTTCTCGCTGTAATGACGATCATAGAACACTGCGTGCTGGTGACGGAGGATGCACCAGTACAATTCCGGATTTGTTTCCTCCAGGGAGGCGAGGTCGCAGCTCAACTGCTCCATCGCCTCCATCATCTTCTTCTCGGTAGCCACGCCGTGAGCGCGGGCCTGATCTATTAACTGAATATACTTCATCGTCTCTTACCTTTCCTTTTGTTGGTGGATAGTCATGCGATGGTGAGTGTTAACGGAGCATCGCACACGAAAGTCTTGCTGCAGGAGCAGCAGGCTACCTTGACAAGACGGTTTTTCACGCTGCCAAGAGATGTGGTAACGTTCGTGATTGCCGTAGCAGAGAAAACAGGAATGGTGAAATCCTGACTTACTACCTGCGAGCGGGTGCAGCAGGAGCCACAGTTGCAAGGCACGTAACTGATAACACCCTCTACGTGAATGGTTATGAGATATTGCGAAGTACCCACGTTGTCAATACTCTTTACAGAGAACTGAGGGTTGAAAACCGGAGTCTCGTCCACGCATGAAGGAGCACAGAGCTGCTGCGTGATATTTACATCATAATAGGGAGCAGTGGCGGTTGCACCTACTGCAAGCGTAGCCATGATGCAGGCTGGAATTGTTCTTTTATTCATAGTCTTTTCTGTTTTAATAGAGCGACGACTTCACCGCCGCATTAATGTTTCACCTGATAGCCCTGGGTCTTCTCTACCGGAAGGTTCTTCTGAAGAAGGTCGGCGAGTTCGTCAAGATCTTCCTCGTCAAAGGTTATCACACCCTCCAGGATAGAGAGCGGTCCTTTGTAGCGAAGCTGCTCTACCACATCGTGCGCCATCTGCGGAATGCTCTCTTCGGGAATGTTCCCGAAATACTTGGCGAGCATCGGAGTGACAAGCGCATTGACCACAGGCTGAATCATCGGTTCTATATCGGCTTGCAGAGAATAGTTGCCACTCACCAGTCCCATGCTGCCGATGGTAGCCTGGAGAGACTGGAGCATAGGCAAGTGCATCAGATTGCCAGCCGCTATCTGAGAGATGGCAGGGCGTGCCCATTCGGACACCACCGCTGCCAGGATTTGCGAGTTCTTGTAATCCATATCGTTTCTTCCTTTTATCCGAAAATACGGTTACTGATTACAAGCGCATCCGCATCCCATCTGACAAACATTGCCCGATGGAATCATCAGCTTGGTAACACTCGTGAGTGAAGCCACCTGCGATTTCAGCACGTCGATGTTGGCGTTGGCAGCGGCATTATATGCCATCTGCTGTGCGTTGACCGCCTGCTGTGCATCCTTGTTGGCATCTACCTTGTTTTCGAGCTGACGAATCTTACCGTCAAGATACTGAGTAACATCTACCATCTTCTTGTCGGTATAGTTCTCACTCTTCTGGATAGCAAGTTCCGTCTTCAATGTAGAGTTCTCCTGAATAAGGTTGGTCTCACTCTTGGTTACAAAGCGTGCATCCGGATCACTCGGATTGGCAGTCATGCCATTGTTACCTCTACCGAGGTTAAACAAGGATGCACCGCCACCCAGCAAACTGGTAGCCAAACCTGCGATACCAAGTCCAAGGGCGGTATTACCCAATCCCTTGCTGGCAACATCATAGTTGCCATCATTCGTTTTTACCTGCATAGTTTTTTGTGTTTAAATTCTTCCAATATCGGAATCGTATGCAAAGGTAACATGAATGAAGTAAACAGAAAAGTGATTTTCATTAGATGTTCTTGCGGATAAATCATGAAGCAGGAACGCTAATAGACAGATAAGAAAAAGTACAAACGTGCAGAAGTACATAAGTACAATTGTACTTTGGTACTAAACTACATAGTTTCTTCCAAAGCCTTGATATACGGGATGGCTTCGTCCCTGATAATGTCGAGGAAGAGTTGTGCAGAACGCTTCATAGGTACATCCTTCATACAGTGGGCATTGCTCATCAGTTCTTCTCCTATGCCATGGATAGGACGAGCTATAAGGGTAGGGTGGTTCTTCAGATACAGCTTCGGCATAAAAGTAACCAGGTGAGTATCTTCTATGATGGCAAGGTCTTCGTCTGGGTCACTGACGATACACTTTACGCTTAATTTGGTGAGATCGTTCTGCAAATATTGCTGAAAAGTGTTGAAAACACGTTCGCCTACATCGGGCATGATGATGCCGTGCTTCAGCAGGTCATAGTATGTTACCTTATCTTTCCTGGCAAGAGGGTGTGTGTTTCTCATGATGGCACAAAGACTGAATGGGATGCAAGGCTGGCTATCGATGCCCTCGTTGGTATAGGCTTCGTTCATCGTAAAAGCGAGATCCAGCATGTGGTCTCGCAACAGGCGGTTCAGGCTCGTTGCCTTGGAAAATTCGGCATTCACTCTTACGTTAGGGTATCGCTCCATGAATATAAGTGCAGCCACACGGATATAGGGTGCGATAAAGGAACCTACACCGATGCGCAGTTCTCCGGTCATGCAGTTGTTGAGTGCATTGATATGCTCCTTGCAGTCTTCCGCCAACTTCAGTATTTCCTTGGCACGTGGCAGAAGTGCCTCTCCGTTCTCGGTGAGCATGATGCTGTGCGATGTGCGTATCAGCAGCTTGCATCCCAGTTCATCCTCTAGAGCCTTGATGTGCTGACTGATGGCGGATTGGGTGACAAAGCATCGGGTGGCGGCGATACTGAAAGAAAGCGTCTCTGCCACATACACAAACGAACGTAAATGTCTTAGTTCCATAGGCTCTTACTCTTTTAAATACATTATATATATTAAAATTTTATGCTGCAAAAATAAGAAAAATATTCTATGCGGAAACGCATTTTGCATAAAAAAATCTAATTATGGGATAAGATATTAAAAACTGAAAGATATGTGCAGTTTTAAATGCGAAAAGCCCCGGTATCTTGCCTTATTTTACTAAGGATTAATACCAAGGCTTTGATTTATAGAGTAAATTGCCAATGGAAATCATTGGATAGGGGAGCGATTATTCATCGTTTTCGCCGGGCGTAGAGGTTTCATCATTGATAGATGATACCTGCTTGCTCCGCTTAGATGACTGCTGTGAAGCGGAATTGGTATCGCTCTTGTCAGTTCCGCTTACACTTCCCCCGATGTGCCTACACCGTTGCTGAGAGAATCCCAGCCACCTTCTGGTGTGGCAATCTCATAGCGGCCATACATGGTCGGACTGAGGGAACCGCTCAGTGTCACTGTACGATCATCCTCTGGTTTTTTGCCCGTGTCTCCCTTAATATTACCGGAGTCGTACTTGAAATCGTGCTGCTTGTCGTAAATGATGATTGATTTATCACCATCCTCGATGATGTAACCACACTTGAGGTTATTGAGAGCACGAGCCACATACGCAGAAGCAGAATTTACGCTCTCAAGAATGTAGTCCAAAGTCTGCTTAAAGCCCTTTCTGTAGCCCAAGTTTTCCCAGGTATGACCCTGACCGCCATCCTGACACTCGAACTTGAAAAGACCCTTACCCTTCTTGAAGGATGCAGCCGTCAACGCTGCATAAGAATTCTTACCAGCCTCTGGCGCAAGAGGAGCAGCAAGGTCACTCTTGATAAAGACATATACGTTTACGCCAAGACCGCCGTAGTTCTCCAAACATTCGTTCTCGGAGAGAATATCCTTGATCTCTGGGCATGTTACAGTTTCTGTCATAATTGTATCTTTTTAATGATTAAACGAAATGGCGGCGGAAGCCATATTCCGCCAGGTCAGGCGACCGCCGCCGAGGATTTATAGAGGACTGCCTTTTTGCCTGTTGAACCAGCGATGGAATCGCTGGGAACGGGGGCGAGAGGGGTTAGGATTTCTTGAAGAAGGCGGTGACACCCATGCTTGTGCCGGTGGCAGCAAGCTGAATCTTCTTATCCGTAATCTTCTTGTTGCCGAAGCTCCAGTAAGAGAAGGTATCGGTTGTGCCGTCCTCTGCCTCCAAGGTGATAACCTGGTTAGCGGTTGTAGCTACTGGGGCAGTATAAGCTGCGCCGTTTACCTTTACCTTACCATCTGTAACCGTAGAAGCATCCTCCATTGCGGTTGTTACTACGAGGTTAGAGTTAGTATAGTCACCAGCTACATACTCGGCAGCTGCAAGGTCACCATCTGACATCGCAAAGGCGTACTTGAACGGATTGCGGACACCTGCACCCTGGATTGACTGAATCTGGAACTGGATGTCGCGCATATCGTCGTCAGTGCCTACCTTAACGCCTACGTAAGTCTTGTTACCCTCAGAGTCAACTGCGTAAACGAAGTTCTTAGGGATGGTAACGTACATACGATCACCCTCACCGAAATCTGCGATAGGGCAGAGAGTTACACGAGAAAGACCTGGAAGCTTGAAGTTACCGCCGTCCTCGTACTCAACCTTGAAGTTGCCGTGGAACTTGTTAGCGTAACCTGCAGCGATGTACTGAGCTGTCAACTCGCTCATGTAAACGAGAACGTTCTGCTTGCGCAGACGGGCATCCCACTTCAGGTGCCAATCCAAGAAGTTATCGTAAGGAGTAGAGTCCTCGTTGCTAGAAGGCTTGTCAATTGACTCACAATGAATCAAGTTGCCGTTAGCCTCGCTGATAAGACCGTCCTCGATGTCGTGCTTGATACAGGTATGGAAACCATCATAGAGAGCCATAGCCTGCTCTGAAGCTGGTGTGCTCTCATCACCCTTATCAAGAGCTATGTCACCATTCCACAAGCAAGCGGTCAAGTTGTCGGCATAGTTGGCGAGGATAGCAGTAGCAGCCTCGGTAGCGAGAGGGTACTGACCCTGTGCGTCTGTACCAAATACTGTCTCGCAGTACTTGTCGATGTTATCTGTATAATGGTCCCAAGCGAGCTTCACTGTAATTGTGCGCTCCTTCAAGAAACCTACCTCGCTGTTCACCTTAGTATGAACGTCCTTACGGCGGGTAGTACCGCCCTTACGGAGCAGAATGTGGATAGTACGCTTGTACTGAACACCAGAAACGATGTCGATAGCCAAGCGGTCCATCTCCTCTGCATCGGTGTAACCTGGACCCATAAGGATTTCCTTAGTTACCTGCTCGGCTACGTGCTGCAAGGCAGTAGTGCCAATAAAATCTTTAGGAAGTGTTGCCATAATTTCAATTACTAATTAAAAAATGAATAAGAATGTTTTAACCTGAATACTTAGTGTTATCCTGATGATGGAGGGCTTACTCCTCGCCTCGCTTGAAACGCTCGAAAGCTGCCTTGCGCTCAGCATTGGTTTTGTACTTCGATGGTTCGAACTCACGGAGGTTCTGAGCCTGTGCGCCCTCACCGTTGTTCTGAGGTGCAGCACCCTGTGCTGGCTCCTCACCTGGGTTCTCGTTCAACTCAGCAATCTGAGCGTCCTTGTCGGCGATGGTCTGCTTGGCAGTAACGAGTGAAGCCTGGGCAGTCTTCAGCTCCTCATCTACCTTTGCCTTCTCCTCATCAGCCTTTGCCTTGGCATCGGTGAGGGCCTTGATGTCCTCATCGGCCTTAGCCGCTGCCTCTTTCAGGTTCTTAATCTCCTCGTCCTTCTGGGCGATGGTTTCAGCGAGTGCGTCGTGCTTTGCCTGAAGGTCAGCAAGACTCTGCTCTGCTGTGGTGGCTTTCTGCTTTGCATCAGCCACAGCCTGCTCCTGCGATGTAAGATGAGCTTCGAGGGTATCGAGCAGGGGGGCATTCATGAATGCGCCTTCCTCCTTTACCTCAATCTGCTGACCATCCTGCATACCGCAAGCGGCGTTGATCTTTGGATAATTTGCCATATTGATTTGATTTTTGATGTTTGTATGTTGATGATTCTCTTGTGTAGTGGATACTGATGCCTGCTCAGGCTCGTTCTCTTTCGGCTCCGGCTTTTGAATAGAAGCCTCTCGTTTGATAGGCTCGGCTGTACCATTGTAGAGAGCAAAGCAACGCTGAACGCAACCCATAAAGGTGCTCTGGTCGTCCATAAGAATTCCCTTCACGTCTTCAGCACTAAATATCTTACCCTTGAGATGCTTGTCGGTTGCATTAGGGCAAGCCTTCTTTACGTCGGTTCTGAACTCAACACCCAACTCGGCAAGCTCTTTTACGAGTTCCTTATTGTCGTTCTTGTTAGCGATGTCACGGTAAGCCTTATTCTTGTCGAATGACTCTGGATCGTACTCCTCGTGATAAGTCTCATCCGTGTATTTGTCCTTTGAGCCATTAGCCAAAGTATAAAAAGCAGCCATCACACCGATACAACCAACTTCATCTTTCGGATTCAAATAATATCGCTCATCGCAAAGAGAGGCGAGATACATACCTGCACTGGCGCACATGCCATCTACCAGAGCAATAACTTTCTGACCCTTGGAGTGGGCATAGTCGATGGCAAGAGCATAATCATTCTTAGCCCAAGCCGAACCGCCAGGAGTATTGATAATGAAAAGATGACCTCGGCAAAGCGGATGGTCAGCTGCACGAATCATCATGTCGCGATGGTCGATAGAACCATAAGAACAATATCCACCATTTCGGGTAATAGGACCATCTACGGTGAGAACCGAAACAAATGGGAAGTTCTGTCCCCGATCATCATCTTCCGGAAAATCGAGCTGATAGTTACCCTTCACCTGCTTGCCATCCTCGGAAATCTGATATTCCTCCGGGTAATAGGTGTTACCTTTGTCATCCACTGCGGTGACGAATCCACAAGTCCTTTCCGGTTTGGTAAACTCTGTGTGAGTATTAAGATTCTGCTCGATCGTTTTGCGAATGCCATGCACGAAATCGGGGTTCACCATCCACTTCTTTTCGGTCAGAATTTCGTATAGACCTTTCATTGTGGGTAATAAATTTTTAAAAATAAATGTATGTTATCGTTATCCTGAATACAAATCTCCTTACCTTATTTAGCAAAAGAAGACCTTTCAATA